>Ga0255338_1000119_pt1 | contig 349874 bp, 311 predicted proteins | sample MeOH1_35cm_T4_19_FD_203715 | JGI IMG/M metagenome (GOLD analysis project Ga0255338, IMG submission 203715) | Sandy soil microbial communities from University of British Columbia, Vancouver, Canada - MeOH1_35cm_T4_195 | ecosystem: Engineered > Artificial ecosystem > Sand microcosm >... | reverse complement strand
TTGTACAAAAACAGATGTAGCCAAAGCAGCTTTTGTTGTAACCAAAATGAAGGAAATAATATACCCTACATTTTTTACCAAATGGTAAATTCAAACATACAACTATTGCTAACTTTGCGACAATGAAAGAATTGGTAGAATATATTTTACAGTTTGGGAACTTGAACAAGCAACAAATTGACCTTATTAACGTTTATTATGACATTAAAGCAGCAGTTTATCAATCATCAAAATCCGCTTTGAATATGTATGCCGTTAATTTGGCTTATGAACTGAAAGACACTGCGTTTAAAGTAAATGCAATTGACCTGGTTATACCAAAACTGATTTCAATTATAACCAATGCATTTCCCGTTAGCGGTAATTTTAACCAACCTCCTACTCCGAAAGAAGAAACCGACAATTTGACTAATGAATGACAAAGATACAAAACGACTTTCACGATTGACTGCAATCCTAATACGATTACAAACGAAACGAATTTTGACGGCAACAGAACTGGCAGAAAATTTTTCGGTTAGTATCCGAACAATTTATAGAGATATCAGAGCATTGGGACAGGCGGGAGTTCCCATTTTGACAGAAGATGGGAAAGGTTATACGTTGATGGAAGGTTACAAAATTCCACCTATCATGTTTACCGAAGATGAAGCAAACGCTTTAATAACTGCTGAAAGAATTGTATTGGTAAATAAAGACACTTCACTTATAAAAAATTATAGTGAAGCTATTTCCAAAATAAAAGCAGTGTTGCGAAGCGATGCAAAGGACAAGGTAGAATTTCTTTCAAAACGACTGGAGTTTTGGCGAAATCCAATCAATAACGAAACCAGTAGTTTATTGTCTTTTATTCAATCGGCTATAACAAATTTCAAAGTATTAAAAGTTGAATATTACTCTCCCAACAATGATAAAACCACTATGCGAAACATTGAACCATTTGCTTTAATAAATAAAGTAGGAGAAACTTGGTATTTAATAGCCTGGTGTCGTTTACGAGAAGATTACAGATTATTTCGGTTTGACAGAATAAAGAGAATAGAAGTCATAGACGAGACATTTAGTCCTCATAAAATGAGTCTTGAAGAATACTTGACACAGTATCGGAAAAATAATTTTTAATACCCCTGACATACTGCTGTCACGTACAAATAATAGCTTTGCAGAATAAATTAAAAGAAACAATTATGCAAAGTAAAGAAACAAAAGAAATCAAACCTGTTCCTGATAATTACACTTCGGTAACTCCGTGGATAATATCCCAATCTACCGAAAAGCTAATTGAGTTTTTGGAGGCTGCATTTGATGCAGAAGAAATTCCAAATAGCAGAATAAAAAATGAGGATGGGGCGATTATCCACGTAGTAGTAAAAATCGGAAATGCATTAGTAATGCTCTTTGATTCAAAAAAAGATTGGAATCCTACACCTACTTTTCTGAATTTATATGTGGAGGATATTGAAAATGCTTACCAAAAAGCACTGCAACTCGGGGCAACATCTGTAACGGATATTACCACTCTATGGTTTGGAGAAAAGGTTTGTAGAATTTTAGACCCTTTTGGAAATCTTTGGTGGATAAACCAACGCATTGAAGAAATTGATTTTACTAAACCTGATGAAGTTGGGCTAAGAGCATCAACTCCTGAAGCAGTACAAGGTATAGCCTATATCCAAAGATCATTAAACGAAGCATTTCTATATCAAAAGAATTTTTTTAAAAATAAAAAATAAGAGACCAGAAAAAGGCGTAACTATGAATAATCTGTAGAAAAAAACTACCGCTAGCATCGCATTGGCAAAATGGCGGAATAGAAGTACTAAACTTTGGATTTTGTACTTAATCGACAAACCGAATTCATTTCTTTTGGTTCCTGGAAATTGGATTTAATTTCTTCTCTAATAATCTTTTTAATTCCTTATCAGATATCGTCTCTTTACTCCCTTTATCATAAACTGAAAGAAGATACACGCATTTGTCTTTAACCATTACATTTATGATAATCCTTGCTCCACCCGATTCTCCATTACCCTTATCAGAAATTCGCATCCTTATTTTATAACATTCACTTCCAATGTGATCGTTTCCAGTAATAGGATCTTTTTTTAAGATTTTGCTTAATTCCTTAAAATCATCACCAATATTGGGATATTTCTTCTTTAGTTTTTTTGCCTCTGAAATAAAAACGCTTGTTGGATAAACTTTAAAACTTTGCGAGGAATTCATCAAATGACTGTGCTTTGATTTTTCCTGAATGAATCTTCTTAGCCTCGTCAAGCCCCTTCATAATCTTAGAAGCTTGACATCTCGCTTTGCAATGTCCTACCGCCCGATGGAATAGATTTGTATGCCTGGTTTCCTGAGGGTTTTGAGAGGTCGAATGGGCAATATTTAAATGTATTGTGTTTGCCATTAAGATAAAAAATCGTGTATGCAATACTAGTACAAGAAACGTTTTAAAAATATTAAAATTTCAAAAACTAAAATAACTAAACAATAAATTAATAATCAATAAAATAAATATAATATAAAATTATTGTATATTAAAATAATAGTGTAAAGTTGATTTTAGCTTAAAAGACCACGTTATTTTTCAAGGGGCCGGGGCATTGTATACGGCTTTAATCCTTGTGATGTTCTGATGATGATTCATGTAGAATACTTTTATTGAGGATGTCTTTGGCTAATTTGGTTTCTCTCCTGTTACCTACACGTAATACATCAACCATTGCAAGCAATTTGTAAAGCTCGCTATTCTCTTTCACCGCTTTTACTTGTTTGTTATACAATGGTTCAACAGCCCCCCTGACAGGCCCTCCTGGTTCAGGCCATACATAGAATTGTTCACTAATGATTTTGTTTTTCAGTAAAGGGTGAGAATGAGCGGTCGGCACTCCGCTTACGATCGGCCCTGGCTGCACAGGAAAAACATAGGGCAGGCCAAATTGGAGGAACTCATAAAGGGCATGACGATTTACCCTACGCTTGTTATAATCAATAACCCTATCAGGCGCGGCTCAACAGGCAAGAGCGAGCCTTTAAAGAAATGTCCGGTAAGTAACTCCCGCATAACGAACCGCATTTCTTTGCAGCGAGCGACGCCTGTTGTCCCGCGCAATGCAAATTGCGAGCAAAGCTTTGCAGCGATAGATGACAGATACAATATCCGACGCGGCTCAACAGGCAGGAGCGAGCCTTTAAAGAAATGCCTGATAAGTAACTCCCGCATAACGAACCGCATTTCTTTGCAGCGAGCGACGCCTGTTGTCCCGCGCAATGCAAATTGCGAGCGATGCTTTGCAACCTCAAATTAAAGTAGGACTGGCATCGGAAATTTGGATTTGAGCACCCCTAAATCCTTTTTAATTAAGGGCAGCAATTCTTCACCAAGCTTCCAAAGTTGGGTACTACCCGGTTCTGGGAAATAGCCATTCCCCCTGTATACCGCCTTTGAATGAATGATCGCAGTCTCAATAGCAATTGGATGAAAATCGGAATTGAATCCACCTTGCACAACTTTGGGAAGATGCGATTTCCAATTATCACATTGCGTAATATTGGGTAAAACAGGCAATTGATTTTTTGCGTGAAAATACAGCCATACCTCAAAACAAGGGTTGCTTTGTGCCACTTTCCAATGTGGACGATCAGCACATTCCTTTCTGATTTCATGAAGTTGCTCCCGCCACCTGTCGGTATCTATTACAAACCACAATCTGTCTCTTTCAGCATGGGCATCCAACTCTTTTTCCTTATCAATAGCAATTTCAATTAGCTTTCCGGGGGAACCATTTCCCTCACTCTCAACTGCAACAATTTTAACCCGTGGAGATATACCATCAAAAAAACTAAAATAATCAGGCTCACGGTTTTGACCTTCGCAAACAATGATAAAGAAAAAAGCATCTCTAAATGAGATCCTTTTCTCGTAAGTAAATTTAATTGGCTTCGGCATACTTTTCCCAATTTAAATCCTTCAGATTTCCTAAAAAAGGAATTCCACCATATCTGCCATTCAAATAACCTTTTCTGATATCGATAGTATGATGCTCTTTAAATTCACTTAAAGCGTATAGTTCGGTTGCACCCTGCTTATTCTTTTCCGCAAACCAAATCTCATCCTGGCGAAAAATATCCTGATCCAACAGATTAGATTCATGCGTGGAAAAAATCAATTGCCCTTTTGTTTCCGTATCCAGGGAGAACTTTTTCACCAGCTCTTTAATTAATAAAGGATGGATACTTCTTTCTATTTCGTCAATAAAGTAGGTTTTACATTTATTGACGGCGCTGTATAAAGCCGGTAAATACTCCATCAATCTTCTGGTACCATCAGATTCTTCTGAAAGTTCAAATTTAACACCCCCATTATCTTCCCCATGAGTGAAGAAAACTTTCTTCGCCATGGGCTTATTATCTTCCAACACAAAAAGGACTTCCTCATATTGGTTGCTTATAGATTTCACTTTATCAGACTTTGCTCTTAGTTCGGCTGAAATTCTCTCCGCATCCTGCTTGTTGTCTTCTCCAAAATAATCTTCGATCGGAATTGTTTCTATATGAATATCCTGGATACCAGTATTGAAGGATCTCATAATATTCGTTGCAAATTCATAAAAGGGTTTATCCATTTCCAACCTCAAAGCCATTACACTGGGTTTAGAATGTGGCAACACCAACTCCAGGCATTCTTCAAACCAGTTTAATGCACTTTTAAAAGGATCAAAAACTTTGTTTTTCCTGTTTTTCATATAAAAAAGCACAGGCTTATTCCGATCTAATATTTCATTTTCAAGAAATTTAGGAAACAGAGCAGCTTCTGCATCTTCCTGAACTTCTTTATGAAACTGAATCTTCAATTTTTTTTCCCCAGCTTCATCAGTACGGCTGAAAAGCACCTTATCGTCCTTTTTATTTAACCCGCTAATTTGTAACTCTTCTCCCGTTATAATACCCTGGTTAATTGTTAAACCATAATAAAACGGTATATCATCTTTAATAAATTCAATACCCAGATACACGTCTTTGGTATTGCCATCCCGATCAAACTTGAAGGTTTCTGTGATTAACTCAATTGGCATTTCACCATCAATAAGAAAATCCTTGAGAATTGCCATTGCGTTAATCAAATTGCTTTTACCCGCCCCGTTTGATCCATAAATTGCATTCAGCTTCAATAATTCAATACCATCAGCTTTTAATACATGATGAGACAGCCTGTTGAAACGGCCGGGAAGCATATTAAACTCTGTGAATTCTTTAAAAGAAAAAAGGTTTTTAACAATAAAGCGAATGAGCATTTCGTGAAATTTTCACGTAAATTAGATTTAAAATCTAATATATTAGTAATAAATACAGACAAATTAGGCCTAAACGTGAAATTTTAACGCAAAATTAGCTCACGTGGCGGGTCAACAGGCAAGAGCGAGCCTTTAAAGAAATGCATGGCAAGTAACTCCAGCATAAGGAACCGCATTTCTTTGCAGCGAGCGATGCCTGATGGGCACGCGCAATGCAAATTGCCAGCGACGCCTGATGGACCGCGCGATGTAGATTGATTTGTTCAGATAGTAACACAAAAATGCACTATAACATTTCTTTTGTTATAATGCAAAATTATGTTACATTTACATAGTGAAAGAGATAAACAAATATCTGAAGGAAGTATTCGGCATACAGACCGTATTGCGTCCAATGGACAATACAGAACTGAGGAAAATGCCAATTTATCTGAAAGGTTCGTATCGGTTTTACACAGGCAGGCTGCTAAACCATCAGGTCATATTTGCAGACATAATAGACAGCAGGGAGGTTACACCCTCACAATTAAAAAAACAAGCCAGCGATCTAACCCACTTGCTAAAGCACCCGGTGGTTTTCTCTATTCCCGAACTGGAAAGCTGGAACAGGGCAAGACTAATCGGGCAGAATGTTTCATTTATTGAACCGGGAAGGCAGTTGTTTGTGCCCAATTTACTGCTCCATCTGACAGATATACCCGGCAGAAACGCACCCACATTGAAGGGTATAGAAAAATTTAGTGCCCCCGCACAGGCAATATTATTATACAAACTGAACAGTCGAATAAATAATTCTTTGCAATACAATGATATGCAGGCCCAGTTTGGATATTCCGCAATGACAATCAGTCGCAGTGTGAAGGAACTTGACCAGGCAAACATCATTGAAGTGGCTGGAGGAAGAACAAAAATTGTAAACTTTATTTTGCATGGTGAGGAGTTGTGGAGAAAAACATTGCCATTACTATCCTCACCAGTGAAAGAAATATGGCAAAGCGAGGCCCAACTTTCCGGGATGAATAAATACGAGGAAGCCGGAGAAACTGCGCTATCAAATTATACTATGCTTGCACGCAGAAGTGGCGCAACGTACGCAATAGGAAAAGATGTATTCCACTCAATTAAAAAAAGTAAGCCGGAACTACAAAAAATGCAACAGAGGTATGGGAACTATTGTTTGGAAGTGTGGAATTACGATCCGAAACATATACCAGCAGATTACCCAAATACAGTAGATCGTCTTTCGCTCTACCTTTCAATGAGAGATAAAATTGAAGATGAAAGAATGAACCAGGCACTGGAAGAACTATTAATAAATATGAAATGGTAGGAGGACTCGATCTATTTACCGAACACTTTGCAGATCATACGGACCACTATATACTGATAGGAGGCACTGCCTGTGATGTGCATTTTACACAGCGTGAGATTCCTTTCAGGGCAACACAGGATCTCGATATCATATTGGTTGTGGAAGCCTTGAATGATACATTTGTTGATCATTTCTGGCAATTCATACATGATGGAGAATATGTTACCGCAGAAAAGAATGGTGAAAAACGATTCTACAGATTTGAAAATCCAAAAGCCAATGGTTATCCGAGAAAAATTGAATTATTCGCACGGCATCCGGAGATACTAAAAGACCCACCGGAAGGAATGTACATCACGGATATTCCGACAGATGAGGATGTATCTAGCCTCTCAGCTATACTTCTTAATGAGGAATATTACGATTTCACAAAGAATAACAGTGAAATAAAAGAAGGAATCAGATTGGCAAGTGAAATTTCGCTGCTTTGTCTGAAGGCCCGCGCGTATATAAGCAACAAAGAACTGAAAGCAAAAGGAGCTAACATCCAAATGGATAATATTTACAAACATCGTCGTGATGTATTGCGCTTGTTAACTGTATTGAATCCAGATACAAAGATTCCGGTACCGGGCCAGATAAAGGCTGATCTCGAAACCTTCCTGGGGCAATTAGAAAATGAAATAGAAGATATAGCAGGCATTTTAAAAGCATTAAAAATACAGACAGCCCCGGATGAAATCACAAGAGTCATGCGAAACATTTTCCTTGATTAAATAATGCGGATTGATATTCAGTGTACACGCGGGACAACAGGCAAGAGCGAGCCTTTAAAGAAATGCCTGATAAGTAACTCCCGCACAAGGAACCGCATTGCTTTGCAGCGAGCGATGCCTGTTGGCAAGCGCAATGCTTTACTGCGATAGATGCCAGTTACAATATCAGGTGCGGCTCAACAGGCAGGAGCGAGCATTTAAAGAAATGCATGGTAAGTAACTCCCGCATAAGGAACTGCATTTCTTTGCAGCGAGCGACGCCTGTTGCCCCGCGCAATGCAAATTGCGAGCGACGCCTGATGGCTCGCGCAATGAAAAGTGCATAAAAAAGGCCGCTGTTTCAGCGGCCCTTCTATTAAAACTTATAAGAAGTTATCGTTTATTTCTCCTGGTAGGGAAGAAATTACCAGTCTTGGTTTTCCTGCTGGTACCTTCCGCAGAACCATAATGGCTCATGGCGCAACGGAAACCTAAAGTACTCAGGCTCTCGCTTTCTTCCAGGAACCTCCTGGTACCGGGACTCAGCCAGTAAGCACGATCGTTCCAGCTACCACCTTTGTAAACCTTTGATTTATCGGAGATCAAAGTAGTAATACCATAACCATAGCCAACCGCACTGGAAGAATCACCATCGAGATAGTTAACAGCGTAAGCTTTCTGGTAGTTTCTTCTGTTTCTCAGAGAAGAATCAGTTTCAGCAACCATTTTGATCCGGCCCTTATCATCGCGCAGGTTGCCTTCGCCGCCGGAACGGTCGATCTGCTGGAACACGTTACCCCTGAAAGGATTGAAGTCATCGGCATCATCACCGGTGGTAGGTCGGTACACATCGGCTACCCACTCGTTCACGTTACCACTCATATTATAGATACCAAAACCATTCGGTTGGAATGAAGTTACTTCGGCAGGAATGGCGGCATTATCGTTCAAACCACCGGCCACACCCATGTTATCACCGCTACCTCTTTTAAAGTTGGCCAGGAATGAGCCCTGCGGCTGTCCTTTTTTGGTGTAACGGATATTATCAAATCCTTCGTTCTTCCAGGCGTAGATCTGCTTGTTGGCAATCACTTCCTCGCCCTTGGTTCCCTTGGATTTACGTTGCGGATTTTCCAGGATATAACCGTAAGCGGCATATTCCCACTCAGCTTCTGTTGGCAGGCGGTAATCGCCGAACATGATACCATCTTCAAACTTAGCCGTGGTTCTTGGCCTGCCCTGCGCATCCTTCAACGGGTTCTTTTTGGAAGTCACTTCCTTACCGGGGGTAGCCTGGTATTCGCCCAGCAGGTAGGCCTTTGTGTTGAAGTTATCCTGTCCTGCGCCATTCAGTGTTTTCTTGATCTGGGTCTTCTTATCGAGGAATCCCTTGTCCATCAGGGAAAGCTCATTCACACGGTCTGTTCTCCAGATACAGAATTCAGTGGCCTGTTTCCAGGTAACACCAACTACCGGATAATTATTATAGGCAGGGTGACGGAAATACTGTTCTACATACGGCTCGTTATATGCCAGCTCGCTTCTCCATACCAGGGTATCGGGCAACGCTGCTACAACCACAGAATCCATTCCGGCTCCACCGAATGTTCCTTCTAACCAATAGAGGTATTCGCGGTAGTTGAGGTTGGAAATTTCTGCTTTATCAATAAAGAAAGAGTTCACGGTTACACGGTGAGGTACATTGTTCCAGTCGCCCATCACGTCTTCCTGTGTGGCGCCCATGGTGAATGTACCACCCTGAACAAATACCAGCCCGGGTGCAGTAGGAATATCTTTGGGGTTCACCACATTAAAGTTGCCGTAGTTCTTGTCGTTGTAGTTCCAACCCGTGGTGTTCGATTTTTGTGGTTTCTTTTTGAAAAAACTACAGGAAGAAGCAAAACCCGCCACAACCAGGAGCAAAACGATGTTCTGTGAAATTCTGGATAACTGCATGTTCAATGTTTGAATAAGTAAAGTTCTACTTCAAATATTCGGTTTTTTTCAGAGCGAATGTATATAAATATTAGTTAGCAAAACCCTAATTTTAGATACGCTAATGGGTTAAAACGCTGGATCTGGCATTATATTATATGAAATATGTATTTCTGTGTCTTCTCAGTTTTCTTTCTTTATCCGTTTTAGCTCAAACGAACTACAACAAAAATTCTTTTCTCGCTACCGGAACCTGGAGTAAGATTGGCGTGATCCGGGAGGGGATTTATAAGATAGATGCGGCCTTTTTGGGATCCCTGGGCTTTCCGGCTCCCGTTCCCTCTGCCTCCATCCGCCTTTTTGGCAACGGGGGTGCCATGGTTCCGGAAAACAATGCCCTGCCCCGCATCGACGACCTGGCAGAGAACGCCATTGAAATGATGGACGGCGGCGACGGCGTGTTCAGCGGCTCCGACTACCTGCTGTTTTATGCGGCCGGTCCGCATCAGTGGGTCGCCGACAGCGCTGATCAATCCTTCAGTTACCAGAAAAATCTTTACTCCGACACGGCATTTTATTTTATTACCGCTGGCGCAGTTTCAGGGGGAACGGCTTCCGGTAAAAGAATTGCCACAGCGGATGCCCGCCCCGGCCCCACTGTTTTCATCAACAGCTTCCAGGACCGCCATGCCGCTGAGAACGATCTCCGCAACCTGCTCGGCAGTGGAAAGGAATGGGTGGGCGAAGCCTTCAATAACCGTTTTGGGGGAACGGCTTCGCGAAGCTTTACCCTGAACTGGCCCGGCCTCATTGGCTCCGACCCGGTCCGGGTATTTACCCATACCACCAGCAGATCAATTACTGGGGCCGCTCAATTTTTAATATCACTCAACGGATCCCTACTACAAACCAATCTTTTTTCACCCGTCAGCGGAGACCTGCTGGGGGCCTATGCCAGGGAAATCCGGAAAACCAGTTCAGCTTCGGTGAGCGGGGGTTCCCTCTCCCTGCAGTTCAGTTATCAGTCTTCCGATCCCGGCGCCGATGGCTGGCTGAACAGTTTCAGCATCATGGCCCGAAGATCACTGGCTTTTAATGAATTGGGCGGCGCTTTCGGTTTTCTACGCTTCCGCGACTGGGCTTCCGTTCAACCGAATAATCCTGCTGCGGTGGGTGAATTCTCCATTGCCAATTCGGCCAACGGCACCGTGGTCTGGGATGTATCGGATCCCCTGAACCCGGTGAAGATCCCCCTCTCCCTGAATGGCGCTACCGCCCGCTTCAATGGCCGGCTGGACCGGCTTCGCGAATACCTGGCTTTTACTACCGAACAGGCTGCTGCTCCGATCGCTTTGGGCAGCGTTGCCAACCAAAACCTGCACAACCTGCCTCCCGTTCACGGCCTGATTATTACGCACCCCTCCCTGCTGGCCCAGGCGCAACGCCTGGCGGATTTTCACCTGCAACAGTACGGTTTATCCGATACGGTGCTCCTTTCAGGACAAATTTATAATGAGTTTTCCTCCGGCGCCCCCGATCCGGCCGCCATCCGCGACTTTATTAAATGGATGGTAAACAAATCGGCCAATGCCGCTGTGAAACCCGCCTATGTTTTGTTGTTTGGCGCGGGTTCTTTCGACCCCAAAAACAGGATCAGCAATAACGTGAACCTGGTTCCAGTGTATGAAAGCGCCAACTCACTCGATCCCTTACTGAGTTTTACCTCGGATGATTTCTTTGGATTGATCGGCGATACCGACAACATCAACGACCTCAGTTCCATCACACCGCTTTCTATTGCGGTAGGCCGCATTCCTGTTGCTGCTGCGACCGATGCCGCGGTGATGGTGGATAAGATTATCCGCTACCACAGCCCTGCCAGCCTGGGCGATTGGCGCAGGGAAATGATTTTCCTGGCCGATGATCAGGACAACAATCTCCATCTTTCCGATGCTGAATCCATAGTGTCCGGTGCGCTGGAAGTGAACCCCGTACTGCATCCCAACAAAATTTACCTGGACGCTTTCCCGCTGGTAAGCGGCGCCGGGGGTGCACGGTATCCCGCAGTGAGCGAAGCCATTGTGAATGCTGTTTCCAAAGGCACCCTGCTGTTTAATTACAGCGGTCATGGCAATGATCAGCGGCTCACCGAAGAAGCGGTGTTCAGCAGCGCCGAAGTAAACCGGTTCAACAATCCCGATAAGCTGCCCCTGTTCATTACGGCCAGTTGCGATTTTGCACCGCACGATGATCCTGCCAAACAATCCCTGGGCGAACATTTATTGCATGGCAATGCCAATGGCGGTATTGCTTTATTAACCACTACCCGCCTGGTATTTGCTTACAGCAACCGCATCATGAATGAGCGGTTTATAAAGACCGCTTTGCAACGCAGCGCGAATGGCCAATATCTTTCACTCGGTGAATCTGTTCGCCTTGCCAAGAACAGTACTTCGCTCAGCAGTGGTGACGTACTCAACAGCCGCAAGTTTGCGCTGCTGGGCGACCCTGCCCTGCAACTGGCGCTGCCAAAGGGTTTGATGCGCATCAATACCATCAATGGTATTCCGTTGAGCCCTGCGGATAGTTTACAGGCCTTGGGAAAATATACGCTGGGCGGTTCGGTGCTAACTCCCTCCGGTGATGTGGATGCTGCCTTCAATGGTACGGCCTCCGTGATCATCTATGATAAACCGCAAACCGTTAAAACGCTGGGCAATACTTCCCCCAGCCCTGTTACGGCCTTCTCCGAACAGCGCTCCGTTTTGTTCAACGGTAAAGCGTCCGTAACCAATGGCCTGTTCAACCTGCGTTTTGTTTTGCCAAAAGACATTCATTTTGAACCGGGCAATGGCGCCATCAGTCTATATGCTTCCAATGGTGTTACCGATGCGGCAGGCAGCAATGCCATTCGCATCAGCGGCTTTGCCGCTGCGGTTCCCACGGATACAAAGGGCCCGGAGATCCGGTTGTTCCTGAATGATACCCTGTTCATGAACGGCGGCCTCTCCAATGAAAAGCCCGTGCTGATTGCACAGCTCTTTGATACTTCCGGCATCAATGCCACCGGCAGCAGCATTGGCCACGACATTACCGTGGTGGTGGATGGGGATGAAAGCAATAAAACGGTTTTGAATAATTATTTCAGTTATCGCACGGATAGTTACCAGGCTGGTCAGTTGCATTTTCAATTACCTGTTTTAACGCCGGGTAAACATTGGCTGAAAGTGAAAGCCTGGGATGTGTTGAATAATTCCAATGAAGCTTCCCTGCAGTTTACCGTTGCGGCGCAGGAGAAACTGGTCATCTCTGCTGTCCGGAATTTTCCCAATCCCTTTGCGGGTTCTACGCATTTCAGCTTTGAACACAACCAGCCAAATACCAACTTGTTGGTAGAGATCTTCATCTCCGACAGCGAAGGTAGGCTGGTTAAAAAAATAACCGAACGGGTGAACAGCAGCGGCAGCCGGAACGTGCAGCTTCACTGGAATGGAGACACCGGTTTCGGCAGAAAATTGGGCCGCGGAACTTATTTTTATCGTATCATTGTATCTGCAACGACGCAACAAACCCAGGGCGCCGGTCAATTGCTGCTCCTCTAAATAAACTGAATGGTATAATTTCTACACTGATTCATTTATTGTTTACTTATTCTTTGTGTATGTCCATTAAAAAAATTTTGGTCTTAACCACCTTATTCGCATTTGTATATACCGGTGTTCTGGCGCAGGCCGACTCCATTAATATTGTTTCTACTGCTGTACCCTTCCTCCGTATTTCTCCGGATGCCCGCGCCGGCGGTATGGGTGATGCAGCTATTGCTACCGCTCCTGAAGCCAACGCTCCTTTCTGGAACCTGGCCAAAGTGGCTTTTGCCAAAAAGAGAACCGGCATTGCCTTCAACTATACGCCCTGGTTGCGGGACCTGGGTCTGAACGATGTGTACCTTGCCAGTGGCGCTTTCTATCATAAATTAGACGACAACAATATTATCTCCAGCTCGCTGCGTTTCTTTAGCCTGGGGAATATTCAACTGACCGATTTCTCCGGTAACATATTGAACACCGTGCGGCCCAGTGAGTTTGCCATTGATGGTGGTTATACCCGTGTGCTGAGCAATAAGATGAGCCTTGCCGTTGCACTCCGTTACATCAACTCCCGCCTGGTAGTGGGTGATGTGGGTACCGGTGTGGTTTATCGCGCCGGCAATGCCATGGCAGGTGATGTTTCCCTTTTCTATAACGGCATCAATGCGGATGGCCAGGGGTTGAACTGGGGGGTCACCTTATCTAACCTCGGCACCAAAGTGGGGTATACCAACGATGCAAGGAACAAGGATTTTCTTCCTGCCAACCTGGGGCTTGGTGTGGCGTATACGAAGGCCATCAACGACATGAACAAGATCACTTTTGCCGCCGACATCAATAAATTACTGGTGCCTGTTTCTCCCGCTGCAACAGGCAACTATACTACGGACTCCACCAACCTGGCCAACTACAGATCCACCGGTGTTGTTTCGAGCTGGTTCAAATCTTTCAGCGATGGTTCCAACCAGTTAAATGCTTTACAGATCTCCGTGGGTACCGAATACAGCTACGATGAAAAATTCCTGCTCAGGGCCGGTTATTTTTATGAAGATAAGAGCAGGGGTAACCGCCGCTATTTTTCCGCCGGCGCCGGCTTCAACCTCAGCTTCATGACCGTGAACGTTTCCTACCTGGTTCCTTCCGGTTCCGGCGTTACCCGCAACCCGCTGAGCAATACGCTTCGCCTGGGTGTGGTATTTAACCTGGGAGAGGAATAAGCCCACCGCGCGGCCCTGGCCCTTGCCGGCCTGGCCTTTCTTGCAGGCAGAACCGTTTTTTCAACTTTTCGGGATTCCATTCCCAAATTATCGCAACTTTTCGGGATTCCATTCCCGAATTATCGCAACTTTTCGGGATTTGGACACTTTTATGCCTATTTTTGGGATTGAATATTTCATCATGGTTTCCCGCATTCTTGAAAAGAGTATCCCCGACAAACTAGGTAAGCGCAAGGCCATTCTGCTTTTAGGCCCCCGACAGGTTGGAAAAACCACCCTGCTCAACAACCTTTTTGCCCATCAGGCCAACGTGTTGTGGCTGAACGGTGACGAACCTGATGTGCAAAACCTGTTCGCCGATTTAACTTCAACCAGGCTTAAAGCCATCATTGGCAACAATCAAACCGTTATCATTGACGAAGCCCAGCGCATCCCCCAAATTGGATTGCGGATGAAACTGATCACCGACCAAATTCCGGAAGTACAGTTGGTGGCTACCGGCAGTTCTGCCTTTGAATTGGCAAATCATGTAAATGAGCCCTTAACCGGCAGAAAATGGGAATTCAAAATGTTTCCCTTATCTGTTCAGGAAATGGTGAACCACCATGGACTACTGGAAGAAACCAGAATGTTGCCGCACAGGCTGGTGTATGGCTACTATCCTGATATTGTAAACAATCCTGGTAATGAAAAGGAATTACTGAAGCAATTATCCGACAGCTACCTGTATAAGGATGTATTATTGCTCGATCAGATCAAAAGGCCCGACTCGCTGGTAAAATTGCTGCAGGCGCTTGCTTTCCAGGTGGGGTCGCAGGTTTCGTTCAATGAATTGGCTAAGTTTTGCGGACTGGATGCCAAAACCATTGAAAAATATATTGGCATCCTCGAACAGGCTTACATTATTTTCCGCATCGGCTCTTTCAGCAGGAACCTGAGAAGCGAATTGAAGAAAAGCAGGAAAATTTATTTTTACGACAATGGTATCCGGAATGCACTGATTGCTAATTTCAGCCAGATAGAAAACCGTACGGATATTGGCGCTTTATGGGAAAATTTTTTGGTTTCGGAACGCATAAAATATTTGGCATATAACCAGCAATGGGTAAATTACTGGTACTGGAGAACCAAGGATCAACAGGAAATCGATTTCCTTGAGGAAGCAGACGGAAAGCTAACTGCTTACGAGTTTAAATGGAACCCTTTGGCAAAATCAAAAATACCCAATGGCTTTAAACAGGCTTACCCGGATGCTGCTTACCATATTGTTCACAGAGAAAATTTTGAATCCTTTTTGTGTCATTAACCCAAAAGATATTGTACCGTGCAAATAGCTGAACTATATACCATTTTCCTCGCGCACCCTTCCATTCAGACCGATACCCGTAAACTGAAAAAAGGAGATCTCTTCTTTGCGCTGAAGGGCCCCAACTTCAACGGCAACGGCTTTGCGCTGCAGGCGTTGGAGCAGGGCGCCGCCTATGCCATTGTTGATGAAGCCGTTCATGAAGCGGACGACCGGATCATCCTGGTACAAGATGTACTGGATACCTTACAGCAACTGGCGAAATACCACCGGCAACAATTCAATATCCCCTTTATTGCCATCACGGGCAGTAACGGTAAAACCACCAGCAAGGAGCTGGTCTTTGCGGTCCTGGCTTCACATTTTAAAACCTATACCACGCAAGGCAACCTGAACAACCATATTGGCGTTCCCCTCACACTCTTAAGCATTCAGCGCGATGCGGAAATGGCCGTGATTGAAATGGGCGCCAATCACCTGAAAGAAATTGAGGGTTACTGCAGCTACACGCTTCCTACTCACGGGATCATTACCAACTGTGGCAAAGCCCACCTGGAAGGATTTGGCAGCATTGAAGGTGTTAGAAAGGGCAAGGGTGAACTCTACGATTTTCTCCGCAACCATGATGGTACTGCTTTTGTTTATGCCGACTATGATTACCTGCAACCCATGAGCGCGGGAATTCCACACATTGTTTTGTACGGGCAATCTTCCGGGCTGGTACAGGGAACCGTTTTGGCCAATGAGCCCTTCCTGCAGGTGAAGATCAACCACGGTCTTTCGGTGGAACTGATCCATTCGCAACTGGTGGGCGATTACAATCTTCCCAATATCTTATGCGCCGCTGCCATCGGAAAATATTTTGGCGTGCCGGACGATAAAATTAAAAAAGCCATAGAGGAATACGTTCCTTCCAACAGCAGGTCGCAGTTAATTGAAAAAGATTCCAATCATATTATACTGGATGCTTATAATGCTAACCCCAGCAGCATGAAAGCCGCCATTCAAAACTTTGCGGGTCTGAAGGCCGATCATAAAGTACTGATGCTGGGCGCCATGATGGAACTGGGCAATGAAAGCATTGCCGAACACGAATCCCTGGTTCAACTGATTCAGCAATATCCCTGGCGGCAGGTAGTGCTGGTGGGCGGCGATTTTGAAAAGATCAAACAACCTTTTACCTGGCTACCCAATGCAGCCGCTGCCAGAGAATGGTTGGCTGCACAGCATTTCAACAATACGTATATACTGGTAAAAGGGTCCAGGAGTTTTAAAATGGAAACGGTGTTGGGCTAATTTCGTACCTTTGCATTTTATCAAATACAGTTCTGTGTCATGAGTCTTAGTAAAGTCTACCCGTTCAGTGCGCTGAACAATCGTTGTCCCCGTTGCAGAGAAGGAAAAATTTTCAAATCCGGTAAAGCCTATGCCAAAGGCAACCTGGAGATGCACGAACACTGCCCGGTTTGTGGACAGCCCACCGAAATTGAAGTTGGATTTTACTATGGTACCGGCTATGTAAGTTATGCGCTTACAGTGGCGCTTACCGTTGCCACTTTTGTTGCATGGAAAGTATTGATCGGCATGACCTTCGATATAGACGATAACCGCATTTTTTACTGGCTCGGCGCCAATATTGTGATCCTGATTGCCTTACAACCGCTCGTGATGCGCTTATCCCGCAGCCTTTGGCTGAGCTGGTTTGTTACTTACGAAAAAGACTGGAAGAACAAACCCATTCAACAACCCGAAAGAATCAACAAAGACCAGGCTGCTAACTGGTAATAAAAAAAGAGGTCCCGAAATATTTCAGGACCTCTTTTTTATTATGCTGTTATAAGTTAATGAACCTTGTCCAACCTCTCCACCAGTTGGCATCCACGCCGGCTGCATCACAGGCGCCACGGAAACTAACCACCCTTGCTTTGGCCAGTTTCGGATCTGTAAAGCTTGCGCCTTTTAATATCAGCTGGTTACCGCTGCTTCCGCCAAATGGCAGGAAATCCGGAACGGAATAGCTGAATGGTGCAATCATTTTTGCATCAGATATATTGGTTAAGATATTGTTGGAGAATGCAGTATTGGAGAAACGGTTCACTACAGAATCCCTGTTCCACTGCAAAGTATTGGCAGTAGAGGCAATGAATGCATAAGAGGTGATATCTGTTCCTGATACCGGACCACAACCCACAATGGTGTTGTTTTTGAAACGTACGATGCTGTCCATGATATTCAGTTCCATGGTACGGCCGTTCCTGGAATCGATCAGCACTCCCTGGGGCCATCCGAGGAAAATAGAGTTGAAGATAGAGGTACCGGTGTTACGACGCAGGTGCGCTGCAGACAGGTACAGGCTGTTACCGCTGTTGGCCAGTGTGGCTCTTGGTCCGATCACAGTCATGTTGGTAAATACCGGTCTTGTTTGTGGCGTATTGAGAGATCCGCTTGGATCGTTATCACTTTCAAATGCCTCACTCCTGGAGATATCGGCAATAGTGGAGTCGCGCAGCGCAATACCGAACTGTACTGTTCCGCTGAAACCGTTATCGGTATCAAAGTCATCATCCTGTGTTTTGTAGGTAATCAGGTGACTACAGTTAACTGTTCCGCCAAACCACTCAAACGCATCATCCTTTGCATAGGTAACCTGTACATAATCAATAACGGTCTTTCTACCTACCGCAGCCATTGTTAAGCTGTTGATTTCCTTATCGGGCTGGTATGCATAACCTGCATACTCAATACGGATATAGCGCAGCACGCCTGAACTGTCATCGTCATTGGGTGTAGCGCCGCCGCCTGCAATACCATCACCAAAGGCGTTGTCTATTCCACCTTCTACCTGCAGGGTTCCTGCACCGCCACCGGTTCCGGTAAATGTGCTGTTGACGCTTGCCTTACCGCATATTACAATACCACCCCAGTCTCCTGAACGCGGAACAGGTGAATTGGAAGTGAATACAATTGGATTATCCTGTGTTCCGTCCGCTACAAGCTTTGATCCACGGGCAATTACAAGGGCTGCAACGTTAGTGCCCTGATAGTCTCCCTTTACGGTAACACCTGCTTCAACTTTCATCGTTGCATTGTTTACCATGTAAACGATACCGCTGAGGATATAGTTGTTACCTGCACGAAGCACGGTGTCTTTGTCAATCCTACCTTTCAGGGTAATGGTTTGACCGGTTGTTGTTGGTGGAGTTATCACGGTAACTATACCGCCGTCCATTTCGATTTTACGACAGCTGGTAAATGCGATACCCGCCAGGGCTGCTACCAGAAAGATCGACTTTTTCATAATTATGGTATTTGTCTTTTGTGTTTGATTGGATGATTTTTTTATAAAGCGTATCCGAATGTGATACTAATATTGGTTCCTGTTTGACGGCTCATTCTGTATGGATCGGTTGCATGATTGAGCTTCGTATTACCATCAGGGTTCTGATAGAAATAAAGTGTGCGGTTCAATATATCCGATACATTCAGTTTGATCTCGGCTCTGTCGCGGGCAAACTTTTTGGCAAGCTGAAAATCAAATACCGGCCTGGAAGATTCGTAGATATCCGGCTGATCCAGGCTTCCCACAAATGTTACCCTGCGGCCAATCTGGTTATACAACAGGGTGGCTGTTAATCCGTGCTGCTCCACATCGTACATCAGCGACACGTTTACCAGGTAAGGAGACTGCCCCTGCAACGGACGATCCAGCAGCAGGTTGGCGTCTTTCACACGGCTGTAGATATAAGATCCGTTGGCCTGGAAGGTGAAGTTTTTAAAGGCATCACTGAAATCCAGTTTCTTTCTGAACTCCACCTCCACTCCGTATGCATCTGCACTTTCCGGATTGGCATAGTTGAACACACTGGATCCACCCTGGCCAAAGTTGTAGATCATTTCGATAGGCTTATCGAAGTGTTTGTAAAACAGGCCTGCTGTAATCACCTCTCCTGATCTTGGATATACTTCATACCGCAGATCGAGATTGGTGATCTTGGTACGCTGGATAGTTGGTAATCCCTGCACCGCAGCGTTCAGTTCAAAATCATAATACTGGAAAGTAGCCAGCTCCCTGAACTCCGGACGTACTACGGTTTGCGAAGCAGATAAACGGAGATTGGTCTGATTATTTACTTTATAGGTTGCGTTCAATCCGGGTAATACATCTCTTACCTGTGTATGGTTGTGACGGGGATCCGTTTTTACCACGCTTCCCACCAGTTGATCGTAGTCTTCCAGTCTTGCACCCCAGATTACGCGGAGCTTGCTGCCAAACTGGTTATCGAACTGTACATAAGCTGCATTCAGGATAGAATTGGCTACATACCTGTAGAGGTTTCCTTTAATGGCATCAAAAGCCAGTTGTGTGCTGGTAACGGATCCGTCTCCAAAATTGCTTGCGGCAAAGATGTCGGCAGGTCCCTGTAAACGAATGGCAGCATTATCTCTCGGGAGATAGATGGAGAATGGTTTTGCATCAAACAAACGGTCTTTCACCTGGAACAGGTATCCCGCCTTAATGGTTTGCTTGGCGCCGAATGCATCAACCGTATAAGCAAGGTCCCCTCCTGCTGAATAAATATAGTCGCTCAGGTTCTGATAAAAACGGTTACCGCTTTTCTGAGACAATACGTTACTCAGTACCGCTGTATAAGGATTGCTGATAGAAGAATTATTCTTGAGGTAATACAATCTGCGCTGATCGGGGATATAGCCGTCTAAGATGGTAAATGAACCATACCATTTTAATTTCAGCTTATTGGGAGTGATATTATGTTCACCACTTACCTGTGAGTTCCAGAATGTATTCTGCTTGAATCCCAGCTCATATCCTCTTGCACTATCCAGCAGTGCGTTGTAGTTATTTTCCAAACCGGTACGCAGCGTAGTGTAATCGGTGGTGTTGATATTAAAGATCGTTTTTACAGATACTTTATTATTATTATCGAACTGGTACGCCAGGTTTCCTAAAGCGCCCCATAAAATTTCGTTGCTGTATTTATCGTCCTGGAATTTGAAATCGGGTGTGAAGGTTCCGTTACCGATAAAGTTGAAACCACTGTTGGTACCCTTGGTATAGCGGGCGGTGCGGTTATAACTGATGCCAAAAATTCCGCCCAGCTTGCTGCTACCCTTTCCCCTGGTTGTAAAGCCACCGCTCATCTGGATCTGTCCGTTGAAACGGTTGATGCCTTTTGAAACAGTCGGGTTCCAGATATTTTCAAATTCCTTACCAATGGCTGTTTTCTGCTGACTGCTCAACGCATCAAATACAGACTTGGTGGTATAGGAACCAGGCAATGATCTTATTCCGTCGTCCATTCCAAGGATATCTGTTTTACCACCTTTGTACTCATAGAAATCATGACCCATGGTTTGGGTGTTGAATCCGCTTCCAACAGAAAGCTGGAAGAAATTCTTTGTAGGAATATCGCGGGTATTCACCTGGATCAATCCTCCGGCCCACTCACCGGGTAACTCCGGAACAAATGCTTTATTGATAATAATATTATCGATCATATTGGCAGGAATCAGGTCGAAGGAGAAAGCCTTCCTGTCCGGCTCTGTGCTTCCCAACTGAACACCGTTCAACATGGCCAGGTTATATCTTTCCGCCAAACCACGTACAATCAGGAACTTACCGTCCTGGATACTGGCGCCGGGGGTACGTTTCAACACCTCACCGGTGTTTTTATCAGGTGAACGCCTGATGGCTTCTGCAGAAATTACGGAAGCAACCGTATTGGTATTCTTTTGAAAAGCAATCAACGCATTTACCGTTTCTCCTCTTGCGCTATTGCGGGCTGAAGTGGTAACAGTTACATCGGTCAGCGATTTGCCGGCTTCTTCCAGAACTACATCCAGGAATTCTTCAGACTTGTTAGACGCAATAGCAATATCATCGATGTTTTTTTCTTTATAACCAACATAGGAAAGAGTGATGGAATATTTTTTACCGGCTTCAACAGTAAAGGAGAATCTTCCCTCCACATCTGTTTTGGTCATTCCGGATGCAGCTCCACCAATTTTGATGGTTACACCGGCCAGCCCCTCGTTGCGGTTGTTCGTTACTTTTCCCGAAACCTTTGCTTTTTGCGCAAAAGTGAAGGTAGAAGAGAGAACAAGGAGAAGTAGAAAAAAGATCTTTTTCACAGCATAAATTTTATTGCTGCAAAACTGGCCTCCCAATGTTACCGAATTGTTACCGGAATGTTACCGAATTGAGATGATTCGGTATCAGACGAATCGCATTAAATATATTCATTATTCGTAAAAATCCATTTAAAACCCTTTTTTGATGGGTTTTACCATTTCTGAAGCTATATTTGCAGCCCATTAAACAGAGAGGTGTCCGAGTGGTTGAAGGAGCACGCCTGGAAAGTGTGTATACGGGAAACTGTATCGAGGGTTCGAATCCCTTCCTCTCTGCCAGAAACAATTAAGTAAGATATACTTAAAGCTGAAAAGCCTGCAAAATCAAGTGTTTGCGGGCTTTTTGCTTTTTAGCCTTACCCGTATTTACCCCACTTTATTGCCATAGTTGCCGGAGTAATTCGTGGAGTAGTACTAAACTTTACTACTACTCCGGCTACTTTACACAAATGCCTCGTTATTAACACTTTATAAGAGCTGAACTATTTAGTTCACTACGCCCGAAGCGTAATTTTATCATCTTTTAAGTGGAGTAATTATGGAAAAAAGTTTTGGTCTACATTTTCATCTCAAAAAATGTATAAACAATGAGAATGAATTTCCCATTTACATGCGAATAACCGTTAATGGAGATTACCGGGAAATAAGCGTTAAAAGGAAATGTGATCTTGAAAAATGGAATGTTGGCGCTGGCAGAGCAGATGGCAAAACTGAGTTTGCCAAGTCTCTTAATTCTTATCTGAATGTATTGCAACGAAAGGTATATGATGCTCGTATAGACTTGCTTGAAAATGATCATCCGGTTACTGCTGAAAATATTAAGACCCTATTATTAGGAAAAGAGATCAGTGTCCATAAATACATGCTAATGGAAGTATTTAAACATCACAATGAGCAGATGGCAGCGCTTGTTGGAAGTGAATATGCACCTGGCACTCTTGAACGCTATACCACATCCTATAATCATACGAGGTCTTTTCTGGAATGGAAGTTTAAGGTTTCGGATATGGACATAAGCCGTTTGAATTATGAATTTATCTCAGAATATGAATTTTGGCTAAAGAGTGTTCGTAAATGTGACCATAACACAACAATGAAATACTTGAGCAATTTTCGCAAAATTGTAAAGCGATGCCTCTTGAATGGTTGGCTACAAAAAGATCCGTTTATGGGCTTTAAAATGCCAAAAAGAGAAGTGGAAAGAACTGCCTTAACGGAAATCGAATTGCAGACTATGGCCAGCAAAACCTTTTCGATTGAACGGCTTACCTTGGTGAGAGATATATTCTTGTTCAGTTGTTATTCAGGTTTGGCCTATGCAGACGTAAAAAAACTTCGTCGTAATGACATCATTATTGGTGTTGATGGTGAAAAATGGATTGTCAGCAAAAGGCAAAAGACAGATGTTACAGCCAGGATTCCTCTTTTGCCTCCCGCACTAGCTATACTTGATCAATACCATAACCACCCTGCTTGTGTCATCGAAGGCAGAATACTACCTATCTTAAGTAATCAAAAAATGAACTCCTATTTAAAGGAGATTGCAGACTCTTGTGGGATCGTTAAAAAACTTACTTACCATATCGCACGGCATACATTCGCAACCACAGTTACTTTAAGCAATGGTGTACCCATTGAAACAGTTTCCAAAATGCTCGGGCATCGAAATTTAAAAACAACCCAACATTATGCTCGGATTTTGGATACAAAGATCAGTATGGATATGAAAGAGTTGCGCAAAAAGTTTGAGTAAAGGACAATTCAAGAGGTGTGCAAAGAGTCAAAATAGAAAATCTAATCAGCTTCACCATTAAAATTCATCCTGATTGGATTGCTGTAAAGCTATTTCAGGACAAGACAGGACAAGACAGAAGAACGAAAATGCGCAATGTGTGGTCAATGAATTGGTTTGTGCATTCGTCCCCTTTTTAATAAAACGAATATTGAGAATGCTTCCGCGGCGAAGGAATTTTTGTCTCTATATAAACGAGGTCAGCCGGTCGAAAAAAACGATAAGACCTTTCCCGAATTATTCCTTACTAATCCATACGCCATCAGTAATTATAGGTATATATACCTATAAGATTTAGTACTCCTGCCCATTTGCCCTTCTTTATGTTCCATCTAATTTTACCACATTAAATCCTGCGGAACAAAATGAAAAAAGCTACAACCATCTGTCTCTCAATGCTGGCTCTTTTATTTTTTGCTACGGGTATCCACGCACAGATTACTGATAAATTCAAGAGTGAGATCATGGTGCTTATCAAGACGGATATTCAAGGTATTAAAGGAAAAATAATCTCCAGAGAACAAAGTGCCACAGCATATGCATACAAACTACCGTTAAGCGGGTTTGAGGTTTCCTATGCGGAATCAATGTTAGGCAATGCATTAACCGCGAAATACATGCAAACAGGTTCGCAGTAAGTGATGGACCAGCTTGCGTTGGTAATCTTAGAACTGCCGTATGTGACCGCCGATAGTAAAAAAGATAAAAAAATATTGGGAACCGGAATTTTCGCAAGCGATCTGAAACGGAAGACGCAAATGCTTGATCCGGCCGGAAAGCTGGTCTTAATAATAACCTTGAAAACGGATGACCAGATCTTTGTCGAGTTTATGGACAAATAAAACATAATACCGGTATGGGCAAAAGCCTTTTCTCGATTTATTGACCCAACTGCTCTTTCAAAATAAAAAATAACATACAATGAATAAGATCATTTTCGTTTTAATGCTGGGTATTGTAGCAACAGGTTTGCATGCGCAGGATTACACCCTTTTCCGTGGAGACAACAAAAAAGTTGGCCTCAAGGATCAAAATCAGAAAATAATCGTCCAGGCAAAATACGATTATGTATCTCCCAGGTTTTCGGAAGGGTATACTTATGTAAAATCTGGAGGGAAGATGGGGTTTGTAAATAAGGAAGGTAAGGAGATCACACTTCTGAAGTATGATAATGTGTCGGATTTTTTAAACGGGTTTGCAAGTGTAAACATCGGGGCCAGGCAGGATTCGGCTGCTGATATATCGGTTTCAGGCAAATGGGGTTTCATCAATACCGCGGGCATTGAAATAACGCCTTTGAAGTATGATAATGTCACGGATTTTGCAAATGGCTTTGCAGGCGTAAATATTGGCGCAAAATGGGACGATGATGAAGAAGAACTGGCAGGCGGCAAATGGGGTGTTATCAATACAATGGGTAAGGAGTTAACGCCTTTAAAGTATGATAACATCAGCGATTTTTTCGTCCACGGATTTGCCGTTGTGTATGTAGGCAAAAAACGTGGATTGATCAATGCCGCAGGAAAAGAATTGACGTCAATCCGTTACGATCACATTGAGCCCAAGGGCACGGACAAAAAAATTGCCGTTGTGAATATTGGCGGCAAGTATGACGAGGACTTCGGCAACCTGGCCTACAACCCATATGTTGGAGGTAAACAAGGATTTATTAACTGCAAAACGGGTGAGGAGATCGTGCCCGTTCAATATGCAGTTGTAGCTGATTTTTCTGAAGGGCTTGCACCTGTGAATTTGGGTGCGGTTTATACCGCTGACAATGGTTATATAGGCGGTAAATGGGGTTATGTCGATGCCAATGGAAAAACGATCATACCGTTGGCCTATGATGAGGCTGGTTATTTTCATAACGGCAAAGCCACAGTGAAACAAAATGGAAGAACATTCTCCATTGATAAAACAGGGAAAGAAATAAAATAAAAACGGAAGGCTCGGAACCGGGCAGTATAAAGTTTTGTGAATGACTGAAAAAAATAAATTTATACTGTCCGCATTTGTATACTTTCTTTTAGCAGCATTATTTACGACCATTTTTATTTCACAGAAAATATGGATGTACAGCAGCTTAACTGCAATGGTTATATCCGGAATGATTGCTGCTGTAAAATGGCTTATCCTGGTTGTTGCGGCCTTGTTTTTTTTGAAAGAGAAAAAATGGAGATTCATCCGGAGGATCGGGGTAACCTGCCTGATTGGCGCATCAATGCTTTTCAGCTATAACCTGATGTATTTTCTGAGATTGCCTTTAAGTGGGTTGTCGCAATTTTTTTTAGCTGTTGTATTGTCAGCATCGGCAATGACAACATTATACTACCTGTTGGTAAAAGAAATGTCATTGCCGCCCTTGTGGTTTTGGGGTTGGATAATAGTGTTGGCCATTGAAGGTATTTTACAGATGGTTATTTTTTTTTGAAAAAAATCCTTTTCACATTATGAAAGAAGCTGTTTTATTCACCGGTTTATTTTTATTCTCATGCATTCAATTGACTGCACAGACTGACCAGGTCAAAATCAATGAGGCAATGAATCTTTTTAAACAGAAAAAGTTTGAAGAGGCGCGTGTACAGATACTTCGTTCCGAAGGAAAAAGTGAGCGGAAGAATTCTGCTTCTTTTGCCATGATGGCCTGGTTTATAAATGAAGCCAGGAAATATGGTTTTGTTTATGATGAAGCCTCTTATGGCAAGGACAGCTGGTTGCCCGATGTACTGTATAAAGCGGAGAAAGCCCTTAAATACGACAAAGACAATGCGATGGGCCATTTGATGCGCGGCGCAGCGTTGTATGAAAAGAGTGACTTCGCAAATGCGTCGAAAGAATATGATATTGTTGAAAAACTGGATCCTTCAAATTGCTATCTAACGCTTTACCGCGGAAATATTGATGGTGCCACCGGCCTGTATGAACCCGCTGTAACAAAATACCAAAAGTTCATAACCTGTAACCCGGATTATCCATTTGTATATTGGTATCTCACCAAAGCTTATATCGGGCAACATAAGCTTGACGATGCCCTTGCCGCCTGCAAAAAATACGTAAACCTTGCTAATAGCCGGGGAGCGAAAGACAGTTTGGTGGGTTGCTATTATACTATGGCGGCTCAATCGCCGGGCAACCTGAAATACCTTGATTCTGCCTATGCATGTATCAATGCAATATTCGGGGAATATGGATATTCGGGTTGGGATGTTAAGGCGTATTACGCCCAGTATAAATACTTGGCGCAGATTTCTTATAACTATAGTAACAAGCCTACACTGGATCTTGTCAATGCCTGTATAGAAAACAACATTGACGCCGCGCTGGCAGCCGTGAAAAATGGGGCCAATCCCAATTGCCTGTTTGACAATAGGCGTTATTACAGGTTTAAAACCTATCCTATACTATTCGCTGCAAGGGTACAGTCGTATGCATTGATGAAAGCCCTGCTTGAAGCTGGCGCAAACCCCGATGCAAGGGATGATATTGGTTACACGGCATTGCATTATTTGAGTTCCGACGAATTTAAAAATAAAAATGAAAGAGAATCGTTGGCAAACCTGCTCGTTAAGTACAATGCCAATGTTAACATAAGAAACATCGATAACAAAACGCCATTGATGCAGGCACAATCCGTAGATTTTGCAAAATTCCTGATCGTAAATCACGCTGATGTAAAGGCAAAAGATAAGGATGGCCATTCGCTGGTTCCCCTTGTGTACTCTGGTTATGATAACACGGCGGGCATCGTAAAATTATACATAGATAATGGTGCGGATGTGAATGAGGTTTCCCCCAATGGAAGAAATATTTTTGATGATGCAATGTATCTCGCACCGGTAAGCTATGCAATTTTGTACCTGTTGGAAAAGGCAAAAGTGCATCATACGGCAAGATATGATGATGCCAGTTATACCAGTGCAAAAGAGTTCATAGAATACCTGCAGGCCAATGTGATTGATAGACCTGCCGCCCTGCTGTTTGACGCGCTCATAGAAAGCAACCTGAAGAAGTTCAAGGCAGCGCTTGTTGATGTAAAAGAGAAAAAACTTTTAAATTATTTAAGTATCGCAACAGTGAATTTCACTTATGGCAAGGCTTTTTATAATGCGTTGGTGGTTGCGGGAGCCGATGTGGCTTTTCAGCAATATAGCATGGCAAACAAGGGTCCTATTAGTGGAAGAAGTGTTTTTTACACAAAAAAAACCGGCCCGAACAAACTCGCCGATTTTGAACTCCTGTATGGAGAAAGGATGGAGGAACTGATGGCCGATGCAGCATATTACGGCGAACGGATGAAAATGAGGAATTTGCAAAACGAAATCTGCGACAATGTTATCCTGTTCGCGAAAACGACCGTAAAAATGATCGACCTGTTCAAAGAAGCGCAGGCCAATCCTGCAATCTCTACAGAGAGTAGGAAAACAGTGGCCGGGTTTGAAAAGGCAGAACGTGAAACATTAAGCCATTGGGCTACTCAGTATTCTGAACAGGTTAAATGTAGCGTCGTTTTTCCCAGGGCAAATTAAAATTGGTACAGTAAACGCATATTTGGCTATTTTCATAGCCCGGATCATAAACAACTGCTGCTAAATGACAGGTAAATGGAAATTATCAAACATTTTATTTTTAAGCATTTTGCTTTTGTGTTTGCCGTTTGCCGGGTTTACACAAAAGGCGAAAGATAAAATTGCCTTATTGGAAGAGCAATTGAAAGCAGCTAACCTCTTAAAAAACACTAAACCCGACAGCGCCTATACAGTAGTTGCCAATCTGATCGCATCGGCGCAACGCGATCATTTACCCATACAGGAAGCGAAAGGGTTGCTGATCAAAGGCGTAATCTTATATAACAAAGATGAAAACGAAACTGCTTTTTCCCTGTTCGGGCACGCATTGGAACTTTTTGAAAAAGGGAACGATCAATCGGGGATGGCGAGGGCCTATAATAATTTAGGCGGCGCGGCAAATGCATTAAATCAACCTGAAAAGGCCTTGGCCTACCAGGAGAAGGCCCTCGCAATAAGAATTGCCATTAATGATCCGTTGTTGTCTTCCAGCTATAATATGCTCGGTAATATATACCTCAATAAAGGGCTTTATCCCAAAGCCATGGATTATTATTTGAAAGGATTACCCATCAGTGAAAAGAACAACGATAAAAATATCCGGTCAAGCCTGCTTAACAATATTGCACAGGTATACTGGAAACAGAACAGGTATGCAGAAGCATTTGACTATACATCCCGATGCCTTGCTTTGGAAAAAGAAGAAAATGATTACAAAGCCATGGCAGGTTCTTACAACAACCTCGCCGGTATACGGATAGACCAGGACAATATGGATGATGGTTTACGCTATTGCAAAGAAGCCATTGTGTATGCCGAAAAGGTAGGGTATACAAAAGAATTGGCAAGGGCTTACAGCCAAATGGGAGAAATAGCGTTCAGGAAAAAAAATTACAAAGAAGCAGTTGGGTATAGTTCCACTGCATTGGCGCAAAGAAGAAAAATACGACAGGATAAGGAAACAATATTATCGCTTGTTAAATTGGGTGAAGCTTATACCGGTTTGCAGGAATATGACCAGGCAGAAAAAATATGCAGGGAGGGGCTCAGCCTGAGCGAGAAAAATGGTTTCCTGAAGAACCAGGAAAGTTTTTACCGGATCCTCGGGAATATATATAGCAGGAAAGGAGAATGGGAAAAAGCCTACGCAAACAACGTAAAACACGGTGAGCTGAAAGATTCGCTGTTCAATGAATCGAATTCCAGGATCATATTCGAATTGCAGACACAATATGAAACAGCTAAAAAACAAACCGAAATTACTTTGTTAAATAAAGAGAACAGCATAAAGGAACTACGCCTGGAGAACAATGCGCTCGAAATTAACAACAACCGCCACATCATCGCGCAGCGTGACCAGGCGATATCCATCAGCGGGCTGCAATTAAAAAATGCAGCGCAACAATTGGAGAACCAGCGCCTGGATGCCGAAAAAAAGAATGAAGACATCAAAATGCTGCATAACAGGTTCCGTATACAGAAACTTGAACTGGCAAACCGGAATTTCCTGATCGCAATTATCTTAATTGTTGCTGTGGCTGGCGCCGTTGTTTTTTACGCTTTGTATAACAGGTTTAAATTAAAGCAGGCTTCCATATTCCAGGAGGAAATATTTAAACAGCAGGAGATAGCCAATAAATCTGTTTTTGAGGGCGAACAAAAAGAGAGGATCCGCATTGCCAGGGACCTGCACGATGGGGTAGGGCAAATGTTATCGCTGGTAAAAATTAATTTATCTTCAATGGAAGAAGGATCCCCGGTTTCAGATAAAACCATGGATCTTGTTGATAGAACGATTGAGGAAGTAAGAAATATTTCACACAATCTTATTCCGGAAGAACTCAATTTCGGAATTATTCCGGCGCTTTCAAGCCTGGCTGAAAATATAAATTCATCAGGTACGATCAGGATGGGGCTTACTATTTCGCCGGCCATGCGGAATTATACATTCGAAAAGCAAAACGAACTTTCCATTTACCGCATCGTGCAGGAAGTTGTTAATAACATGATCAAACATGCCGGTGCGAGTTTAATCCATTTATCTATTGACCAGGTCGACAATACCGTTATCATCGCAATAAAGGACAATGGGCGTGGATTAAACGAAGGTTCGATCGACAATTCAAAAGGCATTGGCTGGAAAAACATCATGGCAAGGGTTCGTCTTTTAGATGGGGAAATTAAAGTCCAATCCGAAAAGCTATCAGGCACAAAAATAGAAATAACACTACCGGAAAATGGAAGATAATAACCAGGTAAATATCCTCATCGCGGATGATCACCAAATGATGATCGATGGCATCAGGGACATGCTCAGCAAAAGCGATAATTATCATGTAATTGCCGAAGCCAATAACGGTCAGATGGCTTATGAACTTATTGCCGCAGACCCTGGTAAGTTCCAGGTTTTGCTAACCGATATCAGCATGCCGCTTCTGACAGGAACAGCGCTTTGTAAAATGATCAAAAATGAGTTTTCGCATATACAGGTGCTCATTCTTTCTATGTACAACAATGCCACTGCTGTAAAAGAAGCAGTGTTTGCAGATGCGGATGGATACATCCTTAAAAATGCCGGGCGAAACGAGCTGTTGAAGGCCCTGCACAGGATCACGGATGGCGGCACTTATTTTTCGCAGGATATTGTACCCATCATTTACAATCAATATCACCAGCAAAGAAAACGGGATGACCAACTTGCTGCATTATCGGCGCGGGAAAAAGAAATAGTGAGCCTTATCGTAAAAGAATTTACCAGCGATGAAATTGCAAAAAAACTGTTCATCAGTAAAAAAACTGTAGACAATCACCGGCAGAACCTGTTTGTCAAATGCAATTGCAAAAGCACTGTAGGGTTAGTGAAATTTGCCATAAGGAATGGCCTTGAAGATCTCTCTTAAACAATACTACGCATCCAGTTTTCGTAGCGCTGTGTTCGTAAAATCTATCTTGAACAAAAAATAGGGATAAATACCTATCAAATAGGAAAGATGTACCTGTTACCAGGCACTTACAAAGAAAATAGTTTTGCTTAATCATAACACAACAGTTAAAAACGCAAAACTAAGACCATGAAATTAAAACGAACAACAGCAGCAAGATCCATTTTGTTATTTACCCTGCTTGCATCAGGCAAATTTTTAAATGCACAACGGCTGGATGTTTTTGGTGGGCTCAGCATGTCGGGCTTCAACCATAAAATAGCCGGTACAAAACAAGACAATTCCGGTACTGTTAATTTCCATGCCGGTATGGGTGTGTTTGTTCCTTTTAAAACAAAAGACTACAAGAGCTCTGGGGATGGCAGCGGTTTTTTTCCATCATTGCAATTTGTAAACAAAGGCACTTCCAAATCAACCATTGTTAGTACCACGCAGGCAGATGTAAAGCTTGATTACCTCCAGCTGAACCTGCCGCTTACTTACATGGGTGGGAATTATGGCATCGGATTCGGCCCTTATGCAGCTTATGCAATTTCGGGAACCAAAAAATACAGGACCGGCAGCAATACCGCTAAACAAAGCATCGATTTTGCGAATGATATCAAGCGATTGGATTATGGGGTGAGTATTGATATGATACTGGGGGTCTTTAAAATACAGTATGACCTCGGCCTGGCCAATATTGGTGCAGGTGTCAATGGCACTGTAAAGACAAGGAATTTCAGTCTTGGCCTTGAGATTCCATTGGTGACTAATTAACAGGTACTGGAACCTATACCATACAACAATAACCTAGTGACTATAATATCACGGTCCAGCTTTTCCGAAACAAATCGACTAGTTGTTGTTGACTTTGTGGTCAACCCTTTTTAGGACGAGGCAGAAAGTAAAAAAGTCCCCTGTAGAAACAGGGACGTCTTCGATTGCTTGCCATATAAAAATTTGAATCTATGCGCTGTTTGTAATGGTTGACTACCATAAACAGGCAAAGGAGATTGAGAATTTGTGACATTAGTTTCAAAAATGAATTCTTCCAATCATCAATTTTCAATGACAAATGAAAAGCTAGCGCCCGAAACGGTAGTAGAAATTCTTGCGAAACATGGAACCATTATAACAACTGATGAAGCCGCCAAAGTGCTTGAGTTTTTCCATTTATTGGCTAATCTGACATTGGATCAGTATGAAGAAGGTTATGACGAAAAGATGGATTTGAAATAATAAATGAAAAAAGAAAGGTTTTAAACCTTTCTTTTTTCATTTCCACTAGGTACTGACTTGGAAACGCAGGAACTTCTCTGTCGTACCTTAGCGGGGCTTATGTGAACCGGATTGGATTCGAACCAATGAATATAATTTAGAAATTTTGTGATAGCCATTTTGAATTTTCCCCATGGAGAACGGGAACTGTAATTAATTTATAATTTATTAGGTACATACAGCAAGAATAACTTTATTCGGAAAGGCAAAGTGCAAAATAGCTCAGACGTCAAGATTTAAACCAAGCCTTCAGATGCGAAGAGAGATCGAGAAGGCTCTATAACGGGGTTCAAAAAAAGATCATTTTATTTTATCTAATATCTTTTGCATCAATTCAATCTTTTCTTTTTCACTTTTCAATAACGCATCATAAAGTTCAACTATCTTATCAATCGGATTGAAAGTTGGGTAATAGCTAAATAAAGAATTCCCAGAAGCATTATCATGATTATTAACGGTATTCGATACAATATTTATTGCTGCTTCCTCATCAAAATTCTTAATCGCTTCCACTGGCACTTTCAAAACCTTGGCAACCTGAGACAGTAATTCTTCTTCTATCACTTCCTTCTGCTCCAATAACGATATTTTACGCTGGTTCCAGTCCTCGCCTCTCTGCGAGAATCAATTAAGTAAGATATACTTAAAGCTGAAAAGCCTGCAAAATCAAGTGTTTGCGGGCTTTTTGCTTTTTAGCCTTACCCGTATTTACCCCACTTTATGGCTATAGTTGCCGGAGTAATTCGTGGAGTAGTGCTAAACTTTACCACTACTCCGGCTACTTTACACAAACGACTCATTATTAACACTTTATAAGAACTGAACTATTCAGTTCACTGCGCAATGAGCGTAATTTTATAACCTTACAAAGTGAGTAAAATGGAAAAGAGTTTTGGTTTGTTATTTTACCTTAAAAAACCCAAAAATTTCAAGGAAGGTCAAAGACCGGTGTATATACGGATAACCGTAAATGGAATTTCATCGGAGATAATCCTAGCTGACAATCAAGCGATTTTGAATTTACTTTAACGGCAACAGAGGTGGTTTAGGGTCATACTGAAGATGTTAGGTCGTACCCCCCGTTATTACTAATTATCCACACGCTCAATCAAGCACTTGTCAACCAACCTAATAAGAGTATTTTTAACTGTGATTTAGTAATAATTACTAAAATAATTAGTATTTTTTCCTAAAATCCTTTGTCATATGCTGACTCTGACCAATATATCGCCAATTTCGCCCTTTAAAGAACTAATCGCTTACGAGACCTTATGGGCAGATCGACGCGCAAGCTTTAAATGGCTCTCGGAACTTTTCGCAAATCATCCAGGCAGCAGGCCTTCGGATTTTGTGCAATCCAACAATACAAAGGATGTAGAGTCTGTTCTTAAACGAATGTTGTTCGGCGATGCTGCTGTTATTAACCCGAACCTATTGATTAATGGAACTTTCAATTTTCCTCAAGGACTTAAAGACGCCAAGGAACCAATTGAACTTCTTTATTACGCCGGTCTTATCGACCTTTTATATACCCGCTGTGTGGCCATTGTTGGAACAAGGACTGCATCCGATAAGGGGCTCGTTACAACGGCAGAAATTGCAACCAAATTAGTAAATGATCACTTTACAATAGTTTCCGGCCTAGCAACTGGTATTGATACTGCTGCTCACACGGCCGCAATTGGTGCAGGTGGAAAAACCATCGCAGTAATCGGTACGCCACTCAATAAAGTTTATCCGAAAGAAAACTCTTTATTGCAACAAACTATCGCCAGTGAGCATCTTCTCCTTAGCCAAGTACCCTTCTATCGTTATTCTCAACAGGACTATCGATTGAATCGCCTGTTCTTCTTGGAACGAAATAAAACGATGTCAGCTCTTACAGAAGCCACTCTGATAGTTGAAGCTGGTGAGACTTCTGGTAGCCTGACACAGGCAACTGCAGCACTCTACCAGAAAAGAAAGGTTCTTATATGGGAAGATTGTTTTCACAATAAGAATATCAACTGGCCACAACGTTTTGTAGCGAAAGGTGCTAGGCGTGTCAGCAGTTATGAGGATATTAAAAAAGAACTTGCACGCTAATGTACAACCTGCTCACCATCGACGAGCTGATCCGGTATGAGCACTATTATCTGGAGGAAGGAGATAATTGCACCTATTTGATGGAATATGTGCCTAAGAGCCGTGATCACGTGGAGAGTCTGATCATGAATTTCAAAAAGAAAATGGATCGCGAAGGCAAACCCGACTGGGGATATAAGAAAAAAGCCATTGAACAGATTGCAGATATTTTGCAAGAATCAGTTCCAGCGTTTGAAGAACCAGATACGATTCTGGTTCCCATCCCACCATCTAAAAGAAAGGATCACCCTATGTATGATGATCGGGGTATTCGGCTACTGAATCTTTTTGCACAGAAGAGGCAACATGCCGATGTTCGGGAAATCATTTCTGTGCTTGAATCCATAGATGCATCACACGACTTAGAAAACAGACCTGCCCCTGATGCCATAAGGGCTAACTTAGTAGTAGATGAAAACCTGTGTACAAATTCTAAACCCAAAATCATTCTTGTAGATGACGTAATTACTGCCGGGTCGCATTTTAAGGCTTGCCAATCTATACTGCAACCTTTTTTCCCTGACTCTATCATCAGTGGATTATTCATTGCACGGAGAGCAGTGAGGAATTTTCAATTCAGATTACCTTAATGCTTTGATACATTTCCTTAAATGCCCTACATTTTTAATTACTTAAAAGCTATTTAACTTGATCATACTAATACATCTCAATAGATAATACAATACGAGAAAGGGTTAAGTAATGAGAACCTATCCGAGGTGCTTAAAATTGATGAAGGGACTGTTGCCCAGTGGGAACGTAATAAACGGATGCGATTACAAAGAAGTATAGATCAAGTTCTTTCGTTAATTACCCAAAATGCCGCTCAAGATTGAGCGGCATTTTTTTTATTTTGTTCTTCGAAAAAGTATTAAATCTTCAATTCATTTTAAGTTTCAAGATAGCCGATAACACTCCAATTGCGCCTACTACTACATCAAGTATATTAGGATTCATATATTTTTCTATAAACTTAATACCAACTGACATTATGGAAATGGATACAAAAAGGCAATAATAAATTGGGGATGTACACAACCAAATAATACTATAAAACAATAGCAAAGTAGCTAAAGCCCAAACACCCTGAGCAATAAAGATATTTTCTGTACCTAGTGTTAAGTGTCCTATTTTAAGAATATGTATTAATTGAACTTGCTGATCTGCGGGTGCGAGAATATAAAGAATTGTTGGGCACAATAAGAGCAGAATCATGCCATCACTAAAGAAGAACTTTTTTATTGATTTGCGATGATGCTGATGCCATGAAATTGATAGTTGAAATAACTGAGATACTATCAGAACAATTACCGGAATTTGTATAAGACTTTTAAAAAATGGGAATATGGCAATAAACAATATTCCAATAAATGCATAGAGTGCCATACGAGGTGATAAATCACTTAATGCGTTTAAATTTTTTTTCGACCCTGAATCAGCAAAATTAGAAATGTGAGAGTTTGCTGTATTTAATACTACGTCTACTTGTTTTACCGTAGATTCAACCTTTAAAACTCGTCTTGCAAAAACATAGATTAATGAAAATGCAACCAAAATCACTAGCATTTTTTAATTATTTAGGATAATTCTCAAATATAATTTACCGAATTAAGGCAATAAGGTAAATTCTTAAATATGACGTTTTGATGAAAATAGGATAATACCGAAAAAAGTACATCCTTCTGCAAAATCCGATTGCATTGATCCATTGAATCCGATTTTGATGTATGTTAAGACCCCCGTGCTTTTACCGATAGGAATCAACACTATTAAACAATTTTATCAGTAAATAATAAAATTTAATTAATTGATAATCAATTAATTGTATAGCAACAACACAATATTATTATTTCGATAGAACATAATAACCTAATTTTAATAAAACATAATAATATAATTTTAGTATAACGCAATAATCTAATTCTATAAAATTACATGGCTACTCCAGCAAATAAACTAGCAGAAGCCCTGAAAGCACTCCACTCGCTTCAGGAACAGGGAGTCGTTGCCATTAAGAGTAATTCTCTTACGCGTGTCGTGCGAGAAAGGCTTCTTACCAATGGATTTATAAAGGAAGTCTATAAGGGCGTGTACATGATCAAGCCGCCAGATGAACTGCCTGGCGATAGTACCTCATGGTATCATTCCTTCTGGAAATTCGCGAGTCAGCTATTAGAAGAAAAGTATCAAAACGATTGGTATATATCACCCGAGCAATCCCTTTTGATTCATTCGGGCAACTGGACAGTTCCGACCCAACTGGTGATAAAGTCTCAAAAAGCGACTAATTTTTCAACAGAACTTCCTTATAGGACCTCTTTGTTTCACATGGCCTCACCATTACCTGTGAAAAATGAAATAATAGAAGTAGATGGTGTCAGGTTGCTCTCGCTTCCTGCATCACTGATATATTCTTCACCTACTATTTTTATTTCTAATCCAACAGATGTAAGAACCGCCCTATCCATGATAAAAGATTCTTCGGAAGTACTGGGATTGTTATTGGATGGTGAACACACAGTTATCGCTGGAAGACTGGCCGGTGCACTCCGAAATATCGGCCAGGAAAAAATTGCTGATGACATCCTAAAATCGATGCAAAAGGCATCATTTAATTCACAAGAGGTGGATCCATTCCAAGGGCCAACAACAATTGCTTTGGCGCGTAAAGTTACTTCCCCCTATAGCAATCGCATCATGTTGATGTGGCAGCAGATGCGTGACGCAGTAATCACCCATTTTCCGGAAGATCCAGGTCAACCTGAAGATATAGAAGGGTATATGCAAAAGGTTGAAGGGATCTATGTTACAGACGCCTATCACTCCCTTTCTATCGAACGTTACCGGGTTACACCAGATCTAATTGAAAGCGTTCGCAGCGGTAATTGGAATGCAGAAGCTAACGAAGCAGACCGTAAGCAACGAGAAGCAATGGCAGCAAAAGGGTATTGGGAAACCTTTAAACTGGTTGAACATAGCATACGAAAAGTATTTTCCGGAGCCAATGCCGGAGAAGTTGCAGGTAATGAACATGGTGACTGGTACAGGGAATTATTTGGACCAAGCGTAGCTGCAGGTATATTAAAAGCATCCGATCTCGCAGGATACAGGAATGATCAGGTATATATAAGTCAATCTAAACACATACCTCTGCCGAAAGAAGCAGTTCGGGATGCCATGCCAACTTTATTCCAGCTTTTGGCAGAAGAAAAAGTAGCATCAGTAAGAGCGGTCTTAGGGCATTTCATTTTTGTTTATATCCACCCTTATATGGATGGCAATGGCCGCATGGCTCGCTTTCTCATGAACCTGATGCTCGCTTCCGGTGGATTCTCCTGGACTGTTATACCTGTTCAAGAGAGGGATGCTTATATGAATGCACTGGAAATGGCAAGTGCCAATCAGGATATTGCTCCCTTTGCTGCATTTATGGGGCATCTGGTATCTGAAGGGATGAAGGGAAGACCAGTGGCGAAAATCTAGTTGAAAATCAATAGCTTAAAAGACCACCGTTCTCACCTGCTTTTTCTTAATAGGATAGCCATTTTATATAGAATAAAATTAAAGCGTTTTTTCCTGGCAAGCCCAACTCGGAAGTTTCAAGGCAAATACGCAATCGGTTAGTTCAAAAAATACTTATACCTTAGACAACGTGACAATACGTTAAATTGAAAGACGCGATTAATACATATTTAAATTCGGTCAAGGTACTTTGTCCCAAGGTTACAACTGTTGAATTGGACTACCTGACAAGTGGCTTGACGGTTTCTGATCTAAAACCAAAACATTTTTACATTCACGCAAATACTATTCAAAAAAAAATAGGGTTTGTGTTTTCAGGCTTATTGCGAACATTTTATATTGATAATAATGGCAATCAGATTTCTGTAAATTTTGTTCGGGAAAACCGATATGTAACGCATTATCCTGCATTCATCACTCAAACTCCCAGTAAGTATTACTTTCAATGTATAGAGCCAACAATAGTTGTCAACCTTGCCTACAATCACATTCAGGAGGGTTACGACAGGTTCCCGATTTTGGAACGCTATGGCAGATTGGTAGCAGAGGAAGCTTTGAAAATTCAACACAGAAGAATTGAGAGTTTTCTGTTTGACAATGCCGAAACCAGGTACCTCGATTTCATAGAAGAAAATCCCGATTTGTTTAACAGGGTATCTTTGTCTTACTTATCATCTTACCTTGGTATCGAGAGACAATCTCTAACCCGGATAAGAAAAAAATTGACGCGTAATTCATTTTGACACTTTTGTGTCAGGAACGACTTCCCCGGCATGACTACTTTTGGTTTGAAAATAAACCAATATAAAAATGAAAGTAGTCATCTTCGGTGCTACAGGTTTCGTGGGTAATGCCATCTTGAAAGAAGCCTTAATACAAAATCACCAGGTAACCATATTAGTCAGAAACAAATCCTCGGTCTCAATCAATGATAAAAAGCTGACCATCATTGAAGGTAATGTCATGGATAGAAAGAAAGTTTTGGAAGTATTAGAAAACCAGGATGCAGCAATTCAATGTCTTGGCCCTGGCGGGAAAGACGTTAAACCAACAACATTTATTTCTGATGCTACAAAAATAATTGTTGAGGAAATGGAAAAATCAGAAGTTAAACGGCTAATAGCAATGAGCAATGTCGGAACAGGTGACAGTATCGGTTACAACCCCTGGTATTTTACCAGAATTATTCTCCCCTACTTTATGAAATGGTTAAAAGTAGTTATAGACGACAAGAACCGAATGGAACCCATTATCATGAACAGCCAGCTCAACTGGACTATTGTTCGCTGCCCCAATATAGTAAACAGACCCGCTAAAGGAAGGTATCACCCAACGTTGGATGGGAAAGGGCTAAAGCTATCAATTACTTTAAGGGATCTTTCTACATTCCTGGTTCAGCAATTAACAGACATGAGGTTCTCCAAACAAGCTCCTTCAATCAGCAATTAACACCAAACAGGTATTGTTTTACTATTTAATAGATTGTAACAATGAATGCAATAGCACAAAAATCTGAGATAACAACCGGCATTGGAAAAATTTCAGTTTATATAAAAAAACACACATCCGGTAAACTACCAGTTATATTCTTACACGGAATATACTTCGACCATCATCTTTGGGACAAACAAGTTGAAGGAATAAGAGACCGCACAGTAATTTCTGTTGATATGCCTTTGCATGGCGACAGCCGGGGAAAAATAAAATCAAATTGGACTCTGAATGATTGTGCGAGTATGCTGATTGAGATTTTAGATAGTTTACAAATCCCAAAAGCCATTGCAATCGGACATTCATGGGGGAGTATGACTATTTTGAGGGCCGCCCATAGACATCCTGAAAGATTTGAATCTATTGGATTGTGTAATATGAATTTTCAACCGGCAGCTACAAAACAAAAAGCGATCATATATCTACAACATTCCATGTTAGGGTTAAGAAATTTTTATACAAAGCAATCTGCTAAGTCTATGTTTGGCAAAACATCCCTCAAAGAAAATCCTTCATTAATAAATCAGCTTAAACGGCCAATGAGCATCTTATCTAACAAGCAGATTAAACAAATTGACAAAGCTGTTATGATAAATGCAGATGATGCTACTTACTTAACCAAAACATTGAAAGTTAAAGCCATTGCCTTAAAAGGGGAAGAAGACTTTGCGCCAACACCGCCCAATATTGAAACAATTATAGTTAAAAGCGGACATGTCAGCCCTTTGGAAAGACCATTGGAGGTTTCTGATTTAGTCAGCAGGCTAATTAACCAGGAAAAAATATTTCTTAAAAACTAAAACCGGCACCCTGCTTCACTTTGCAAAGCAGGGACAAAACCTACCCCCAAAACAACCGTTCCGCATTGGCCGTGGTAATCGCCGCCACTTCCGCCTCCGGCAGTTGTTTTACGTCGGAGAGTTTGGCCACCACATATTTTAAATAACTGCTTTCATTTCTTTTTCCCCTGAACGGCACCGGCGTTAAATAGGGCGAATCGGTCTCCAGAACCAGGTGCTCCATTCCGATTTGGGCCAGCACCTCTCCCAACCCGGCATTTTTGTAGGTCAGCACCCCGCCGATCCCCAGCATAAATCCCATTTGGGTGATCTGCATGGCCGATTCATAACTTCCACTGAAACAATGGAAGATCCCCTTCAACCCCCTGGCCGCATAGGGCTTCACCATTTCGATGGTTTCCTGCATGGCATTGCGGGTATGGATCACAATCGGCATGCCCTTTTCCAATGCCCAGTCCATCTGCTGCCGGAATGCCTCCTGTTGCTGCTCCTTAAATTGGGTGTCCCAGTAATAATCCAGTCCTATTTCCCCCACCGCGGCAAATGACCGCCGATCCAGCCAGTCCTTCACGATCTGAAGCTCTTCCCGGTAGTTCTGCTTTACATAACAGGGGTGCAGCCCCATCATGGCAATACAGGTGCCGGGATATTTTTCTTCCAGGGCCAGCATTCCGGGGATTTCGGTACTGTCGATGGCCGGCAGGTAAAATTTCTCCACCCCCTGCTCTTTTCCCCGGGCTATTACCGCATCTACATCTTCCTTAAATTCTTCTACATATAAATGAGTATGTGTATCTATCAGGATCATCCGGCGAAATTCGAACATTTTTTTTAGGCCCGGAAAATAAATCCTGCCTGTTGGCCGTTTATTAGTTCGACAGGTTTTATTTGAAAGAAGATCAAATGCAACAACAGATTAATAAAGTATTGGGATTCATGTAAGTAACTAACAGTGCCGGATCATCAGTCTACACTGTCATTTTTGTTTTCATAGGGTACGGATTAAAAACAGGCTGGAGTTTCTACTCTGGCCTTCCCTTTTTTGGGCGGAACTGTGTTGTGGCTGTTCGCGGTGCGTAGGTATCGGACCGCTGCTGCGTTGTGGCGCTGAATTTTACCGGATCGCTTCAAACCGGTAGCCCCTTGCTGTAAAATATTCCAATACCCCCGGCAAGGCATACGACATCCGGTCCCAGGCCTTGGTACTATCGTGAAACACGACAATTGATCCCGGCTTTGTATGCCGGATTACATTACTGCAACAGGCTTCCGGACTCAGTTGCAGGTCAAAATCTCCACTCAGCACATCCCACATAATTATTTGATACCTGCCGGTAATTCCTTTGGGGGAAAATGGATACGGGGGAACATCCGGCATTTTCCGGATCTGCGACCGCTTTATTCTTCCATAGGGCGGGCGGAACAGGGTGCTCCCGATTACTTCCGCTGCCTGGTGGATCTCTGAAAAATACACGGCATCGGTGTTTTTCCAGCCATTGATATGATGTTCGGTATGATTGCCCACGGTATGGCCTTCATCCAGAATTCGCTGGTAAATAGCGGGGTACATCCGCACGTTTTTTCCTATACAGAAAAAACTGGCTTTTGCATCGTATCCTTTCAACAGATCCAGTACAAATGGGGTAGCTGTTTCATGCGGGCCATCGTCAAAACTCAGGTAAATCACTTTCTCCCTGGTGGGTAATTTCCAAACCAGTGAGGGATAGATTGCCCTCAGCCACCAGGGTGTTTTTACCAGATACATACCGTAAAGATATTCCATTAAGCATTTCCTTGGTTTATATTTGCACTATGAATAAGAAAGTAAGGGTTCGTTTTGCGCCATCTCCTACAGGCGGTTTGCACCTGGGTGGTGTAAGAACTGTTTTGTTTAACTACCTGTTTGCCAAACAGCAGGGCGGTGATTTTATTGTCCGGATTGAAGATACTGATCAGACCCGCTTTGTGGAAGGCGCCGAAGAATATATTTTCAATACCCTGAAATGGTGCGGCCTCCACCCGGATGAAAGCCCGCTGCATGGCGGCCCTTTTGCTCCTTACAGGCAAAGCGAACGCAAAGCTTCGTACAGGCAATTTGCCGAACAACTGGTGGAAGCCGGTTATGCGTACTATGCCTTTGATACGCCCGAAGAACTGGATCAGATGCGCATCAATCATAAAACGGCGGAGAATCCTTCTCCGCAATACAACCATGTGCTGCGGGCGCATATGCGCAACTCCTTAACCCTTCCTGCCGAGGAAGTGAAGGATCTGTTGGCTGCTGGTACGCCCTATGTGATCAGGATTAAAATGCCTTTGAACGAAACCGTTTCTTTCACCGATATGATCAGGGGCGAAGTGGTTTTCCATACCGATCAGGTGGATGATAAAGTGTTGCTGAAAGCCGACGGTATGCCTACCTATCACCTGGCTGTGGTCGTGGACGATTATGCCATGAAAATTTCGCACGCTTTCCGCGGTGAGGAGTGGCTGCCTTCCGCCCCCGTACATATCTTATTATGGAAATACTTAGGCTGGGAAAATGAAATGCCCCAGTGGGCCCACTTGCCGCTGATCTTAAAACCCGATGGCAACGGCAAACTCAGCAAAAGAGACGGGGATCGCCTGGGCTTCCCGGTGTTTGCCATGGACTGGACCGACCCCAAAACCGGTGAAAAAACCATTGGCTTTAAAGAGCGTGGTTTCCTGCCGCAGGCCTTCATTAACCTGCTGGCCTTACTGGGTTGGAACGATGGCTCCGACAATGAAATTTTTACACTGGATGAACTGGTGAATAAATTCTCCATGGACCGGGTACATAAAGGAGGCGCCAAATTTGATTTTGAAAAAGCCAAATGGTACAACCACGAGTGGATCAAACGCTTACCTGCTGCGGATCTCAGCAGTCATGTGCTGGCGGTTTTGGCCGAACAGGATATTGTAGTGAACAACGAAGCGCTGCTGCACCGCGTGATCGATCTGGTGAAAGAACGCTGCACCTTACTCCCCGACTTTGTTCAGCAGGCTTCCTTCTTCTTTAAAGAACCCGTCCATTTTGATACCGGCAGTATTCAACCCAAATGGGATGAGCAAAAAAAATTGTTCTTCATTGAACTGGCCATGGGCCTGGAACTAAGCAAGGAAATGGCTGCCGCCGACCTGGAAAAAGAATTTAAGGAACTGGCTGCCGCGCATCAACTGAAACCCGGCGATCTCATGCTTCCTTTCCGCATCATGCTGGTGGGCGGTAAGTTTGGCCCCGGCGTTTTCGACATTGCGACCACCATTGGCAAGGAGGCTACTGCTGCCAGAATCAGGCATGTATTGAGTTTACTGTAGTTCCCGTTGCGCGGGTTATCCCTGCTTTTCCATCAGCTCCATCACCGGTTTCCAGTGTGTTGCGTATAAGTTGCGCAGGAATCGCTGATCCGAAGGTTCCAGTTGTACAATATGATTGGTATTGAGCGCCACATGCTCCGGTGTTCTGATACCCGGTATAACCGTAGACACTTCCGGATAACTCAGTATATAACTTAATGCCAGCCCCGCTGCGGTGGTCTGGTATTTTTCCAGCAAGGGATATACCTGGTCGTTTAATATTTCGAGTACGGCCCTGATAATATGCGGCACCAAACGGTAGCTGCGGTGATCATCTGCGGTGAACTCGGTGTCTTCCTTTATTTTCCCCGACAGCAATCCAAACTGCAACGGCATCCGCGCTATGATACCGTAACCCTTTGCCGCCGCCGCTTCCATGATGGGTAGGGCTTTCTGGTTGATCAGGTTGAACACCAGTTGAAATCCATGACCCAGGTTGTTTTGCAGGAAATATTCCGCTTCCGGAGCGGGCTGGAATGTGATCAGCGATATGCCCCAGTAGCGGATCTTTCCCTGCTGCTGCAACTGCTGCATGGCTTCGATGCATTCTCCCTGTTCCAGGTGCGTCATTCGGGCTACATGCAACTGGTGAAAATCGATCGCATCCCTTTTGAGCCTTTGTAAACTCTGTTCGCAGGCTTTGATGATATAGTCTTTCGTATAATTGACTTCTATCTTTCCGTCTGTACCTACCCGCTGGCCCACTTTACTGGCGATAACCACGTTCTTGTTATTGCCCAGGGTATTGCCCAGCAGGGTTTCTGAATGACCCAGTCCATAGAAATCCGCCGTATCGAAGAAATTGATGCCGGCATCCAGCGCCGTATGGATGGCTTGCACGGAAATGGCATCATCCGACGGCCCCCAGCCTATTTCTACCCCTCCTACATTGGCGGAGCCTCCTATGGCCCAACTCCCAAATCCTATTTCACTTACGCGCAGGTCTGTTTTTCCGAATGATCTGTATTGCATGGTTGTATCGCTTTATAAATTCCGTTGGTAAACCTAAGCACATTTGAGTTAATTTTACACTTTCTGACTTGCATAATTACAGCATATGAAAAGACCGCTCCGGGTGTTAGTTGCCAAAGTTGGTTTGGATGGCCATGATCGTGGCGCTAAAATTATTGCAACCGCTTTGCGGGATGCAGGGATGGAAGTGATTTATACCGGGCTTCGCCAAACGCCCGATATGGTGGTCAACGCTGCCTTACAGGAAGATGTGGATGCCATCGGCATCAGTATTCTCAGCGGCGCTCACATGACCGTGTTTCCCAAAATCATTGGACTGATGAAAGAAAAGGGTATGAATGATGTGTTGCTCACCGGGGGTGGCATCATTCCCGAAGAAGATATGAAGGAACTGAATGCGCTGGGTGTTGGAAAGCTTTTTGCTCCAGGCGCCACGCTTACCGATATTGCTGCTTATATCAGCGAATGGGTGGGCCAGAACCGCAACTTCTGACTATCCGCTGTAGTATCTTTGCACAAACCTTCTACGTATATGCCATACACTACTTTAACGACTGCGCTTGACCAGGGAATCTTCACCATCACCATTAACAGACCCGACAAATTAAATGCACTGAACCAACAGGTGATGAGCGATTTAAATGCTGCGATGGATGAGGTTTACAGTAATCCCGCCATTCATTCTGTGATCCTTACCGGTTCCGGTCCCAAAGCTTTTGTGGCCGGCGCTGATATCAGCGAATTCTCCGGCGCTTCGGTTGCCGAAGGAAAAGCGCTGGCGAAAAGAGGCCAGGATATTTTCTTTAAAATTGAAAACAGTCCCAAGCCCGTAGTGGCCTGTGTGAATGGGTTTGCGCTGGGCGGCGGATGTGAACTGGCCATGAGTTGCCATTTCAGAATTGCTTCGGAGAATGCAAAGTTCGGCCAGCCTGAAGTGAACCTTGGCCTGATTCCCGGCTATGGTGGTACCCAACGCCTGGTACAACTGATTGGTAAGGGCAGAGCGTTGGAATTACTGATGAGCGCCGGCATGATTGATGCAACCACTGCCCTGCAGTACGGACTGGTGAACTATGTGGTTCCCGCAGATGAACTGTTGGCAAAAGCCATCTCCATTTTAACCATCATCAACAGCAAGGCCCCGCTGGCCGTTGCCGGTTGCATTCAATCGGCGAATGCGGTTTTTGATGAATCGAAGAACGGATTTGAGGTGGAAGTAAATGCGTTTGGTAACTGCTTTGGCACGGCCGATATGATTGAAGGCACTACTGCTTTCCTCGAAAAAAGAAAAGCCATTTTTACCGGAAAATAAATCAACCAACAATATGGAATACAGAATTGAAAAAGACACCATGGGTGAAGTGCAGGTTCCTGCAAATGTTTACTGGGGTGCTCAGACACAGCGTAGTATTGACAACTTCAAGATTGCGCAGGACATTAATAAAATGCCGAAAGAAATTATCCAGGCCTTTGCCTACCTGAAAAAAGCTGCTGCCTTAACCAACCTCGATGCCGGTGTGCTGGCTGCTGAAAAAGCAGAACTGATCGGCACCGTATGCGATGAGATCCTTTCCGGCAAACTGAACGACCAGTTCCCGCTGGTGATTTGGCAAACCGGTAGCGGCACGCAGAGCAACATGAACGTGAATGAAGTGGTGGCTTACAGAGGCCATGTTCTGAAAGGCGGCGCCCTCACCGACAAAGACAAGTTCCTGCATCCCAACGACGACGTGAACAAATCTCAGTCTTCCAACGATACTTTTCCTACTGCCATGCACATTGCTGCTTATAAAATTTTACTGGAGATCACCATCCCCGGTATTGAAAAATTAAAAGATACGCTGGCTGCCAAGAGCAGGGAATTTATGCATGTGGTAAAGATTGGCCGTACGCACTTTATGGATGCTACGCCCCTTACCGTTGGCCAGGAAATCAGCGGTTATGTTTCTCAACTGAACCACGGTCTGAAAGCCATTAAGAATACCCTGCCGCATTTAAGTGAACTGGCGCTGGGTGGTACTGCTGTTGGTACCGGTATCAATACGCCGAAGGGCTATGATGTAAATGTTGCCAAACATATTGCCAACCTCACCGGTTTGCCCTTTGTTACTGCTGAAAATAAATTTGAAGCCCTGGCCGCTCACGATGCAATTGTGGAAGCGCATGGCGCTTTGAAAACCGTTGCCGTTAGCCTGATGAAGATCGCCAACGATATCCGGATGCTCTCTTCCGGCCCCCGCAGTGGTATCGGTGAATTATTCATTCCGGATAATGAGCCCGGTTCTTCCATCATGCCCGGTAAGGTAAACCCTACCCAGTGTGAAGCCCTCACCATGATTGCCGCCCAGGTAATGGGGAATGATGTCGCCATCAATATCGGCGGCTCTAACGGTCATTTTGAACTGAACGTGTTTAAACCGGTAATGATCTACAACTTCCTGCACTCTGCCCGCCTGATTGGAGATGGTTGTGTGAGCTTTAATGATAAATGTGCTGTGGGCATTGAGCCGATTGAAGCCAATATCAAAAAACACGTTGACAACAGCCTGATGCTGGTAACCGCTTTAAACACGAAGATCGGTTATTACAAAGCGGCTGAGATTGCACAGAAAGCGCATAAAGAACACACTACCTTAAAAGAAATGGCTGTGAAGCTGGGTTACTTAACGCCTGAAGAATTTGATCAGTGGGTGGTTCCCGGAAATATGGTCGGCGAGATTAAATAATCCGCAGTATACAGATGCAGCAAACCAGGGCGATCTGCGTTGGTTTGTTGCATTTTTTGCCGTCTATTAGTGTACTTTCTTTCCGCCTACATAAGTGGCTGTTACTTTTGTTTTGAGTATATCCTGGTCTTTCACTTTCATCAGGTCCTGGTCCAGCAGTATAAAGTCTGCTTTCTTTCCTGGTTCCAGGCTTCCCACTTCTTTTTCAAGGAAACCCGATTTCGCTGCCCAAATGGTCATTCCACGGATCGTTTCCTCTCGCGTTAATGCATTTTCCATTTGGAATCCATGATCGGGGAACCCTTTGGCATCTTTGCGGACCACGGCTGCTAAAAATGTTTTGAAGGGTGAAATATCTTCCACGGGGAAATCTGTTCCCAATGGTATCCAGCCATTCTGTTGCAGCAGTTGCCTGTAGGCGTATGCGCCCTTCATTCTTTCTGGTCCCAGCCTCGAAGTTGCCCAGTACATATCACTGGTGCCATGGGTGGGTTGTACGGAAGGCACAATGGCCACTGCGCCGAACTTATTGAAATCTGCCGCATCAATGATCTGTGCGTGCTCTATTCTCCAGCGTTTATCATTGCCGGGCTGCAGGTATTTATTGTAGATATTCAGGATCTCCCTGTTGGCGCTGTCTCCAATGGCATGGGTGCACATCTGGAATTTTGTTTTACTGAGCACATTGGCCAGTGAATCGTAATGCGATTTATTGCGCAACAAAAATCCGCCCCATCCCGGTTCATCCGAATAATGCTGCAGCAGGCAGGCGCCGCGGCTTCCCAGGGCTCCGTCTGCATATACTTTGAAGCCGTTCACAAACAGCTTATCGGTTTTATAAGGTCCCGATTTAAGGTACCTGGTCAGATTGGTATCATTATCGGCCAGCATTACATAGAGCCGCATCTGAAGCCGGTTGGCCTTCTGCAGTTCATCCAGCACTTCCACATCGTAATAATTAAGGCCGCAGTCGGTTACGGTGGTCAGGCCCTGCGCAAAACAATTGGCTTGCGCTGCTTTCAATACCTTGGTATAATCATCCTTGGTAGGATCCGGTATTTGAGCATAGATGGCATTGTCTGCATTGTCTATCAGTACCCCGGTAAGTTGCCCGTTGAGGGTTTGAATATTGCCACCCACTACGGTTTGTCCGGCTTTGATGCCCGCCAGGTTGAGTGCTGTCTGATTGGCGATGGAGGCATGGCCGTCCACCCGCGTAATCACCACAGGTATATTGGGAAATGCCTGGTTCAATAAGTCATTGGTAGGAAATTGCTTGCCGGGCCAGCGGTTCTGGTCCCATCCCCTTCCCTGTATCCATTTCAGCTCCGGATGCTGAAGCGCAAATACTTTGAGCCGTTCAATGGTTTCTTCCCAGGTTTGGGTGCCAAACAGATCGGCCTGGAACAATGACCGGGCGTATCCCACAAAATGGGCATGTGCATCTATCAATCCGGGATACACCGGCTGCCCCTTTGCATCAATGATTTCCTTTGCATCGTATTTGGCAATGATCAAATCATTCTTTCCTACTTCTACAATCTTTCCGTCTTTAATGGCCATGGCCTCCCCAACACTAAAGGAGGAATCCACCGTATAGATCACGGCATGATGCACAATCATGTCCACACTGGATGTGGTACAGGAGACCAGGACTGCTGCTATAAGCAATAAGTAGGCATTTCTCATATATCTACTCAAGATAAGAAAAATGCCGGATAGTTCTTCCGCTAGGAAACCTGGCTCTGATCGTCTACCAGTGTTTTGGTTTCGATGGTGTGGTGCTGCTCCTTTGGCGGATGTGTGAAGAATTTATTCTGAAATACCAGTATGGCAATTACGCCTGCAGAAATGGCCGCATCGGCAATATTGAAAACCGGGCGGAAAAATTCAAATTCTTCCCCCCCTACAAATGGTACCCATGCAGGATAATGCGCATTGGTAATAATGGGGAAATACAGCATGTCTACTACCTTGCCGTGCAGGAATCCTGCATATCCTCCTGTTGCCGGCAACAGGGTGGCCACATTCTGGGAAAATGGATTGCTGTATTCAAAAATGAGGCCGTAAAACAAACTGTCGATCAGGTTTCCCAACGCGCCTGCATAGATTAATGAAGCGCAGATGATGAATCCCCGGTGGTATTTTCTGCGGATAAAATCGCGCAGCAGGAAGCTTCCCCAGATAACCGCTACCAGCCTGAACAGCGTCAGGGCGATCTTGCCGAATTCCCCGCCAAATTTCCAGCCCCAGGCCATCCCTTCATTTTCTACAAAATGAAGCTTGAACCAGGTGCCCAGCACATTGTGCTCTTCACCCGCAAAATAATTCAGCTTGATATAGAATTTAGAAGCCTGGTCTATAAAAATCACAGCCAGGATAAGAAATACGACTTGTTTTGCTTTCACGGTTCTTTTTTAACGTGAAGCAAAGATAAGGGTTGAAAAATAGTATAAAATCATAAAATGAGGCCGGGTGCCGGAGCAGGAAAAGCAGATTCAAAAGCGCAGCACCCCCCGATACTGCGCTTTTTGGTAAGTGATTACCCGAATCCGTTTTAGATGACTGACTCATCTATTGTCAAAGATGCGCCTGCTTCACTAAAATATAACAGGGTAATTTACCTTTTGGGGATACGTAATTTTACGTGCGCTGCAGCGTAAGATCCGGTTTGAATCTGACCGAAATGAGCCGTTTATTTGCAGGTTAATTATATTTATTGCATATTAATTTTGACTTATGGCAGCAAATTGCTCCGGCCCCCTCCCGCTGATGTCTGTAGGGAAAGTTACGGTACTGAAAAGAAGAAGATGGCATTTTCAACTAAAAACACTAACGCTCTCCGAAGCTATGGGCAAGCCGGAAACAGAAGAGATGCCCGGCTCCGCCGCCGACTTCCTGGAACTCTGTAACCAGGTCTTTACCGTTAACCAGGCCGATGGGATCAGAATTTACATGGCCGCCTTCCCGGCTGATGAAAACGAGCCATGGGTGCCTTTCAGCAAGGGCAGTACACTTACATTGGTTTACGCCCCCTGCCTGCTGAACCAGACCACCGGAACCTATAAGGATATTGGCCAGGGGAATTATTTTATTCTTCACCCCACCGGTGGTTGCGTAAAAATTGACCAGCTTACCGCCGAAAGATGGATCATCAGCGAATACAGAAACAACCCCCTGAAACTGCCGTTGCTGACAAAGCTGGTGCATAACGCCGGTGGCGATCCCGCCTACACCGACACCATTTCGGTGTTTCATACCAGGGAGGAATTTGAACAACTGAAAACAGAGGTAGAATGCCAGGAAGCCGCCAAAGTAGTGGCCAGTTTCACCTCCTATACCGATACGGAAGAACCCGGTGTAAACAGCCGTTACCTGAACAGGATGACGGTGGAATACTACCTGCTTGACGCCGATGACAAACTGATCAACATCACGGAACGGCCCAGGCTGAACTACTCCGTTGCCGAAGGCGAAGTGGATGTGATCGCATTTAATAATGGTAATTTGTGTCCTCCTTATAATTGTGCCGGAGACACTACTAATTCATAAGATATGAGGTACCTTTCTTTATGGTTTGAATTAACCGCACTGATTCTTTGCCTGATCAATTTCAGACAGTTTCAGTCCAGGGCTATGAAAGGATTCTTATTGCTCCTGTTGGTCAACAATGTGGTGGAGTGGGGAAATTTCTTTCATCTCTTTATCATTAACAACTCCAACAACTGGACTGCCAATATCCGCAACCCTTTTGAATTTGCTTTCATCGGTTGGTTTTTCAAAGAGATTACTGATAACAAACGATTACACAAAAGGATCAACCTGCTGACCATTTTTATTCTTGTAACTTCTGCCCTGAATTTCTTTTTTTTCCAGGGTTTCCGTTACCTGAATTCCTACACCATTATCCTGGGTAGTTGCATTGGCGTGTATTATATTTTTGAATACGTGAGGGAAACCATTGAAAAAGCAGAGATCCCCGACCTGATCAGCCATCCGTATTTTTGGGTGAGCGTTGGTTATCTTTTTTTCTACGCCGGGCAGAGTGTATTACTGAGCTTTTTTCAGTACTTTCTCACCACTGGTAATTTTGAGCCTTTTATTCCGATCTGGTCTATCTTTATTAACTTAATCAATTTTATATTATACACTTGTTTATCTATTTCCTTCTTCTGCAGAACGAAACAACCTGGTATATTGTATCAGGGATAGCCATTGGGGCCACCATACTGCTATTCCTGGCTGCCATGGTGGTTTATTTTGTAATTCAATACCAGCAGAAGCAACATCAAAACAAAACCAATACCATTCATATGCAGCAGGCTTTCCAGGAAGAGTTACTGCTGACCCAGGCCGAAGTGAAGGAACAAACCCTGCAAACCATTGCCGCCGACCTGCACGATAATATTGGCCAGTTACTCAGTATCACCAATGCCACACTCAGCTCGGTGAACCTGAACGACCGGCAAAAGTCGGAACAGAAAATAAAAGATGCCATTGGTTTCGTAAACACTTCCATTAAAGACCTGCGGCAGCTGGCCAAATTATTACAGGCTGAAAATCTGTTGCAGCAGGGTTTAGTGCAGGCGGTTGAACAGGAAATGCAATGGATGGAAAAGCATGGACAGTACGCGGTTACCTATGTGCAGGAAATGGACCACACTTACTCCCCCAATCCTAAAAAAGAATTGATTGCGTTCAGGCTATTGCAGGAAACCCTGAACAATATTATGAAACATGCCCGCGCTACTGCCATTCATTGCGAACTGCACTTTCGCAATCATGAACTGCAACTGTCTGTTTCGGACAATGGTAGCGGGTTTGATCCGTTGCTGCTGAACAATTCCGCTGCAGGACTGGGCATCAACAACATGAAAAAAAGAAGCGCCCTGATTGGCGGAACCATTGAGATCAGCTCCGAAACCAACCGGGGTACTACCATTCATATCATTATTCCCTATGAGCAAACATCCTAACATGATCCGGGTAGCTATGGCTGATGATCACGCCCTTTTCAGGTCGGGCATTGCTTCCCTGTTGTCTGAGTTCAACGATATCAGCATCGTTTTTGAAGCCGCCAATGGCATAGACCTTCAAAAAAAAATAGCCCTGTATCCGGATGTGGATGTGATCCTGATGGACATCAATATGCCGCTGATGGACGGCTATGCCGCTACCGAATGGCTGAAGCATAACCATCCGGCCACCCTGGTGCTGGCCCTGAGTATGTACGACGAGGAACAGGCCATCATTAAAATGCTGAAGGCCGGCGCCAGCGGCTATATCTTAAAAGAAGCCCAGGTTGCAGAATTGCATCATGCCATTCTGCAGTTGATGGAGAAAGGATTCTATACCAGCGATATTGTTTCCGGGAATATGATCAGATCATTTCAGCAAAAGGAACACAATATCAAACAGGAGCTGAAACTGACCGATAAGGAAATCCTCTTTCTGGAGTTATGCGCGTCGGAACTTACCTATAAAGAAATGGCCGACCAGCTTGGAATTGCCGTAAGAAGCGTTGATAATTACAGCAGGAACCTGTTTGAAAAAACCGGCACCAAATCGAGGGTGGGGCTGGTATTATGGGCCATGCGAAACGACCTGATTAAACCGCTGTAACTGGCCGGTTTATTCTTCGTAATAAACCCGTTTCACCCGCTGGCTGATGGATGTCATGATTTCATAGGCAATGGTTCCGGTTGCTTTGGCCAGTTCCTGAACAGGGATATTGCTGCCGAATACCTCCACAATATCTCCGGGTTTTACCTGGGGAACATCCGTTACATCAATCATGGCCATATCCATACACACATTTCCGATCACCGGAGCCCTGTGCCCGTTCACATACATGTATCCTGCGCCGTTGCCTAGTTTCCGGTTGTATCCATCTGCATACCCAATACGCACAGTAGCAATGGTACTGCTCCTGGTAACAATGCCCTTTCTTCCATAACCCACGGTTTCCCCTGCTTCAATATTCCTTACCTGCGCTACCGTGGTTTTCAACGTATCTACTACCTGTAGTTTCAGTTGCTTTTCTGCATTGCTGTCCACACCATACAATCCAATGCCCAGGCGGACCATATCAAACTGGTATTGCGGATCTCTCCGGATGGCCGCCGTATTGGCAATATGTTTGATGAACGGATATTCCAGCGACTGCTCCAATTCGGCGGCGGCGGCGGTAAAGAGATCCACCTGCTGTTGCGTAAATGCATCCTGCGCCGGATCTTCGCTGGCTACCAGGTGGCTGAACAATGACTTCACCACAAACTGCTGCTGGCGCTTCAATAGTTTGGCGAGTGCAACTGTTTCTTCCGGTTCAAATCCCAGCCGGTTCATGCCCGTATTGAGTTTCAGGTGAACGGGATATTGCAGCACACCCTCTTTTTGCAGATAGCGCTGAAAAGCGTGATAGAGTTCAAAGGAAAATATTTCCGGCTCCAGTGTATAGTTAACAATGGTATCAAAACTGTGTTCGTCGGGGCTCATGACCATGATCGGCATACTGATGCCTGCTTTCCGGAGGGTTACCCCTTCATCTGCATATGCTACCGCCAGGTAATCCACCTGCTGCTGCTGTAGCCTGCGCGCCACTTCTCCCGCTCCGCTTCCATAACTATAGGCCTTTACCATTGCCATCAGTTTGGTAGTTGGCGCCAGCATTCCCTGGTATATTTTCAGGTTTTGTACCATGGCCGAAAGATTGATCTCCAGTACGGTCTGGTGTACCTGCTGTTCCAGCCAATGCGCGATCTGTTCAAACTCAAACTGCCTTGCTCCTTTCAACAGGATGTACTCCTGCTGAAACTGGCTATGGGTATTCTGCTCCAGGAAGGCTTCCGTAGACGGAAAAAGCGCCGTTGCAAAGGGCAGGGGCGCTTTTGTTGTATCATCCAACCGGTGCCGCAGGAATTCGGTGATGGCAGGCCCTACTGCATAGAGTTTACGAATGCCATTCTTCATCAGCAGTTCCACCACATCGTGATAGAGTTCCGGCTCTGCCTGGCCCGATTGTACAATATCCGACAACACCACCGTTGCAGGATGACTGCCTGCCTGTTGTTTCAGGAAACTCAATGCCAGCGCCAGTGATACTTTGTCGTTGCTGTAACTGTCGTTCAATACCAGGCAGTTGTTGATGGCCTTGCGTAACTGCATCCGCATTTCTACGGGCTCCAGTTGTTGAATACGTTGCTGAATCACCGGTAACGCATATCCCATCTGTAATAATACCGTGCAACAGGTAAGTGCATTCTGCACCGACATCGTATCCGTAAATGGTATGGTTAAGCGCAGTTGCTGGTTTTTGTATACAGCCGTTACAACCATAACTGGTCCGTTGATCTGCTGTTGTATTACCTGCAATGTATTCCCCGCTGCAGCCCCCCAGGTGATCAACTCCCCCGAATAGTGAATCGTATCACAGATATAATCCTTTGCTGCAACCAATGCCGGCGCTTTTTCAAAGAGCCTGATCTTCTCTGCCAGCTTTTGTGCATGATCAATGAATCCTTCGTCGTGCGCCGCGCCGATATTGGTTAATACGCCAAGGGTGGGTTGTATGATGGCGGCCAGCCGCTCCATTTCGCCGGGTGCGGAAATGCCGGCTTCAAATATGCCCAGTGTATGCCGCTCACTCATTTGCCATACGCTCAACGGAACGCCGATCTGCGAATTATAACTCCGGGGGCTTCTGACGATTACATAATCGGGTTGCAGCAACTGGTACAGCCATTCTTTTACTATGGTTTTTCCATTGCTCCCGGTGATTCCTATCACCGGTATGGCAAACCTGCTGCGGTGCTGCGCTGCAAGCTGTTGCAATGCTTTCACCGTATCGGGCACCTGCAAAAACTGCGCCTCCGGATAGGAAGACCGGTCTACGGGTTCTGCCACCAGGAAGGCCCTTACTCCCCGGTGATACAATTCGGGAATATATGCGGCTGCACTTCTTCGCGGACCGCTGATGGCAATAAATAAGGTTTGTTCGGGAAAGATCAGTTTACGGCTATCCGTTACAAGATAGCTGATCGGTTGTTGGCCATACTCCTTTCCGGGTAGCTGCAAGCGCTCGGCGATATCCTGTAATGAATAGTTCATAGCATTAGTTTACAGATGCATCTTCCAGATCTTCCGGCGTTCCTTTCTTGTTTACAAAAATGGAATAGAAAATGGATCCGGAAATACATACCAGTATCACACCCAGTGAAATAAATACCTGTGTGGGTTTATCAATCCATTCGCTGATATAGTGTTCGCCCAGCATTTTTATGCCAATGAACACCAGTACAATGGCGATTCCCTGTTGCAGGTAATCAAATTTGGTTACCGCCCCCCTTAACAGGAAAAACAGGGAACGCAATCCCAATACTGCAAAAATATTGGAGGTATATATGATCATCGGATCCTTGGAGATTCCCATTACCGCAGGGATGGAGTCCAGTGCAAACACCAGGTCGATGGCTGCCAGCAACACCACCACCACAAACAGGATGGTATAGGCCGGCTTTCCATTCACCCGAACAATGTATTTTCCTTCCCCATCGTGGTTCACCAGTGGCAGGAAGCGTTTTAAAAACTTATAGATTTTGGAATCATGCGGATCAAACTGTTCTTCCTCATTTGCTGTAAACATGGTGTACCCGGTATATATAAGGAATACCCCAAAAATATACAGTACCCAGGAGAACTTGGCTACCAGGGCCACACCCACAGTTATAAAGATCACCCGGAAGATGATGGCCATCAAAATACCCACCAGCAATACCCTGGAGTAATGCTTCTCTTTTACTTTGAACGAATTGAAGATCAGGATGAACACAAAAATATTATCAATACTCAGGCTCCACTCCATCAGGTAAGCGCTCAGAAATTCCAATGGCAGTTGTGAACTGTTGGCTACTGTTCCATTGCTTTCCTGTGCAAGCAATCCGCCTTCCAACCAGAGAAATACAAAAAAGACCAGGGCAAGCCCTACCCATAAGAAAGTTTGCAGCAGCGCCTGTTTGATGCTGATAGCTTTATTTTTTTTGCTCAACAGGCCCAGGTCAAAACTAAGGGCTACCGTTAATACAACGCCAAATACCAGGTAAACCAACGAATGTGTACTCATTTTTTTTTATTTAGCTGCAGCTGCATATTTTCTCCTTCTCCACCATTGAAATACCGCGCCTGTCAGTAGCACAAAGGTAACCGGAACCGCTGTATTTAAGAGCTGCCAAAGCATTTTCTGTTCTTTTACTTTTTGTTTATCAAGCAGGCGTAATACCACTGTTTTATTCCTGCTTTCGAAGAGTTGCTTATCCGAAGACAGGTAGTCGATGCTGTTCAGAAAAAATTCGCGGTTGGCAAAACGATAGTTTTCCATGGGTATCATTCCCATGGGCAATGGCCCGGTGGTATTACTGATGGCATTGGTTACAATATCCGCGTCGGATACCACAATCTGCTTCCCGGCTTTAACAGCGGTTTTCAGAAAAGGTTTACCCGTAACCCTTTGTACGGAATCCATCACGCCCTGTGGCAGCCGGTTGGCGAACAATGAATTGAACCGGCCTTCCAGCAATACGGCCACCGGCACATAGCTCTGGTTAAAACTGAGCAGGTCTTCTTCCCGCTGTACACTGTTCAGCGATACGATTGCAGGGGAACTTACCCTGCGGCTGTTGGTATCGGATGCCAGCAGGATGGTTTTCTGTATTCCCCTTGCCATCACCGTGTCGATACTGGAAGGGAAGATGGGCAATACCCGGTCTATATTCTGTGATACCGGGTTAGGTGTCCTGGAAGATAAAAATGGATAATAGGGCCATGGCATCCGTTGCATACGGATACTGCCATCGGGGTTGGTTCCCACTACCAATGGTATTTTGGAACAGCTCAGGTCTTGCAACAGATCCGGATTGATCCGGACGCCGTATTTAAACAACAATTCATCCAGCCCCAGTCCGCGGTCAAAAGCGGTGTACTGTCCTTCCGTTCTTTTCAGGCTGTCCAACTCTGCGTGCAGTTTATCAATGAACCAGATGATATGGCCTCCGTTCATCACATACTGATCCAGTTTCAACTGGTCTTCTTCGGTGAAGGGCTGCGTTGGTTTTACAATCACGAGTGTTTGTATAAGTGATGCATCCGGATAGGCCTGCTTCAAATCAAATACACCCAGCCGGTAATCGTTACGCAAACTCTCTCCGAGATCGTTCACTGTAAAATCGGTGGGTTCTCCGTTTCCTACCGTATACGCCACCGTGGGAACGGTTTTGCGGGTAAGCTTATCGATGGCCACCGCAAATTTATTTTCGAGCAATGCCTCCGCCGCATTCCGCGTTGCTTCTGCATCTTCCTGCGGTTCTTCGTTGATAACATTGAACTGTTTATATACTTTTTTACTGCTGCGCAGATCCAGAACGATGGGCAACTGGTTCTTCCTGTAGTAAACCAGTGCAGCCGGAATAATCAACTGGCTGGTGGTTCTATCGGCTTCCCCTGTAGCTATACTGGTTTTTTCGAATGGCACCCCCATTCTGGCCAGGCTGTCGTAGAGCATGGCTTTCAGCGAATCATGACCGAGGTCTTCTCCCGGTTTCCTGAATTCCACCACAACCTGGTTGGATGCATGCACATTGAATTCGTCCAACACATCTTTTACGGCAATGTTCAGTTTTTTATAATCGGCCGGAAGTTCACCGGTAAGAAACACTTCCACCCGGATAGTGCTGTCGATCTCCGATAGCATCTTTACAGTGGATGGGCTCAGGGTGAATCGTTTATCTTCTGTAAGATCCAGTCTTACCGTAAACAACCGGCTTCCCAGGATCAGCAGCGCCAACACCAGCAAGGCTGCAACTACACGGTATTTTTTCAACATATCTTTCATCTTACTGTTGTATATGTTGTTTATTCACCTGTGTTTGGGTAAGGTATAAAAAGAACCCGGTAAGGGATATAAAATAAACCAGGTCCCTCGAATCAATGATTCCCCTGCTCATGCTGGCTGTATGTGTTTTGATGCCGAATACCTGTATATAATAATCTGCACCGCCCGTAAACAGGGGCAGTTGGCTCAGTGCATCAAATCCGGCAAAAAGTGCAAAAGATATAAATGCCCCAATGGCAAATGCAGCAATCATATTTTTGGCAAGGCTGCTGGCATAGATTCCGATGGCTGCATATACACCCGACAATAAAAACAAACTGAGATAACTTCCGGCGGTTGCCCCTTTGTCGATACCTCCGGTTACACTCAGCGCCTGCATGGAAAATGCATAGATGGTGGTTGGCAGCATGGCCACCAGGATAATGAGCAATACGCCAAAGTATTTACCGGCTATGATCTGGAAGGAACTGAGCGGAAGGGTTTGCAGTACCTCAAAGGTTCCGGACCGCATTTCTTCCGAGATGCTCCGCATGGTGATGGCCGGAACCAGGAACAACAGGAGCCAGGGCATCAGGTTAAAGAACCCGTTCAGGTTGGCATAACCAAAATTCAGCAGGCTGGTATCGGGAAATACAAAAAGCAGGAGCCCGGTGATCAGCAGGAAGATACCCAATACAATGTATCCTGTTACAGAACTGAAAAATTGTTGCCATTCTTTTTTGCAGATCATCCACATCTTTCAAAACTAAAGAAAATTTACCTGCTTTTCCGTTTTGGATTGCCAACAAAAAGCAAAAGCCGAAGCATGGTCGCTCCGGCCTTTGTATCATTCAAATAAAAACTATTACACTGCACTAAACAGCAAAACTCTCTCCGCATCCGCAGCTTCTGCTGGCATTGGGGTTATTGAAATAAAAACCCTTACCGTTTAAGCCATCGGAGAAATCGAGTTCCGTATTAACCAGGTACAGGAAGCTTTTGAGATCAGTAACCACTTTCACGCCGTTGTCTTCAAATACCTGGTCCATCGGCTTGATCTCGTTGTCGAAATCGAGCTTATAACTCAGGCCCGAACAGCCACCGCCCACAACACCTACCCGCAGGAAATAACTGTTATCTCCTGTAAGTCCTGCATCCTCCATCAACTGAGCTACCTTCTTTTTGGCCTTTTCGCTTACGTAAATGCTGTTTTCTGTTGCTACTGCACTCATAGATTAGTGAATTTTTTCTTCAAATGCCAACTCTTCCAGTCCGTTCTTCTTGCGATAATCATTGATCGCAGATTTGATCGCATCTTCTGCCAAAACAGAACAGTGAATCTTTACCGGAGGCAGGTTTAATTCTTCCACCAGGTCCATATTATCAATAGCTACCGCCTGGTCTACGGTTTTTCCTTTGAGCCACTCTGTAGCCAGGGAAGAGGAAGCAATGGCAGATCCGCAACCGAAGGTTTTGAATTTTGCATCGGTGATGATACCGGTTGCATCGTCTACTTCAATCTGCAAACGCATTACATCTCCGCACTCGGGAGCGCCTACAAGGCCTGTACCTACGTTCTTCTTAGACTTATCGAGCGTACCCACATTCTTGGGGTTGCTGTAGTGATCAATTACTTTATCTGAGTATGCCATAATATTGTTTTTTTAGGTGTGTTTATATTAATGATGCGCCCATTCAATCTTATCCATATCTACGCCTTCCTTGAACATTTCCCATAATGGGCTCATGTCGCGAAGTTTCAATACGGTTTCGCTCACTGCCTTGATAGTATAGTCGATCTGCTCTTCGGTAGTGAACCGACCTAAACCAAAACGCAGCGAACTATGTGCCAGATCGTCTCCCAATCCCAGCGCTTTCAATACATAGCTTGGCTCCAGAGACGCGGAGGTACAGGCAGAACCGGAGGAAAGGGCGATATTTTTATTGAAACCCATCAGCAATCCCTCTCCTTCTACATATTTAAAAGAAATATTGGCTACATGTGGCAAACGGTGTTCCCTGTTTCCATTTACATAGGCTTCTTCCAACTGCATCAGCGCGTTTTCCAGCTTATCGCGGAGCTTGCTCAAACGGGCGGCATCTTCTGCCATTTCCAAACGGGCCAGTTCACAGGCTTTTCCAAAACCTACAATTCCCGGCACATTCAGGGTACCGCTTCTCATTCCACGCTCATGTCCGCCTCCGTCCATCTGTGCTGTCACTTTTACGCGTGGGTTTTTACGGCGTACATACAGGGCGCCAATTCCTTTTGGACCGTACATTTTATGTGCACTGAATGCCAGGAGATCAATTCCGTCTTTGTTTACATCCACCGGAATCTTACCCAGCGCCTGTGTGGCATCGGTAAAGAACAATACGCCATGCTTTCTGGCAATATTGCTGATTTCCTTCACCGGCATGATTACACCAATTTCGTTATTGGCATACATGATGGCAATCAAGATGGTGGTTGGCCTGATGGCGGCTTCCAGTTCCTGCAGATCGATCAGTCCATCCGGCTGTACATCCAGGTAGGTTACTTCCGCACCCAAACGTTCCAGGTGCTTGCAGGTATCCAGTACGGCTTTATGCTCAGTGGTTACTGTAATGATATGGTTGCCCTTGCTGGCATACATTTCGTATACGCCCTTAATAGCCAGGTTATCGCTTTCTGTTGCACCGGAAGTGAATATGACCTCTTTGGGATCGGCTCCGATCAACCTGGCCACCTGTTCGCGACCATAGTCCACAGCCTCTTCAGCTTCCCATCCAAAAGGGTGGTTACGACTGGCCGCATTACCGAAATGCTCGGTAAAGTATGGGAGCATGGCCTCCAACACCCTTGGGTCCATTGGCGTAGTGGCATTATTGTCTAAGTAAATCGGTAACTTCAACATAGTAAATAGCTTATTTTTCTGGTAACACAAAAGTAGTGCAATAGGTTCTATAATTTTGGGAGCCCGGAACCGGCTTCGCTTGTTTTTCCCTAAATCGAAATCGAATATTAAAAAAATTAACAATGCCTAAGATAGAACACATCGGAATTGCAGTAAAGGACCTGGAAAAATCCATTGAATTATTCGAGAAACTCCTGAATATCAACTGTTATAAAACTGAAATGGTGGAATCCGAGTACGTGAATACCGCGTTTTTTAAACAAGGGGAGGCCAAGATTGAACTGGTGGCCGGCACCACAGAAGACGGGGTGATTGCCCGGTTCATCGATAAAAAGGGGGAAGGGATTCACCATATTGCCTTTGATGTGGCCGATATCCATGCCGAAATGGACCGGCTGGTGAAAGAGGGCTTTACCCTGTTGAACAGCAAACCTAAAAAAGGAGCCGACAACAAACTGGTTTGCTTCCTGCATCCCAAAGGGACCAATGGTGTGTTGATTGAACTTTGCCAGGAACTGCATCCGGATGCACATCTGCTGTAAGCGGTCCTAGAGTCCCAGCTTCTCTACAGCGATCTGCGCAGCGATCTGGCTGGCGTCTTTCTTATTGTTGCCGCGACCGGAGGCAAATACTTCCCCATCCAGTACTGCATTCATAGTAAATACCCTTCTGTTACCTTCCAGTCTTTCTTCTGCCAAATCAAAACTGATGGTCTTCCCGTTCTTATTGGCCCAGCCGATCAGTTTGTTTTTGAGGTTGATATCGATCAGCTCCAGGTCTTCCACAAATAAATGCGGTATCACAATCTGTTTCAGAATCCAGTTCTGTGTTTTGCGATAACCCTTGTCTAAGTACACAGCTCCTATCAGGGCTTCCAGGGTATTGCCGAAAATCTGGCTTCCTTTCAGTGCATTGTCAAAACGGTTATAAATAGTGAGTTTGCGTAATCCCATTTTAAGGGCGATATCGTTCAGCTGCTGGCGATTCACCATCTTGCTGCGCATCTCGGTTAAGAATCCCTCTCCTTTATATGGGTATCGCTTAAAAAGATAGTCGGCCACTACGCTACTGAGTACTGCATCTCCCAGGAATTCCAGCCGCTCATTATTTTCGTCGGGGGTGTCTTTCACCGAACGGTGACTAAGTGCATTACGGTACAATTGAACATTTCCGGGTATAATACCCAACATGTTTTTCAACTGCTCTTCAAAAGCAGACGCAGATTTTTGTTGAAACAGCCTTTTTAAAAATTGCACTTTATTTTAAGCTACGTATTTTTTAAAGATTACGCAGGCATTGTGTCCGCCGAAACCAAAAGTGTTGCTTAATGCAGCCCTAACAGTTCTTTGCTGAGCTTTGTTAAAAGTGAAATTCAACTTCGGATCCAACTCAGGATCGTCGGTAAAGTGATTAATGGTGGGGGGTACAATATCGTGAATAACACTCTGTATACAGGCAATAGCTTCAATAACACCCGCCGCACCCAAACAGTGACCGGTCATAGACTTGGTTCCACTGATGTTCAGGTGATAGGCATGTTCGCCAAATACATCCGTAATGGCTTTTACCTCCGCACCATCTCCCAATGGTGTGGAAGTACCGTGTGTATTAATATAATCAATTTCTTCGGGGCGCATACCGGCATCTCTCAATGACGCCAGCATTACATTTTTGGCGCCCAGGCCCTCCGGATGTGGCGCTGTTAAATGATAGGCATCCGCAGTAGCGCCGCCTCCTGCCAGTTCGCAGTAAATCCTGGCCCCTCGCCTGACAGCATGCTCATATTCTTCCAGGATAACACAACCGGACGCTTCTCCCATTACAAAACCATCGCGGTCCTTGTCGTAGGGCCTGCTTGCAGTTGAAGGATCGTCGTTTCTTTCGCTCATGGCTTTCATGGCGTTGAACCCGCCTACGCCGGCTTCGCTGATCACCGCCTCGGAACCTCCGCTAATGATGATGTCTGCCCTACCCAGGCGTATGTTATCTGCCGCTACAATCATACCATTGGTACTGGATGCACAGGCGCTCACCACTGCAAAATTGGGTCCGCGGAATCCATGCCGCATGGAAATTTGTCCGGCAGCAATATCCAGGATCATTTTAGGAATGAAGAATGGATTGAAACGGGGTGTACCATCTCCCTTGGCGAAGTTTAAAACCTCTTCCTGGAAGGTGATTAAACCACCGATACCACTGGCGAAAATAACGCCAACCCTGTCGCAGTCTACATTTTCCTTACTGATACCCGCATCTTTTACTGCCATATCACTGGCCGCAATGGCCAGTTGTGCAAAGCGGTCCATTTTACGGGCCTCCTTGCGGTCCATAATACTGGTGGGATCAAATCCCTTCACTTCGCAGGCAAAACGGGTCTTAAACTTACTTGCATCAAATAAAGTAATGGGTGCAGCGCCGGACACACCATTCAATAACCCGTTCCAATATTCATCCAGGGTATTTCCAATAGGTGTGATAGCTCCGATACCGGTAACAACTACTCTCTTCAATTGCATAAAATGGACCAGTTTAAAGTGTTAATCCGCCTTTCGGGGCGTTGTGCCGCAAGAAGGCGGATTAAAATTATACCTTACTAAATATGATTTCTTACTTAGCGTGCTCTTCTAAATAAGCTACTGCCTGACCAACAGTGGTAATGGTTTCAGCCTGCTCATCCGGGATAGAGATGTTGAATTCTTTTTCAAACTCCATGATTAACTCAACGGTATCCAAAGAATCCGCACCGAGGTCGTTAGTGAAAGAAGCTTCATTGGTAACTTCTGCTTCATCTACGCCTAACTTGTCAACGATGATTTTCTTAACTCTTGTAGCGATGTCTGACATTGTAAAAGTTTTTGATTACTGGCGCAAAAATATACATTTTGACATATAAGCAATACTTTAAGCAATTTTTGTTTCCACACATTGGCCTATAAACCCCTAAATAGTTGAATAAATCGGGTTTTCCTGCCCTTTTTCTGAAAATGATGGCTATATTAGATACGCTAAATCTTCCAAAAATCTCCGCATGGCCCTTAAAATGATTCAATACGGAACCACGGAATACGAACAAATGGTAGCCTTGCGCCGCCAGATTCTTCGTAAACCCCTGGGGCTGGACTTTACGGAACAGGAACTGAAATCCGAGGAAAACAACGTTTTACTGGGCTGTTTCGACGAGGAAGTGATGGAGGGCTGTTGCATGCTGGTGGAAACCGCCCCGGGCGTTGTAAGGCTCCGCCAGATGGCCGTTTTATCGGGATTGCAGGGTAAGGGTATTGGCCGTGTGCTGATGTCTTTTGCCGAAAATGTAGCCCGCGACCGCAGGTTCCGCAGAATCATTATGCATGCCAGAACCAGCACCATTCCTTTCTTTGAAAAGCTGGGCTACCACGTTTCCGGCGAACCTTTCATTGAACTGACCATCCGGCACGTTGTGATGGAAAAAGAATTGTAGCCTCCCTGTTTATTTGGATATTTTGCTGTTCAGCATTGCCCTGAGTTCGTGCCTGAACACATCTGTCATCCCATCCTTGGGTACCAGGAAAAATGATTTCGCATCAAAATAGAGATGAAAAAAATGCGGGCTTTCAAAAAACCGGCTGAATTTTTGCCATTCCCACTGCATTTCTCCCTTTTCGTTTTCCAGCCGTACCCCATATTGGTTAAAGTAAATGGTGAAGCTGTCTTTAAACGTTGCAGCGCGTTTATAGATGCTATTGGGCAACAGGTACCAGAAGGAAGCCATCATCATGATCCAGATAAAGGACCCCAGCAGAAAAGGCTCCGGCCTGATTTTTTTAGTATAGAACAAAACAGCTGCAACGATCGCAAACACATTCACCAGTATCACCAGCACCCTTACTTCGGGACGCTGTACAAAATGGTAGCGCAGTGCCTGTATTACTTTTTTCTTTTCGTAGGAGAACGCATGTTGCATGGAGCAAAAATAGTCCACTCCGTCCGAATTCAAAATCATTTCATTATTTTTAAATTCAACAGCAGATTATCAATATGAATGATATGAAAATACTTTGCATCGGCGAAGCCCTGATCGACATGATCTGTACCGACAAGGGCAAATCCCTTGCAGCAGGGAATCATTTTCTGAAAAAGCCGGGAGGCGCTCCCACCAATGTGGCGGCGGCCATTGCTGCATTGGGTGGTAAAGTGGAACTGGCTGCTAAAGTAGGGAACGACCCTTTTGGCAAACAACTCATCAACGTAATGGAAACCTTTGGCGTGGGAACAAAAGCCATGCTCACCGATGAGGAACATTTTACCACTCTTGCATTTGTATCGCTGATGGAAAACGGCGAACGCGATTTTGTATTCAACCGTGGCGCTGATGGCCGGCTAACCAAGGAGGATATTGATTCCATCGACCTGCGTGATGTGCATATTATTCATTTTGGTTCCGCCACCGCTTTTTTACCCGGGCCGTTGCAGGAAGCTTACCTGCATTTACTGAACAAAGCCCTGTACCATAAAATTTATATCAGCTTCGATCCCAATTACCGCCACCTGCTTTTCAGGAACAATACGCAATCCTTTATTGATCAGTCCTGGCATTTCCTGCAGCATTGCAATTTTTTTAAAGTAAGTGATGAGGAAGCCATGCTGATTACCCAAACAGGTAGCCCGGAAACAGCTGCTGATATTCTCCTGAAAAAAACCAAAGCGGTATTCACCATTACACTGGGTAAGGATGGTACCCTGGTTGGGTTGAACAACGAGCAGCATATTGTAGACAGTATCCCCATCACAGCTATTGATACCACCGGCGCCGGTGACGCTTTTGTTGGCGCTATTCTTTATCAGCTCAGCCATCGCAGCAAAGTGCAGATGAACGAACTGAACCTGGGCGACTGGAGAAGGTTCGTGGCCAATGCCAACAAGGCCGGCGCCCGCACCTGTGAATATATGGGAGCGATGGAAGCTTTCAGGCATTTGAATAACCAGATCTTTAATTAAGCCCAATACCGCTATCCCTACCCACAAGTTAACCGGTGGGTAGGGTGGCGTGCATTTTATCCGCTATAATCTGATGACCACAGATGCCGACCAGTTTCTTCCCTCGGAAGGCCAGATGCCCGGTCCGGGATAGAACAGGGGCCGCTTGGTGAAATACTGTTTGTTCATCAGGTTATTCAGATTGATTTTAAGGCTCAGGTTTTTACTGATCCGCACTGAACCATTCAGGTCCAGCAGGCCATAGGCAGGCACCAGCCCTACCGCCCCGGTTGCCGGTGAGGGGGTTACCGTATTCAATGCATCTGCAAAAGTGGATGACACATAACTGTGCAGCAGCGATACACTCAGCGATGCTGTACGGAGGGTTACCCCGTTCCTGCTGGTGAAATCCGGCGCCGACTCCACTTTGTTGCCGCGTACATTGATATTGCCGTTGCCCGATTTTACCATCGCATCCAGGTACCTGGCCTGCATGAATGAAGTGGAGGTAAACAAGGAAAGCACGGTGCGGCTTCTCAACTGCCAGTTGGCCTCTATCAGCATTTCCAGGCCCTTACTGAGCGAATTGCCGATATTGGTTCTATAGGTTATCAGATTATTCGCAGCATCTGTTTGTGCCAGTGTTCCAAAACGATGGTCTTCGCGCAGTACAAATGCAGTGATATCCCATTTCAGCATCCGCCAGCTTCCTTTGAATCCCATCTCCGCATTATAGCCATGGGCATCTTTAATATCCGGATCTACCTGCTCGTACAGGGATGCAGGTACCAGGTCTTTAAAAATCATGGGACGATAAGACTGCGACCACCCCCCATACAATTGCAGCTGCTCGCTGATTTTGTATTGAATGCCCGCGCCCAGCAGCGGGAACCGGTGTTGGATAGACAGTGGGATTTTGTTGGCCGGATAATAATTAATCACTCCGGACATATCGGTTCTTCCTGTTTCTATCCTGGCGCCGGCCGTTACAGTTAACCCTTTCAGCAAAGCGAACCTGTTTTCTGCAAACACGGCCATATTGGACGTCTTAAAATGAAGGTCTCTTCCCCATACAGGGCTCACCAGGCTGAGATCAAAATCTGCACCGGTGGTGCCCTTTCCCTGTTGTGTCCGGTGCAGATCATTGTTCATGTACTGAACTCCCGCCGCCAGGGTATGTTCCTGCTTCCCTGTCCGGTAATGCTGCAACAGGCGCAGCTCTGTGGTATAACTGTTGAACCGGTCGATATCCACCTGCCGGTTATTGTATTGCATGGTTGCCGTATTAATGGTATCCATTACATTGGTTGGCTTGTCGAACATCACGCTGTTTCTTTTTCCCAATACCGCAGAACTGGTAAGCTGCAAGCGCGTATCCGCATTGATCTGCCAGTGAATGGTTATAGCCGGCACATGAATATCAGGATTGAAATAATTGCGTGTCCTTGTTGCCTGCCGGGGATCTGCGGCAAACAGGCTATCGTTTAAGGCACCCGGGATCTTGTAGGTATAAGCCGACCTGGACCACTCCAGTTGTACCGAAAAATGGCTGTTGGGTGCATATTCCAGTGCGACCTGCTGCGCCGCAGAACTGGTATGCTCTTCCCGGCGGTATCCATCCCTGGATTTTTGCTGGTGGTACGCATAGTACCTGAACTTTCCGAATGTTCCGGAAACCGCATTGTACGAACTAAACAGGTTATAGGAGCCGGTGGTGGTGATGTTTTCAAAACCAAATTTACCGGTACTGTCCGCCCGCTTGGTAATATAGTTGAGCATTCCGCCAAACTGTGCCCCATATTGCAGTGAGCCCGTTCCCCGCACCAGTTCAATCCTTTCAATACTTTCAAAAGGCATGCTGTAATGACTGGCAGGATAACCATACATATCGGAATTGATCATCACGCCATTCTTGCGCATATTGAATTCCCAGCCGCGATGGGGGTCCAGTCCCCTGGTTGCAATATTCACCTGGTTACCCGCGCCATCCATATCATATACAAATACACCGGGTACTTTGGCAAAGACCTGCCTTCCGTTTTTAGATGACAGGTCTGCATTCAGATATCCAAGCTGAATCAGTTCCGTTTTCTTTCCGCTGTGCAAATACGTTCCCAGCTCTTCCGGCAATCCTGTTTTGGCATGGATATAACTAAATACAGTGACGCTGTCTAATTGTACCTGGGCCTGCATGGTCTGCAACTGCAGCATGCAGCCACAAACCATGATAACCCTTATTATTTGTCGTTTCATCTTTTATATCTTCATGATTTTAATTAATTGCATCCATCCGCCTGGCCTCTTACGATGGCAAAATTGCCCACTTTCTTTCCCTGTGCCAGCCCCATTTCACAATCGGCGCGATAATGGATCCCTCCGTACAACCTGGAATTGGAAGCCTCATCTGCCATTGCATTGTACGCATTGGCCCTTGCCGGCACGATATAGCCCAATACAGTTGCGGCGGCTGCACTGAAAGTGGAATGCCCCGATATATAAGCCGGGAAATTCGGGATACCGGTTGTGGTCTTGATTTCCCGATCCATTTGTGTAGGGCGCGGATTGTAATAAAAGTATTTGGTGTCCCAGCAGGTAATGCCGGCATCCATCACGGCCATGTTGAGCAGGGCCAGGTTTCTTGCCCAGCGTACCTCGCTGAAATGCAATGGCACAAAATCTTCCGCAGCAATCAGGTTCCAGTGCCCGGGAGGAGTGGATGTGCCTACTCCGTCGGCCCAGTTATGTACAATAGCGATCCGGTCCCTGGTTGCATTTTTGCTGTAATATTTCACTTCTTCCAGCTCTGTTTTGAATTTTACAGATTTAGTGGATGGTGGCGCTGCCGGACGAATGGCAATAGTGGTCAGTGAATCGAAAAGGAATGGCCTTACCCTTCCAAAGAATGGAAGCATGGGCGGACGACTGGGTGCATCCAGGCTCTTCCAGGGAACTTCTCCTCCTGCCGCCGCATCTGTTTCCAGTTGCGCCCATTGTGCCGGTGTACCTACCGCCTTGCTCATATTATCATTGGCTGCCCTGGCAATTACTTTTGCGGCCACCAGTCTTCCCAATGCAACACCTGCTTCTATATCGCTGCGTGTGTTCATGCCGGCCATGATTCTTGCTTCCATATGCTCATTCGCTCTCTGTTGCACATAGGCAGCATCGGCAGGAAACAATAATTTGAGCAGCTCCACCGCGGCGGATGCCACTACTGCATCCTCGCTCGGGTATACCGGCAAGGTGCTTTCCGGCAGCAATGCCTTAATACCCGTATCGGTTTTATAAGGAGCCTGCCTCGTATACAATCGCTTGTAATAATAGGCGGCTACCAGTGCATCATACTGCGCAACGCTTACATAGGCATATGCCCTTGCTGCATAGGGTGGATTGGAAAAAGGAAATACCGGATAACTGAATGGATTGGCTGCCGATGGTGTTGGATAGCTTCCATCTGCATTCTGGTAGGGCGGGAGGTTTCTTTTGGCTACAAGTTCCCGCATGATTTCATTCCAGCGTAACACAGCTCCCGCGCCCCAGTACTGAATGGTTTTGCGTTGTGCATCGGTAAGGTTTTGCTGCAGCCCCCTGATCTCATTCAGTTCGCGGAGATACCCCGCATTATTGGATGCCAACGGTGCGGTCAGCGCTACATCGGCTGGCGTTGCCAATACCACCGGCTTCCAGTCTCCTGCATCTGCATCTGTTTTAGCGGGCTCCAGCATGGGCAGCTCTTTGGTTCTGTCTTCGATGGACCGGTTACATCCGGGCATAAATGCCAGCAAGAGCAGCAGTGACCCTATATAGATGGTTATTTTTTTCATGGCTTATTTTTTCTTTTTATTGAAATCAAAAATGTAGAATACCCCTGCACCAACGGAACTGGTTTGCCCCACATTTCTGCCCGATAGGGTAAACATGGCGTTCCCGATCAGGGATAATCCCTCAACCGAAGAGAACGTATACTTTACATTGGCGCCTGCCCTGGCGGCATTCATCTGGTTACTCAAAAAAGGCATATTGTTTTTGGTGATATCAAATCCGCCCTGCGTATGGGCGATATCCAATACAGCTTCCGCAATCCAGGTAGCGCTTCTGTAACCAGTCCGAAGATTATAGTTGGTCATATTGGGCAGATCTACCTGGTTGGAATTGTGCAGCTCTGTAGTGTAATAAGATGGCCGGTCGATGGTTACCCTGTCTCGAAAAATATAGGCGGCCGATCCTGTTACAAAAAAGTGTTTAACCTGGTAATCCAGCATCAGCCTTACCATGGCGGTTTTACTGCCCATTCCGATAGACAGCGGAAGATAGTCTGCCACATAATGGGTGGTTGGTGCAGACAGCGCTCCCAGCGCATACAGGGAGAAATCTCCTTTCCCCCACTTTTTTTCTACAGGCATCCACTTAACGGTCAGGCTCAGATCCTGCAATCCCTTTTGCCCGGCCAGTGTTCCCATTGAAGCTTTGGTGCTTATATAAGGCAGTGCAAAAAGCAGGTTCAGGTTATCCCTTAATCCGTAGTTACCCATTACACCAATCATCTGCGAACTGACCGTTCCCAGGTTCTGGTTATCTCTTTTAAAAGTTCCCTCCCAGTAATGATCCCAACTGTTGTGGGTGTACATAAAACCGGTGCAGAAATTGTTCTTCGACATCATGATGGCATCGATGTCGGTTTGGCTGTACCCCGCCACTGAACAGATGAGGAGGCATAGCATGAATAATAATTTTTTGATCAGCATAGCAATTAGTTTGGTTTGTTTTGAAAAAACAGCTTTAATGCAGGCGCATACTGGTGATTTTGGTGAGGCCAAGATCCATACTGAATGTATGATTGATCACTTCTGTTCCCAGCGCAATCCTTTGTTTCTGTTCATCCGTTCCAACAAAGTGCCGGAACGATTTAAAATACCGGGTATTGGCCGAAAAAAACAGCCCTGTTGTATCAATATGATTCATTTGATTCATTGGGCCGCACGAAGCGCCGCCCGCCCCCCTGATGGCCACACAGCCTTGTGACTGCGTTTTTTGATAAGTGCACGAAAGGGCAATAAGAAGTACGATGAAATATTTCATTTTAATTTTTTATGGTGTAATCAATCAATTGGGGGCTGTACACGCACAGCAAAGTCAACTGCCCGAAGGCAATTGTTTCACTGCAAATGAACATGGTCTTACTTCTTCATCTTAAGCCGGGTAGCTACAAGCTGACCCACTTTTTGTCCGATGTCCGTGCTGATGATACAGGAATTGTGATAATGGAGACCTCCATAAAAACGTGCCCAGTTATTTTCTTCCGCTGCATGCCTGAACGATTTGAAGGAACGGCTCCTGATGCCAAACTCCAGCTCTGTTGAGTCGGTGTAGGCAAAATTGTCGCCGAAAACACTGGTAAGCGCTTCTGCTGCTGAGGAAGATATCGTGGAATGCCCGCAGGTATATTCGGGGAACGCGGGGGTTTGTAAATAGGGTCTCCAGTTAATATCGATGTACTTGTTGATCACTGTTTCGGGGCGAATGGTATTGTGCTTGTATTTTACATACCAGCACTGAATAAACGCATCAAACAAAGCAATGGCTGTTTTTGCTGTTGCATAAACAGTTGTAGGATAATCTGCTTTTGATTGCTGCGCGGCTATTCCTACCACACTCATCCAGTGACCTCCGGGTGAGAATTTTTTACTGCTGTACATCACGTGCCCGGTTACATTCATTTTAAATGGATTGTCGTCCCAGAACTCCGCAATATGTTTTTGTTCCGGAGTAAGACTGTCAACCGCATTTTTGATGGCCATTACTTCCTGGTAATACTTACTATTCTTGTCGGTTATGTTGAAGGCCGGCGGAGGAAGAGGATCAAAAATCCCTGCACTGTCAATGACCATTGTTCTGATCTCCATCCAGTGCGGTTCCGCCGCTGAGGCGTACATTGGAGGTGTAGGTACCCATCTGCCCGGAATATCTTTTACGGTGTATTTTTCAGCTCCACGGGTTTCGAGGTAATTGTCTTTCTTACTCCAGCGTACGATCTCCCTGCCAATACTGTCTGCAAACAAACGGGATGCCTGCTCCACTTTATCCGTTAACCCTTTTCTCCTGGCCACCTTCAAAATACTGTCTGCATATACCTGCATGCTTCCTTCCGGAAAAGTAACGGATTCGCCTACTTTCATATATGCCAGCAAAGCTGCGAGTTCTACGTCCACATCGGGCGTAAGCGCAGGTACATGAACGATTGTAAGGCCATTTAACTGGCCCCCCAACGACTGGTATTGATCGGGATGAGCGGCTGCAATTACTTCATACGCTGCAATAGCAGCATACGCGTAATTACGGGAAGCAACCATTGGCGGGAAATTATTCCCCATCACCACTGAGTTCAGTTCATGAACGGTTGCACTGAATAAATCGGGATTGTGTAAAAAGGTTTTATACTCATCGCTGTTCTTGCAGGAAAATATACATAATACCACAGCAAGGCCTAGTAAGGTCTTCTTCATAAAATTCAGCTAGTTTAGGTAGTAAAGGAAAATAATGCTTAATGAACCAGCATTATACCTGTGGCGGATGGTCCTGCAATTTTGTATAGTCTCCACCCAAACAGGAGCGCACAATTGCCCGCTGGATTTTATCAGCTGTACCACAGCTAAACTGCCAGGAAAAGAAGTGGTCTTCTGTAAAGTCCTGAACGGAAAATTTAGCAGTATGAGGATGGGATGAGGAATTCTTTTTAGAAGATGAATTTTCTACAAAGTCGTTGGCTAACCGGAAGAACTGGTCCCTGGCATTACGAATGCCTGCTTTCTCGGCGTTGGGGATACAAAGCAGTTCCATGGAATCCATATAGAACCTGCGTTTCACAAATGTGTAAGAAACACCTTTGATCTCTATTTGCCCGGTAACTTTTTCGTAAACAGGTGAACTGTTGGTATAAGGAAGGCTTACGGGAACTTTGATATGCAACAGCGCCGCTTCATCAAAGATGTCCTGGTCCAGTTCGGCCTGAAGATTCTCTTCCGAACGAATTTCCAGCCAGTCAGACAGCAATCTGTATCCTCCCCAGTTAAAGAGGAGGAAGGCAAGCATCAGTATGGCAATTCCTTTTTTCACCTATCCGAAAATACATGATTTTATTGAACTTTAAAAGTTTTCTTATCCGCTCCAACCCCTGTTATTGTTAGTTTTTTCCAGTGTTTCGGAAGGGAGGATTTGATCTGGGTAATCCCTGCCGGGGTAATGTCAAGTCCGCCAAAGCCCATCAGTACCGCCTGCAGTATTCCACCGGCCCCTGTGGCAAAATACGGATTGGATCCGCCCTTGGTTTCCGCAATCACCCGGAATGGCGGATTCAGGTTGGGCAGGTAAGCGTCCTGGAAAAAATGAAAGGCTTTTTCCGGCTCCCCCAAACGGTTGTGCAGCAGGGAGAATATGGCCTGGGTCATGGCGGGCGTTCCTTCATTGGGTACCCTGGTTTCATAATATTCCAGGTCTTTCCGCACCTGTTTTGGGTCGGTGATTTCCTTCAGCGGATAAGCCAGCAGGTTTACATCTCCCTGCTTGATTCCTTCTCCGTTGTAGGTGGCGTGCTCCCGGGTTACCCCATTCTCCATTTTCAGGACCGGAATATTTTGAGCCACATGCATCCAGTCGGTATTAGCAGGCTGCCCCAATATCCGGGCAGCTTCCGTAGCATGCTGCAGCACTGCTTTTGCTGCTGCATTGGTGAACGCATTATTGTCTACGTTTTCGGCCCATTCATCGGCAGCTACTACATTTTTGATTTCATATTTGCCCGGGCCATTCCGTTCTACCCGGCTTGCCCAGAAATCGGCCGTTTCTTTCAACAGCGGCCAGCCTTTTTCTTTCAACCATTCATTGTCTTGCGTAACGCAATAATAGTTCCAGGCCGCTATTCCCACACAGGCCGTGATATGATGTTCAAAAGGTCCGCTCAATGCCCAGACAGGGGTTTCTTCCACCCCGCTGGCGGCGCTTTCCCAGGGGAACATGGCGCCTTTGTATCCGTGATTGAACGCATTTCTGCGGGCTGCCGGCAATCGCTGGAAGCGGTATTCCACCAGGCTTTTGGCCATTTCCGGATGCAGTACCAGTATGGCCGGATACATCCAGAGTTCCGTATCCCAGAATACATGCCCGTTGTACCCCAGCCCGCTGAGCCCCATGGGCGAAGGGCTCATGTCCGATCCCTCCCGGATAAAAGAATACAAGTGGTACAACATGCTGTGTACATCCTGCTGCGATTGCGGATCGCCCTCTATTTGAATATCACTTTGCCAGAGTTTGCTCCAGGCCTTGTTGTGGAACTCCAGCAACCGGTCTCTTCCTTCCAGTTTGGCAAATATGGTCATACGCTCCGCCTCGTTCAATGCATCATCGTGGTGTGCACTGGTGATGGACGACCCCGCAATAGAGAATCGGTAGGTTGTTCCCGCCTTCAGCTTTTTACTGAACTTCATCAGGTGCATATTGTTGTCCCACATTTCATGAATCACCCGGGGTTCTGTACCATGCGGTTCGCTGAACAGGAAAGTATTGGAAGCGCACATCAGCAACTTACCGGTGGGGCTCTTTGCCGAAGAGGTCAGCAGGCTGATGGTTACATGCGGGCGGTCTATTTCATTGTAGTAATTCTGTACCTCCTTTAAGGCATCCGGCGCCTCCATTACACTGGCCGTACTGAGTTGCAAATCTTTTTTTACGGTAACGGTTACATCCATCAAAACCGTAAACGGGAGGTGCCGCAGCGAGTAGTAGGTATAGCTTACGCTGGCTTTGTCGGAATAATCAAAAGAACAGGTAAAGCCCGCTTTTTGCATATCCAGTTCCTGCTTCATGTTTTGCACATCTCCTGCTCCCAGATCTTTCCCGTCTATTCCCAAACGCATGTTCAGCAGGTTAAAGCTGCGCAGAAAATTGCTAACCCTTCCCCTTCCGTACTGATCGTATGCGCCGGCCAGCACCACATCTTTTACTTTGAAAGGTTCAGGCGAAGAAACGATCCCGATCATGCCGTTGGCAACAGTAACGCCATAGTAGCCGGAGGCATTCACCGGTGAAGCGGGAATTTTCCAGGGATCCTGTGCATCTGCTGCGGGAAAAAAGCCAGCGAAGATCAGGGAGGAAAAAGCAAGCAATCGTTTCATAATCCTTATTTTGCAGGTAATCGTTTGTACCAAATTTATTCATAAAAAAACGGTTGAACGATCTTTTTTCAACCAATATCTCTTAGAACTGTTTGTAATGAAAAAGCTGTTGATTGTTGTTTTTGTACTGATTGCCCTTACTGCTGTAGTAAGTCTTGTACTACCCTCCGAACAAAATATCTCACAATCGGTAGTAGTAGACTGTCCTATTGAAGCGCCGACCCGCCTGGTTTCCGATCCGGCCAAATGGAGCGCCTGGTGGCCCGGGCAGCAACTCAATGATTCCGTTTGCAGCAGCGGTCAAACGCTTTTTCAGGTGCAGAAAATTTTACTGAATGGTTTCCAGGCGCAGACCAGCCGTGGCAGCCTGCCGGGTTTCGTGGATTTCAACTTCTTCATGGCCGCCAATGGCGGAACACAGTTCAACATCAATGGGATCTACCGGTTTTCTTCCAACCCCTTTACCAAAGCCCTGCAATACATTTCGATGATGGATACCAAAAAGACCATCCGGAATTTCATGCAGCAGGTGGAGGCCAATTTTTCCAACGTTGAGAAGGTATATGGTTTCAACATTGAAAGAAAACAATTGGTGCATACCACCTATATTTCCCTCAAACACCCCTTTGACCATCTTCCCTCCGTTGTGGAAATCGACAGCCTGGTGAAAGAATTGAAACAGTATATCGCCACAGAGCAGGGCCGGGAAATGGATGCCCCGATCATGAATGTGTATCCCGGCGAAAGCAAAGCATTTGAAGCCATGGTGGCCATTGCCACCGACAGGGAATTGCCCTCTACCAATCGTTTCCTGCTGAAGAACATGGTACGCAACGGCTATGTAATGGTGGCAGAAGTAAAAGGTGGCCCGCAGGTAATTGATTCCTGCAAAAAAGAACTGGAAAATTATGTACAGGATTACCGGAAAAGCTCACCGGCCATTCCCTTTCAGCAAATGATTTCCGACCGGGTGAAAGAAAAAGACAGTACCCGCTGGATTACCAGACTTTTTTATCCAGTCAGAAACTAGTCTGCCGCAAACGATTACCGAAACATCATTCTTGTAGCGGCGACTATTTTACAGCAATGACCTGAAGGGCGGCATTGTTCCTGGCAATAATATACGCAGTACGTGTTCCGATGCGGATGGGTTGAATCTGCCGGACCTCTCCTGTGATCGTTACGCCGTTGATGCCTGTTGCCGTTATGCTTCCTTTCCCCCCGCTTAAGAAAGTACCATAATCTGCGTCCTGGCGCCCCAGCTCCATACTGTACGCATGAAAATTTCCCATCAGCAGGATGCCTGCGGCCCGTTCTTGTTGGGTTGATACGGCTGCTGCTGTTCGCATGGTACTCAATTGTGCCTCATAGGGCAGGGCTTCGAGGTTAAATTGCAGATTGCCCTTATTGAACAATACCGCGTTCCCAAAATAATCGGCGCTTAGTTTCTGCGAGCGGCTTAACTGCTGTTGTCCAAACAGTTCAGCCAGGTTGGCTTTGGCAAAATTTTCCGCATACAGGAATTTTTTTCGCAGCATCGGGATTTGTTTTTCCAGCAGGTTCTTTCCGGAAAATGGAATTTCTTTCCCTTTCAGGAAATAAGTCATCACCTGCTCGGTTCTTCCGTTATTGTCAAAGTCATTGATGTAGAGGTTTACCGGTTCTTTTTCCGAAGCTTTCAGCCGGCTGTTCAACCCCAGGTTTCCGGCCAGGATATCGGGATCTCCATCTCCGTCTGCATCCTGTATACTTATAAACTGCCACCAGCCTTTTCGGGCGGTCAGTTGTTTTCGCACGAAGCGATTGCCCTGTTGCAGGAATGCATCTATGCCGCCCCACTCATAACAGAGTACCAGGTCTTTTTGTCTATCGCCATCCAGGTCTGCCCATGCTGCAGAACTGACCATGCCCGGCTGCAACAGCTCTTTGGAATAAGCGGCCGTAACATCGCTGAATTTACCCGTACCATCGTTCTGCAACAAATAAGACCTGGGAGTCTTTCCATATTGCCAGGGTTGCGTTCTGCCTGCTATAAAAAGATCAATCTTTCCATCTCCGTTAAAATCATTGGCCACCACCCTGCTCTGTGTTACATATATGGCGCCGAATGCATCTTCTTTTTTATGAAGCCTGCCCGTACCGTCGTTCAGGTAAAGCAATGGCTGCAGATGCGGATCTTCTCCGTAATACTCATTACCCCCGCTCGCAATCACCAGGTCTGGGTGTGTATCATTGTTTACATCCACCCATTGCGCATCCACATTTTCCCACATGCTGTCCTTTGCCATTTCGGGCTGCGGAAGAGCTATAAACCTGCCTTGTTTGGTTTGCAGGTACACCACATTGTGAAAGCTTTTTGCAGCGCCCACAAAAACGTCTTCCATCCCGTCGTGGTTAATATCCGCTACGGCCAGCGCAGGCCCTTCGGCCGATACCATATGCGGCATCAGCGGCTCCCGGTCAAATTCATTGAATGTATTTTCGGTATGCCGGTAGGTTAACCCGGTCTGCGAAGTGATGTCTTCAAAACTGCCGGCCGTCTTCTTAGGTTGAAGGCTATTGTAATTGAACAGGGGCAATCCCCGGCGGTACGCAATGGTTTGTGTTTTTCCTGCAGCCAGTTCAACACGACTGTACCGGTTATCGGGCCAGATCAGCAATACCGAATCTACCTGTATGCCTTCCAGTCCTATATGGAGCGGCGCCAGCATGCTGGACTGAAATCCATGCACAGCCTGTTGTTCATAGGTATGGATTCCGTCTTTAGTGTACACCATCAGTTTGGCCCCCAGCGCCTGTGTATTACCCGGAAAGCCTTTCAGTTGCACGGATGCATACGCCGTTTTCTTTTCAGCAGTATTGGTGTTGTTTGCATACACCATCACCGGCTCATTGATATTATTGACTACAATATCCTGATCCCCGTCGTTGTCAAGGTCTGCATACAATGCACCGTTGGAAAAAGTGGGTGGGTTTGCGGCAATACTGTCTGTCATATTCCTGAAACGGAACCCGCCCTGGTTCAGGTAAAACTGGTTGGGGATTTTGATCTCCGGAAATTTATTGGTCAGCGCCAGGTCTTTCTCGTTTATTTTTTGCTCCTTTAGTTTTTGCTGGATCTCATTGCCGGAAACAAAATTGATATAATCGATATCATTCATCCGCTTGGGAATGCCATTGGATACAAACAGGTCTTTCTTTCCGTCGTTGTTGAAGTCTACCCACAAAGAAGCCCAGCTCCAGTCGGTGGCATGCACGCCTGCATACTGGCCCAGCTCACTGAATGTTCCGTTTCCCCTGTTGTATTGCAGGTTGTTGCGCGCATACTGCGGAGCATATCCATAAGCAAGCTTCTGTTGAAAAATAGTATAATCATCTTCGGAGGGCGACCGGCGGATCATATAGGGATCATAAGGAAGCATATCCATCGAAATGATATCCGGGTATGCATCGTTGTTGACATCGGCCACATCCACCCCCATGCTGAACTGGCTCGTATGCCCGATCTGCTGGGTATTCTGTTCCGAAAATTTTCCATTGCGCTGGTTGATGTAGAGATAATCGTTTTCATGAAAATCATTGCCCACATAGATATCCGGCCATCCATCGAGATCAATGTCTGCAATGGCCACACCCAATCCATACCCGATCCTGGTACCATTGATGCCGGCCGAAGCGCTTACATCGGCAAACCGGATCCTGCCGCCTGTCTTCGGCTGATCATTGCGATATAACCGCTGCCCCGCCAGGGAATCCCGCTTGTTTTCGAAATAGTACCTCGGCGCATAATTACCATCATGTGTTACCGGGTGGTTGAGCAGGAACATATCCAGGTCTCCGTCGGCATCATAATCGAGGAATGCGGCCTGTGTGCTGAAGCCCGAAAAGTTCAGTCCATAATCTGCCGCCTGTTCTTTGTAATGCGGAATACCTTTTGCATCAATGCCCGTACATACCAGCAACTGGTTGCTACCCTTTAAATGCAGGAAGTTCGATACCCGGCAGATATACAGATCGAGCAGGCCGTCGTTATTGATGTCTGCCACAGACACGCCTGTACTCCATGCAGGGTCTGCCGGTATTCCGGATGCTGCCGAAACATCTTCAAAATGCATACCGCCCCTGTTGAGATACAAGGCATTGCTTTTTTGATTGGCTGAGAAAAAAAGATCAATCAGTCCGTCATTATTGAAATCGCCCGACCCTATTCCTGCGCCATTGTAGTAATACATGTAGGAGAAAAGATTGAACGCAGGTGTGGGTGTAAGCTGGTTGGTAAAATTCAACCCGGTAGACTTACTATCCAATACTTCAAACAGGGAAGCTGCGGGCTTTTTTTCACTGCACCCTGTTGCGCCGGTAAGCAGCAGTGTTACCACAACAACGGTGGCCAACAGCCGGTTGCTTCTACGGAAACAATGCAGTATTGAATCGGACATAGGTTTTATTTAGTGTTGCTCCCTTTTTCGTTGAGCCGGAAAAATACCGGGTAGTTGTCGTTTTGCAAAAACAGGAAACCGGTTTGTTGTTTGTATTTCACCGGTGCAATATCCCTGATCTGTCCGTTCAGGCTGATACCAGCTTTGTAAGGAGCAGTGATGGTATAGCCGCCTTTACCGTCTCCCAGCAATACCTGGCCAAAAGAAGCATCCACCCTGCAGAACTGCGGTAACAGGTCAAAGAAATTTCCCGCAGCAAGAATATCTGCATGGCCATCTTTATTTACATCTGTTACTGCTATGGCATTGATGGAAGACAATTGCGCTTCAACCGGCAGCGGCCGGGTACTGAACTGTCCCTTGCCATTGTTGATGGCTATCATCGAAGCGGCAGTATTCACCTGCAATATTGCTGCATCTTTTAACCCGTCCTTAAACAACTGTTGTATGGTTTTGGATGCATAGTCCTGGTGTTTCAGGTTGGATTTTTTTAAAGAAGGGATCTGATCGGTGATCTCCTTTTTCATGAATACCGGAACATCTTTATCACCAATGGTATGACTGAATATTTTATCCGGTGTTCCATTCTGGTCAAAGTCTTTGATCCACACTTTCACCGGATGCGCAGAATCGGTTTGTAGGTAAAAATTCTGCCCCAGGTTGCCCAGCACCAGGTCGGCATCGCCATCCTTGTCGAGGTCTGCAACGCTGAGCTGCTGCCACCATCCGTACTGGTTTTCCAATCCTGTTTTCTGTTCAACAAACCGCTTCCCGTTAAAGCTGTACACATGCGGATACATCCATTCTCCGGTTATAATCAGCTCCGGCTTACGATCGCCATTGAGATCCACCCATGCTGCTGAAGTGATCATTCCGAGGTTGTTCAACATCGGCGCCACGGTTTCATTGACTTCCCGGAATGCTGCATTGCCTTCATTGTGATAGAGGAAACTCCGGGGCGATACACCATAATTCTGTGGCTCGCTCCTGCTTCCAACCAACAGGTCCATGCGGCCGTCTCCGTCATAATCCAGCGGTATGGCTGTTCCGCAGTTGGTATGACTCACCGGCAAAGCGCCGATCTTTAAAGTAAAGTTGCCCTTGCCATCGTTGAGGAAAACATGGTTCTGGTAGCTCTCGGATGCTGCTGCAGTAAAGTTGCCGCCACCGCCCGTGAAGAGGTCCGGATCTCCGTCCTGGTCCGCATCAAAAAAGAAGGCGGCCGTTACATCATTGAAGGCATATTTTTTAAAGTCGGGTACATTCTTCTTTACAAGTCCTCCGGCAGTTTGCAGATAAAGTGCTCCGGGCTGCTGTACCGCGCCTCCGATATAAACATCTTCCAGCCCGTCTCCGTTTACATCTGACACAGCGGATTTAGGACCCTGCCGCGAAAGCATGAACGGAATATTTCTTTCCGTATAAAAATCCACATAATCATCTTCAGTATGTTTTTCGAACGGCAGTTGAAGGGCTTCAAAATAAGGCGTTGTTACAGGAGTATTGGCCGGTGAGTAGGGCCGGGCCGATGCTGCAGCATATTTTATTGCATGTTGCTGATTAACGGCCGGTTTTACCACAGTGGTAACACTCCTGTCGGGCCAGATCACCTGCATTGAATCCGGCTGTGCATTTCCGATACCAATGGTTTGCCGGTATTCTACGGAAGACTGAAATCCTTTGCTGGGAATCAGTTCGCGGGTAATGATCTCCCCGCCGCGATACAGTTTTATGATGCTTCCTATACCAAATGTATTGGGCGCTTTGTATTGAAGTGATATGGAAATATAGCCTGTTTTATGTTGTTCCCTGCTGTTGTTCTTATATACCAATGCTTCCTGGTTTACATTGCTGATGACCAGGTCCAGGTCTCCGTCATTGTCCAGGTCTGCATAGGATGCACCGTTGGAAAAAGTCGGTTTATCGAAACCCCAGTCCATTCCGGCATCTTCAAAACGGAGCTGACCTTTGTTGCGAAATGCTTTATTCGGTATGGGCACGGAAGGCATTTTATCAATCACCGTTTCCACTTCTTCTTTTTTTCCGGTAAGCGCCATCTGGTTCACTACATCATTGGCAAAAAAATCGATGAAGTCCTGATCGGTCACATCCCTGTAAATGCCATTACAAACAAAAATATCGGAGTAGCCGTCGTTGTCTGCATCAAACATCAATGCGCCCCAGCTCCAGTCACTGGCTGCCACACCACTGTAGAAGGCGGTTTCCCGGAATTTTCCTTCCCCGTTATTCACCTGCAAAGAGTTCTGTGTATACTGGTTGTAAAAACCCTGGTTCTGTTTCAGTTTAAATACATCATAGCCCTCAAAGGAGGTATTTGTTTTTAACCGGTAATCGTCGCCCGGCAACATATCCGTTGTAAAAATATCCGGGCGGCCATCGTTATTGATATCCTGTAAATCGGCTCCCATGGAAGAGAAACTGATATGCTGCGTGCGCTGTTCAATTTCATCTATAAATGTGCCGTTTCGCTGATTGATGTAGAGATAGTCCTTCTCGAAGAAATCGTTGGAGACATATACATCGGGATAGCCATCCTGGTTGATATCTCCTACGGTTACCCCCAGGCCAAAGCTGATGATACTTCCGTGAATACCCGCCTCACGGCTCACTTCCCTGAATTTCCCCTGGTCGTTTCTGAAAAGATGATCGCCGCCACCTTTGAGGAATTCGGCAAACGGCGCCTCTGCATCAGGAATTTGCCGCATATTGGCATAGTTGAGACTGTTCACCGGAATGGGGCTGTTGTTGACCAGGAAACAATCCAGGTCTCCGTCGAGATCATAATCAAAAAAAGATGCCTGCGTGGAATATCCGTCGTTATCCAGCCCGTAAGCGGCTGCGCTTTCTGTAAAAGTCAGGTTGTGATTATTGATGTACAATTGATTTTTACGCAGCGGCTTCTCCAGCATATTGCCGGCATTGCACACATAGATATCGAGCCAGCCATCTGCATTAATGTCTGCAAATACCACACCGGTACTCCATTGCTGCTTATTGCCGAAACCTGTTTTTTCGGAGATATCTTCAAACTGCATATTCCCTTTGTTGAGGTACAGTTTGTTGGCGCCCTGGTTGGCAGTGAAGAACACTTCTGGCAATCCGTCGTTGTTCAGATCACCGGTGGCCACCCCTCCGCCATTGTAAAAATTCCTGTACTTAAATACATTGAAGGATTTGGTTTCGGTAATGGTATTGGTAAAATGAATATTGCTGTTTGGGGTAAGTGTAAACAGCGGCTCCTGTTTGTTTTGTTTACAGGAGTTCAGCAGCAATAATACAGTTCCGGCAAGTAAGGTTGTACGAAGCATCATGTTCTAAAAATAAGTAATTACAGCGTGCTGTTTGGATATTTTACACAGATCATATGCTGGCTTTTTCGGTAAGCGGAATAAAAAAGGCCCCGGTAACCCGGGGCCTTTCTGAACTTTATACGATTGAAATTAATAACCGAAGTTTTGTTTCAGGTTAGGGTTAGATGCCACTGCAGTAGCAGGGATCGGGAACACTACCCTGTAAGCGGCAGAAGCGGCTGATCTTTCCTGTACGGGATCATTGAACACTCCGTAACGGATCATATCATTTCTTCTCCAGCCTTCCAGCCATAATTCCTTACCTCTTTCTTTCAGCAGATCAGTTAAACTGAGGGCGCTTAAAGCGGCAACACTTCTATTGGCGCGGATACCGTTTACGATAGCCAAAGCAGTTTCTCCGCCACCGGTACCGCCTCTTAAGATGGCTTCGGCCTTCATCAGGCGAACATCTGAGAAACGGAAGAAAGGAAATTCGTTCTGGCTACCCCAACCTCCATCATTGATGGTACTTGGATCCAGCGGGAACTTGTTGGGACGGATACCGTTTGCTTCGTTGTTGAAGAACATAGATACGTTCCTGGTGAATACCAGGTCGTTCTTACTTCTGTCTTTCAATACAACGATCGGGTTACCGATTCTTCCGTCTTTAGGTCCTCTTACAGTACCCACCAGGAAACCGGCAACCACACCTGTTTGTGCAGTGTAGCCTGCCAGCGTATCGGATCTTCTTTTATCGGTAGCTTCAAAGCTGTCGTAGAAATCGGAGAGCGTAGCAAATCCGTTCCAGCCGCTGGGCGCCTGGCCGTAGTGGAAGCCCATGGCGGTTTGCCATACCAGTGCAGAACCGTTACCAGCTCTTGTATCAGAACCATTTTTACGAACAAAAATGTTCTCTGTAGACAGGGTACCGTTGTCCCACTTAAAGTTATCCCAGTAATAGGAGTTCACTGCCAGTAAAGGGTTTGCAGCGATATTGTTACAGTATTCGATTACTTTGTTCATGTCGGCTGAAGCAAAGGTATAAGGACCTGCAGGTTTGGTAGGATCCTGCTTGAACACCGCTTTGTTCAGGTAACATTTAGCCAGCAAAGCCCATGCGGCTTCTTTGGTAGCCTGAGTTCTGTTGGTACGGGAGAATGCCGGCAGATTGGGTACTGCTGATTCCAGTTCTGCAATGATTGCATCAATGGCTGCAGACCTGGTTAATACATCAGGAATAGCGCTTGCTGCTGCGGTTGCAGGTCTTGTTTGAACCTGCCCGTACAGATCACAAGTCAGGTAGCGGAAATACGCACGAAGAAACTGTCCTTCTGCTTTTTCCAGTCCTGTTTTGGTTTCTGCAATCAGGGTGGTCTGGAACAATGCTCCGTTCAACTGGTTCCATGCATTGGTGATCTGGTTATGATCAGGTCCCCAGGTGTGCAGGTGCAAACGACGCCAGGTACCAAAGTCGTCCCAGTCTGTACCGCGGGTTGGTCCGAGCAGTTCATCGGTGGTATGCTCCTGCATACCATGCCAACCTTCCTGGCCGCCTACCAGGTTGTTTAACTGCTCGTATACAGCAGAAATGGAAGGAGCAGATGGTGCACCACCGCTTGTGGTAGGTGCAATTGAATTGGGCGCATCCAATTTAGGCTCCAGTTTGGTACAAGCCGACATCGTAAGCATGCTTACGGCCGTTACTACCGGTATAAAATAATTAGTTATATTCTTTTTCATATTATTCAAGGTTATAAAGTTCAAAATTAAAAGCCAATATTAGCACCGATTGTGATCACGATTGGTTTTGGATACTGCGTGTAATCAAATCCGCGTGATGGAATACCACTCATGCTCTTATCAACGTTCACCTCAGGATCTATACCAGAGTATTTGGTGATAAGCGCCAGGTTTTGTCCGGATGCAAATACAGATAAAGTCTTGATAACTTTGCTCTTCATTTGGAATGCATAACTCAGGTTTACGTTGGCCAGGCGAAGGAAATCCGCTTTCTCCAGGAATCTTGTAGACACAGATCCGGGGTTGAATGGATTTTCAGGGCCTTTACCCACTTCATTGGTTACGTTACGGCCGTTACGTAAGCTTCCTTTCAGGAACAACGCATTGGCTGTATTGTTGTAAACATAGTGACCGGTCACCGCATTTAAGAATACGCTCAGGCTCCACCTGTTGTAAGAGAAGTTGTTGGTTAAACCGCCAAAGAACTTAGGCAGTGCAGATCCAACCAGTTGGTTGGAAGCGCCGGCTGCATAACGTGCGTTACCGTTACCATCAAATCCCTGGAACTGAAGCATAGACCATGTGAAGATCGGAGAGTTGTTGGTGAGCACCTGTGCAAATGCACCTGTTAAACCCTGACCGCTTACGCTACCGGTATTGATGGTAGAAGGCAAGCCGGTGATATTGTTGTTAACAGTGGTCATGTTGAAGTTGGCATCCCAGTTGAACTTGGCTCCCTGGATAATTTTATAATTGATACCTAACTCCCATCCTTTGTTCACTACGCTACCATCCAGGTTGATCCACCAACTGCTGGTAGGAGCAAATCCACCGGGTGTAGGCGCAAAGAAGAGCATGTTGGTTCTCTTGGAATTATAATAATCCAATGTAACGGATAAGCGCCTGTTTTTGGTAGTAAAGTCTACCCCAACACCTGTGGTGGCTACTTCCTCCCATTTCAGATCTGGATTACCCTGCTGGATAAATCTGGTAACTGGTCCGGAACCTACATCGAAGGTCTGCTGCAGGTTCAATGATGCATAAGAACCTAAGTTGTCCTGGCTACCCAGTTTACCGTAGTTGGCTCTTACATTAAACTCGCTGAACAGTTTGCCCAGCGTATTCTGCGCCCAGGCTTCTTCCATTACTCTCCACTTGAAAGCGAAGGCAGGGAATGTACCGTAACGGTTGTTGCTACCGAACTTGGAAGATCCGTCGGATCTTACCGTTGCAGTTAAGAAGTATTTGTCTTTGTAAGTGTAGTTCACACGGGCAAATACCGACTGAAGCTCGTTCCTGTTGTAATCAGGAACGAATGTAGCATAGTTTTTAAAATTGCTGTAGTTCTTGATGAAATTATCTGTAGGTGTTACTACAGGTGTATTCAGCCCCCATCCGAAAGTACCTCTGTACTTGGTTTCAAAGTTCTGATAAGAATAACCGGCAACAGCGTTCAGCGCGTGAACATCGTTGAACGTTTTATCGTAGGTAACATAATGTTCTACCAGTAAAGACTTCACATCCAGGTTTTGCCTGGTGGTACGGCCATTACCCTGAATGGGGTTACCGTAGTCCTTACCGTATACATTGATTGTACCGCCATAAGCGCCTGAGCCTAAACGGGGATCGGCAAAAGAAGTTCTTTCAGACTTAGAGTTATCGATACCAAGCACCGCCTTGTAAGTAAGGCCCTGGGCAATCTGATAGCTGGCAGAGAAATTAGTCAGGAACCTGTTGATGAAATCCTTGTCCTGGAAGTAAGCCAGCATCTGTACAGGGTTTCTGGCATCTCCCTGCTGGAAGAAGGAACCATCTGTATTGTATACAGGCATGGTTGGATTTAATTGCAAAGCAGCGCCCAGCAAACTTCCCTGGAAACCTGCATTATTGGAAAGCGGAGCATACTCATTTTTGGTATTGGAATAAGTGAGGTTTGCTTCCAGTCTTAATTTATCGTTGAATAATTTCTGAGAGATATTGGCGCGGGTAGTTAATCTTTTCAGACCACTGTTTTTGATAATACCCTGCTGGTCGTCGTAAGAACCACTTAAACGAATGGTAGTTCCTTTATTACTGTAACCCCAGCTTAAGTTGTAGTTCTGTGAAATAGCCTGTCTGAAAATCTGATCCTGCCAGTTGGTGGAAGCGCCCAGATCGAGCAGTTTAACAGCAGCTTCTGCGTCAGCAGGAGCGGCGCCGCCGTCGATATTGGCCTTCTTGGCATACAGCAGGAAATCAGTAGGGTTCATCAGGTCATATCTTTTGGAGGTATTGGCAATGCTGGTAGTTACACCAAAATTGAATACGCCTTTTTTACCACCCCGACCTTGTTTGGTGGTGATCAGGATTACACCATTTGCACCTCTTGAACCGTAAATCGCAGCAGCAGATGCATCCTTCAACACCGTCATGCTCTCGATATCGGCAGGGTTCAGGAAGATCAATGGGTTTTTGGCCGTAGTGCTTCCTTCCACACCGCTACCGTTTGTACCTAAGGTTCCACCCTGGATCAATGGTACTCCGTCAATTACATACAGGGGCTCCTGGGAACCACTGATGGAACCGGTACCCCTGATGTTGATGGTTGCAGCAGAACCTGGCTCACCGGTTGCAGGTGTAACGAGTACACCGGTTGTACGGCCTTGCAGGAGCTGATCAGGAGAAGAGATCTGACCTTTGTTAAAGTCTTTCTCGGAAACCTGTGCAACAGATCCGGTTACGTCCTTGGATTTCCTGGTACCGTAACCGATTACCACCACATCGCTTAGTGCATCAGCAGCAGAAGTCAGCTTTACCGATACGTTGGTGGATTTTGTAATGTCCACTTCTACAGAGCCGTAACCAACTGAAGAAATGACCAGTTTGGTAATGGTAGAAGAAATGGTGAGTTTGAATGAACCGTCTTCACCGGTCTGGGTACCGATATTGGTTCCTTTGGCAACTACAGATACGCCAACCATGGGCGATCCGTCTTTTGAGTCCGTCACTTTACCAGTGACAGTCTTGGTTTGGGCTTGCGAAAAGATCGCAAACAGGCAAGCGAAAGCACCCAATAATATGGGCTTGGCAAGCAACTTTAGGTTCATAAAATGGCAGTTTACTGGTTATTAAGCGTGTACAAAGTACACATTTTTATTTCTAAAACAAATTTTTGTTAAAATTTCAAAAAATAATTGCCATACCAGTTCAACAAGATTTCATATCCGCGCAATCCTAAGCTAGACCACACTCTCCGCAAAAACGATGCACTTCCGCTAAAAGAATATAGCAGGCTACCCGGAGGAAAAATTCAGCTAAATCATTCTAAAATAATCGATTAAAGCTTTTTTTAAGCATGCGGCCATTGGCGGGAACCCGAAAGAAAACCTCCCATTTTTATTTATATCGCTTCCACTCTTTTCCTGAACGCTTCAAACTCAGCTTCCAGTAAGCCAATCCCTTGTTCCTGTTTGGGAGACAATGGCTCTATACCAAACACGACCTCTACATATAAGTCACTTATTTTTCTGCGGAATTTGAACTCATCGAAGAAGATTGATTTCCGGTTCAGCTCCACCATTTCTCCTTTCAATGCCTGAAGCTTGCCCAACCTGTTCTTTACAGTTGAATCGGTTGTTGCCGTTTGGGCAAGTGCAGCTATTTTTTTATCCAGCGAGTCCACCAGCAAAAATAATTTTTCGTGCAGAAGATGCAGCCTCATTCCCTGTTGATACAACCGCGCTATCGATTGTGCTGTAAATCCTTTGGCCGGATTGGGCGATACCTGGAACGACTGCTCATATTGCTTCCCATCCGCCTTCACTACTACTTTGTATTTGCCTACCGGCACGCGCGGGCTCACAAATCCGGAATACTGTACAGTAGATTGTGCAATATATCCCCCAAGGGCAACCTTGGGCGGATTCACATTCAGTGACCAGTATACCTTGTTCAGTCCTTTCACTCCTGTGCCGTTAAAATCCCTGATTTTGCGATTGGCAGCATCATAAATTTCAATCTTTACCACATCGTTGCTTCGCTGCCTGAGGTAATAATAAATAGCCGGCAGCAACACTTTGTTCTCTCCCACCCATCCGGTTAGATTGGGTGCAGGTTGCGGATACTGTTGCGCAAAATCGTAGGTGAAGTTCTGTACAGGATACAGAATAGCATCTTTGTTTACATCCGATTTGATCAGCTCGCGCAATGGTTGCAGGTTATCAATGATATAGATTCCCCTTCCGTGCGAAGCAATGATCAGGTCCTGTGTTGCCGGATGAATCTTGATGTCGCGCACCAGGTTGTACCAGGGCATGTTCTGGTACTTGCTCCGCATCCAACTGGCCCCTCCATCCAGCGAAATAAACAATCCCATTTCTGTTCCGAGGAACAAAAGTTTTTCATCTGCAATATCTTCCCGGATAACATGTGCAAACCCGGTAAACTCCGGTGAACTGAATCGCTTCCAGGTAGCGCCACCGTCGTTGCTCACGACCACATACGTATTGTTATCTCCATACATATGATGATCCAGTGTTACCAATACACGCTGCGGGTTCAGCGAAGACAACTCGATGCTACTGATCCATGCATGCTCCGGCACACCGGTTTTCCAGATACCGGCTGCTTTGTTTTCCCATGTTTTACCACCGTTGCGGGTTACCTGCAGATTACCGTCATCGGTACCGGCCCAGATGATTTGTTCATTTTTCGGATCCTGTGTAATGGTAAAAATGGTGCAATGATTTTCTGCACTGGTATTATCGCCTGTAATGCTTCCGCTGTTTTCAGCCTGGTTCTGCCGGGCTTTATTATTGGTGGTAAGATCCGGTGAAATCCTTTCCCAGTTCCTGCCATTGTCCCTGGAACGGAACAGGTACTGTGCGCCCATATACAGGTTACTCACCGGTTTCCCATCCGCCCCTTTTACGGAAGACTTTCCCGTTACGATGGGGCTGTTCCAGTTCCAGCGATGATCTTCATCACCGGATAGTTTCTTAGGTTTAATTCCAAAGGACAATCCTGTTCTGCGGTCGATGCGATAGGCATCTCCTCCCTGCGATTCCGCGTAAACAATTTCCGGTATCACCGGATCCGGTTGTACCCAAAAACCATCTCCTCCTCCCAGTCCTCTCCAATCCACCGAGCTTACACCACCGGGCGATGAGCTGGGCGCTATCCAGTTATTATTATCCTGCAACCCGCCATATATATTGTATGGTGTTTGCTGGTCTACGCTTACATGATAAAACTGACCCACCGGCAGATTGTTGAGGAACTGCCAGGTGCTTCCCTTATTCATACTGAAATACACACCTCCATCCGTTCCCAGGTACAACATATCTGTATGATTGGGGTTCACCCACAATGCATGATGATCGGCATGTGGCGCTACTCCGCCAATGATGGTATTGTTCCAGGAATATCCGCCATCGTTGGAGTAGGCAAAATCAAAGGCAGGGCGATACACCCGCTTGGGATCTTTGGGATCATATACCAATGTGCTGAAATAAAAAGGCCGTGCCGTAATGTTTTCTGTTGAAGCCAGCTTTTTCCAACTCTCTCCTTCATCGGTTGAAATATACAAGCCCGGATCTTTTGCTTCTACGATGGCAAGTATTTCAGCAGGTTTGGATGGATTAATGGTGATGACGATCCTGCCAAGATCCCCCTCCGGCAACCCTTTGGTAATTTTACTCCAGGACTTTCCGCCATCCGTGGTTTTATACAAACCACTTCCGCTTCCACCCGATACAAAGGCGTAGGGTTTTCTTCTGAACTGCCAGACAGATGCAAACAGGGTTTCTGTTTTTTGCGGATGCATGGCAATATCAGCGCATCCGGATTCTTCGTTCACATACAGTATTTTATTCCACGACTTTCCGCCATCCGTGGTTTTATACAAACCTCTGTGCGGGGAAGATTTCCATAAAGGCCCGGGAGCAGCCACGTATACATTCTTTTTATTGACGGGATCTACCACAATCCTGCTGATTCTTTCCGTACTGTCCAGCCCGAGTTTCTGCCAGTTATTACCCCCGTCGGTGGTTTTATATAAACCATCTCCGATGGACACGGAGTTACGGGTGTTACTCTCTCCCGTTCCGGCATAGACCACTTTGGCATTGCCGGGCTCAATGGCAAGCGCTCCAATGGATTGACAGTATTTATCAAATACAGCGCTGAACGACTGTCCCCCGTTCTGGCTTTTCCAGATGCCACCGCCAGCCGTACCTATATAGAGGTTGATCTGACCGTCTGTCGTAATTCCTTCGATGGCCGTAATTCTGCCGCTCATGGTAGAAGGCCCCAGCGCACGGGCGCCCATTACCTGGAAATAAGAAGAGTTCAGGTTGGTTTGTGCAGCTACGGTTGCTGCCACCAGCAGCAACAGCATGGATAATCTTATTCTTATAAGCATATGATAGATTGTGGGATAAAAAAACTGCCCTTTGTACCCGGCAAACAGACTGGTACAAAGAGCAGCTACAGTATGTTTACTTCAACTAGTTTCCTTTAAAGATAGACTCGTCGATGGTTGGATTGATGGTCACTTTTTTGTTCACCATCATCATCATGCCCTGGTCTTGCTTAAAAGCCATTTTTATTCCGAAATCGGTGGTTTGATAATCGAGGTATTTAACCGCAGTTTTAACTTCCTGCCCCTGCTGCTTCATAATTACTTCCATCTTGTATACGAGGTAGGTTTTAGGATCGAAGAAGAAAGTTTTTTCATTATTGTTTTTAGAAGTCAGCTTTACCTTGAGGTACTCATTCCCATCTTCCTCATCCTTACCAAGGAATTCAACACTGGATCCCTTGGTTTTATAATCCACAAATGCATCCTGGATATCCAGATCATCGAGCTTTACTTTCAGCTCTTCTGCTGAAATCGGGCTCAGGGTTGCTTTTCCTGCCAGCGGGTTCTGCCCCCATCCATTGGTGGGTGTAATAATATCGATGATTTTATTGCCTTGGAATTCGGCATCCACCCGAACCCCTTTGCCCTGAAGACCCTGCATGGTAAAAGGGATTGCCAGGCCCTGCACTTCCACCTGCCCTTCTACTTTGATAGACTGAACTTTTGCCCACTTGTCGGCACCGCCAATTGCAGCTACATACTTATCAATAATTTCATCTGCGGTTTGTGCAGATACGGTAGTTGCCCCGGCTATAAGCAGTGCAACAAACAGGATCCCTTTTTTCATAATAGTTGATTTAATCATTATCGTACCCATTGGTAGGGCGTTCCCACAATATATTACAGAAAGAACAGAAATATTTTAAATTCATGTGAATGGCGGGAAACATCTTGTGAAAGACCTATTTACAGGATTTTATCAGCTCAGCCGCTGCCTGTTCGCTACCCAGGTCTCTCGCTTTCAGCAGATCGGCACAGCCGCCGGCATTGTCTTTCAGGATCACTTTTATAATCCCCCTGTTCAACAGCATATCGGCATTGGCAGGATCCAGTTGAATGGCTTTGTTGAGATCGGCAAGGGCAGCAGCATACTGCTTCAGGTTTCCTTTTACCAGCGCCCGGTTAAAATAAAGATCCGGTTTCGCTTCCAGCAGTTGAACGGCTTTGTTGAAATCTGCCAGTGCGGCCGGATTTTCCTTTAGGGCTGCCCTTTCAATCCCCCTGTTGTAATAAGCCGGTCCCATGTTGGGCTTAAAGCGAATGGCGGCCGTATAATCAGCGATGGCGGCCCTGCTGTCTTTTAATTGCCCCCTGATCAGTCCTCTGTTAAAATAAACTTCTGCATAACCCGGGCTGATCAGCAGCACCTGGTTGTAATCTTCCACCGCTTCGGCATATAATTTCAGATGGCCGTATTGAATACCCCTGTTGAACCAGGCTCCGCTGTTCTTAGGATCCAGATCAATGGCTTTGCTGTAATCTTTTATGGCTCCCATGGTGTCTCCCAGCGCTGTTTTTACCAGTCCCCTGTTCACATACAGGTCGCTGTTTTTGGGTTTTAGTACAATGGCTTTATCAAAATCTTCTCCGGCAGGTTTGTATTGCTGCAGGCTTCTTTTGGCAACACCTCTATTGTAGTAGATATCTGCATTGGCCTGGCTTTCCAGCAGGGCGAGGTCCAGATCAGGAACGGCTCCCGCAAAATCATTGAGTTGCATCTTGCTCAACGCCCGGTTAAAAAAAACATTTTCAATACTGGAATCCGTCGAGATCACTTTGTTATAGTCTTGTATAGCGCCCTTATGATCTTTCAGCGCTGCTTTTACAATCCCCCTGCTATAATAGATGTCTGCCGCAGGTTCCAGTTGAATGGCTTTGTCAAAATCGGTAAGGGCGGCGCGGAGATTGTTCAGTTTGGTTTTTACATAGCCCCTGTTAAACCAGGCGCTGGCAAAACGCGGTGAAAGCCGGATGGCATTGTTGTAATCGGCCAGGGCGCCGGCAAAATCCTGGAACCCGGATTTTTCGATGGCCCTGTTAAAATAAGCACTCTCGTTTTTGGGGTTGTACAGCAGGGCCTTGCTATAATCCTGCATTGCGCCGTCCTTATCATCCAGCGCAGACCGGACCACTCCGCGGTTAAAATACACCTCTCCGTATTTGGAATTCAGCGACAGCGCTTTATTATAATCTTCCAGCGCCGCTTCCAGATCTTTCAGTCGCTCCTTTTCAATTCCCCTGTTGAAATACACATTGGCCACATTGGGGTTGAGGCGGATCGACACGGTATAATCAGTAATTGCACCCGGCAAATTATTCATCAGCCCCTTCACTATACCTCTTTTAAAAAAAAGGTCGGCATTCATCGAATCTATTTCGATGGCAAAACCAAGGTCTTCTTCAGCTCCTTCATAATTCTTCAGTTGCTGTTTGGCCAGCGCCCTGTTTACATAAAGATTCACCTCATCGGGCAGGAGTTCCAGGGCTTCCGTAAAATCCTGCACGGCGCCCCGGTAATTTTTGGCAGCCATCTTCTGCTGTCCCCGTTTAACCAGCGTGTTCACATCCTGGGCCTGTACCTGCATGGATACTGCAGCGATACAAACAAACATTCCAACCAAAGATTTTTTGAAGAAAGAGGCCATATACGTTTAGCTCAATTGGGCACAAGATAATTAAAACTCACTGCACACCGAAGCCCGCATCAGCACCACTACATGCTTAGATACCGTATTGCCGTATTTCGGCATCGCAGACATCGTTTTCCATTCCGGCGAGTTGCCAAACCGGGTCCAGTGTTCCTCCCGGTCGGCCCTGTTCCTGAACCTGGTCATATAGATCAGGTTGGGCATATGTGCTCCTGCGATTACGCGGGCATAAAAAACAGCATTGAAGTCAAGTTTTTTGAATAAGGCAATTTCTCCTCCCTGGTTGAACATATGTACTTTCCGCAGGTGCAGGTTTTCGGTACTGCTTTCATAACTCCTGAATTCATAAACCGTTTCCGAAGATGGTGTAAAGCTGGCAGCTATATTGTATCGTTTGTGAAAAGCAAATGCTTCCGACAACATGGTTTCAATACTGTTATAAGGAGCCGGGGCATTGTTTCCATAGATCCTTAACAGACCTGTGTCCGCATAAGGGTTTAAATTGCCAAACCGGTTTTCGATGCGGGCCAGTTGATCCAAACGGGTTAGCGGAATCCAGAGGTACAATTGTTTATCGGTTGCCGTATCATGATCGATTGGCAAAAATGCACCCACTTTGGCTACGCCGTTCTGATGCAGAAAAGGAATCAGTTCCTTTCCCAGGTACTGTTCTATTTGCTCAATTTGTTGCTGGTTGCTGCAGTGGTACACTTTAACCAGGTAGTAATCTCTGTCTGAAGTAGTTTGTGCGCCTGCCCCGGTAAACGAACAAAGGAAGGAAAGCAATAACAAATAGTATTTCATAATAGTCTGTATAAAATAAAAAAGGAACCAACCGTTTCCCTGGTGAAGGTACGATTAGTTCCCGCTATTCGACTGTTGCTTGTTTTGCTATTTGAATCCGGCACTATTTAATCCCGGTCGCCATGCCTGCCATGTCCCCTGCCTTCTCCGCGGTTTCCATTGCCACGGTTCCCCTTGTCATGTCCATAGGCATACCCTCTTCCGTTACCATGCCGGTCCCGGTCATCGCGGTAGTATCTGTCGTTATATCTGTCGCGGATGATGATCTGAGGCTGTGGGCTCCAGCCGCGGCCGCGATCGTAGCGTGCATAATAATCGGGATGATGCAGATATGGCCTTGGCTGATTGATCACTACCTTATAGGTATTGAACAAATCGATTCTTCCGAATCTTGTGGGAAGGGTGGCTGCAAACACCCACTGGTTTCCGCTCAGATAAATAAACTGTTGACGGGGTACATGGTAATATACCTGGTAGTCGGGGAGGTAGTAATAATCGACATAATCATACCCAACCGGTCCCCAGGAAGGCTGTTTACCGATGTTTACGTTAACGCTGACCTGTGCGCTCAACTGCGCTGAAGTAATAACGCCGAGCAGGAAAAAACCTGCGAAGATGATCTTTTTCATATCTGACCGATTTGGTTAACCTGTATAAGCCAAATATGATGCCAAAAAACAAAGGCGGAAAATTGTATCTTGGACTAATGAGGAACTTTTATTTTTTATTAACAGTTGCAACGGGCTTCCTGGCCACACAAAGCATTGCCCAGGGCAAAACAGATGCTGCGTTGCTCAGTTTGCTCGGGTCTAACAACCATCCTGCAATGAAGCAAATAGTACAGGATCCCTTAAAATACCGTTGCCAGATTATATATACCCGCATCAACAGGAACGAGAAACAGGAACCATCTTTTCAGCACTATTATTTCAATTACGATCCGAAATTGTATTTTAATCCTGCTTCTGTAGTAAAAATGCCGCTGGCTTTTTTATCGCTGGAAAAACTGAATACCCTGAAGATTCCCGGTGTAAATAAATATACCAGCCTGCTGATAGACAGCAGTTATCCCGGACAGGTGATTGCATACAGGGATTCCACCAGCGCCAATGGGCTTCCCGGCATTGCACATTATATTAAAAGAGCTTTGCTGATCAGTGAAAATGATCCTTACAACCGCATGTACCAGTTTCTGGGCCAGGAAGATATCAACCGTTCCCTGCACAAAAAGGGCTATCCGGATGCAATCATCAGCCGGCAGTTCATGGGCTATTCCGAAGAACAGAACAGGCATACCAATCCATTCCGTTTTATCAACGGAAAAGGCCAGGTTATTTATCAGCAACCTGCTGCTTATAACAGGGACTCCCTACCCTTTAGCCAGGTGATCAAAATTGGAAAAGCATACATGAACAGAAACGACAGCATCATCCCCGAACCATTTGATTTCACAAGGCATAACAATATTTCGCTGGGAGATTTTCAGCGCCAACTGCAATCTGTCCTGTTCCCTGAATCCGTTCCCGCCCAACAGCGGTTCAACCTTACTGCCGACGACCGCAACTTCCTGTTGAAATATTTATCGCAGTACCCATCTGAAACCGATTATCCCAAATACAACGATTCGGTATTTTATGACAGCTATGTAAAATTCTTTTTCAGGGACAGTACCAGGCAGATGCCGGCTCATGTGCGGGTATTCAACAAAGTAGGCTGGGCTTACGGATTCCTCACCGACATTTCTTATGTGGTGGATACCCGCAACAATATTGAATACATGCTGGCGGCAACGGTTTATGTAAACAGCGATGAAGTGGTGAACGATGGCAAATACGATTATGAAACCACCGGATGGCCTTTTCTGCACGAACTGGGCCAAACCATTTACCGGCATGAGTTAACACGCAAGCGGGAATACCGGCCTAAGCTGAATGGCTTTGGCATCCGCTACGATCAACGCAATAAAAAAGATGTACGACCTGTAATCACAACGGTAGACAACTAAACGACCGCCTGGGCATCTGCCAAAAATCAGTCACTGGAAAATGGTGGAACCCACAAAACCGCCTCGCTCAAAAAAATTAGCTGTATGTTAAAATAAAGGATATTTTTGTCCTTAATTATTTTTGATTCATATGTTGCAGGACCGGGCTAAATACAGCATTGCAGGCATACTTGTGGCCACTTTTTTGGGGTATTCCTGCTTTTTGTATGCCGATTTGCCCGTTAAAGACCAGGCCGGGTTGCAGGCAGGAGATAAAGGAAAAATGATTTGGCAGCAATACAACTGCGGCGCCTGTCACCAGGTATACGGACTGGGCGGTTACCTGGGACCCGACCTGACCAACAGTTACTCCAAACGAGGCCCTGCCTATATCCAGGCTTTCCTGGCCAATGGCACCAACATCATGCCCAACTATCATCTTACGGAAACCGAGATCAAAGAACTGACCGAATACCTCAGGAACCTGGATGCCTCCGGCATTTCCGATCCACGAACTTTTACAATACAGAACAATGGATTCATCAATCAGTAAGCCTGCCCCCTACCCGGCATATTTTATCCGGTTCGGCCTTGTATTGCTTGCGTTCGGTATGGTATTTGGTATTATAGGCGGATTACAATATGTGTTGCCTGGCTTCCTGAAAGGAATCCTTTCCTTCGAGAAAACACGCCCGCTTCATGTATCGGCAGTGCTTTTCTGGATCATACTGACCGCCACCGGCGGCATTTTCACCTATGTGCAGGAACACAGTGGCCGAAAAATCCATTCCGTCTTACTGCTTAAAATACAATTCTTCCTGTTTGGTATTTCCATTGTACTGATCATGGCCTGCTATTTTGCGGGGATGTTCGGAGGACGGGAATACTGGGAGTATCCGCCCTACCTTTCCATTCCCATTGTACTGGGATGGCTCCTCTTCCTGGTTAATTTTCTGCGCACGGTCGGTTCATTAAAAAAACAACCGGTATATATATGGATGTGGTTGACGGGAATTATTTTCTTCCTGTTTACGTTTGCAGAATCCTACCTGTGGGTGCTTCCCTATTTCAGGAAGAACATCATCAACGATATGACCATTCAGTGGAAATCATACGGTAGCATGGTTGGATCCTGGAATCAACTGATCTATGGTTCCTCGGCTTACCTGATGTGTAAAATAAGCGGCGATCAACGCACAGCCTTCAGCAAAAAAGCCTTCGCGCTTTATTTCATCGGATTATTCAACCTGATGTTCAACTGGGGCCATCACATTTATACATTGCCCACCCATGTTTATGTAAGACAGATCAGCTATGCGGTAAGCATGACTGAGCTGCTGTTGCTGGGCAGGATCATCTGGGAATGGAAACAAAGCCTTACTACCGCGCAGAAATTCCTGCATCTTTCCAGCTACCGGCTGATGCTGGCAGCCGATGTATGGATTTTCCTGAATCTCCTGCTGGCCATTGGCATGTCGGTTCCGGCCATTAACGTATATACCCATGGAACACATGTAACCGTTGCGCATGCCATGGGGACCACGATTGGCATCAACACCATGTTGTTGCTGGCAATCGTATCGGACCTTCTGGCACAAAAACAATCGCAGGGCGGCCGGAACAGCAAAAACGGTTTTTGGGTGGCCAACATTTCTTTGCTGGTCTTCTGGTTATCCCTGATTATTGCCGGAATCCTGAAAGCGCGCTGGCAAATGAGCAATAACCCGCTTCCATTCAGTAGTATGATTCAGCAATTAAGGCCGTTTTTTATGGTATTTCTGGTTTCCGGAACTACCTTGGCAGCCGGAATCCTGATGATATTGTTCTCCTTATTCAAAAAAAACATCCATGTTACAAGTAACCAAGATATTCAGATTTGAAACCGCACATGCCATTCACGGATACAATGGTCATTGTAAAAACATCCACGGGCATTCCTATGTTTTGCACGTTACCGTTGGATCCGAAATTGGAAATGTGGAGTTTCTGCCTAAACCGGGATTTGTGATTGATTTTAAAGACCTGAAAAAACTGGTTCATTCCATCATTGTGAACCAGTTTGACCATCACCTGATTTTATCGGAGGATTTTCTGGCAGAACATCCTAATACGGGCAACCCGGAAAACCTGATTGTGTGGAAGATGGAACCCACTGCAGAAAACATTCTTTTATACATCAGGAATATACTGCTGAAAGAATTACCGCCGCAGATCCTGCTCCGAAAACTTAAAATCTATGAAACCAGCGACTCCTACGCCGAATGGGAGAATACGGGTATTAAATAATACAACGCCATGTTTTCAAAAGCAACAGAATATGCATTGAGGGCAACCATCTATATTGCCCGTAAAAGCAGTGAAGAAAATAAACTGGGGATTGAAGAGATTGCAAAAGCCATCAATTCGCCCAAATCCTTTACTGCCAAAATTCTGCAAAAGCTTACAGCCAATAACGGGATCATCAGTTCTGTAAGAGGCCCCGGAGGTGGCTTTTATTTGAGCAGCAAAGCACAGAAAAGGCCTGTAAGGGACATCCTGCATGTAATGGAGGAAGATGGTGTATTGGGTAAATGCGTACTGGGTTTAAAGAAATGTTCCGAAGCTATGCCTTGTCCCATGCATGCGGAATACAAAGGCATTAAGCAACAACTGATTCAATTGTTCGAACACACCACCATTCAGCAACTGGCGCATGATGCAGACAAAATCATCCCATTAAATAAGCCAGCCCGTCATTAACGGGTTCCAGTAAATCACTGACTTTTTTCTGCCGGCACATTTTCTTAAATCCATCCCGGATAATTTTATAATCATCGTGCATCGGGCAGGGATGGGTAGAGGAGCATTTGCTCAATCCCAGGCCACACTGCTGGAACACCTCGTCTCCATCAATGGCATGTATAATTTTGAGCAGGGATTGATGTTTTTGTTTTTCAGTAATAAAGAATCCGCCATTGGGGCCCTTCATACTATTGATCACTTCTTCCTTTACCAGGGTTTGCAGCATTTTTCCTACCGTATGTTCACTGGCATCGATAAACGCCGCAATCTCCCTGATACCGGCCTTTTCTCCGGTCTCCAGTTTGGAAGCAAGGTATATAACCGCTTTTACGGCTGTTTTACAGGTAAGACTCAGCATTATTTCTCATTTAAAAATTCACGCCCCGCTTCAGAGATCATTTCGTGATTCCAGGGCGGATCAAAACTTAGTTCCACAATTATTTCCTCTTCGCCAAAACAGGTTTTCAGCGCTTCCTGTGCGGCATGTGTAATGGACTCTCCCATAGGGCAGAACCTGGTGGTGAGGGTCATGGTGCAATATACTTTCCCGGTATCCCCGTCAAAATCCAACTGGTACACCAGGCCCAGGTCTACTATATTCAACCCGATTTCCGGATCCTCCACATTTTGCAATGCAGCCAGCGCAATGGTAGCTTTTAGTTGATTGTTGGTAATTACATTCATACAAGAGCCGGTTTATGCAGCAGCAGCCTGATTACATTCCAGTTGTACAACAGGGAACTGGCCAGCAATAATACGGCAGCCGCGTGTAAAACAACCTGGTTTTGCGCTAAAATTCCTATGCAGAATAATACGAATCCAACGAGATAAGCTATGCTCATCCACCGGAACACCCTTTCGCTGAAAAGGTCTTTGGGATTGGGGGTTTTGTGCTTTCCGGCAAGCAGATGATATACTTTGTTCCAAACAATAAAAGGAAGGGTCTTAAAAGTCATTCCAAGGATAATGGCCGTGATCCATCCAAACAGAATCACAAAACCATAGGCAGTTACCAATGCAGTACTATCAACCGGTCCAAAAACGACCAGGAGCAGGATGCCGGCCAGGAATGCAAGTGGCAGGAACAGCATGAGTACCGATAACAGGGAAATCTGCATGGGTCCCTCTATTTTTTTTCGGACCCTTTGCTGGTAACTGCGGTAACAAAAAAGAACAAATGATACCAATGCTGCAGCTATTGCAAGAATGGGCAGCAGCAGCAATGCCCGGTTGGTTGAATACAGGAATAAACCAATAAAGGCCAGCAGGCCGCCATTGATCAAACCATAAACCCACCAGAGCAGGCGGGGATTGGTATACTTGGAAATCAGGAACATGGGTATCAGCCTCGATCCCACGCCAATGATCAGCAGCAGAAACCATCCTGCAATGCCTAAATGTGCATGAACAGGAAGATAATCCAGCGAGCTTTTCGATAACAGCGGATAGGTGAAATTATACACCAGCAGCAGGCCCACCACCACCGTTGCCAGCAACCACAACGCTGCGGTGAAAACAAAGAATGCATGCACATTTTCTTCTTTACTTTTTGCCATACTGATGGCAAGATTCAACAGGTATACTACAATGGAAAACAAAATCAGCCAACCGCCCCATTGTGCAGGCCTTCCCATGTCAAATACATAAAAACCGAAACATAACAAGGGAATGCCTGAACCGGCTAACAGGAAGGAGGCAAAAGCCATTCCGGAACTATAGAGTTTTCTTTCAATCAATACGGGCACCAACTGATAACTGGCACCCAGGATCATCATGGTGCCCCAGCCCAGCGCCATGATATGGGTGATCGCCAGGATATGCGGATGGAAATAGTGCCCCGTAAATGCATTGGAAGAAAATACCAGTAACAGGGTTGCCGCCAGGTAAGCCAGTGAGGCATATCCGTAAAAAGGCAATACCACCTGGTGGCTGGTTGTATTGGATGATTCTGTATCGTTCATTCCTGCCAGCATATCAATCCCTGTAAATTAATAGTTCTACCCGATCTGCATCCATTTCTTTTATCCGGTAACTCAATTTTCTTTCTTCCAGTTCCGGGAGCAGGAATACCGGAATTCTTTTATGGTGTACCAGCAGGGCTTTTTGCGGAGGCAATGTTTCCAATGCTTCCAGTATAGCATGCATCGGTTGTGGCATGGACAGTTCCCGCACATCAATAGTATTCAGCCTGTCCTGAAAACGATTCAACATCTGCTCCCAGTCTGCAGGAGCTGCATTCCTGCCCGTTGTGTCAGCAACCGATTGAAGGAACGGCGGCGTTGCGGCGTGAACAGTATCCTGCTTTTCTTTTTTGTAAAAATAAGTGTACACCAAACCCGGTTCTTTCATGCTGGCATAGGATTCAAATCCCCGTTTGCCCAGTAATTGGCGCAACGGAGTGGGTTCAAAACTATTGATGATATTCAGTACCTCGCCGGGCTGAAGATTGTTGACACTTTCTAAGATATTGTTCAGGGGGTCCTTCCCGGATTCGATGATATCGCGGACATCCAGTTCCCTCATTTGCTCCGGGGCAGCTTGCTGCAGATACTGCGGCATGGCCTCATCAATGATTTCGTTGTGGGCGGCTACTGTCCGGTCTACCTCAAAACCAAGCGGCTCCAGTGCGTTAAAAAAATCTTCCGGGCTGCAACCGCCGAGTTTTGAAGCCATGGAAATACTGGTTCTTCCGGCAATTACTTTACGAAGGATGGGATTGCGCAGTTTATTGAATTTGGGAGAGATGTGCACAATGGCTTCCAGCGCTCCGGGGTGCTGCTTCAGCAAAACGGCGATCTTTGTATTGGCGTTGATGGTCATGCTATTATTTTTTGATTTCCCAGAAATTATCCTGCCATTTTTCGTCGATATCGTGCTTACTGCCCGAAAATCGCCGGGAAATTTCCAACAGCGCTTCTACACCCAATACTTCCTGGATATGATTAAACAGATCCCTTTCCTCAAACCGGATATGCTTTTCCAGTTCAGTGGCAAACAGGTTCAGCAACACTTCATCCGATTTGTTGCTTTCAATATCCCTGATCAAGGAGTAGATCAATAAATGGTCTGTTTCGGCCCTTTGACGCAATGGGTCTTCGGAAGACAGTTTACTGAACAAAAGCTCTTCTTCTTCCCGAAAATGACTGGCAAGATCTTCCGTAAAAAAATACAGTATATAGTTACTGATTCTCTCAACGGATATTGACCTGGTAAGGCCCTGCCTGATTTTCCAGATCAGCAATAATCCAAAATGATGGTCTTTGGAAAAAGAGACGATGGCAGGATGCCTTTTAATGGGTGCAGGAGTGGTCATGGCAGCAGGTTTTAATGGTTGATTTGTTTTTCCAGTTCAATTGCCTGAGGGAAAAGGATATTATTTTCGAGGTGAACATGCAGGTGCAGATCTTCTTCAAATTCATCCAGCATACGATACAGCAAACTGTAGCTGGCGCAGGCATCATCGGGTAAAGTGAAATTATTGGTAATCTCCCTGATCTCCGCCAGGCTTTTACCTACCACTTCATGTTCCATTTCCATCATATTGATCGGGTTCTGTACCGTTCCAAAATGAGCGGCATGCATCGTTGCGGTATGGCCTTGTGCCGCCACCAGTTCCTTTACATAGGGGAACAACACTTTCTCTTCTTTTACCAAATGCGCTGTCAATTCATTGTACACTTCGTTTACCAACTGATTCACCCGAAGCAGTTCGGGGTGTGCGTTGACATGCACCCGCATTACTTTATCGGCATAAGCTTTGAGATCCGGAAGGTTTTTCTTTACATAACTGTGGTGTGTATTCACAATATACTCTGCCAGAAAGTCGAGGCTCCAGTCGGCATAAGGCAGCGGCCTGGAAGAAGGGATGCGATCGGCCTGTTGCAGTTCCTGTTCTACTTTGGTAACATCCAATCCTTTTTCGGCACAGGCCTCTTTCACGGTTTTCTTTCCACCGCAACAAAAATCCAATCCATATTTCTTAAAAACCTGGGCCTTGCGCAGATCTTTTGCAGCAATCTGTCCGAGCGTTTCATCGTTTTCACCGGTAATTCGTTTGGATATTTTTACTTTCCACCACTCTGGTCCTTCTTCGAGATACTCCCATACAAAAATATTGCCCCTTTCTCCCAGTAACTGGTAATAAAGGGGCTTGGGATCATGGTCGTTGTGAATGGTTAGGCTTTCTCCTTCATTCAGTTCATCAAAACGAACAAAAATGGTTGGGTGTTTTTGTTTGGGTTCCAGCAGGGTTACGTTGAGGATATTCTCCGTGGTAGTGGTCATAGCGTTTGTTTTAAGTTTACTCCACAAAGCTATTCCATATTTTCACATAAAAGTATTTAAATACTTTTATTATTGCAATTATTACATTCCCCTGACATTTACGGACCCGATAATTTGTGCAAATCCGGCCCCGGAAAGAATAACCGGCTTATAATCAACACCTTGCATTTTTAGTTTTCGTACAAATGCCCGCAAGTGATTTTCAGAAGCCTGCTTTAAAAAACGATACGTTTCAAGAATATCCTTTCTTTCGGTCTGCGCCATCCTTTCTTCCAGGTCCCGGATATCCAATTCTTCAATTGTAGCGCCCGCCTTTAATGCACCTGCCAGGGAAACAGTGCCTGATGCAACCAGTTCTTTGTAATAGCGCTGCAGATGGTCATTTTTAAACAGGCCCGGTTGCGCCTTATGCACATCCACACGATCCGAAAGATCATACCTGGTGATCAGCTGAAGCATACGATCCATATGGACCCGTTCGCTTTGGCGAATATTTCCAAAAGGATTACCACCCCATTTTACATACAGGGAATCATATACATCCCTTGCCAGCTTTTCTTCTTCCCACATATAAACAATCGCATTTTTTTCCGCAGCAGAGAGCAACCCTGGCTGCGGCTGCCGGGCAAAACCTTTGCTGAAAGAAAACAGCGCTACTACAACCAGTATCTTTTTCATAATTTTTTTTTTAGAACCCCCTTTCCATATCACTGTTTATGATCAATTCCAGTTCAGCCTGGGTAATAAACCGGGCATTGTAAATAATTCCCAGCGTACCCAGATTTCCATAAAAAGATCTCATGTGATTGCGGCTTCCTTTACTCAAACTTTCATATACAAAGCGGATATCCTGATTATCGATGCTTCCCATAGCATTACCAAGGTCGTACAAATCGAGGTCTTCTATCGTTGCTCCGACGTTATATGCCGCTGAAATACTGGCATTCCCTTCTGCCATCAATTGGTTGTACAATTCCTGCAGGTCTTTATTGGTAAATACACCAATTGCATTGCTGCCTGCAGGATCCGGCAATCCGTATTTATTCAATAGCATTAAAATGCCATCCATATGAGTTTGCTCACTTGCGCTGATATTATTAAATATAATAGCGCCCCATTTATTGTATAGACCGGTATATACATCTCTAGCCAGTTTTTCTTCCTCCCGCATAAATAAAAGATTACCGGATTCCGTACTACTCAATATTTCTTTAGGAAGATTGTTTACCTGCAATTGAAGATTAGTCACTGCATTTCCGTTAGCGATATTTGAAGGACCTGCATTTTTTGTACAGGAAGTCATTGAAATCATCAAGGTTAAAGCCAGGAATAAAATGCCGGCTGTTCTAATTGTAGTTTTCATAACATGTTGCTATAAGTATTTGACCTATAACACCATAAAGCTATTTATGCTTTTCCTGCGGAACTGTGTCATTTGTTACATAACTGCAAAACAAAATGTTAAAGCTGTTAAGCTCTTTCCCAAAGCAGTTTTTTTCCAAAACCGAGTGTATTATCGGTGTATTTCAGTTTTTGGAGCTTTACGGTCCATACTTCGCCGGGGACTGCTACCGCCATCGGATTCTTCAGATAGTATTCTGCAGCTGCATGCTTTGCCAACGGGTGCTCAAATGGCAGCACTTCACCTTCAAACTGTACCCCTTTTATTTGCAGCTTATTGAGTTTATCCGGTAGAATGGTTCCTGCTACAACGGGGTTCTTCAGGATATTGAAAGAATGTTGGGTATCGGTTGAGGACTTGAACAACAGCAACTGTTCTTTGCTGTTGAACGCAAAGAAACAGGTAAAACAATAGGGCGTATTGTTTTCATTGAGGGTACAGATATTGGCACAGGTTTGTTGCTGAATAAAATGGCTGATCAGTTCGTTCATTGTACTTTGATGATCCGCACCGGGCATGCTTCGGCTATCTCCTGCGATTTAGCCACCTGCCCGTTCGGTATATTTAAAATAAAAACTTCTTTCTTTCCCACACCCTTCAGCAGTGTGGCCTTCCCATCTTTCTTAGACATGCGCCAGAGTTCGGGTTGTTGTTCATAACAAACACCGCAGCCAATACATTTGTTCCGGTAATGGATGATCTTATTCATTGTCTGCTGCCACAATTTTATACAGCTTGTCACTGGCGGTTACCTTAGTGGCAAAAGGAAAGGTAAGCTTATCGCCTTTGCCCGCTTCCGTGCCCGCTTCTCCATTCACCCGGAGCCTGTCCATTTTTGCTTTGACCATTCCGCAGGCCGGTCCTGTAACCATCAGGGTATCTCCCGCTTTCAAAGTGCCGGATTCGATCAGGAACTCGCCCACCCCTATCTTGGGATAATATTTACTTCCCTTCCCGATGTAAATTTTCTTTTCTGTAGCGGATGAACCGGGCTTTGTAGTCCACTCACCCAGCTTTCTTCCCAGGTAATATCCTTCCCAGAAACCACGGTTGTACACTTTCTCCATCTCTTCTTTCCATGCGGCCACTTTTTCCGGAGTATAAGTGCCGGCATAAACCGCCTCCAGCGCTTCCTTATAACATCGCGTAACGGTCTGCACATATTCTGCGCCCTTGGTACGGCCTTCAATCTTCAGTACATCCACACCACTGGCTATTAACTGATCCAGTATATCAATGGTGCAAAGATCCTTCGGACTCATGATGTATTCATGATCAATCATCAGCTCTTCGCCACTCTCCGCATCCTTTACAATATAAGGTCTGCGGCAGTTCTGCACACAGGCGCCACGATTGGCGGAAGCATTTTGTGTGTGAAGGCTCATATAACATTTACCGGAAACAGCCATGCACAAAGCCCCGTGTACAAATAGTTCAATCTTTACCAGTTGCCCGGAAGGCCCTTTAATTTTCTTTCGTTTGATTTCTTTGGAAATATGCTCTACCTGTTTCAGGGTCAGTTCCCTGGCCAGTACCACTACATCGGCAAACCTGGCAAAAAAATGCACAGATTCAATATTACTGATATTGGCCTGCGTGGAAATATGCAGCGGTACCCCTAATTGATTACAGTATTCAATAACAGAAAAGTCTGCTGCAATCACCGCGTCAATTCCCTGCTTTTTTGCTTCTTTCAAAATGGTTTTCAGCAACTGCATATCATGCTCATACATTACTGTATTGAGTGTCAGATAGGCCCGCATATCATGCTCCCTGCAGATGTCACAAACTTTTTTGATATCCGAAATGGAAAAAGATTTGGAGGAACGGGTGCGCATATTCAACTGTTCCACACCAAAATAAACAGCATCAGCACCGGCATGAATGGCTGCCTGTAAGCTGTCGAATGAACCCGCCGGAGCCAGAATTTCCGCTTTCTGCTCTTTCTTCATTTAATTCAGGTTTAATGCATATTGATAATTTACACAATCCAGTGCAACTTCTGCATATTCCAGGTCTTTCAGGAACTGAGCTTTCTCCGTTTCCGATATCAAAGCAAGCCCCTTATAATAGTTAATTCCATCTTTGATATTCTGGTAAAAGCCGGCATAGAACTTTTTCTTTTTGGGAGTCAGTTCCTCCTGCTTTTCATTACCAAGTTCTTCAGACAGGTAGTCTATATAAAGATTCAGTTCGGCCACAAACATATGACTTCTCCTGGTATTCATGAGCAGATTGGTTCTGCCGTAAATATGATTCACCATGGTTTGCAGCGATACCACTTTGGAGAAATTCACAATATTAGGGCCGGGACAAATGGTAACAGCATCCAGGTTCTTTACAAAGGTCTGGTGATAATTGATGGCGGCGGAATTACTCAGACCCACACATAAACATTCTTTATCCAGTACCAGGTTGATTTGCCTGTTTAGTTCCTGCTCCGGTAAATCCATCGTTTTCAGTTGTTCAATTTTCAACTGCTGGTATTTGATGGATGCAGTACAGATAGGCTCTTTTGTAAATTCTGTATTGCTGGCCAGGTGTTTCTCAGTACAGGGACTGCCGGGTTTACCCTGCAATATCCGTTCTTTACGCTCCTGGTCCGAGGTAGTACCCTTGAGATAATGGAATCGTACACCAAGCGGAGAATGATGACTCAGCGCTATATCGTCTTCCCTTGCCGCGCTTAATTTTTTGAGGGTGTCCTCATCCACGGTTGTAGCTTCAGGTACCAACAGAAAGGGGGTTCCCCAACCAGTGCTTTCCATTCCGTAATACTCATGCAGCAGGTTGTCTTCGGATGCGGTGCCAATACCGCCCTGCACGGAAAAAATCATGGCAGGTGCTTGCCGGAGCCCGGCTTTCCCTTTTCTTTCCAATGCCGCATTATAGATATCGAACAATGATTGTATCAGCTCTCCCCTGTTCCGGCGAAACTCCTCCAGTATGGGTCCCAGCAAATAGCCGTCCGTTGCAAATGCATGCCCGCCGCAGTTCAGGCCAGACTCTACCCTGAACTCACTTACCCATAATCCTTTTTTTGCGAGGTATTTCCCCTGTATCAGTGCAGAACGGTAATCGCTTACCTTGATAATGATTTTCTTGGTAAAACTTCCTGCCTCATCCATATCCAGCTCCGGACAATTTTCCAGGTAATTGTACAGTCGCGGATTCATTCCTGCGGAAAAAACTACAGAAGAATCTGCCAGGTCACTTTTCACATATCCACGCAATGCGGCCACCGCTTCTGAACTATCCGGTTGGATGGTTCCGTCTTTTGCCGGGTGTTCCAGATCCAGCTTAGTCATAATATTTACATCAATGCTACCCGGCCGGATCAGCTTGCGCAACCGTTCCTGCAGTTTCTCTTTTTCTGCCTGGCAGTCCAGCTCCATCATCTGTCGGTAGAGCTTTTTGACAGTACTGTCTTCGGGCAGCATTTCAAAGTATTTCACAATTTCAGAACCTGCTTCAAATGCGGCATCTCTGAGTTTATCCACCTGCCCCTGAACAATCGTATTGACCAGGTTCAGGTAATCGGTAATTCTTTTGGCCCGGTAATCGGCCTCCTGGGTAGTGATGGGAAAGTAGGTTTTATTGATACTGGGATAATAGGTTTTCCGCATCATTTCAACCAACCGGTCTTCTACAATGGAAATCACGGAAGAAATGCCAAACCTGGCCACTTTAATAGGAGAATCAATCGTATATGCCAGCCCCATAACCGGTATATGAAACTTATGTAGCGCTAATTCCTGCATCCTGCTTGTATTGTTGATCGACAAAGATAATATTTAAGGATAATTTTGTCCTTAATTATTTACTTTTTAAGCTCATTGACGTTGTAAATACGCAGTTTTAAACTAAAATTAACGTTATACCGGCGTTGGCCTGACTTTAAAATCCATTTTAATGCAGTCTTGTACCGGAGAAAACACGTAAGGCAAAAAATAGTTACTTACCTTCACTTAGCATGAAGGTTTTTATAAAAAATATGGTTTGCGACCGTTGCAAAATGGTTGTAAAGGAAACGATAGAAAAACTCGGCCTGACCGCCCTTGCTGTAGAGCTGGGCGAAGTAGAACTCAATCATCCATTGACTGATACAGAAAAGCAGGCGCTCAACCATGCCTTACAACAGCTTGGATTCGACCTGATAGACGACAAAAAAAGCAGGTTAATTGAAAAAATCAAGTTGATTATGCTTGAACTGGTCCGTCAGAAAGATGGAGAAATGACAGCAAACCTATCCGATCTGTTAAGCGCCAGGCTTCACCACGATTACAATTATCTGAGTAACCTCTTTTCGGAGGTAGAAGGAATTACCATAGAAAAATATTTCATTGCACAGAAAATTGAACGCGTGAAGGAACTGTTGGTATACGATGAGCTTTCCCTGAGTGAAATAGCCTTCCAGCTCAATTATTCCAGCGTAGCGTACCTCAGCAGCCAGTTTAAGAAAGTAACCGGTTTAACCCCCAGTCATTTCAAAAACATCAGATCGGTTAAACGTAAGTCGCTCGACAAAGTATAAATGTTATAAAATATTCGTATAATAACATAACAACAGACCAAAACGCCTGTAACAACTTTGTATCATAATAAACCATTTATTATGGATACGCAAAAAAAGAAAACCGCTATTCTTCCTGTATTGCATATGACCTGCGCCTCCTGTGCAGTAAGCGTGGAAAGTATGCTGAAAGCACAGCCCGGCGTCACCAACGCTGCAGTCAACTACGCCAACGCTACGGCTGTAATTGAATACAATCCTGCTATAGTTTCACTGGAGGATTTCCGTAAAACCGTACAACAAATCGGATATGACCTGCTGATTGATACAGGGAACACTATAGAAAACCTGGAACATATTCAACAGGATCAAACCCGGCAGTTGAAGCATAGAACCATTTGGTCTATCCTATTATCCATACCGGTGGCCATTATCGGCATGTTCTACATGAACATGCCTTATGCGAACTATGTGATGTGGGCATTATCTACCCCTGTGATACTCTGGTTTGGAAAACAGTTTTTCGTGAATGCGTATAAGCAGGCGCTACATGGAAAAGCCAATATGGACACCCTCGTTGCGTTGAGTACCGCTGTAGCATATCTCTTCAGTGTATTCAATACATTGAACCCCGGCTACTGGCACAGCAAAGGAATACATGCCCATGTGTATTTTGAAGCGGCCTCCGTTGTAATAGCGTTTATCTTACTGGGCAAGCTCCTGGAAGAAAAAGCCAAGGGCAATGCTTCATCGGCCATCAAAAAACTGATGGGTTTACAACCCGGAACGGTTACCCTGATTCATGAAGGCGGACATACCATGAGCATCCCCCTGGAACAGGTAAACAAAGGCGATCTCCTCCTCGTAAAACCGGGCGAAAAAATTGCGGTAGACGGTATAGTTGTTTCCGGAACCTCCTATGTAGATGAAAGCATGCTAAGCGGAGAGCCGGTAGCCGTACCTAAAAAAGTGCAGGACAGCGTATTTGCCGGAACAATCAACCAAAAAGGAAGCTTTCAGTTCAAGGCCCTGAAAGTGGGTGCGGAAACCATGTTATCCCAGATCATCCGGACAGTGCAGGAAGCTCAGGGAAGCAAAGCGCCTGTTCAAAAACTCGTGGATCGCATTGCCGGCATTTTTGTTCCGGCTGTAATTGCAATTGCATTGCTTTCATTCATTCTATGGTATTGGCTCGGAGGTGAAAACGGATTTACGCATGGATTACTGGCCATGGTAACGGTACTCGTTATTGCCTGCCCCTGCGCATTAGGACTGGCAACTCCAACAGCCATCATGGTAGGGGTTGGCAAAGGGGCAGAGCAGGGCATTCTCATCAAAGATGCCGAGAGCCTGGAACTGGCCGAAAAAATCAATGCCGTTGTGCTGGATAAAACAGGAACCATTACAGCCGGAAAGCCGGTGGTAACCGATCTGCAATGGCGGGATCAAAAGGATACTCCCTCCGATGTGCTGGCCGCCATGGAGAAACTATCAGAGCATCCCCTGGCCAATGCCGTAGTCAATTATTTTACGACCAGCTCCGCAAAAAATGTAACGGAGTTCCGCAGCATTACAGGCAGGGGAGCCAGCGCGATGGTGGATGGAAAAAAATATTATGTGGGCAACCGGCATTTACTGGAAGATCAGCAGATCACTTCAGATGAGTTGCTGATCCATAGCGCCGAACAATGGGCCTCACAATCCAAAACAGTCATTTGGTTTGCGGATGAAGCAAAAGCGCTGGCCGTGCTGGCTATTGCCGATCAGGTAAAGCCCTCTTCCAGGGCTGCTGTACAGCAATTACAGGAGGAAGGTATAGAAGTCTATATGCTTACCGGCGACAATGAAAACACCGCCCGGGCCATTGCTACTGAAACCGGGATCCTTCATTACAAAGCAGAAGTTTTGCCGCAGGAAAAAGCGGCGTTTATAAAAGCTTTGCAGGAACAGGGAAAAACGGTGGCCATGGTAGGTGATGGCATCAACGATAGTACTGCACTTGCCCAGGCCAACGTAAGTATAGCCATGGGGAAAGGCAGTGATATTGCCATGGATGTCGCAAAAATGACTATCCTTTCTTCAGATCTCAGTAAAATACCGCTGGCAATTACGCTTTCCCGAAAAACAGTCCGTACCATCCGGCAGAACCTGTTCTGGGCCTTTATTTACAACATCATCGGTATCCCTTTAGCCGCAGGAATCATGTATCCGGTTAACGGTTTCCTGCTGAACCCGATGATTGCAGGGGCTGCGATGGCCCTGAGTAGCATCAGTGTAGTGAGCAATAGCCTCCGGTTAAAATGGATTGGGAGTAAATAACATAAAATATACAAGAAATAGCATAACAACGGTGCTGAAAATGCTGCCGAGCTTTGTATTATTGAATAAACCAATTAAAAACAGTATTATGAAAACGAATAACAAGCCAAAGATCTTAACTTTCAAAACAAATATTAACTGCAGTGGATGTGTGGCAAAAGTTTCTCCCGCACTGAATAGTGAACCAGGCATCAGTAGCTGGAATGTAAACAGTTCTGTTGCGGATAAAATATTGACAGTAGTTTCAGATGGCGCAACAGAAGCGGCAATTATTAAATCGGTGAAAGCCTCCGGCTTCAATATTGAACCTATTCAAGCCTAAACGATGAATAAACTATTATGGTTTCTGCTGATTGCATGTTTCCCGGGCAGTAATGTATTGGCTCAGAAAACAGTGCGTTATGAATTGCACATAAAAGACAGCCTGGTCAATTTTACCGGTGTTTTCAAAAGAGCAATTGCTGTGAATGGACAAATCCCTATGCCGGAACTGCATTTTACCCAGGGAGACACCGCAGAAATTCATGTATACAATGATATGGACGAAGCAACCTCCCTGCACTGGCATGGCTTGTTTTTACCCAACAGGGAAGATGGCGTGCCCTACCTTACACAAATGCCCATTCCTCCCCATTCAAAACATGTTTATCGGTTTCCGGTTATACAGCATGGTACGCACTGGTACCATAGTCATAGCGGAATGCAGGAGCAGATCGGCATGTATGGTTCCATGATTTTACATAAACGGGATAATGACACAACATTCAGAAAAGGAATTGATGACCTGCCAACAATACCCCTGATACTGAGCGAATGGACCAATCTGAACCCCAACAATGTACATCGCATGCTGCATAACGCTTCGGACTGGTTTGCCATTAAAAAAGGAACTACGCAGAGTTATGCAGAAGCCATAAGAGCCGGTCACCTGAAAACAAAGCTCACCAACGAATGGAAAAGAATGCTGGCGATGGATGTAAGCGATGTGTATTACGACCGTTTTCTGATCAATGGGAAAAGCGAATCTAACCCGGGCAATTTCAAAGCAGGGGATAAAGTACGTCTGAGAATTTCCAACGGAGGGGCGTCCACTTATTTCTGGCTGAACTATGCCGGAGGTAAAATTACTGTAGTAGCCAACGATGGGAACGATGTTGAGCCGGTAGAGGTGGACCGGTTAATAATTGCTGTTTCCGAAACATACGATATTGTGGTAACCATACCCGATAATAATGCCTATCAACTACTGGCAACTTCTGAGGACAGAACCGGGTCTGCCGCTGTTTACCTCGGAAATGGGCCCAGGAAAACGGCTAGCCCCTTACCACGTTTGAATTATTTTGAAGGAATGAAGATGATGAACGATATGATGCAGATGAACGGAGAATTGAATGATATGGGAATGCAGATGAGCCTGAATACAATGGATATGAATGCAGTAATGTATGATGAGATTAATGATACTCCCGAGCTGGTTACACTGAATTATAATATGCTCAGATCGACGCATTCAACCAGGCTCCGCGTCAATGCACCAGTGAAAGAATTAAAATTTGAACTAACCGGAAACATGAACCGATATGTATGGAGCCTGAATAACAAAGTGGTTTCAGAATCGGATAAAATCCTGATCAAAAAAGGAGAAACCGTTCGGATAATCTTACACAATGCGTCCATGATGCGGCATCCAATGCATTTGCATGGGCATGATTTCAGGGTGTTGAATGACCATGGAGACTATGCCCCTTTGAAAAACGTAATTGATATTATGCCCATGGAAACCGACACCCTCGAATTCAGGGCCAATGCCGAGGGAGACTGGTTCTTTCATTGCCATATCCTCTATCATATGATGAGCGGAATGGGAAGGGTCTTTACTTATGAAAATCAAGCTGCAAACCCGTTGATACCAGATCCCCGCCTGGCTCAGAGAAAATTGTTTTCCGATGACAGAAAGCTACGTGTAATGGCCAGGAATGATTTTGCAAGCAATGGCAATGATGGAATGCTGATGGTACACAACACCCGCTGGAGCCTTGGAACTGAGTGGCGGCTTGGCTACAACGATATGCATGGGTATGAAACAGAAACGCATCTGGGGCGGTACCTGGGTAAAATGCAATGGATCATGCCATTTATCGGTTTTGACTGGAGATACAGAAGTATGGAACACAATGAAGAAAAAAATTTATTCGGTCAGCGAAGTTCTAAAAATAACCGGGCGCAATTGAGTGCGGGTATACAATATACTTTGCCGATGCTATTCCAGTTTAAAACGGAAGTATATGCCAATGGGAACCTGCGCTTACAACTGATGCGGGAAGATATTCCCGTTTCAAAAAGGCTCCGGATGAGCATGATGGTCAATTCCGATAAAGAATATATGGGCGGACTCCGTTACATCGCAGGTAAGAACATCGGTATATCTGCGCACTACGACAGTGATATGGGTTTTGGTGCAGGGTTAACCGTTTCATATTAAAAAAGGGTACTCCCTGCATCAATGAATGATATTTTCCAGATACTTGTAGCCTGTGCCTGTATTTAAAAGCAGTACTTTTTGCCCTTCAGTTATTTTACCGGATCCCAACAATTGCTGAAATGCAATATAGGTAGCGGCCCCTTCGGGTGAAACCAGGATACCTTCTTTCCTGGTGAATTCGAGAATGCCTTTCATGATTTCATCTTCATTTACAAGCACCGTTTCACCATTGGACGCGCTCAAAACATCCAACATCAGATCCATCCCAAAAGGGTAGGGTACTGCCAGTCCATTGGCGATTGTTGCTTCCGGTGTAAAATTTTCTTTCCAGTGAATGGGGTCTTTAACGGCTTCACTGATGGGGGCGCATTTTGCTGACTGAACAGCCACCATTTTGGGGAAAGGCCCCTTGATCCATCCCAGCGCTTTCATTTCGTTAAAAGCCTTCCATATTCCGATTAACCCGGTACCACCACCGGCAGGGTAAATGATCACATCCGGCAGTTCCCAATCAAACTGCTCCGCTATTTCATAGCCCATGGTCTTCTTCCCTTCTAAACGATAAGGTTCTTTTAAAGTAGACATGTCGAAGTATGCTCCTTCTTTATTCATTTCCTGCGCTTTCTTTCCGCAATCACTGATTAGTCCATCAATCAGTACAAGCTCCGCACCATATAAAAAACATTCGTCTTTAAAAACCCTGGGAGTGTGTGCAGGCATGATCACCGTAGCGGCTATGTTGGCCTTTGCACAATAGGCGGCCAGCGCTCCGCCGGCATTACCGGCAGTTGGAATAATGCATTTACGGATCCCCAATTCCTTTGCTTTGGAAATAGCGACACTCAGGCCTCTTGCCTTGAATGATCCGGTCGGGTTATTGGTCTCATCTTTCAAAAACAACTGGTCAAACCCATTCCTGGCCGCTAATTTCTCCAATTGAATGACGGGCGTCATTCCTTCATTCAGCGATACGATATTGGCTTCATCCAATACAGGAAGCAGTTCAAAATATCGCCAGATTGTGTTCGGCTTGTCTTTTATTCTGCTAATGGGAAAATCCGTATCCAGGTCGTAGGAGATCAAAAGCGGCTTGCCACAACAAGTGGCAAAAGTTTGGGCGGTCCGGTAATCGTAAGCTGTATTACACTGTGAACAGTAAAGCCTGTTGATGCGCGAAGGATTCAAATGATTCTTTTCCATCCGGCAAAAATAGACGGGCAATTATAACTTAATGGCAATAATTAATTATAGCCTATAACAAAATATTATAATGAGCCTGTGCAAACCTTTATGAACAGTTTATTCAACTCATTGTTTTCTGTGCCATGCCTTTGAATAAAATAGAAGTTCCTGACTATTTTAAAATCTTCAATTTTAACAATAACCAGCTCGCCGCTTTCAACCTCCTTAACAATGGAACCCATCGGCAAAAACCCAAGGGAATCGTCTGCTTTGATGAAATTTTTTAATGCTTCCGTTCCACTCAGAATAACGTTGACTTTGAGGTTGGATAACTTAATTCCTTTTTTCCCCAGGCTATCCTTCAGCGCAGACAAGGTACCCGAGCCCTGTTCTCTTAATACAACCGGGTAATTGAGAATATCCCGGATCTGGATGGCCCGCTTTTTGGCAATAAAACTGTCCTTGCTACATACGGCTACCACTTCATCGGTAATAAATGGCTTATATACCAGCGAGGTGCTTTTCCTTTTTCCTTCAACGATCCCTATATCAATATCTTCATTTAAAAGCGCCTCAATGATCGTATCTGTATTTCTGTTCAGCAAACTGATTTTAACGTTTGCATACCTTTTATGAAAAGAAGAAAGAATTTTTGGCAGGATATACAAGGCAACCGTGGTGCTGGCGCCTAAGCGCAATTGGCCCTTTGCATTCACTTTTTGCTGAAGCGTACTGATCTCAAGCTCAGCATTGTTCTGGATTTTCCTTGCCTCCTTTACTTTTTGGAATAAGATTTCGCCCGCATCGGTTAACACAATACTATTACCCTTTCTTTCAAAAAGGGCCGTTTTATAATACGCTTCGAGCGACTTAATGTGCTTACTGATGGCTGGCTGACTAATGAACAATACCTTACTTGCTTCAGAAAAGCTAAGCCTTGATGCAACTTCCAGGAAAATAATATGTCTCGTAGCCAGCATCATTAAACTGATGATATACCTGGTTTACCTTTTCAGCCAGGCGCCGTTAAATATACAAAATCAGGATCTTCTTTTAAGAAAAGAAACAGAAAAGGTTATGCACAACAAGATGTATTCATTTGTATTGGCGGACATTTTACTGTACCGTAACTACAAAATACACAACAATCCCCTTGCTTTGGTTTTAGTATTGTACTGCAGTTTGTACACTTATAGAAGTATTGACAAGCATCAACAGGCATAGTTTCTTCTTTCTGAAAACCGCATTCGGGGCAAGTAATAGCAGATTGTAGTGTTGGTGTATTCCCCATATAATCACTTGTTTTGATTTTAGCGTTTCATTTCAGCTGCTTTCACTCCCTTAAATATCAGCCAAAAGCTCATTGAAACTTCTCCAACAAAGGCCGGAAGTAAAACATAAGGAAAAAGATATGCAGCCAAGTGCGGAAAAAGAAACCACGAAAGGCTATTGGTTAAATAACCTACCCCTGCCAGGGTGTAAATAACACCCAGGATCCGGGGAAGAAAATTTGATTTATAAACAAGGTACCCGATAATTGGAAAATAAAAGGCGAATAATAAAAGGCTGATGTTATAGCCTTGTGATTGCAAATTGAGAAAAAATAATGACTGTGTTTGTAACTGCTCAATTGTAAATGCTTTTAGGTAACTGCTGTTATGCAAGAGTAACAATGGCGCTTGTTGATTGAGCAGGTTCACAGCCATAACTGCTGTAGCTACAATGGAGAATATTAAAGCAAGCAAAGAAAGATTTCTATTTACGGGCTTAAACAGGATATAGAAAATCAGAGACAAAAAAGTGCCACAGATCAGGCACACAAGGTCAGCGACAAAACCAAACCGATACAGCTGTTCAGAAGCCAGAATATTGCGAGCGGTTGCAACCGGGTCACCATGTACGGTTAGTGCTCCTCTTACGAATACTTCAGCAAAACCACCTGCAATTATTGTAACCAGGTAAAGAAACCCTGCAGCAAGCGCTAATTTGTTATTGGTGTTCATTTTGTCACCTTTAATTAATAAATGAAATATTTCCTGATATATATTTCCAAGCGCCGGAACATTGGGCGTTGGCACTTGCAACTCGCAGCATTTCATTATAGCCCATAGCCAGCTAAAGACCCTTTTCCAGAGCAATTCTTTCCTGAAAAACAGTTACAAGCTGTGAAAAGCTATTACCTGACATTATTTTACACGAAATTGAATTATTGTGAATAGATGAATGTAAACTAATAAATATTAAACCAGACTTAAAAATTGAAGTATTCATGAAAACCAACCAGATCGATCTGCTAAAGCCAAAAAACAAGTGTCTAACTAATACTTTATAAGTTGGCTATTAGCTTTTCTTTAAGCACTACTTCAAAATTTTTAGCAGCTTTGAATGCAACAGCTTTTTTATTTAATTGTATCATATCAATATATTTTAATTCTACAAGTGACAGCAAATCAGTCCTCGCAGTTTGATTAGACACAGCAAATCTTGTTTCGACTTCCTTAACAGTAAGTAGCAAAGAAGGTTCCTCGTAAAACCATTTTAATATTAATGCTTGGCGTTCATTTACATTTTCAAGTTTAATAAATTCAGAAACTTTATGTTTCTCCTCTATCTTTCTTTGAATGTATTCTCTCAAACTCTCATATGCTAACTTCATAGTTCGAAGCTTATACATGATAAAGTAGGTTAAATCATTGTCATCCGTTTCCGTGTACTGATAAGCTTTTGCGTATTGATCTTTTGATCTTAATATTAATCTTGAAATCGATAGATATTCTGTTAGCCAGTAACCCTTTTTTAATAAATACCAATAAAATAAGGCTCTTGCAGTTCTCCCATTTCCATCTGAAAAAGGATGTATAAATCCAATCATAAAGTGGATGATGCAGCCTTTAATAATTGGGTGTATAAATAAATCCTTATTATCAGAATTGAAGAAAACACAAAGTTCTTTAATTAGATTTTTGATTTCATTATGATCAGGTGGATAGTGAACTACTTCTCCATCAGTTGCATCTACTACTTTAATATCATTGTTATCTCTAAAACTACCTTCTTCGTCTTTATGATCTAATGTACTCCTAGAAACGAGTCTATGTATTTCCAATAATCTTTCCTCTGTTAAATCTTCATCTTTTAATTCTAATATTCGTTGAATAGTTAAGTAGTTGTTTAAAATCATTTGCTCAGATTTGTTACGTGGATTAGTATTGCGACGCAACATTTCTTTAGCATGTTTTCTTGTAGTAACAGCCCCTTCAATTTGACTGGAAGCAATTGCTTCTTCCATAATTGAACTTATTAAATATCTATTCTTTTCATCTTTTGGTATTATACTTCTCGATTCTAATGATCCTCCAATATTCAAATCAAACAAATGTAATAGCTCTTGAGTCTTACCATTTAAAACCCAAGAAAAATTAAATTTCCCAAAATCAATTCGAAAGGGTGTTGCCCTCCTTCTCAGTTTTGCAATTAACCAAACTTCTTCTGGCTTAATACTTTCTGGAAGTTTTATATATTTTACTTTATCCCAATAGTAATAACTGTCATTTACCTGATTAACTATTTTATTAATTGCATCATCTACAGCTAATTCTAATATTCTCTCTGAATTTCCTCTCAATAACTCTTTTAATGAAGGTGGATGCTCTAAATGTTTCATAAAATGTCCTAATTCTTTACAAATTAGGACATTTTATGAAATACAAGATAATAATTTTTTCAAATAATTTCCTAATTCTTTACAAATTAGGAAATATTAGGAGCTAATTTTCTTATTTTACTCTATTACATTATTACAATTTCGGTCCCTAAGATCGGGCTAAGAAGAGCAGAAAAAGGCAAGAATCGGCAAATAAAACCTGTTGATAATCAATGTAAACGTTGTAAAACGTGGATGAATAGTACGCTGTTTATCCCGCCTTGCGGGATGACTTCGGCTCGCTAACGCTCGCCTCCTCACTTCCCGATACAGAAAATAACAACCCGCATTGGTAGCGGTTTTCAGAGAAATTAGTGATGGAATTGTAACAACTTATTGATTGATGATCTCAAACAAATCTTTCGGAGAAACGATCTTTGTCCCTTTATAGTCAGGAATGTCAAAATCATTTGTGTTTCCTGTTACCAAATAATCTGCATTACAGGTTTCTGCTAACTCCAGCAGTTTGTTGTCTGAAGCATCCCGAATGATATTAAGTTTTACTGTTGGATTGAATTTTAGCGACCTGCTTTCTATATCCGCAAGCAACGACTGGGCTTTAGCATGAAAGTCAGGAAACCGACTGAATTTCTCTCTATTCAGCACATCAATATATTCAGCAACCACAGCTTCTGAAGTACAGAGCTCTAAACTCCTATCGGCTAATAAACGATCAACAATAAAGTACGGGTAACTTTTTTGTATTAGCGCAGAAACAAAAACATTGGTATCAACGATTAGCCGCATTGTTCCTTACGGCTTTTACTTCTGCTGAAATTTCGTCCATGGTCATATTAGAAAGCCCATAACGTTCCGCCAGTTCCACGCTTTTCTTAAGTGTTTGCCGGCTTATTTCACGGCTTACCATATCCAAAAACTCTGAAAATGAAAATTTGTCGGCATTTAGGCCAAATTTTTCATATTCAAGATCTGATATGTCTATATTCAATGTCCGCATAACTAAAAATTTTAATCAGTACCCAAATTTACTAATTTTCCACAACATATCGGAGCGATCACTTAAAATCTCCTTTTCCATAAATAATTCGAGTGCGACCTTGACGAAATTCGCCTATTTCGATATTAAATCCGCGATAACTTAATCGATAATAAACTATTTTACTATCAACCCCGTTATCCCTTGTGGCCTCAACCTTCGCACCTTTTCTTACAAAGTATTCTTTAACCCCCTCGAGAGAGTACTGTTGACTAAACGAATGCGACTTTATCTGATAGTCAGTTGTTAGAAAATACGATTCTTTGGCCGTACGAAGATCGTACCCGTAAAACAATCCTTCACCAAAAACTGAATCAATGGAAAAGGTTATACCATCTCTACGATAAGAATCAGTGATGCATTTATATTTTGCTCCTAATATCTCCTCGGGTTCAGGAAGATTAACAACTTCACGCCTACTGTTTACATTATCACCACTCGAAAGATTCAGTTGTTCATCTGAATCTTTATTGAAAATAAAATACTACGAATATTACGAATGCCATAATTGTTATACTCGAGTAGATCATCCAAAAATCTATTTGATTTACACCCTGAGTTTTATAACAAGCCTATTTTATTAACGGAGGAGGAACTTGCAAACCCTTCCCCTTTAATACAACAATTCTTTGATAATTATCATTTGATCACAAGTATTGGGCTACTAAAGGCAGAAAAAGGCAAGAATCGGCAAATAAAACCTGTTGAAAATCAATGTAAATGTTGTAAAACGTGGATGAATAGTACGCTGTTTATCCCGCCTTGCGGGATGACTTCGGCTCGCTAACGCTCGCCTCGTCACTTCCCGATACAAAACTTACTAAAAATAAAATCCAGTTGATCTTCGTGGGTAATCTGCCCGGTGATGGTACCCAGATGGTGAAGGCATTCCCGGATGTCGAGGGCCAGCAGGTCGCCGGGGATATGATTCTCGAGCCCGTCTTTCACTTCCTGCAAGGATGCCGCCAGTTGCATCAGGGCCTGGTAATGGCGGGCGTTGGTTACAATGGTCGACTCTGCATGTATATTACCCGAAATGGTTTCCGCAACCAGCTTCTTTTTAAGATGGTCAACATTTTCTTGTGATTTGGCGGAGATAAAAATGATGCCTGGAAATGCGCTGAACTGCTGTTGCAGCTTTTCTGTTCCGGTGTCTGCCTTGTTTCCTACCAGGATATAGTTGATTTGCTCCTGTTTAAATTCATCTACCACCTGCTGTAGTTCTGCAGGCTTCATTTCCTGCACATCAAACAGATAAAGCACCACTTCTGCGGAACGCATTTTTTCCTTACTCTTGCTCACGCCTATCTGCTCAATACTGTCGGTGGTATGTTCCCGGATGCCCGCCGTATCTATCAGGCGGAACAATACGCCTTCTATGTTCAGTACTTCTTCAATGGTATCCCTGGTGGTGCCGGCAATATCACTTACGATGGCCCTGTTCTCATTCAGCAGGGTATTCAACAGGGTGGATTTTCCGGCATTGGGTTTTCCGATGATAGCCACCTGTACACCGTTCTTAATCACATTCCCCAGTTTGAACGACTGAACCAACTGCTGCGTAGTGTTCATCAATTCATCGATCAGTTGTTTAAATTTAGTACGATCGGCAAACTCCACATCTTCCTGGGAAAAATCCAGTTCCAGTTCTATCAATGCAGAAAAACTGATCAACGATTCCCGCAACTGTGCAAGGTCATTGGAAAAGCCCCCACGCATGGTATGCAGTGCGGCCCGCTGGCTGGCTTCTGAATTACTCGCAATCAGATCCGCTACTGCTTCTGCCTGTGTAAGATCCATCTTCCCTTTCAGGAATGCACGTTGTGTAAACTCTCCCGGCTTGGCCATCCGAACACCCCTGGCTGTTATTGCCTGGATGATTTTTCCCTGGATGAAAGGCGAGCCGTGACAACTGATTTCGATCACATCCTCCCCGGTATAAGATTTGGGAGACCGGTATAAAGACAAGACCACTTCGTCCAGCACATACTCCTTGTCTTTCAACAAACCTACATGCAGTGTATGCGAGGGCTGAACAGACAGGTTTTTGGAGGGAAACATCCCGTTGATCACATCAAAAGCCTGGGGGCCGCTCACCCTGATTACGCCAATGGCTCCTATTCCCGGGGCGGTTGCCAGTGCTACAATGGTATCATCCCAGTCCTTTAATGCTGTGTTCATCCTGCAAAGGTACAGAAACTGGTAGCATCCGGCACTTCCGGCCCTGGTGCTATTCCTCCAGTACCTGGAAGGTGATGCCCTGCCTGTGACGATAGATCACGTTACGGCCATTCTGGATCGCCGGTTTCCAGTGAGGGCCTTTTGCAATAACCCGGATGGCCTCTGCCCTGGTTCCGTAACCCGGATCGTTCTCCGCAACTACATCACTGATACTACCATCTTTGGATACAATAAAGGAAACGATGACCGTATATTTTCCGGAGGGAGCCCCGTTTTCCACCGGGATGGAACTGTTCAGATTTCTCTGCAGAAAATTCATCCACCCATCCTTTCCTCCGGGAAACTCTGCCGGTACCTGAACGGTATAAAAGATCGTCTCCTCCTCCAACCCTGGCTTTATTGCTTCCACTCCTGCAATGGATTGCTCCACCGGCGCAGCTACAATGCCGTTGGATTTTTCTCCCTCCATGTTGAAGTTACTGATCTGTACATTTTCCAGATCTTCCACCGGCTTTACTTCATCTTCCGGAGCTACTTCCGCATCCTTCACAATGTTGGGAGGAGTTACCGCTACTGTTTCCAGCTTGGGTTGCTCTTTCTTTTCGGGAGGCAGCTTTACTTCTTCTTTAGGCTTTTCAACAGACTCCAGGAATATATCTGTCACCGGTTGCAGGTTGGCCGTTTCTTTGGATGATTTCCCGGCAAGCAACACTCCGGCAATAAACAGCAGTACAATGAACAGTGTGCCGGCCATCGCCTTTGTAATTCGGTGGTTATAGGTTTTGCGCAATTCGTATGCGCCATAATTTTTATTTCTACCGTCAAACAAAATGTCGAGCAGATCGCTCTGCAGAATGAATTGCTTTTCCATGGTAATTGATTTATATATGTGATTCATCAAACCAATTTTTTCCATAAAAGCAAAAAAAAGAGGCCGCCTCATTTGAGACAGCCTCTGTATAGTCTGGTAGTATGAAATTATTCTTCAGATACCATGAAGGTGATGCTCTGCTTGTGGCGATAGATTACGTTTCTACCGTTCTGTACCGCAGGCTTCCATTTTGGTCCTTTAGTGATAACACGTACTGCTTCCGCTTTTGTTCCGTAACCCGGATCGTTCTCAGCAACTACATCGCTGATGCTACCGTCTTTGGATACAATAAAGGAAACGATCACCGTGTATTTTCCCGGAGGAGCCCCGTTTTCTACAGGTAGATCCCTGTTCAGGTTACGCTCCAGGTACTTAGCCCATGAAGACAACCCACCTGGGAATTCTGCGGGGATCTGTACTACTGTAAATACCTTGTCGTAGTCTTCTTCCTGTTTAGGAGCTTCAACTACACCGGTACCGGATTCAACAGGAGGAGCAACTATACCTTCATCTTTTGTACCTTCCTGATTGATGGTACCGATTTTGGTATCTTCCAGTTTTTCTACCTCTTTGATTTCATCCTGTTCTTTCACTTCTTCATCCTTCACAATTTTAGGAGGGGTGAATTTAGTGATCTCCACTTTGGGAGGTTCTTGTTTAGGTGGCGGCGGTGGCGGTGGTGGCTCAGGTCGTTTTTCTTCCTGCTTCACGTTCTCCAGCGATACATCCTGCACAATCAATTCTGTCTTTTCTTTCTTAGGTGCGTTGGCAATCAGGGATCCAACGAGCATAACGGCGCAAATGATCAGTGTCCCTATCATAGCGTAAGTAATACGCTTGTTATAGGTCTTACGTAAATCATAAGCTCCATACTCTTTGTTCCTACCTTCGAAGATAAGGTCCAGAATATCGGCTGATAGAATTTTATTTACGTCCATTGTAAAGTGTTATTATTAGTTAGTTGCTTGATGATGCTTAGTTGGCTGCTGCCGTTGCGCCTGCCACTTGCTCAGATTTCTTTACCAGTTCTTCTTCAATTGGTGAGATATCTACCAGTGCATAACGCTTCAGCAAATTGATCGCCATTTCATCCAGAATATCAACCACATTCCTGTAAGTACATTCGGAAGAAGGCTTGAGGACTACAACGAGGTCCTTTTCAGGAGTACGGCGTTTTTTGTCTATCAAGACAGTTCTGATGTCTTTAAAGTTAGATGATTTGAAATTCGAAGCAGCGTTATCCAGCTGTCCTTCAAAGTAGAACACATTGTTGTCCTTTCCTAAAAGGATAGTGATAACGCCTGATTCCTTCGCCTTATTCTGGTCTTCCGGCTTATCCGCATCTTTTGGTAAAAAGAGCTTCATAGCGGTTGGTTGACTCATTGTTGTGGTGAAGATGAAAAACGTAATCAACAAGAAACCTAAGTCCACCATGGGTGTTAAGTCAACCCTGGTTGATAATTTTTTCCCTTTCTTGACGCCGGGGCCTTTTTTATGTCCGCCGCCGCCCGAGGTATCCATTTCTGCCATGTCGGTAGAATTTAGTTTTCGTTAAAATTTATTACTCTTCTCTTTTTTGTCCGGACTGATTCATTTTCCATAAATCGGTTCCTACTGGTGCGGGTTCCGGAGTGGTGATCATCTGAAATTTCAGAATATCATTCTTCTTGAACGCATCAATGATAGCCTTGAATGCAGGGAACTTGGCCATATTATCCCCTTTTAGCAGGAAAGCAGGCTCTTTTTGTCCCATGTAAGCATCCTTCACTACACGCATCCAGGAGGTCAGCTCATTATTGGCTGTATCCTGCACAGGAATACCGGGTAACCTGTTTCCTTTACGCTGATCTTCAGGTAAGGTTACAAAAGAAGCCAGGCCAGTGAAAGGAGCTCCGTAGAAAGTGGCTTTTTTAAACGCCTGAACATTGATCCCCAGATTCCTGGTTGCGTTCAGCGCATTTACAATCTGCTCTTTCTTTTCTACATCATCCATTTCAAGGAATACTTTGCCATCCTTATCCAGGATAACCATTACATAATCCTTTTCGGGGGCCACTTTTGCAGCAACAGATTTGGGCGTAGTAACAGCAACAGCTTCGGATGGCTTAAACTTGGTCGTTAAGATAAAGAACGACAACAAGAGAAAGGTCACATCACACATAGCCGTCATGTCTACTGATGTACTCTTACGAGGTAATTTGGCTCTACCCATTGTTTATTTTTTTCGATTTCACTAAATATGATTCAAAACTTTGCTTTTTCCACAAATTACCGGTCGGTTATTTGTAGTTAGCTGCGAAGCTTTGTGTTAAAGTGAAACCAGACTCATCAATACCGTAAGTGATACCATCAATACGTGTAGTAAACACGTTGTACATGATGATCGCCACAGCTGAAGTACCGATACCCAATGCAGTGTTGAACAAGGCCTCAGAGATACCTTTTGACAATTCACGGGCTGCATCTCCACCACCTTCGTCACCTAACGCAGAGAATGATTTGATCATACCCATTACAGTACCTAACAGACCTAACAAAGTTGCTACTGACGCAATGGTAGAAAGGAATACCAGGTTCTTTTCCAGCATAGGGAGTTCCAGCGCTGTAGCTTCTTCCACTTCTTTCTGGATGTTCAATACTTTTTGTTCTGTGTCCAGCTCTGTATTGGTGATCATCTCCTTATATTTTTTCAGACCTGCTTTCATTACATTACCTACAGATCCTTTTTGCTTGTCGCAAGCCGCCAAAGCCTTATCTACATCTTTGTTAGCGAGGTGGAATTGTACAGTGCGTACGAACTCTGCAATACTTCCGCTACCCGCAGCTTTAGATACTGTCAGGAACCTTTCAATACAGAAGGTAATTACTGTCAGGAAACTTCCGATCAGGATAGGCACAATGATACCGCCCTCATACATTTTACTTAAACCTGTTTTAGGTCCCTTGTGGTTAGGCCAGAAACCACCACTTGGATCTGGTGTTGTAAAATTGCCCGGTGCACCCAGAACAAAACGCCAGATTAAAAAACCTAAAATAACACATACTAATGGGGCAATCCATGAAATCGCATTGCCGCTTTTCTTCGGTTGAACTGAAGATGCACTCTTTGCTGCTGCGGTTGGTTTTGTTTCAGCCATGACTCAATTGATTTTGTTTTTTTTAAAAATTACAGTTGGTTTTAAAATTACCTCACAATGCTACTGAAAAATGTTTTGAAATTATCAAAAGAATTTGTTCGCATCCAAAAGGGCTTACAAATTAGGTATTTTATTTAAAGCTACAAATTCGATCGGCAGAAACTTATTTAAATTCCGGCAACAGCCCAAATGACTAAAATGCTTTATACGTACCTGGATCGAGCGTTTTTGGCCGATTTTTTCCGTCCCTGTTAACCACTCATCCCAAGTAGCCGCTAAAAAATTTATTGATATGTTCACATGGTTACCTTTACTTCATTAAAAATTATCCATTTAGAAATGAAAAGAATCCTGCTATCATCTGCGGCCATGCTGTTTGCAGCTTCCATGTTTGCGCAGCAACGCCCTCAAACCCCGCCCAACGGGCAGCTTCCCGGAGCTCCGGCGGGTGGACCCAATAATGTTCCTGCCGCCCGTACAGGTCCCAAACCTTACAAGGATGTAATCACAGATAAGGCTGTTACCCAAAAGGGGTTGTTTACCGTACACAAGATCGAAGAAAAGTACTATTTCGAAATCGCCGATTCCATCCTGGGTCGTGAAATCCTTGCTGTGGCCCGTTTTGCGAAGGTCCCTGCAGGCGCCGGTTATGGTGGTGAAATTGCCAACCAGCAAACCATCACCTTCGAAAAAGGACCTTCCAACACCATTTTCATTCGCACCATTACACTGGTAAACACGGCTGACGCTGACCAGAAAATCTACCAGGCTGTTACCAATTCCAACGTTAATTCCATTGCAGCCTCCTTTCCGGTAGCGGCTTTTGGTAAAGACTCTACCTCTTTTGTTATTGATGTAACTGATTTTTTTAAGGGAGATAACCAGGCTGTAAGCATCCGTCCTGCCAGCAAGCGCAGGTACAATCTTTCTGCCCTGGCGCCGGACAGGTCTTTTATTTCCAAAATTTCCACTTTCCCGATCAATACCGAAATCAGGTCGGTAAAAACCTTCGCTTCCAGCCCTGCAATGGGTGGAGGCGCCGCTCCTGCAGGCATGCCTTCGGCCAATATCCCTGCCGCTAACGATGCCGGAGCCATAACCATGGAGCTGAATACTTCCCTGCTGTTATTGCCCAAAGTGCCGATGCAGCGCAGAATCTGGGACAAACGGGTTGGTTTCTTCCCGGATGATTTTGTTCGCTACAGCGACGATCAGCAACAGGTTGAAAATGTACGTTTCGCTGCTCGCTGGCGCCTGGAGCCCAAAGACGGCGAGTGGGAGAAATGGAGAAAAGGCGAATTGGTGGAGCCTAAGAAGCCCATTATCTATTACATTGACCCCGCTACCCCCAAGATCTGGCGGAAACACCTGATTGCCGGTATCAACGACTGGCAGGCTGCCTTTGAGAAGGCCGGCTTCAAAAATGCCATTATGGGTAAGGAATGGCCGGAGAACGACAGCACCATGAGTACCGAAGACGCCCGTTTCTCCGTTGTCCGTTATTTTGCTTCCGATATTGAAAACGCCTATGGCCCCAATGTACACGATCCCCGCAGCGGTGAGATCCTGGAAAGCCATATCGGCTGGTACCATAACGTAATGAAACTGGTTCACGACTGGTACATGGTGCAAACCGCAGCGGTTGATCCCGGTTCCCGTAAAATGAAATACGATGAGGCCCTGATGGGAGACCTGATCCGTTTTGTTTCCTCTCATGAAGTAGGCCATACACTGGGTCTGATGCACAATATGGGAAGCAGCAGCAAAACGCCTGTTGATAAACTGAGAGATAAAGCCTGGGTGGAAGCCAATGGCCATACCGCATCTATCATGGACTATGCCCGCTTCAACTATGTGGCGCAGCCGGAAGACAATATCAGCCGTGTTGGTTTATACCCACGCATTGGCGATTATGACAAATGGGCCATTCAGTGGGGCTACGGATTCATTCCGGGTGCTACCGATGAAGACACCAAAATCAACAGCAGCAAACTGGTTACTGCAGCGCTGAAAGAGAATCCCCGTCGTTGGTTTGGCACTTATGAAATGGGAAACAGAGCCGATCCGAGAAGTCAGAGCGAAGACCTCAGCGACAATGCGGTGAAAGCCAGTGAATATGGTATCATGAACCTGAAACGCATCATCAAAGGTTTACCCGAGTGGACCAAAGAAGATGCTGATCAATATGAAAACCTCAGTACCATGTATGGTCAGCTGCTGGGACAGTTCCGTCGTTATATGGGCCATGTAACTGCCAATGTCGGCGGTGTATATGAAACCTTTAAAACTGCCGACCAGGATGAAGCCGTTTATGAAATCACACCAAAGTCCCGCCAGAAAGAAGCCGTTGCATTTTTGAACAAACAACTGTTCGAAACACCGCATTGGCTGATCGACCGCAACCTCTGGAATAAGTTCAACAACCCGGTTAGCAATGATCCGGTGATGACTGCGCAGGACGGCGTTCTGGGTTCCCTGATCAGCGGAGACAGGTTAAACCGCCTGCAACTCAGCGCCGAGCGTTTTGGCGCAGATAAAGCATACAATGCTTTTGAAATGCTGAACGATGTGCAGGGTGGTATTTTCAGCGAACTGAGCAGCAAAAAAAGCATCGACACTTATCGTCGTCTGCTACAGAAGTCCTATGTGGATCGCCTGATCAGTATTCTGAACCCGCCTGCTCCTGCCGCCGGTTCTGTCAGCTTCTCTTTCTTTGGTGCCAGCGCTCCGACAGACCTGAAGAAAACTGATGTGCCCGCCATTGTACGCGCCCAACTGACCGGTCTTCGGGCCCAGATCAATGCTGCAGGATTGGGAGACAAACTGAGTAAGGTACATTTACAGGATCTTTCTGAGAAAATCAAAATGGCACTGGATCCTAAATAAGGATTGATTCCCGTTAATATTGTTAATTCTGATCAACCTCACAGGCTTTAAAACCTGTGAGGTTTTTTAATTACTACCTTTGCTAAAAATCCTGTGATGCGTATACCCGTTTCTTTCCTTTTTATCCTGTTGTTTTCCACTGCAATCCATGCGCAAAAGAAAAATATGGTTGTTGGTTTTTTAAGAGACAGCACTACCAAAGAGCCCGTGGTTCTGGCCAGTGTGTCTAACCTCAACACCAAAAAAACAGTCATGACCAACAGCAAGGGCCTCTTTAAAATTGAACTGGCCGATGATCAGGTACTTTCCTTTGCGGCAGTTGGTTATTATTTTGATACCATCAACTTTCAGCGGAAGTTACTGAAGAACGATACCCTATTTCTGGAACTGGCGCCGCTCGTGCGTTCGCTCGGTAATGTAACGGTTACTTCCAGGGGTATGAGTGCCTATCAGCTGGATAGTATTGAGAGAAGAGCTGATTTCATGCAAAACATTGTAAACTATAAAATTCCTACGGTATCCGGTTCCAATTCCGGTGCAGGTATTGCTTTGAATATTGATCATTTTTCGCGCAAGGAAAAAAATAAAAGAAAAGCGCAGGCTTTTTTTGAAACCAATGAACGCGAAGCCTATATCAACTATCGCTTCCCCCCTGCCATTGTAACCAAATACAGCGGCTTAAAAGACGAAGCCCTGCACCTGTTCATGCAGTTGTACCGTCCTTCTTATGAGTGGCTGAGAGCCAATAAAACAGAGGAAGACATCAAGTACTATATCAACGATAAGCTGAAGGAGTTCAATAAGAACAAATAATTACTCGTACCGCAGCGCAACAATCGGATTGAGCCTGGCCGCTTTCATAGCAGGGTAAATCCCTGCCGCCAGTCCTACCACGGAACAGATAATGATGCCGATGGCCACCCATACCCATGGCACCACAAATCCGGTGTTAAGGATGATGCCGAACAGGTTGCCTACCAGCACCCCGAGAATGATGCCGCAGACGGCGCCGAGCAGGCTGATGATCATACTCTCAAATAAAAACTGCTGGCGTACATACCTGCTTTTACCGCCAATGGCTTTGATCAGGCCCACTTCCTTGGTGCGTTCATTCACGGCTACCAGCATGATATTCATCAGGCCGATGGCTGCGCCGATCAGGGTAATTAACCCTATTGCACTGGCAGCTCCGGTAATACTTGCCAGGAACCCGATGAACATTTCAGCAAACTTGTCGCTTTTTTCAATTGCAAAATTGCTTTCTTCCACCGGCTCCAGTTTGCGTACCGCCCTGAAAACAGCTGTTGCTTCATCCGTTGCTACCGGCAACTCATTGATATTCTGCACAATCACACCCAGTAAATAGGAGGATGCAGCATTGGTAAATTTGCGTACATTGGTATAAGAAGTGAGTACCATATCATCCTGGCGCAGCATGGAACTGGAGCCTTTGCTCTTCAGAAGACCTATTACCCTGTACGGGTTGCTGCCGATCTTAATGATTTTATCAATACATTTCTCGGGCTTATCTCCAAATAACTTAGTGGCTACGTTGCTGCCGATAAGGCAAACGTTTCTTCCGCTCTGTACATCCAGGCTGTTGAGGTTTCTACCGAGGTTGATGGAATAGCCATTTACAGCAAGATAGTTCTCGTCTCCACCCCAAACGGTGATCTGCGGATTGGTTTTCTTTTCACCATAATGTAATTCCTGTGAACCGGGCCCCCTGCGGTAAATGGCCACTGACGCACCGGGAAATAGATAATTGGCTTTGAAAAACTCCGCTTCCACCAGGAGGATCGGCTTACCAAGGTTAGATTTTTTCTTTTTCAGACCGCGCTTGGTTTTCTCCACCCCGTCTCCGTCTCCCGGACCAAACCTGGCCCTGGATTCTTTAAAACGGATACTGAAGGCGTTGGCGCCCATAGAGGAGAAACTCTCCTTCAGACTTTGATTCATGGCTTCTATAGCCGTAATAATGCCAATGAGGGCCATTATACCGAATGCAATAATGGCAATGGTTATACCTGCCCTTAGTTTATTACTGCGGACAGTCCGCCAGGCCAGGGTAAAGGAATCAAACGCAGTCATGAATTTCAGTTTACATCAACTATACACCTTAAAGGTAACAGGAGATTGTGTAAACCGCTAATGCTGCCCGCTAAATTATGAAGAGTGGTTAAAAATAGAACCAATTGAGCACTATTGAGGGAAGAACGCCGACCAATATTACAGCAGCGGCTACCAGAACCAGGCCGGTTTTGAATGAACCGGTGATTTCCAGCGTTTCCGGCTCGCCCTCCCGGAAGTACATGGCCTGGATTACTTTGAAGTAGTAATACACGCTAATGGCTGCAAAAAGCACCGCAACTACAACAATCCACAGGGAACCGCCGGATTTCACCACAGATGCCAGCATATAGTATTTTGCAAAGAAACCTGCAGTTAAGGGGATCCCTGCCAAAGACATCAGGAATACGGTTGCACTGAATGCAAGAACAGGCTGGGTTTTTGCCAGTCCGTTGAAGCCATCGAATGTATAGTCCTTCACTTTAATCAGCACCGCAAAGAATCCGATGGTAGCCAAGCAATATGCTACTGCATACAGCAGGATCCCTTCCTTGGCCAAATCGTTGAAACTATACAATGCAAACAACATGAAACCCGCCTGTGCAATACTGGAATAGGCCATCATTCGCTTGATGCTCTGCTGGAACACCGCTGTAATATTACCGATCAGCAGGGTAGCGATGATTACAAAAGACATCAGGAGCTTCCAGGTTGGTCCCAGCAGTTGTGCATTGGATTCGAACAGGTTCAAAAACGCAAAGAACCCGGCTGCCTTTACAATGGTTGCCATGAATGAAGTAAATACACTTGGTGCGCCATCGTATACATCCGGGGTCCAGAAATGGAACGGAGCCGCAGATACTTTAAAACACATGGATACAAACAACAGTATTAAACCCGCCATTTGTAAAAAAGAGGAAGCAGGCATTCCGGCAGATGCCGGAGAAGAGGCTGCTACATTCAGGGAGAATGATCCGGTTGCTCCATATACCAGTGCAATACCCATCAGCATGATGCCGGTAGAAAAACAACCCATCAGGAAGTATTTCAGGGAAGCTTCATTACTTTTCAGGTTGCGTTTTTCCGCTCCGGTCAGAATGTACAAAGGAATGGTCATGATCTCAATTCCCAGGAACAGCATCAGTAATCCGTTGAAGGAGGTAAGAATACTGGTACCACAAAGTACAAAAAAGATCAGGGCATAATAATCGGATACATTGGCCCCTGCTTTTTCAATATCCTTTCCGCTGAGCAATACAAACAGTAAGGTAGCAGCAATCAGAATGGAGTTGAAGAACAGTCCGAACTTATTAAAATGCAACAGGCCATGTGTATCGATATTGATGGAAAACACACTGTAACTATTACAAAGATTGGCCAGTAATAAAACCAGCAGGGAAACAATTGCCGTTGTAGTAACTGCAGATTTATTGCGGAGTATGATGCCACTGAACATCATCACCACACCCAAAACAGCTGAAAATATAATTGCGTTCATAATACGTTAGATGTTCATTTACTTTTTTACAAATAAGCCTGCTACTGTATCTTTTGTTAAGTCGATCATTGGTTGCGGAAACACACCGAATACGATAATTACCACAGCAATTACGATCAACGCCAGTTTTACATTTCCGCCGATGTCTGCTGCATTGGCGCTAACAGGACTGAGGGCTCCGTAAATCACTTTCTGCACCATATTCAATGTATAAACCGCCGCCAGGATAATGCTGATACCAGCTGCCGCAGCCATCCACATGCTGTGCTGGAAGATTCCGCTAAACATCAGGAATTCTCCAATGAACGCATTGGTAAGCGGCAGGGCAATATTAGCCAGCGCCATCACCACCAATAAAATGGCCATTGCAGGAGCTTTTTGTGCCAGTCCGCCCAGTTCACTCATTTTACGGGTGCCGAGCTTCTGTTCAATCTGATCGGCAATGATCCACATTCCAATCACGTTGATACCATGGCTGAACATTTGGATCATGGCTCCTTCAGCTCCGGACTTACTGCCGGAGAATAAGGCCGCACACATCAGGCCTATATGCGCTATGGAGGAATAAGCGATCAGTCGTTTGATATCATCCTGCCGGATAGCAATCAGCGATGCATACAACATGCCTATAATGGAAAGGATCATCACCACATCACCAAACTGTTCTGTAGCCTGTGGAAATAATGGCAGGAGCCAGCGTACCACGGCAAATAATCCCATTTTCACCATTACGCCACTCAGGATCATGGTAGTGGCTGTAGGAGATTGCTCATATGTATCCGGCTGCCAGGTGTGCAGCGGGAAGATGGGCATCTTGATGGCGAAGGCAATAAAGAATAACCAGAAAGCAACTGTCTGCTGTGCACCGCTCAGTTTAACCTGGTAGAAAGCATCCATTGCAAATGAATGGCTGGCAGTCTGGAAATACACAAACAGGATTCCTGCAAGCATCAGCAGGGAACCTAAAAAAGTATATACAAAGAATTTAAAAGTAACGGCAATTCGTTTCTCCCCTCCCCAGATGGAAGAGAGAAAGTAAACAGGGATCAGTGCAAGTTCCCAGAAGAAATAAAACAGCAACACATCTGCCGCCAGGAACACACCCATCAAACCGGCCTGCGCCAGCAGCATCAGCCCGTAAAAAGAAGTTGGCTTTTTATACTCGTTGTTGTAAACAGCGGCAAAGATCAATGGATAGGATACTGCAGTAAGCAGTGCAAGCAGTTTGCTCAGTCCGTCCATCTTTAATGTAAACCGGCTCCCCAGGTCGTTCAGCCAGGCCACATCATATACAATGGCAGAAGACGTGCTGACTGCGGCTAATGCCAATGCCAGCGTCACTACCGATGCCAGTAAGGAAAGATTCTTTGCTGCAGAACCCTGTTTCATAGCAAAGGAAACCAGTCCTGCTGCTAAAGGGATTAATATGAGTAATAAGGCTATCATTGTTGCGGAGATACTTAATGAACGAATTAAAATAATTTATTGAAAAACCGGATGATGGTTGCATCATTGAACCAGATCAGGAAGAATACCACCATCGCCAGTACCATGATCAATACATAACTGCTTACCTGGCCGCTTTGTACCAAACGCAGCTGTCTTGAACCATAGGCCACCAGTTTGCCAACACCATTTACCGCGCCATCAATGCCACTCTTCTCAATCACATTTTTACAGAACCCGGCAAATGCATTCAGCGGATTTACAACGACAGTGTTGTACAACTCATCAATGTACCATTTGTTGGCCAGTACTTTTCCAAGGCCCTGCTCTTCCTGTTCATTTTCACCGGTGTACTTTTTAAACCTGCCCACTGCATATAAAATCACTCCCAGGATCAGTACGGTGGCGGTTCCCATCATGATGTATTCCTGTGAATGGCTCAGGTGATGCGCTTCCGACAGCTTGGCGGACTCCGCAAACACTGGCGCCAGGAAATGTTCCAGCCAGTGGCTGTTTGCCGCTATGGCTTCGGGAATACCTATGAAACCGCCCACTACTGAAAGGATGGCCAGTACAATCAATGGGATGGTCATAGCCGAAGGGCTCTCATGTAAATGGTGCTCCTGCTCGTGTGTACCTCTGAATTGACCGAGGAAGGTCATGGTGTACAAACGGAACATATAAAATGCAGTCATCAACGCGCCTGCAACTCCCAGGTAATAGTAAAGCGGATTTACCGTAAAGGCCGCTGCCAGAATCTCATCCTTAGAGAAGAAACCGGAGAATGGAGGAATACCGGCAATGGCCAGGCAGGCCAGCAGGAACGTGATATGTGTCACCGGCATATACTTTTTGAGATTCCCCATTTTGCGGATATCCTGTTCGTGGTGCATGGCATGAATAACCGAGCCTGCGCCAAGGAACAACAAGGCTTTGAAGAAAGCATGGGTCATTACATGGAACACTGCACCTGTATAAGCGCCGACGCCCAATCCGAGGAACATATAACCCAACTGGCTCACTGTAGAATAAGCCAGTACTTTTTTAATATCATTTTGCTTCAGCGCTATGGTAGCAGCAAATATGGCTGTGCTCAGGCCAATCACCGCTACCAGTGTTTGTGTTGCCGGCGCCAGGGTATATAATATGTTGCTGCGCGCTATCATATAAACACCTGCGGTAACCATGGTCGCTGCATGGATCAGGGCAGATACCGGTGTAGGACCCGCCATGGCATCGGGCAACCAGGTATACAATGGAATCTGCGCACTCTTACCCATTGCACCGATAAAGAGCAATGTGGTGATACCGGTGATATCTGCGGCAGAGAGATTACCTGCATTCGCAAATACATCTCCATAGTTTACAGTACCCAGCCTGAACAATAACCAGAATACAGCCAGCAGAAAACCAAGGTCTCCGATGCGGTTCATGATAAACGCTTTCCTGGCAGCGTAATTATAATCGTTATTTTTAAACCAGTATCCGATCAGCAGGTAAGAACAAAGACCTACGCCCTCCCAACCTATGAACATGATCACATAGTTGGCGCCCATTACCAGGAGCAACATGGAGAAAACAAAGAGGTTGAGATAAGCAAAATACCTTCCATAGTGATGAGACTCCTCCTCTTTCATGTAAGCCGTGGAATACAGGTGAATCAGGAAACTGATTCCGGTGATGATCAGCAGAAATAAAACAGACAGCTGATCTACCTGGAAAGCAAACGGTATGGTAAACGCATCTACCGAAATAAAGTTGAATAAAGTAACAACCGTTTCAAAAGGCCGGCCTTCTCCTGCACCTGCAGCAACCTGTGTAAACAGGTAGCAGGATGTGAGGAAAGAAAGTAGAATTGCTCCGGAACCTATGATTCCAATAGCAGATTTCGACAGCGACTTCCTGCCCAAACCGTTGATCAGAAATCCCAGTAAAGGGAAAAGTGGAACTAAAAATGCTATCTTACTCATATTAATTTTTCAATCTGTTCAAAAAGTTAATGTCCACTGAATGCGTGTTCCGGTACATCATTACAATAATGGCCAATCCCACACTTACTTCCGCAGCCGCTACCACCATGATAAAAAATACAAACAGCTGTCCGTCAACTCCGGCAGTGGTTGCAGGGTTGGCTGCCAGCGCCGCGCCATGATGCATTTTGGAGAATGCAACCAGCAGCAGGTTTACCGCGTTCAGCATCAGCTCCACGCACATGAAAACAATGATCGCGTTTTTCCTGGTCAGTACCCCGATGATACCAATCGAAAAAAGCGCTAAACAGAAGTAGATATAGTATTGTATTGGCATATGCTGAATTTGATAATATTTAATCTTTCTTTCCTATTACAACAGCTCCCACCATCGCACTCAGGAACAACACACTGCTGATTTCGAAAGGAATTACAAAATCTGTGAACAGGGCTTTACCCAGGTTCTTGATCAAACCGATATTTCCTTCCTTCATCAGGGCAGTTTTTCCGGTCAGTTCTATTGTTTGACGCACCAGCGAAATCAACACCATCAGAAAACATCCCCCCGAAATTACTCCGGCCAGTTTCATCCAGAGATTTTTGCGGGGCTCAGAATCTGCATTCAGGTTCATCAGCATGATTACGAACAGGAACAATACCATAATGGCGCCTGCATAAACAATCAGGTTCACAATGGCCAGAAACTGTGCGTTCAGCAGAATATAGTGCCCGGATATGGCAAAGAATACTGTAATCAGCCACAATACACTGTGTACAGGATTCTTACTTACCAATACCATTACAGCACTGAATATGGCCAGTACGCTTAAAAAGAAAAATAATACTTGAATCGTATTCATCTTATTGAATTACCAATGATTAATTGTTAGCCCTTGGTTGACCTTTTGCCTTTGCATATGCTTCAGGTTCCCTGGTAGGATCCGGAATCAACAGATCTTCCTTACCGTAAACAAATCCTTTCCTATTAAAATTTGCCGGGGCAAAAGTTTCACTCAGGTAAATGGCATCTTTTGGACAGGCTTCCTCGCACAACCCGCAGAAAATACAACGAAGCATATTGATCTCATACTTTGCTGCGTATTTCTCTTCGCGGTATTTATTTTCTTCTCCCTCCATACGCTCTGCTGCCTCCATTGTAATGGCTTCGGCCGGGCAGGCTACTGCACATAACCCGCAGGCAGTACAGCGCTCACGTCCTTCCTCATCTCTGTTCAGTACATGCAATCCGCGGAAAACAGGGCTGAATTCACGTTTCTGTTCAGGGTATTGAATGGTTGGCTGCTTTTTGAAAAGGTGACTGAAGGTAATGCCCATGCCTTTGAGGATAGAAGGAATATAGATTCTTTCCATAAAAGTCATCGGCTCCCGGCTGACCTCTTTCCTTCTTTTTGTTAGTGCTTGCATGTATTGCTTTATCTAAAAGTTCGCAAAAATATTTTTATCTGCCTTAGTGTCCAATTTTATTCATCCTATCCTTGCTGCCAGAGAATTACGGCCCCGGTTAACAGCATGTTGAACAATGCCAGCGGAATCAGGTTTCTCCAGCCCATATTCATCAGCTGATCGTACCGGAAGCGCGGAATGGTCCACCTGATCCACATAAACAGGAACAGGAAAAACACAATCTTCGCCAATATGGAAACTACACCCAGTATTGCTGCTGTATTCACCGGCAATTTGCTTTCATCCAGGAAAGGAATATCATATCCGCCAAAGAACAGGCAGGCCATGATTGCACTGCTCATGATCATGTTTACATATTCGGAGAACAGGTAGAAACCCAGTTTCATGGAAGAGTATTCCTGGTGGTATCCCATGTTCAGCTCGTTCTCCGCTTCCGGCAGGTCGAACGGCGTTCTGTTACACTCTGCCAATGCACAAATGAAGAAGATGATGAATCCCAGGGGTTGATAAACAATATTCCATAAACCGCCATCGGCCATCTGACCTTCTACAATTGTTTTCAGGCTCAGTGAGCCGGAGATCATCAGTACGGCGATCAGGGAAAGCCCCATGGCCAGTTCATAACTAATGGCCTGTGATGCACCACGCAGTGCAGCCATCAGGGAAAATTTATTATTGGAAGCCCAGCCTCCGATCATAATACCATATACACCAAGGCTCACCACCCCAAATACATACAGCACACCGATATTGATATCTGCTACCTGCAGCTCAATTTTACGGCCTCCGATTTCGATATAACTGCTCCACGGAATTACCGCACAGGTCATCAGTGCAGCAGTCATGGCCAGTCCGGGCCCCAGTATAAAGAGGCCCTTATTGGAAGTGCTGGGAATGATCTCCTCCTTCATAATCAGTTTCAGGCCATCCGCAAACGGCTGAAACAAACCAAAAGGACCAGCCCTGTTCGGACCCGGACGATCCTGCAATGCACCCGCCACTTTACGTTCTGCAAAAGTGGTATAGAGTGCAATACCTAAACTGGCTAAAACAATGATTGCAATCAGAATCAGTTTTTCCAGTAAAAATGCCCAGTCAAATGCCAATAGTGTCATCGTATATCAATTAGTCTTGGTTAGGTTTAAAGTCGGTGGAATGCGCAGGACGGTCCAGCTTGCTTAGCGTAATTTCCGGTCTGTTCACATTGCTCACCGAATGTATATCCATCAACAGTTTAGGCTTCCGTCCGTTATGCACAGCCTCGAATGTTTCCTTTGGTTGATGCATACCGATTGATCCGGCGTAATGGCCCTGTGCAATTACAGAGTGCCTGTCGATCAGTCTTGGCCCTTCAATCACCCAGTCGCCGGTATTCTTTTTCTCAAATCTGCAGGTATTGCAGATCCAGTCTTCCACCTCCCCCCACTGGTCTTTTCTTGCCGTAACACGGTACACTTCATCACCCCTGTTCCACAAAGTTACTTTTCCGCTGCAGGTAGGACAATCTCGATGCGCGTCCATTGGTTTCAGGAACCAAACCCTGTTTTTAAAACGGAAGGTCTTATCGGTCAATGCACCCACCGGGCAAACATCAATCACATTTCCGATGAATTCATTATCCAGGCTCTTTTCAATAAAGGTTGCAATTTCCGCATGATCGCCCCTGTCCAGTACGCCATGTTCTCTCTTACCGGTCAGTTGGTCTGCTGTAAATACACAACGGTAGCAGAGAATACAACGCGTCATATGTAATTGTATGTACGGACCAAGGTCATGTTTTTTGAACGTTCTTTTCTGAAACTCAAACCGGGTGCTCTCTTTTCCATGATTATAGCTCAGGTCCTGCAAATGACATTCGCCCGCCTGGTCGCAAACAGGACAGTCGAGCGGATGATTGATCAGCAGAAACTCCACCACACCATTCCTGGCATCAATCACTTTTTCGCTGGTAATGTTTTTCACTTCCATGCCATCCATCACGGTTGTTCTGCAGCTCGCCACCAGCTTAGGCATGGGGCGCGGGTCTTTTTCGGATCCCTTGCTTACTTCCACCAGGCAGGTGCGGCACTTACCACCACTGCCTTCCAGCTTGCTGTAATAACACATCGCCGGAGGGGCAACTTCACCACCAATCTTGCGTGCCGCATTCAGGATGGTTGTTCCCGCAGGCACTTCAATCGTAATATTATCGATCGTTACTTTAAATAATGGTTGTTCAGACATAATCTAATTAAGCTGGTACATGAATCGGATCGGCGTAATGCGCCAGCCCGTAATTTCTTTTCTGAGCCTCTTCCGGATGTTGTATATGCCATTCAAATTCATCCCTGAAATGACGGATTGCAGCTGCCACCGGCCATGCCGCCGCATCACCCAACGGACAAATAGTGTTTCCTTCTATCTTACGCTGTATATCCCAAAGAAGATCGATATCGCTCATTTTCCCCTGCCCTTCGTCTATTTTTTTCAGGATCTTCTCCATCCAGCCGGTACCTTCCCTGCAGGGTGAACACTGCCCGCAACTCTCATGACGGTAAAAACGCGCCAGGGTGTAGGTATGCTTCACAATACACTGGTCTTCGTCCAGTACAATAAATCCACCGGAACCCATGGATGAGCCCGTTGCAAACCCGCCGTCAGCCAGGCTTTCATAGTTCATCAGCCGGGGCTCGCCCTTGGCTGTTTTCAACAACAGGTTAGCGGGGAGCACAGGAACGGATGATCCGCCCGGAATACAGGCTTTCAGTTTTTTCCCGTTGGCAATTCCACCACAATATTCATCCGAATAAATAAACGCTTCTACAGAAATGGTCATGTCTATTTCGTACACACCGGGCTTATTGATATTACCGCATGCAGAAATCAGTTTGGTACCGGTTGATCTGCCGATACCAATCTTGGCATATTCTTCACCACCCATGTTGATGATCGGAACAACTGCACTCAGGGTTTCCACGTTGTTCACCACTGTAGGACGCTGCCATAAACCCTGGATCGCAGGGAACGGCGGCTTGATACGCGGGTTACCACGCTTTCCTTCCAGGGATTCAATCAGTGCGGTTTCTTCTCCGCAGATATAGGCCCCCGCCCCGCGCTGCACATATATATTACAATCAAAACCGGTACCCAGGATATTCTTTCCGAGGAATCCGTTTGCTTTAGCTTCTTCAATGGCCTGTTCCAGGATATCCGGAATCCATGCATATTCTCCACGGATATAGATATAGGTATCATGACTTCCCAGTGCAAACGAAGAAATAATCAATCCTTCAATCAACAAATGCGGAATATGTTCCATCAGGTACCTGTCTTTGAACGTACCCGGCTCGCTCTCATCGGCATTGCATACCAGGTGACGCGGTACACCTTCCGGTTTTGCAATAAAGCTCCATTTCATTCCCGCCGGAAAACCGGCGCCTCCTCTTCCTCTCAAACCACTCTTCTTCACTTCTTCCACAATGGATTCGGGGTTCATCTCTTTTAAAGCCTTTTCCACGGCCCTGTATCCACCTTCCCGGCGATATACTTCAAAGCTTCGGATGCCTTCTACATGCGCTTTATCCAGTAATAATTTTACACCCATATCTTTTAATTATTTGCTGCAGCATTTTTTCTGCATTCTTCAATGATGGCGTCTACTTTTTCTTTGGTCAGATGTTCTCTATAATGTTTCCCCAACTGCATCATCGGCGCATATCCGCAGGCGCCCAGGCACTCCACTGTTTTTAAAGTGAATAATCCGTCTGCAGTTGTTTCACCGGGTTTAATACCCAGTTTATCGTGGATGTATGCTACAATATTATCGCTGCCATTGATCATACAAGGGCCGGTCTGGCAAACTTCAAAAAGGTATTTGCCCACAGGTTTCAGGTTGTACATGCTGTAGAATGTAGCTACCTCATATACTTCAATCGGTTTGATCTTCAGCAGCCCTGCCACATAATCCAGCGTTTCCGGGCTCAGCCATCCGCCAAAACTCTGTTGTGCAAGATGCAATACCGGAAGTAATGCACTTTTCTGTTTGCCCTCCGGATAACGGCTCACTAACCGGTTGAATTCTGTTAACTGTTCTTGTGAAAATTGTACCATCTCATCTGCTTTATAAACCTTAAAAACTGTATTGATCTGTTATGCGTCCATCTCTCCTGCAATCAGGTTGAGGCTACTCATTGTCAGGATTGCATCACTCAGCATACTTCCTTTTACCATCTCGGGATAAGCCTGGTAGTAAATAAAGCATGGCCTGCGGAAGTGCAGCCTGAATGGTGTTCTTCCTCCATCACTGATCAGGTAAAATCCAAGCTCGCCATTTCCACCTTCCACGGAATGATATACTTCACCTTTCGGCATATCCACTTCTCCCATAATGATCTTGAAATGCCAGATCAGGGCTTCCATCTTGGTATACACATCTTCTTTTTTAGGAAGATAGTATTCGGGAACATTGGCATGGTATACTTCGGCTTCTTCGCCCTTGAATGCCTGTATCTTCTGATAAGCCTGTTTGATAATGTGCATACTCTGCCACATTTCCTCGCTGCGTACCAGGAAGCGATCGTAGTTATCGCCGGTTTTACCTACGGGAACCGTAAACTCAAAATCTTCGTAACTGCTGTATGGGCTGTGAACACGCACATCGTAATCCACTCCTGCTGCACGCAGGTTAGGCCCGGTGAAGCCGTAGTTCAGGGCACGTTCTGCACTGATCGGGCCTCCGCCAATGGTACGGTCCATAAAAATCCTGTTGCGCTTCAACAGGCTTTCGAGCTCACCGAGCGCTACCGGATATTCTTTCAGGAATTTCTCGAGTTTCGTAAATGCCGTATTAGAGAAATTCCTTTCAAAACCGCCAATACGCCCAATATTAGTAGTAAGGCGGGAACCGCATACTTCTTCAAATATTTCATAAATCAATTCGCGGTATTGCATTACATAAAGGAATCCCGTAAATGCACCTGCATCCACCCCAACAATGGAGTTACAGATCAGGTGATCTGCAATACGGGACAATTCCATAATGATCACACGCAGGTAGTCTACACGCTTGGGCGTTTTTACACCCAGGAGTTTTTCGCAGGTAAGATGCCAGCCCATATTGTTAATGGGGCTGCTGCAATAATTCAGGCGGTCGGTAAGCGGGGTAATCTGGTACAGCGGCCTTCGTTCTGCAATTTTTTCAAAAGCGCGATGGATGTATCCGACCGTTTGCTCACTGGATACTACGCGCTCGCCATCCAGTTCCATAATATTCTGAAACACACCATGCGTAGCCGGGTGCGTTGGACCCAGGTTCAACGTAGTTGTTTGCTTTTCAATTGACCCTTCCGGTAATATTATATGGTGCTCATTCATACCCGAAACCCCAAAGGGGTTAATTTATTTTTATGTCAAAAAAATCAGTGTTCCTATCCCCTTCCAAACATTTCATCGTCTTTATCGATCCTGGTCTGGTCTTCCAGCGGATACTCTTTTCTCAGCGGGAAATAATCCATCTCATCCACATTCAGGATTCTTTTCAAATTATGATGACCAATAAAATTCACGCCGTAGAAATCATAGGTTTCACGCTCCATCCAGTCTGCAGCTGCATACAATCTGGATGCAGTGAATACATCAGGATCCTCAATGGAAGTAAATACCTTGAAACGAATGCGCACATTCTCCTGCAGGTTATGCAGATGATATACCACAGCAAGTTCTCTTCCTTTATTATCCGGATAATTCACCCCGCAGAGATCCGTTAAGAACCTGAAGCCCAGGGATGGTTCGTCGTGCAGATACTGCATCAGTTTCAGGTTATTCTCCCTGAATGTTTCAAAACTGAGCATACCGTAGTTTTCCTCAAAATTGTAAACGGCGTCCCCGAATTTTTCGGTCAGTTTCTGCTGTATGTATTCGTTTGTTATTGCCATTGTTCTCTCTATTATTACTGTATTCCGTATCCGTTCAGCAATGCTTTGTATTGCTCGCCGTTTCTTCTGCGGATGCTTTCCTGGCCTACCAGTTCCTGGATCTTCATAAATCCGTCGAGGATTGCTTCCGGTCTGGGAGGACAACCCGGCACATATACATCCACAGGAATGATCTGATCAATACCCTGCAATACGCTGTAGGAATCAAATATACCGCCACTGGAAGCGCAGGCCCCTACCGCCATTACCCAACGGGGTTCTGCCATCTGCAAATATACCTGGCGTAATACCGGCCCCATTTTTTTGGCGATGGTTCCCATTACCATCAGCAGATCGCACTGACGGGGTGAATGGCTCATTCTCTCTGCACCAAAACGACCCAGATCGTAGTGGGAGGCTGCTGTAGCCATGAATTCGATACCGCAGCAGGAAGTCGCATAAGGCATGGGCCACATGGAATTCTTGCGGGCCAACCCTACCACATCACTCAGCTTTGCAGTAAAGAATCCTTCTCCCGCATAGCCATCGGGTGCATCTACATACGTAATTGAATCTGCAACTTTGGCTTCTATCGGGTGAATATTATATCTAACCGGACGTGACATAAACTTTGGTTAATTAGTTAAGTTGAATAACAGTTACCTTGACGAACAGTTGTCTAATCTTCCCATTTCAGGGCTCCTTTCTTCAGGATATAAACGAATCCAGTCAGGAAGAACCCTACAAACATGATCACTGCTAAAAATCCATCCCACCCCAGCTCACGGAAATTGACCGCATAGGGGTAAAAGAAAATCACTTCCACATCAAACAATACAAATAGGATGGCAATCAGGAAATATTTGATTGCCATGGGCTGACGGGCATTACCATGGCTACTGATACCGCTCGTGAAACCCTCCAGCTTGTCGGCCGTTTTCCGTTTTGGACCAACCAGGGCCGAAAACCCGATCATGAAAGCTACAAATCCTGCAGCAAAGATCAACTGAACACCTATTGGAAAGTAATTAGCGGCCGAATTGGTGGCGCTTGCGTCTAGTAATGAAGAAAACCAATCCATAATCTGAATTAAGTCACAAAAATAAGCCTGATTGGCTTAAAAAAAGAAAAACTCCTCAAATTGAGGAGTTATTTCTTAGAATATTTTCAAACCGGCTTACTTAGGTTGTTGTTTACCGGGAGATTTAGAATAATAATCGATATTCTTTTGAATAGCAGCCTTTTGTTCGGTTGCGAACTTATTGTTCTCGTCTGCAGCATCCGGATACAATTCAAGCATTTTATCGGTTACTTCAAGTGCCTGCTGACAGGTAGCGAGGAATTCGTCTACCATCGCGGTACGGCTGCCATCAGATTTCACCTTAAAATCAGGGCTTTTCTTCAGGTTATTGAATTTGGTTACATAATAAACCAGCTTGAAATAAGCATTTCTAAAGATATCCTGCTTGTATTTATCCTTATCGACCACTGTATATACGGAATCCAGGTAGTTCAGTTGTTCTACAATAACGGCTGAATCGGTACTCACCGCCATCGCCGCTCTCTTGAAGAACATGTACGGTTGTGGTTTATCCGGGAACGCCACCATATAAGCCTTGGCAAACTCAAGAGTTTGCGGGTAAGCCTTTGCTGCAAAAGCAGCTGCTGTCAGCTTGTAGTGATCTGCTTCGCCCATTGTGCCTTTGATCTCCATCTGTTTCTTCATCCACTTTAACTGCTCAGTGTAAGCTTTGGCTTTGCCAAACATGTCGGCCGCCGCATTGATCAGGACAATTCTATTGGCTTTTACGGTATCCAGTTCCAACGCTTTTTCAATATAACCGGAAGCCTGTGCTTCATTACCGGGAAATTTGGTGGCAATTTGCGCACCCAGTTGATAGTCTGCAGCTCTTTTTTCTGCTTCAGGAGCTGTATTCAGGAATTCATTGATGTATTTCTGCGCCTGGAGAGAGTCTCCCAGCCTGTCGTAGTTATAGGCATATACCACCCCCAGTTTAGGAAGCGCTTTTAATCCTACGGTTGCATCGATTTCCTTGGTTTTAGCCAGGGATTCATCGTAACGGCCTGCACGGAAAAGGTAGTTCGCCAGGTACAGTTCGTTGCGAGGATCCTTATCGGCCGTTGCAACATATTTGTCGAGATAGTCTTTTGCCTTCATTACATCCCTGTTCTCATAATAGTCGTAAAGTGCATAGTACACCGGAGGGAAGGCCGGATCGGCTGCTATAGCATTTTCGAAGAACTGCTCAAACAGCTCTTTATTATTCTGAGACATGTAGATTCTTCCGATACGGAACATCGCCAGCGCATTCTTTGGGTCTCTTGAAATAGCTTCCTGGTAAGACTTTACTGCATCTCCACCATTCTCACCACCTGTTTTCTGGTAGTTGATCCCCATATATATGTAGATATCAGGGTTCACCAGATCAATCGTAGCAGCCTGTTTTAATTTATCGATTGCATATACAGGATCCCCCATTGTACTTGGGCCATCTGCGTTAGAACGGCCTATCGCTGTAAGAATGGCAGCGCTGGGTTTTCCTTTATTTTTACCCCTTGTTTCTGTAGTGGCGGTAATGGCCTGCTCAAATTTCTGTTTGGCTGCATTCAGGTCACCGCCTTCGCGAATTTCCACATGCCCCATGCCAACCAGCAGTAACGGATCGCTGCCGATTTCCTGAAGTCCCTTCTGATATACCGCTTTGGCTGCAGCAATATCTTCTTTTGTTACTTCAATGCCATTTCCAGCCAGGTACGCCTGCCCCATCCAATAAATATGCTGAGGATCTTTCGGGTTGGCCTCATAGAGCTTTTTAAATACCTCTCTTGCGCTGGTATGTTTGTCATAGTTCAACAGCTTAATGCCTTCTGCTATTTGTGCGGTCAGCACCTGTACAGCAAATAAAGCTGCAAACATCAAAGCAACATTTTTCTTCATGTCTCTCTCTTTTTTTATAGTTGGTGTGTTATTCCTCTTCTTTTATGCTTCCCGCCCTGCGGTGAAAAGCCATTTTAGCCGGAGCCAGAAACGCTCTCCTGAATATCAGTTGTCCGCGTTCGAGGCTCATAAAATTCATAAACCCTGTTCCCAATCCCGCTGCATTCTCTTTCAACACATAGTACAATGGTCGTGCCAAAGGATACTCGCCCCTGGTAATGGTAGCCTGGGAGGGCTTGGCGTAAATATCCGGTTCAAGACAGGCCGTACACTCCACTCTCGACAACCTGATCTTAGACAGATAGGCCACCTGCCCGGGGTCATAAGAGTCCCCTACCCAGCTTAAGCCCACAAATCCTACCACATCGGTTCTTTTTGCAACTATATCAATGACCTCCTGGCTGTTTTCAGCAGCCACTACATTCTTTCCGAACGCCTGGTTCTTCAGTACACTGTCTTTCAGGTAACGAACCGTACTGGTGGCTGATTTGCCATCCATAATGGCTGTTACAGGTTGTTTTCCACTCAATATTTCCCGGATATCCCTGAAACTGAAAATGCTGTCTTTAGCCGCTCTGTTAACAATTACGGCAACAGCATCATAGGCCAGTTCGGCGTATTGAGGCTTGTAAGATAATGTGCTTTTGTAAAACTCCACCTCTTTTTCGGTCAATCCCCTGGCAACAATGATCATCCTGGTGCTGTCTTTCTGAAGATCCCTGAAGCAGTCTGCCTCAGATTTATAGCTCGCAATGATATTCGCTTCCGGGAACTGGGAACGGTGTACCCTTAACTGTTCCTCAATGACAGGTTTAAAACTCTCATCCACACTGATCCGGATCGTGCCCTTTTCCGGTGTATCCCTGTCATCCGTTACCTTATCTCCTGAACTACAAGAAACAAAGAACAAAGAACAGATCAGTAACAATAAATTAATACATGATTTTATCATATTCTATCTGTCTGCTTAATACCCCTGTACAAACGGAAGCCTCCATATAATAAACAAATGCTTCCGAAGAAATAGCGAAATCCGGTATCTTCTACTACCGCAAGATTTACACTGAGATGCTCCAAAAAAAACATAGCCACCCCCATACCCAGAAACAATAGAGCCATCGAAATATCATACAAACGACGAAAATTGGAATAACCACGCCTGCTTTTATCTCTGAGACTATTTTCCATACATTCTTTTAATGGGAACGGCAATTTATTGAAATATTTTTACTGAGATGCAGTTTTTTTGATATTCCATAATTGATGAATATCTGCAGCAGGGCTGTACTTTAGATCATTTACCCGGTAGTATATTTGCTCATATGAAAATTTTAATGGTATGCCTCGGTAATATCTGCAGGAGCCCGCTGGCAGAGGGAATCCTGCGCCACAAAGCCGCAGATGCAGGCCTGGACTGGGTTATACACAGTTCCGGCACATCTGGTTTTCATATTGGAGAATCACCCCACCACTTATCACAAAAAGTGGCCAATGCAAACGGAATAGATATCTCCGGTCAGCGATGCGGCCAATTCAGGAAGGAAGATTTACGGTTCTATGACAAAATCTATGTTATGGACCGCTCTAATTACACCGACCTCAATCGTTTATGTGGTGCTGACTGGGTGCCGGAGAAAGTAGCGCTGATTCTCAACGAACTGTATCCCGGAGAAGACCGTGAAGTGCCGGATCCCTGGTACGGCGGCGAAGCGGGCTATCACGAAGTATTCAGTATGCTGGAGAAAGCCTGCGAAAAAATCATCGAAAAAAGTAAATAAACTACTTTTGCCCCAATGAGCAAACCATCTATACCACAAGGAACCAGGGATTTTAATGCCGCTGTTGTACAGAAGCGCAATTATATATTCGGTATCATCCGCACTGTTTTTGAATTATACGGCTTTCAGCCGCTGGAAACACCGGCCATGGAAAACCTGGATACCCTGATGGGTAAATATGGGGAAGAGGGAGATAAACTCATCTTTAAAATACTGAATAACGGACTGGATAATCCTGCTAAAAAAGAGCAGGCATTACAGGATTTCGACAAGGTTTTAAACGGCAAAAACACAAAAGGCATTACAGAAAGGGCATTGCGCTACGATCTTACCATCCCTTTTGCACGTTATGTTGCCATGAACTACGGGCAACTGACGCTCCCCTTTAAACGTTACCAGATACAGCCTGTATGGCGCGCAGATCGCCCGCAGAAAGGCCGCTACCGCGAGTTTTACCAGTGCGATGCAGATGTGGTGGGCAGCAACAGCCTGCTGAACGAAGTGGAGCTCGCGTCTATTTATTCTACTGTTTTTGACCGGTTGAACCTGCCGGTTGAAATCAGGATCAACAGCAGAAAAATTCTGGCGGCACTCGCAGCAATTTGCGGCGGTGCAGATCAGTTGGTCAATATTACCGTTGCCATTGACAAGCTCGATAAAATAGGTTTGGAAAAAGTGAAGGAAGAACTGGCAACCAGGGGGCTTTCTACCGGACAGATTGCCACCATTGAACAATACCTGAACATCACCGGAACCGATACAGAAAAAATTCAGCAACTGAAGCAACTGCTGGGCAATAATGAAACCGGGCTGAAGGGAATTGAGGAAATTGAATATGTGCTCAATCACCGGGTAGCCACCGGAGATTCTTTTGTAGTACCCGATTTTACCCTTGCAAGGGGATTGAATTATTATACCGGGATCATCTTTGAAGTAAAAGCCATTGGCGCCCAGATGGGCAGCATTGGCGGCGGTGGCCGTTACGACGACCTTACCGGTTTATTTGGTGTTCCCAACGTGCCTGGTGTTGGTGTAAGTTTTGGCGTGGACCGTATTTATGATGTACTGGAAGAACTGCATTTGTTTCCGGATGAAGTACAGCGCGGCACCAAACTTTTGTTCTTTAACCTGGGCAAGGCGGAGAGTGAGCGGGCATTTGAACTGATGCAGGAACTCCGCGAAAGAGGAGTGGCATCTGAGCTGTTCCACGAAACCGCCAAACTAGACAAGCAATTTAAATATGCAGAAAAAAAGAATATTCCTTTTGTGGTAGTGCTGGGAACCACGGAACTGCAGGGAGGTACCTGCAATGTTAAAAACATTCAGACAGGGGAGCAAAAAACGATTCCACAAGCAGAGCTCGTGGAATCCATATTTTAATCTGTGTATGATTGGCTTTACGGTTTTTTCAACTGTACTGCAGTTTCTTCCCTTGTGCCCTCCAGGGTGTAACCCATTGCAAAAATGTTTACACCGATCACTTTTTTCTCCTCGTTTCTTTTGAACGTGGCCGTTCCCTGAAATTGTAGAATGGCATATACATCCTCTCCCTGTTTTTCGAGCACAGAGTTTCCTGCGGAAGAAGCCATTGTTAATACGCCGTTTTCGATCGCCACGGTCACATCGGTTACCGGGCTTCCTTCCGGAAATTTGTATTTACCCAGGTATTGTTTCAGTACAGTGGTATCTGTCGATTGCGTTTGCGCAGTAGCTGCAAAAGAAACGCCCATCAGCAACAGTGAGAATAAAAGGACTTTTTTCATTGGCTTTTTTTTGTGGTGAATGTTCGCTAAAATAAACTATTACCTCCATTAGTTCATATAAGGCAGTTATCATTTTTTTGTTAAGCGCCTTCAAAAATAATCGCTGCACCCTGCCCTACCCCTACGCACATACTTGCCAGTCCGTACCGTGATTTACGGCGACGCATTTCGTGTAGCAGGGTGCCGGAGATACGGGTGCCGCTGCACCCGAGCGGATGCCCCAGCGCAATAGCGCCACCGTTCACATTCACTTTTTCCGCATCCAGCTGCAGATCGCGGATGCAGGCAATACTTTGCGCTGCAAATGCCTCATTCAATTCTACCAGGTCCAGGTCATTTACGGAAAGCCCCGCCCTTTTCAAGGCTTTATTGGTTGCAGGAACCGGGCCGATGCCCATGATGGCGGGATTTACGCCGGCTACCCCCATGGATACCACACGGGCCAGGGGTTGCAACTGAAACAGTTTTACGGCTTCTTCGCTGGCCAGCAGCATGGCTGCCGCTCCATCATTGATTCCGGAAGAATTACCCGCTGTTACCGTACCATGGGCGATAAAGGCCGGTTTCAGTGCAGCCAGTTTTTCCAGGCTGGTTTCCCGGGGATGTTCATCCTGGTTCATCCAGCTGATCATCCGGTTGTTCATCATTTCCACTGCAGTAATTTCCTCCTCCCATTTGCCCTCCTTTAGGGCGGCAGCGTATTTCTGCTGTGAGCCAAATGCAAATACATCCTGCTCTTCGCGGCTGATGGCCCATTGTTTGGCTACATTTTCAGCGGTTTCTCCCATACTGTAAGGATGGTACATTTCCGCCAGCTTTTTATTGATGAACCGCCAGCCGAAGCTGGAATCGTAGGTTTCTGTTTTTCTGCTCCAGGCTTCTTCCGCCTTGGCGGTTACAAAAGGCGCCCGGGTCATGCTCTCTACCCCGGCTGCAATGTAAAAAAGCCCTTCGTTACAGTAAATGGCCCTGGCCGCGTCCATAATCGCCTGCATGCCACTGGCACAAAGACGGTTCACTGTATTTCCGGCTACGGTTACCGGTAATCCGGCCAGCAGGGCCGCCATACGGGCCACATTCCGGTTGTCTTCTCCTGCCTGGTTGGCTGCTCCCGCAATCACATCTTCGATGGCTGCCGGGTCTATTCCGGAATTTCTTTCCATTAATGCCCGTATGGCATGGGCCAGTAAATCGTCCGGACGTACACTACTCAGCTTCCCGCCAAAACGGCCAATGGGCGTCCTTACCACGTCTATCACATAACAGGCATTCGTCATATTTCAATCTTTATAATGTTCCGCAATATATAATTTACCGCATAAATAACGGTTTGGGGCCTGTTCGGGTTATCTTTGCAGCATGAGCGCCCTTTTACCAAATATCCGCCACCAGCATCCGGCCGACCTTGAAGCCTATTTCGACCGTATCGGCGAAAAGAAGTTTCGGTTAAAACAGGTCCAGGAATGGCTCTGGCAAAAGCACGCCCATAGCTTTGATGCCATGAGTAACCTCAGCAAAGAGCTGAGGAACAAACTGGCTGCCGATTTTTCACTTCCAGCCTTAGCGGTAAACACTACCCAGTACAGCAGCGATGGTACGGTTAAAAGCCGTTTCAAAACCTTCGACGGCCACTTTATTGAGGGGGTGCTGATTCCTACCGACGAACGTAAAACGGCCTGCGTTTCTTCGCAGATCGGTTGCAGCCTCAGTTGCAAATTCTGTGCAACGGGTTATATGGACCGTAAAAGAAACCTGATCTACGATGAAATTATAGACCAGGTGGTTTTGATCAACCAGCAAAGCGAGCAGGTTTTTGAGAAGAAACTGACCAATATTGTGTTCATGGGTATGGGTGAACCGCTTATGAACTATGGCAACGTGATGAAAGCGATTGAACGCATTACTTCCGAAGACGGATTATTTATGAGCCCGCGCAGAATCACGGTTTCTACGGCAGGTGTGGCCAAGCAAATCAAAATGCTGGGAGATGATGAGGTTCGCTTTAAGCTGGCCCTTTCCCTGCATGCGCCCAACGACGAAAAGCGCAACCAGATTATGCCGATCAATGAAACCAACAATATTAAGGTATTGGTGGAGGCCCTGAATTATTTTTACAAGAAAACAGGCAATGAAATCACCCTCGAATACATCCTGTTTAAGAACCTGAACGATTCTCCCAAAGACGCAGAAGAGTTAACAAAACTGTTCCGCCAGATCCCCGCCGACCTGATTAATATCATTGAATACAACAGCATCGACGCATTTAAATTCACCAAGCCCGATGAGGAAGATGTTCAGAATTTCATGAACATTCTCGCTGCCAATAAAGTAAACGCACGTTTACGCAGAAGCAGGGGTAAAGATATAGACGCTGCCTGCGGACAGTTAGCCAATAAAGACAAGGCTTAATTCCACATTCACATTCCTGTTGTAAAACAGCAAAACGATCAACATGCAAAAAAGAACAGACAACTTCAACAAATTCGCCGACAAGAAAAAAGGCAGCGCCGTTAAGGAAGCTTACAGGCAGGAAAAAAGAAAAGTAAAAGCCGAGGCACGCGCCGCAGGTGAAGAAATGAGGGCCAGAAAAAAAGCCAAAGCCAGGGGTGAGGTTTGGGAAGACCCAAAACCTGAGAAACGCAGTGCCGCACAACCACGCAGCACGGATCGCGCTAAAAAACCTGCTCCCGACCGTAGTACACGCCCAATCGTTCCTGCAGGCAGCCGCGGCGCCAAACCTGCAGCAGGCGGTAAAAACCCCGACTACGCCGATCAGCAAACACCCGATAGTTTAATTCCGCTGAATAAATTCATTGCGCATGCAGGTGTATGCGGCAGAAGAGAAGCTGCTGAGTTGGTGAAGGCCGGCAAGGTCACCGTAAACGGAGACAAATTATTTGAACCGGGATACAAGGTTTCTCAGGCTGATAAAGTAACGGTGAAGGGAAAGGAAATTTTCCTGCAAAAGAACTCCGTATACATTTTGCTGAATAAGCCTAAGGATTTCATTACTACAGCCAATGATCCACAGGGAAGAAAAACCGTACTGGACCTGGTTAAGGGGGCCACATTGGAAAGAGTATACCCGGTAGGCAGGTTAGACAGAAACACCACCGGTGTACTGCTGCTCACCAACGACGGTGAACTGGCGCAGAAATTAACCCACCCCTCTTTTGAAGTAAAAAAAATTTATGAAGTTACCCTCGATAAACCTGTTACCAAAAAAGACCTGGATCAGATTGTGAGCGGGGTAACACTCGAAGATGGTTTTGTAGCCGCCGATTCTGTTGGCTATGCAGACAGCAAAAGCAAGCATGTGGTGGGGATTGAGATCCACAGCGGCAGAAACAGGATTGTGAGAAGGATTTTTGAACACCTGGGGTACGACGTAAAAGCGCTGGACAGGGTCATGTTTGCCAACCTCACTAAAAAGAATGTAGAAAGGAGCAAATGGCGCCACCTGAACGAGAAGGAAGTAAGGCTGCTGAAATACATGAACAAATCATTTATCAGAAAAAACAAGGCAACAGAATAATATGCACCTGGAGATCATTTTTGAGAACAAAGACTTTGTTGCCGTTAATAAACCCTCCGGGTTACTGAGCATCCCCGACAGAATGGGGGTTGAGATTTCTTTGAAAGACCTGTTGAAAGAACGGTATGGAAATATATTCACCGTTCACCGGCTTGACCGGGATACCAGCGGGATCATTATCTTTGCAAAGAACGAAGATGCTCACAAGGAGCTTTCCAGGCTTTTTGAAAGCCGGGAAATGGAGAAATTTTATGTAGGGTTAGTGAACGGGCAGATGATCAATGAGGAGGGCAGTATTGATGCAGCTATTATGGAGCATCCGGGTAAAACCACCAAAATGGTCACGCATGTAAAGGGGAAACCCTCACTAACCGATTATAAGGTACTCGAATCTTTCAGGCTGTACTCCTGGGTACAGTTCCAGATTCATACCGGCAGAACGCACCAAATCAGGGTGCATATGCAACATATAGGACATTCCATCGTTTGTGATGACATATACGGCGATCCTAAGCCGATTTTATTATCCTCTATCAAAAGAAACTTCAAGCTGGCAAAGGCAGCGGAAGAAGAAAGACCCATTTTATTGAGACTGGCGCTCCACTCATTCAGGCTGAATTTCAGTATGAATGGCGAAAGTTTTGAGTTGGAAGCGCCCGTTCCGAAAGACTTAAAGGCACTGTTACAGCAACTAAGAAAATGGAAGGGATAATAAACGAAAAAAGACAAAAGAGCAACATACGGCCATTCAGGTTCATCCTGCTTTTATCACTACTACTCATGTTAGTGCTTTTCTTTGTGCAGTCACGTTCCGATAAAAGTATCAGGGCCATGCAAAAGGGTAATGAGCTGGCCGTTAAAACCTTCCACATCAACAATACCCTGCAGGAAATCATTAACCATGTGTATTTCCTGGAAAGCCAGACCCGAAAACAGATCAATGAGGGCAATATCCGTTTCGACGGTATCATCCGCGATACACTGGCCGGAATGGATAAGCATGTGAAAAACATTGAAGCCCTGGCCGGAACCGGGGAAGCGGGCAAATCCCTTGCAATACTGCAAAAATTACTGCAGCAAAAAGTAGCTGTTACCAGAAACATTCTCGGGCAGAGCCCCAACGCAACTGTTGCAAGAGAAAAACTGGCAGGGGAACAGAATAAAAACCTGATCGACAGCATTTACCTGGCAGCATCAGATATACAGATCATTGCAGAAAAAGAGTTACAGGATACCATCATCAAAAACTCGGCAGTTTCGAACCAGGTACTGATCATCAGCCGGTCGCTGACCATATTTGCGCTGTTCACCATTGTACTTTCCGCCACACTGATCATCCGTCACCTGATCAGGAACAATAAACTGATCCTGGAACTGGAACAGGCAAAGGAAAAAGCGGATATAGCAGGCCATATCAAGGAACAGTTCCTGGCCAATATGAGCCATGAAATCAGAACGCCGCTGAATTCCATCATCGGGTTCAGCAACCTGACCAATAAAACCCCGCTGAACCAGGAACAGAAAGAATATATAAGCTTCATCAAAAGTTCCAGTGAAAATCTGCTCTATATCATCAACGACATTCTTGATTTTTCCAAGCTGGAAGCTGGTAAACTGCAGATTTCCAAAGCGCCGTTTAACCTGAAAGACATCTGTCATTTCATCGAGATGCTGTTCCAGGTGCAGATAGCCGACAAGAAAATCAATTTCTTCTGTCAGATCGAAGAAAATATTCCGCTCAACCTGACCGGAGACGACGACCGTTTGAAGCAGATCCTGACCAACCTGGTTTCCAATGCGGTGAAGTTTACAGGTATAGGGGGCAATATTTCACTCAGGCTGCACCTGGAAAAGAAAGAAGATGAAATCGTTTATATCCGTTTTGCAGTCAGGGATTCAGGGATTGGTATTCCGGAAGAAAAACTGAAAACCATCTTTGAAAGATTTGAGCAGGCAGATTCGGCTACAACGCGCAAATACGGAGGCACCGGCCTTGGACTTTCCATTGTTAAGCAACTGGTAAGCCTTCAAAACGGAACAGTGGATGTAACCAGTAAGATCAATTCAGGATCGGAGTTTATTGTAACCATTCCTTACAGCATCAACCACCTTGCAGGTAATGGCAATGGGACCGGCAAGCTCACTGCAATTGAAAAGAAATACAATAAAAAAGCCCGGCTGCTGATTGCAGAAGACAATAAGATGAACCAGATGCTGCTGAAGTACCTTTTTCAGAACTGGGGCATCCATATTACGCTGGCCCACAACGGGCAGGAAGCCATTGACCTGATCGCTGCAAATGACTACGATCTGGTTTTGCTCGATATTCAGATGCCGGTAATAGATGGATATGGCGTGGTTAAATGGATCCGTGAAACCAAAAAATCTACTGTGCCGGTCATTGCCATGACGGCGCATACCATGCCAACAGAGATTGAATTATCCAAAGCTGCGGGAATGGACGACTATCTCCCCAAACCACTGATTGAAGAAAATGTAATCCGCATCTTTAACCAGTATATTCCATTAATAGACGCTACGCCTGAGCAAACGCAGACCAGTTCCAGGTATGTTCATCTGAACAATATGAAAAAATTATTTGGAGACGATCCTCTTGTGATCGGGGAATTGCTGAATCATTTCAGCAAAAACTATCCGGAAGAACTAAAAGGACTCAATGCTGCCTTCAACAGCAGGGTGCTGGAAAGAGTATATACCGTTGCCCATAACCTGAAAACAACGGTAGGAGCGCTCAACGCCGATTCTGAATTATTACCTGCATTAGTAGAAATTGAAGCATATAAATTCAAAGAGCCCGATTGGGATCAGATCGGTACACAGTTGGCCATGCTCAATGAAAGCCTGGCCGATGTGGAGCGGGAAATCGGTGAATTACAGCAAATCATCAACGATTAATTCATGAAAGAAACATCAACCCTTCATCTGCCAGCCCAAAGTCGATACCTGTACCCGCTTTGGGCGGTTGGCGCCATGATGTTCATTTACCTGAGCCTCCCCTTCTTCAACCAGGATTCCGGCATGTTTCTTCCTGATGTACTGAATACAGGCAGGAGGTTTTCGTTGGTCAAAAGTAAATCTGAAAGAGTGCATAAAGAAAAAGGGGTAAATGAAGCCTACCTGTTTGTAAACATTCATCAGAAACACTTCCTGACCAGGTTTGTAACCTATATCTCCGATGAAGACCTTGCAGCAAGAACTGTGAAGGACAGCAGTGAACCAAATAATAACCGGTCCTTTCTTGTTGTAGGCAAAAAGGTTCCTGCTAAAAAGAGCAGTAAAAAAGAAGATTTTTTTATTGGCAGTGCACCAAAAATATAATTGATTATGAAAAAAATGAACCTTGTTATTTTTTTGCTTTCCTTCAGTTTGCTCTTCACAGCCTGCTTCAGCAGTAAGAAAGCAAGGATACAGGACAACCTGAACCAGGCTGCTGTGATGGAAAAAACAGAAACCAAAACGGTGGAAGATACCAGGCAAAAAGTGGATGACCGCTTGAAAGCAGAGGTGATTGATTCGGAGATAGCAGACAGTATCCGTTTTAAAATCAATAAGTATGCTGCAGGACTGGACTCTTTTAAGAACGCTATCCGGTTCATCAGTGATAAAATCAACACTTCCGGCAGGGCCTACCGGCAGAACAGGGATAAGATTGATTCTTCCTTTGGATTGATTGACCACTATAAAAGTGGCGCTAATTACCGTCTCCGCCGTTTCACCATGATCAACGAATCGCTGGATGTTATCGTGAACCAGCAGCATATGTTTGACCTGGCCGCTTTTTTCGGACCAGGTAAGTTTGAGATACCCGACGACAAGAAGGAGATAGCGGAAAAAACATTTTCGCCGCTGATTGATTCACTTGTTAACTTCTACAATAAATATACAGACGTGGAAAGAAAGGCTACCCTGGTTATTTTGGGTTATGCTGATGGCAGCGGATTCAATCTTGAATCGGATATATTCTCTGCATTAACAACGAGGCTGAACGACAGTACCGCAAGTAAGGAAAAAATGAATCAGAAATTATCTGAGTGGCGTGCAGTAAGCATCGGAGATTTGATGGAGTATTCACTGGCTAAAAAAATCCCCCAATATGCCGAAGTAAAGAATATGGATTTTCTCTTTGTGGAAAAAGGAAAGGGAGAAGCCTATCCGAGCAAACTGGTAACTGATTACAGAACAGAAGATGAACGAAGAAGAGTAGTGCTGTTATTCTGGAATATCCTTCCAAAATAACAGCACCGCTCAGCGGTTATTTTACATCCTTGTAAACCACGCCGTTCTTCATTACAAATTTCACTTTACCCATGCTGGTTACATCCTTCACAGGATCTCCATCAACGGCAATGATATCTGCCAGTTTATTTTTTTCAATGCTGCCTATTCTTTCTTCGCCCAGCAGATCCGCGGCGTTAACAGTTGCTGCATGAATGGCTTCCAGTATAGGCATTCCGGCTTCGGTCATATACACAAATTCCATCCAGTTCTTACCGTGTGCGTATACCCCGGCATCGGTACCAAAAGCAATTTTTACTCCGCGTTTATAGGCTTTGGCAAAAGTGGACTGAATATAAGTGCCGATGACCAATGCTTTTGCCCTGACCATATCAGGGAAATAACCCGGTTTTTTGGCAGAGTCCGCCGATGACTTACCGGCAATGATTGTCGGAACCAGGTATGTGCCTCTTTCTTTCATGAGATCCATTACTTCCTCCGACATATAAGAACCGTGTTCGATAGAGTTAACACCCCCCAGAACAGCGCGCTTCATTCCTTCCGCACCATGCGCATGGGCAGTTACCTTAAATCCATAATCCCTGGCTGTTTCCACAATAGCTTTCACTTCTTCAACAGTAAACTGGGCGCCGCTCCCATCCTTGGCCATACTTAATACGCCGCCTGTTGCAGTGATCTTGATCAGATCAGATCCTTCTTTGTAGCGCTGTCGTACGGCTTTGGCTGCATCTTCCACACTGTTTACCACTCCTTCCTTTGGGCCGGGATCGCCCATTAAATCCTTTCTGTAGTTATTGGTCGGATCGGCGTGTCCACCGGTAGATGCCAGTGATTTCCCTGCCGTGTATACACGGGGGCCTTTCACCCATCCTTTGTTAATGGCATTTCTCAAAGAAATATTGACACCGCTGCCACCCAGATCGCGAACGGTAGTGAAACCGCTCATCAGCGTTCTTTCCGCAAACACCGCTGACTGAAAAGCATAATCACCGGGATTCCAGGTAAAACCGTTTAAGTAGTTGGCAGGGCCGGTTTCGCTTTCCATATGCACGTGCATATCTATGAGTCCGGGCATCACCGTGAGTTTCTTCAGATCAATCAGCTGTTCTCCTGCTGCTGCAGGGCTGTATCCTTTCTTTACTTCGGTGATGGTAGCGCCATCTGTAATGATGGTCATTTCTTTTAAAACAGTTTGGTTTTTTACATCAATCAGCTGGCCGCAGTGAATGATGGTTTTTTGTGCCATTGTACAAACCGATACAATGGTCATACTAAACAGTAAGAGGGCTTTTTTCATATGCATTCGTTTCAGGGAAGTTAAGTGAAATAACCCGGAAACTAAAAAGCCCCGGTTTTACCGGGGCAAAGAACAAGTACCAAACAACTGCTTATTTATTGGGTTGCGGTGTGTAGCGCAAATATGGCTTCACCACTTTTACACCTTTGGGGAATTTTTTAATGGCATCTTCTGTGCTTACGGCAGGGGCCACAATCACATCTTCGCCTTCTTTCCAGTCGGCCGGTGTGGCTACGCTGTAGTCGGCGGTCAGCTGCAGGGAATCAATTACCCGAAGCACTTCATAAAAATTTCTTCCGGTAGAAGCGGGGTAGGTAATGAATAATTTCACTTTTTTATCCGGGCCTATAACAAAGAGGGAACGCACGGTGGTGGTGGCGGAAGCATTCGGATGTATCATATCGTATGCAGTTGCCACGCTTCTGTCTTCATCCGCAATAATGGGGAATCCTACAGTGGTGTTTTGTGTTTCATTAATATCATTGATCCAGCCTTCGTGCTTGCCAAGGCTGTCTACACTCAACGCCAGCACTTTTACATTACGCTTTTCAAATTCAGCCTGCAATTGTGCTGTTCTGCCAAGCTCTGTGGTACAAACAGGCGTATAGTCGGCCGGATGAGAAAATAATACGCCCCAGCTATCTCCCAGGTATTCGTAAAAATCAATATCACCCTTACTGGTTTTTGCCTTGAAATTGGGCGCTGTGTCCCCTAATCTTAAGCTCATATTAAAATGATTTAGGTAGCAAATATAATATTTCCTACTAAATAACTAGACTATTTAACATTAAATTTCCTTTGACCCGCCCCGGATGGTCCGGGCTTTCTGCAGGGCACTCCTGCCATACTTATTCTTTACTGCATCAATGGCTTTATAGAGTTCATCCTTTTTTCCCCCGTCGTCGAAGAGACTTCCCTGCAGTACATGGCTGGTGAGTTCAGAAAGCCGGACTCCCAGCAATCGAACGGGTTGCCCTTTCCGGTATAGCTGGTGAAACAGATCGATCCCCACCGGAATCAGTTCATCATCCCGCATCGTGTAATCGATGGTGGTTTGGCGGGAAGTGGTTTCAAAATCGGGATAACGGATTTTCACCGCAATGCAACCGGCCAGTTTCTTATCCTGCCTTAATTCATAAGCCACTTTTTCGGTCATGCGCACCAACTCGCTCAATAAAAAAGGTACATCCGTCTTGTTTTCCTCAAAAGTGTTTTCGGTAGAAATTGATTTGGATTCATGATATGGATGTACTGCACTTTCATGAATCCCCTGTGATTTTCTCCAGAGGTCGGGGCCATACTTACCCAGTTTTTTTTCCAGCTCTGCAACCGGTGTTTCACTGAGTTGCTGAATGGTATAGATTCCCATTCCCTTTAGCCTCGTATAGGTGCTCTCACCCACACCTGAAAATTTATTGACGGACAATGGCGCCAGGAAAGCTTTTTCCATACCGGGTTTCACAAAAAGATACCCATTGGGTTTGGCTTCGTCTGTAGCAATCTTTGCAATCATTTTATTGGTAGCCAGTCCAAAGGAAATGGGCAATTGCGTCTGTTCCATAATTTCCTTCCGCAATGCAATTGTCCATTCAAAAGGATCAAAGAACTTATCCATTCCGGTGAGATCAATAAAGAACTCATCGATGGATGCCTTCTCAAACAAAGGCGCTTTGGCTGCAATGATCTCGGTTACCCAACGGGAGTAACGGCTGTACTCTCCTCTTGTACCCCGTACGATCAATGCCTGCGGACAAAGCTTCATGGCCGTACGCATGGGCATTGCGCTTCGCACCCCAAATTTCCTGGCTTCGTAACTGCAGGTTGTTACCACTCCCCTGTCCCGGGAACCACCTACAATCACGGGCTTTCCCTTCAGGGATGGGTCGTTCAACACCTCTACACTTACAAAAAAGGAGTCGAGGTCTAAGTGGGCAATATATCGCTGCGGGGCATTCATCAATAGCGGAAAGTTAGAAAGATTCCCTGATTACCACCCCAAGAATCACCCATTTATGTGGCCGCCTTTGTTGAAGATGGGGGCTAGCTTTGCGCTTTATTTAAAATGATGAAACTCATATTACTGATCACCGCTTTATTGCTCCACACAATGATTGCTGCGCAAAGCGCCATTGTGTATGCCCGGGACCCCGTTCCCGGCTTTGCTCACCAAAGAATTTCTGTAGAAGACATGAGGCCCAATATTACTTTCCGGCAACAAATCATTGTAAGGGTCTCTACCAAGATATTCCAACTGACTGACAGAGACAAAACAAACTTCCAACCCTCCTCCCCTCCCGATATCCTGATACATCCTGTATTATGAAAAGATTCGGTCATGGAAGCAGCCGTCGGCTTTATACGCAGAAAATATAGGCCCCTTAATCAGGAACGGTAAATATCGAGCAGCCCGTCGGGAAGTGTTACATATACTTTCTTCCCTGCATGGTCTATCTCGTCCAGCGTTTCTGCATGCAAGGGAATCAGGGCTTCATTACCTTCCAGTGATACGCGCAGTAAAACCTGATGAGGTTGTTCAATCACCTCTTCGATAGGTCCGAGATTCTCCTCTTCATCGGTGATGAGTTCATAGCCTAACAGGGAAATCGGTGCGTTCTTTCCGGCCAGCTTTCTGAAATCTGCATCCGGCAACCAAACCTGCCTGGTGTTTAAGCGGGAGGCCGCTTCCTTTGTATGAATGCCTTCCAGCTTTACATAAACTTCCTCGTGATCCTTAGCCTTAGAGGATTCTATAAAGTAAGGCAGGTAGGAACCCTTCACTTCTTCCACAAACAAAGCCTTCACACCATTCAGTGTGGTCTTTTTTCCGAGGGAATGTTTAAGGATTACTTCACCCTTCAATCCAAAAGCCGCAACTATTTTTCCAATATTGATATAATCGTTCATCAGGTGCAAGTTAATAAGCATCTGCGGTTTTACCCTATAGACATAAAAAAGGGTCCGAAAAAATCCGGACCCTTTCAGCTATTTGTTCAGGCAGCAATTCGGCTTACGCTTCAGCAGTACCTTCTTCGGCAGTTGCTGCAGCTTCAGCAGGCGCTTCTTCCTTCACTTCAACTTTCTTCACAACAGGAACGTATGCTTTCTTAGCACGCTGCTTGCTCTTGTGTTCTTCGTTTCTGCGGGTGATGTTCGCTTCGTGCTCATTGTGCCATTCCTGGAACTTGGTCATTGCAGCTGCATCATCAAACAGACCCAATTTAACACCACGTAACAGGTGTTTCAGGTACAATACTCCTTTAAATGAAAGGATTCTGCGAACGGTGTCCGTAGGTTGAGCGCCCTTATTCAGCCAGTCCAGTGCTTTCTGACGATCCAACTGGATGGTTGCAGGAACCGTTAATGGGTTGTAAGTTCCGATCTTTTGGATGAACTTACCATCTCTTGGTGCACGACCATCAGCTACTACGATAAAGTAGAAGGGTCTTTTTTTACTCCCGTGTCTCTGGAGTCTCATTTTTACTGCCATAAATAGAAATTTATAAGGCGTGATTAAATTGGTTAATGTTCTGGTTGAAACCAGCAGCGCGAAAGTAATAGATTTGCAATTAACTTCCAAAGCCGATCTCTTTTCGGGTAGTTAAAGCTATATTAAAAGAACTTATATATAACAATATCTGATTATAGCTTATCTCTTCATTCCGGGGATCCTGCCACCCATCGGCATATTGTTCATCATCTTCATCATCTGCTTCATCTGCTCAAACTGCTTCATAAAGGCATTCACTTCCTGAATATCTTTTCCGCTTCCTTTGGCAATCCGCAGTTTTCTGCCCTGGGTCAGGGAATCGGGATTGGCTCTTTCGAAAGGAGTCATAGAACTGATCATGGCTTCTATTCCTTTGAAAGCATCGTCTTTGATATCAATATCTTTTACGGCCTTGCCCACGCCGGGAATCATACCCATCAGGTCTTTCAGGTTACCCATTTTCTTGATCTGCTGCAGCTGATCCATGAAATCCTGGAAATCAAACTGATTCTTACGAATCTTTTTCTCCAGTTTCCTGGCTTCCGCTTCATTGAACTGGGCCTGTGCTTTTTCTACCAGGGAGGTAATATCACCCATTCCCAGGATTCGCTGCGCCATCCTTTCCGGATAAAACACATCCAGGGTATCCAGTTTCTCTCCGCTGCTGACAAACTTGATCGGTTTATCTACCGTGTATTTGATAGAGAGGGCTGCACCACCCCGGGTGTCACCATCCAGTTTGGTCAGTACCACACCCGAAAAGTTGAGCCGGTCGTTGAACGCTTTTGCTGTATTCACCGCATCCTGGCCAGTCATGGAATCCACCACAAAGAGGATCTCTGTCGGGTTCACGGCCGCCTTGATATTGGCCACTTCAGTCATCATCACTTCGTCGATGGCCAAACGGCCCGCTGTATCAATGATGACTACATTCTTATTGGTTGCTTTTGCTTCCTTAATTGCATTCTGCGCAATAGAAACCGCGTCTTGGTTTTCCCGCTCACTGTAAATACTCACCCCGATCTGCTCTGCCAATACGGTCAACTGGTCGATCGCTGCAGGACGATAAATATCCGCAGCCACCACCAATGGGGATTTCCCTTTTTTGGTTTTCAGGTAATTGGCCAGCTTACCGGTAAAAGTGGTTTTACCACTACCCTGTAACCCTGCTATCAGAATTACTGCAGGGTTTCCGGTGATATTGAAATCGGCTTCCCGCCCCCCCATCAGCTCGGTAAGCTCATCCTGTACAATCTTGGTCATTAACTGACCCGGGCTGATCGAATTGATTACCTTTTCGCCTACCGCCTTATCTTTTACCTTCTCGGTAAATTCTTTGGCTATTTTAAAATTCACATCGGCATCCAGCAGGGCCCTGCGAATATCCTTGACCGTATTGGCTATATTCAGTTCATTAATCCGCGCTTCCCCTTTGAGGTTCTTGAACGCGGATTCCAGTTTTTCCGATAGACTTTGAAACATAATGACCCCTTTGCTTAATTTAAAGAGGTACAAATATACTGGCTATAATATAAATACCGCTGAATTAGCCCAGGTACACGCGGAGATAGTTGCTGCGTTTGGCGGAGCGTAGTTTGGTAATAGCTTTATCCTTGATCTGGCGTACCCTTTCGCGGGTGAGGTTGAACCTTACGCCAATATCTTCGAGGCTCAGCGCATGGTCCACGCCTATTCCAAAAAAATAGCATAGCACGGTTTTTTGGCGGTCGGTCAGTGTTTGCAGGCTTCTTTCTATCTCTTTGTGCAACGACTCGTGGTACACCAGTCGATCGTCTGTTCCGGCGGTATTGGTGTTTTCCATCAGATCCATGATTGTGCCCCCTTCTCCGTCCATCAGGGGGGTATCCATGCTTACATGGCGAAATCCGGCGCTCATGGTAGCCGTCACTTCTTCTAGCGGCAGATCCAGCAGTTCTGCCAGTTCTTCTGTGGTGGGCTCGCGTTCAAATTCCTGCTCCAGTTGCTGATAAGCCTTGCTGATCCGGTTGGTAAGACCCACTTTGTTCAGGGGTAGCCGCACAATCCGGCTTTGTTCTGCCAGCGACTGGAGAATGCTCTGGCGGATCCACCATACAGCATAGGAAATAAATTTAAATCCCCTGGTTTCATCAAAACGGAGGGCTGCTTTAATCAGCCCCAGGTTGCCTTCGTTGATCAGATCCGATAAGGTGAGCCCCTGGTTTTGATACTGTTTGGCAACGGAAACTACAAACCGAAGGTTTGATTTAACCAGCCGGTCTAACGCTCTCTGGTCGCCGGTACGGATCTGAACAGCCAGCCTTACTTCTTCTTCGGGTTGAATCAGTTCTACCTTCCCAATTTCCTGTAAATATTTCTCCAAACTCTGGGATTCCCTGTTGGTGATGGATTTTGTTATTTTGAGTTGTCTCATACTCATCATAAACAGTTTTAAAGGACAGATTAGGAAAACTGAATTTAACTCTTTTGACGGTCCTTTCAAAAAAATCGTATAAACAAATGATTTACAACAATTTAAGCAAGGTTAACCCTCTCTGGAAATGCATTCTGGAATTAAAAAACGGCGATTTTTTAATAAAACATTTGGGGGATAGGTATTATTTAATATTATTGCACGCTACCATAGCTGGTTAAAGAAAATTGAATGAGTAAAAAGCAGTTATTTACGTTAGAATTTCCGGTTAGATGTTCTCCCGTTATTTTATATGAGTTTTTAGCAACCCCCGCCGGTTTGCAGGAGTGGTTTGCCGATAAAGTAGATGAATGGGAAAATGTGTTCAGCTTCTCCTGGAACGGGGGGGTACCCGATAAAGCTGAGATTGTAGACAAGGAAGAAAACAAGTTTATCCGTTTTCACTGGTTGCACAGCGATAAGAACGAGTATTTTGAGTTCAGGATCGAAAAAACAGAGATTTCGAACCAAACCATCCTGGTGATCAAGGATTTTGCCGAAAAAGGCGATATCAAGGATCAGAGCCAGTTATGGGGCTACCAGGTGAAGGAGCTCTTCCACCGCCTTGGTGCTTAACCGGACTAGTATTCGGTTAACATGGCCAAAAGCCGGTTAAAATGCCTGGTCATAAACTGATCAATATCATCCCACTCCTGCAGTGGGATTTTTTTTGCCAGTTTCAAAAAGGGGAGCCCGGTAACCGATTGCCCGTTCCAATCGGCAATGGGCAGGTAATTATCCTTCTCAAAATGGTGCTGCCAGGGGTCTGATCCTATGCCTATGTACCAGTCGCGGGTTTCAGCAGCGTATTTCCCAAATAACTGAAAGTAATTGTTGACAGAGGGTCCATATTCCGCCAGGTACCTGCCTTTCAGCACCAGCTGAATGCTGCAGTGATTGCCCCACCAGAAAAAAGTACGGATGGCCATCACGTCCTGCTGGGTAAAGAATCGGGGATAATCCAGCATTACATAAGGGAGTGACTGGTATTGCTCCCCTTTGGAGATTTTGGGTTCCATGTTAAAAACTTCAGAATGGGCAAATCCGGTATACTTACCGGCGTCGCTCCGGTAGGTATTGCTGATCTCACCAAAAAGATCGGTCACTTTCTGAATAATCCTGTTCTTTGTTAAAATCCAGTCCGCATTATTCACCAACTCCAGTTCCTTTGGTGAAAGTGTTACTTTTGCTGCACTCATAACAACAATATTAAGACAGGTTAAGTGATAAAAAAACTGGACATACTGATTATCCGCTCTTTTGTGGGTCCTTTCATAGCCGCATTCCTTATTTCCATCTTCGTATTAACCATGCAGTTCTTCTGGTTATACATAGACGACCTGGTGGGAAAGGGCCTGGATTTACTGACCGTCCTAAAACTGGTAGGCCTGGTAACCCTGTTCTGGGTACCAACGGCATTACCCCTGGCCCTATTGTTTTCCTCGATCATGACCTTTGGCAATCTGGGCGAATCCTTTGAGCTGGTAGCCATTAAAGCGGCGGGCATCCCCCTGTTGCGTTTCATGCGTCCCTTACTGGTGATCACTTTATTCATTTGCGGACTGGCATTCCTGTTTGCCAACAACATCATTCCGGTGACCCAGCTCAAACTGAGTGCACTGAAATATGATATCATTGTATCCAAACCTTCCATCGACATCAAAGAAGGTGTTTTCTACGATAAGATTGATGGCTATGTTATTAAACTGGGTAAAAAGGAAAAGAACGACAGCGTAATTCACGATGTAGTGATTTTTGAAAAGGGCTATAGCCTGCAAGACAATATCCTGATTGCAGAGAGCGGTGTTATGCGGGTAACAAAGGACAAAAGGTTCCTTGAGTTCATCCTGAAAAACGGTTGGCGCTACGAAGAAAAAGGACAGCGGGTTATTACCAATACACAGTTTACCCGCATGGGCTTTAGGGAATACAAGAAAATCTTTGACCTGAAAAGTTTCCAGATGAACAAAACCGGGGACAGCGCTTTTTACGATCCGAAGATGCTGAGTATCCGCCAGCTCAATGATGCGATTGACTCACTGAAGCATGTAGATACATTTTATGCCAAACGGTCTGCAAAAGAAATTTCGCCTTATCTCCGCTTTGCGCGCTATACCGATACGGGATGGAAAATGCCGGCAAAGCAACCACTTCCTACCGTAAAAGCAGAGAGGCTTATTCCGGATAGTTTAAAAGCGGGCATTGCGGATGCAGCCGCCAATCAGATGGCCACCATTAAGGGAACCATCGATATGATGTCGAGGGATTCGGATGAAAAAGCAGAATCACTCCGCATGCACGAAATTGAGTGGCACAGAAAGTTTACGCTTTCCGTGGCCTGCCTGGTATTATTTCTGATCGGTGCGCCGCTGGGATCCATTATACGAAAAGGAGGATTGGGAACCCCGCTGGTATTTGCCATCATCTTCTTTGTTATTTTTCATCTGTTCAACACTTTTGGCGAAAAATTTGTAAAGTCCGGACAGGCCAGCGCTTTAAACGGAATGTGGCTCTCCACTTATCTGCTGATTCCCATCAGCGGATTCCTGATCTACAAAGCCATGCATGATTCACAATTATTTAACCAGGAATTCTACTACAGAACCTTTCAACAGGTGCGTGCATTTTTTGCTAACTTTAAAAGAAAAAAAAATCATGAAACAACATAACAGCAGAAGAGCCTTTATCAAAACAACCGGCAAAGCCGGATTGGCAGCAGGTATCGGATTATCTGTACTACCCTCCTTTAGCTTTGCAGCCGGTAATACTCCGGTTGGCGGAGGGTATGCACAACAACCCCTTCCTTATGGCTACACCGCACTGGAACCTGTAATTGATGCGCTTACCATGGAAATTCACTACACCAAACACGCAGCCGCGTATACCAAAAACCTGGGAGAAGCCTGTGTAGCGGAAAAAGTAGATACCAACCAGGTTTCCCTGGAAGCGTTGCTTGGCGCTGTTTCGAAGTATTCCGCCAAAATGAGGAATAATGGTGGGGGGCATTATAACCACGAGTTATTCTGGCAATGCATGAAAGGCGGCGCATCTTCTCAACCAACCGGCAAACTGGCCGCAGCCATCGACCGTTCCTTCGGATCATTCGAAGCATTCAAAACACAGTTTACCGATGCAGGTAAAAACAGGTTTGGGAGCGGTTGGGCATGGCTGATAGAAACCGCCGATCACCAACTGGCAATAGGTTCTACTCCCAATCAGGACAATCCGCTGATGGATCTCAGCCCGCTGAAAGGAAAGCCATTGCTGGCGCTGGATGTATGGGAGCACGCCTATTATTTAAAATACCAGAACAAGAGACCCGACTATATCAACAACTGGTGGAATGTAGTCAACTGGGAATTTGTTCAATCAAGATCTGATATATGAAAGTAACCACTACCTGGCAGGAAGCGCTGGCTTTCGACTGCACTTCCGACAATGGTCATACAGTAAGAATGGATACCACCAAAGACGGTGGAGGGCTGGATAGCGGAATGAGTCCAAAAAAAATGTTGTTGGGTTCTTTGTGCGGATGCAGTGGAATGGATGTAGCAGATATCCTAACCAAGATGAAAGTGAAATTCAGCAAACTGGAAATCACCGCAGAAGCAGAACAGACCGATGAACATCCCAAAGTGTTTAAAAGTATCGACCTGGTGTACAGTTGCGATGTAGATCCCGCCGATCAGGATAAACTGGCCCGCGCCGTGAACCTGTCTATGGAGAAGTATTGCGGCATCTCGGCCATGCTGGCAAAACATTGCCCTATCAATTATACCAGCAGAGTGATCAGTTAGTGCGCTGCAATACGCCTGCTAAAAAATAAGCGTTATGACCAATAAGCCACTGCAGAATTACCAGGTGCAGAAATGGATCACCATCTTAAGCCTGGTGCTCTTTGTGGTAAAGATTACCGCTTATTACCTCACTGCCTCCCTGGCCATATTATCGGATGCTTTGGAAAGCATCGTGAATATTATCGCCGGATTTATTGGCCTGTACAGTTTATATGTAGCTTCCAAACCAAGAGACCAGGACCACCCCTACGGGCATGGCAAGGCAGAATTTATTTCTGCGGCCGCGGAAGGAAGCCTGGTGATTGCAGCCGGCATCATGATCATCTACGAAACAGTGATGAACATGCTCGATAAAACGCAGGTAAAACAACTGGACCAGGGTATCTGGCTCGTGGCAATCACCGCCGTTATGAATTACCTGGCAGGCGCGTATTGCATAAAAGTGGGGAAAAAGAACAAATCACTGGCGCTTGAATCGAGCGGGCGGCATTTACAAATAGATACCTACTCCACATTGGGTGTACTGGCAGGTATTACCCTGATCTATTTCACCGGACTGTTGTGGCTGGATCAGGTCATTGCACTGGCCATGAGCATCTGGATCATGTACAACGGATATACCATCCTCCGCAGATCCCTGGCCGGGATTATGGATGAGGCCGATATGGAATTGCTGAACCAGTTTATTGCGGAGCTCGACCGGCACAAAAAAGCGGAATGGATAGACCTGCACAATCTGCGGGTGATCAAGTACGGGGAGCTGCTGCATATAGACTGCCACCTCACCCTCCCATGGTACCTGAACCTGCATGAGGCCCACCGGGAAATAGACGCTTTATCCGACCTGATTAAAAAACGGTTTGGGGATGCTATTGAACTGTTTGTGCATACAGACGGCTGCCTCGAATTCAGTTGCGCCATCTGTACAAAAACAGACTGTACCCAACGGCAGCATCCTTTTGAAACCAGGCTGCACTGGACCATGGACAATATTGTATCGAACAAGAAACACAGAATCCTGCATAGTACATAACTTTATTAATACCTTGCGGGGGCATTATACCATCATACTATAAATTAAATAAGATGAAAGTTTGGAAAGATTATCAGGAACAGCACAAAGACCGTTTTCTGGAAGAATTACTGGACCTGTTGCGCATACCGAGTGTGAGTGCGAGGAGTGAACACAAAAAAGATATGGAGCACTGTGCGGAAGTAGTGAAAGTCCGTTTGCTGGAAGCAGGTGCAGACACGGTTACCATCTATCCTACTGAAGGGCATCCGATTGTATATGCCGAAAAAATTACCGATCCGTCTAAACCAACCGTATTGGTTTATGGTCACTATGATGTGCAGCCGGCAGATCCGATTGAACTCTGGAACAGCGGACCTTTTGAACCGGTCATCAAAGACGGAAAAATCTTTGCCCGGGGTTCTGCGGATGACAAAGGTCAGTTTTACATGCACGTGAAAGCTTTGGAAACCTTTACCCAAACCAATTCCCTGCCCACCAATATCAAATTCCTGATTGAGGGAGAAGAAGAAATCGGAAGCCCGAACCTGGCCACGTTTGTGAAGAACAACAAAGCGCTGCTGAAAGCAGATGTAATTCTGATCAGCGATACTTCCATGATCAGCATGGATACCCCGTCTATTGATATCGGTGTTCGCGGACTGAGCTATATAGAAGTGGAAGTGACCGGCCCCAACAGGGACCTGCACAGTGGTGTGTATGGCGGAGCGGTTGCCAACCCGATTACCATACTGTCTAAAATGATTGCTTCCTGCCACGATGAAAATAACCATATTACCATCCCTGGTTTCTATGACGATGTGGTGGAATCCACCCCGGAAGAAAGGGCCAAGATGGCGCTGGCGCCTTTTGACGAAAAGGAGTTCAAAGCCGATCTGGGTATTCAGGCTTTATGGGGCGAGAAAGGATATACCACCAACGAAAGAACAGGGATCCGTCCAACACTGGAGATCAATGGAATCTGGGGTGGCTATACCGGTGAAGGTTCCAAAACCGTGTTACCTTCCAGGGCCACTGCAAAAATATCTGCAAGGCTGGTACCCAATCAGTCTGCAGTTGCTATCACACAAAAATTACTGCAATACTTTAAGTCTATTGCACCGGAAGGCGTAACTGTAAATGCACAGGAGCATCACGGTGGCGAACCGTATATGACCCCGATAGATTCTGTTGCCTACAAAGCAGCGGCAAAAGCGGTTGAAACCACTTTTGGTAAAGAACCTATTCCGGTACGTGGTGGCGGAAGTATCCCGATCTGTTCCCTGTTCGAAAAAGAACTGGGATTGAAAATTGTATTTCTCGGGTTTGGCCTCGACAGCGATAACCTGCATAGCCCTAACGAGAAATATGATCTGGTGAACTTCTACAAAGGCATCGAAACCATTCCTTATTTTCATCAGTACTTTGCAGAAATGAACGCTTAGGTATGGCTGTTGAGAAAGAAAAACTCAGGATCGATAAATACCTCTGGGCCATCCGTTTGTTCAAAACAAGAAGCCAGGCCGGAGATGCGTGCAGCAAGGGTAAGGTGAAACTGAAGGGCGACAATGTAAAAGCATCGCGCATTGTAGGTATCGGGGATGAGTATGAAGTAAAGACAGAAGCTAAGAAATGGGTAATAAAAGTTACGGGATTGCTGCACACCAGGGTGCAGTATCCCGAAGCTATTAAGCATTATATTGATATTACCCCCGCAGAAGAACTGGATCGCATTAAGTTTGAAGCTTCCAGTTTTCATACAGGTAAACGTTTAAGCAAGGTGGGCAGGCCTACCAAAAAAGAGCGCAGGGACCTGGGTGAATTCATGGATTAATTTGGAGCTATGAGCATGACCATTGATATTATTACTGTTGTTCCGGAACTGCTGGAAGGCCCTTTCAGCCACAGCATCCTGAAGCGCGCCCGCGATAAGGGATTATTAACAGTAAGAACACATAACCTGCGCAAATGGGCTATTAACAAGCACGCACAGGTGGATGATTATCCGTACGGCGGCGGTGCGGGTATGGTGCTCATGTGCGAGCCACTGGCCAATGCCATTGAAGCGTTACAGCAGGAAACAACATATGACGAGATCATTTATATGACCCCTGATGGTCATCGTTTTGATCAGCAAACCGCTAATCAACTTTCGTTAAAAGGCAACCTGCTCATTATCTGTGGCCATTACAAGGGGATAGATGAACGTATCCGGCAACGATTTGTAACCATGGAAATCTCCATCGGCGATTATGTGCTCAGCGGAGGCGAGCTGGCGGCAGCAGTAGTAATCGACGCTATTGGCCGTTTAATACCGGGCGTACTCAGTGATGAAACATCGGCCTTATTCGATTCATTCCAGGATAATCTGCTGGCCCCTCCTGTATATACCAGGCCTGCCAGTTTCAGGGGCGATGATGTACCGGAGATACTGCTGCAGGGCGACCCTAAGAAAGTGGAAGAATGGCGCTATGAGCAATCGCTTGAAAGAACCAGAACCAGGCGCCCGGACCTGTTGAAAGAAGAATAAGGTTCCAATTGAACACGCAGAGCGGTTTTGCGCTTATCCGCTCCACCGGCCATTTGGAGAATTTTAATGGGAAAATTCCCGATTTCCACGCAATTTCATGGTATTATCAGCACCTGTTAACTGCCATTATACTTCATGAGAACCATTTCCCTGCTCATTGCACTCTCCTGTACCGTTTTCCTGCGTGCCCAGATACGCAACGGTGAAGCTTTTCAAAAAGATTACCAGATTCATATAACCAGAACCAATGCATCCGTTAAAGTGGATGGGATACTGGATGAACCGATCTGGTCCAATGCACAGATGGTCACTTCTTTCTGGCAAAAATTCCCCGACGATAAAAACAAAGCCACCCGTAAAACGGAAGTCAGAACAGCCTACGATAATAAGTTCCTTTATATAGCGTACACTGCTTACGATACCGGGAAGGCATTCATACAGAGCCTGAAAAGAGATTTTGGGCATGATGGCAACGACTGCGTAGCGGTAATCATAGACCCGATGAACACAAGGAACAACGGCTTTTTCTTTATCGTGAACGCATTCAACGCACAGAGCGAAGACCAGCTCAGTTCAGCAGGAAATGGTTTGAACTTTAGCTGGGACCAAACCTGGTATTCGGGCACCAAAAGATACGACGACAAATGGACGGCGGAAATTGCCATCCCATTCAAAACATTGCGCTACGCATCGGGCAGAAAAACCTGGGGCATCAACTTTTTGAGAGTAGATACCAAGACCAATGAATATGCCGTGTGGACCAATCTGCCCGTCAACTTTCCTTCCTACGATCTGGGTTACACAGGTTCGCTGGTTTGGGATGAAGCGCCACCGAAGCCCGGCAGCAACTCGGTGGTGGTTCCCTTTATTACAACAGAACTGGAACAGGATAACCAGGGAGATGGCAAGGTAAAGGCCAGCCCCAATGCAGGGTTCGATGCAAAAGTGGGGCTCACTTCCTCGCTCAACCTCGATTTAACCATGAACCCCGATTTCTCGCAGATAGAGGTAGACAGGCAGGTAACCAATTTATCGCGCTTCAATATTTTCTTTCCGGAAAGAAGAACTTTCTTCCTGGAAAATGCAGACCTCTTTTCCGGATACGGAATAGATCCGATCCGTCCCTTTTATTCGCGAAGAATAGGGCTGGATGCCAATGGCAACAGGATCCCTATTTTATTTGGCGCCCGGGTTACCGGAAATATTGCCAAGAAAACCAGGCTGGGATTCATGAATATGCAAACTGGCCGGAAAGGAGATTACGCTCCGGAAAATTTCACCGCGCTGTCTGTAGATCAGCGAATCTTCAAACGTTCGGTGATCAAGGGCTATGTGCTGAACCGGCAGAGTTTTATGACAGACGCCGAGAAGGCCCAAAATCCATTGAATGAATTCGGACGCAATGCAGGTATGGAATTCAGCTATTCCGACCTGGAAGGCAAATGGGGCGCATGGGCCAATTACCATCACGCCTTCAAGCCCGGTATTACCAGGGATAACCAGTATTACAGCATTGGTACACAGTATAATTCCAGGAACTTTGGGTTTGTGCTTGATTTTGGTAAACTCGGCACCAACTATTATACCGACATGGGATTTGTGGAGCGGGTCGAAAACTATGATGCAGCAAGAGATACCATTGTGAGAGTGGGGTTCAAACATATTTTCAGCCAGCTTAATTACAAGATCATTCCACAGAAAGGAGCCGTAATCGGTTATCAGTTTCAGGCGGAAAATTATCTTGTGTTTAATCCGGACAACACGTTCAACGAAAGAAATACCAGTCTTAATTTCAACACACAGTTCAGGAGTACCAGAACCATCAATCTTACCCTGGCCAATAATGAAGTGCAACTACTGTTCCCTATTTCGTTTACAGGAGCAACGCCCTTACCGGTGGGGAACTATCAATATAATAACCTCGATTTTGGTTACAAATCTGATTTCAGAAAGCAATGGAGTTTTTCCTTTAACGGCGGATACGGTAGTTTCTACAATGGCACCAATAAAAGCCTCAGTACCGGGTTCACCCTAAGAAGATTGCCGAATGTAACCTTTAACCTGAATTTTCAGTACAACAAGCTGGAATTCCCGGGCAGTTATGGCTCCACTGAACTTTTCCTGATTGCCCAACGCACGGAAATCAATTTTTCCACCAAACTATTCTGGACTACTTTTTTCCAATACAACACCCAACGAAACAATATCAATATCAACAGCAGGCTGCAGTATCGCTTCAAGCCAATGAGCGATTTATTCTTCGTTTATACAGATAATTATTTTACCGATCCTTTATTCAGAAGCAGGAACAGGGCCCTGGTATTCAAACTCAATTACTGGTTGAATTTATAAACAGAAGCCCCGGGCAAATTGCCCGGGGCTTCTGTTGAAATACAATCTTAGTATCCGCTGTTTCAGGCTATTTTACGCCGATTACCGGAACCTGTTTTTCGTTGATCAGTTTATTCAGTTGTTTCAGATCCACGTCCAAAATGGTTTTCAGTTTAGACAGTTGCACATCGGCCTGTCCGCCCAGTTCTGCAAAGGCTTCTCTCAGTTGCTTGCTTGGCGGGTTCTGTCCGCTTGAGGCCACACCGTACAATCCGGAAATTTTATCGTTTAAACGGATCGGAAAATTCAACACGTCCTGTCCGCTCTTCGATTTGGTTTGATACAATGCTTCCTCAACAACAGTAAGTTGTTTCGCAATGGTATCAGCCAGTTGCTTCAGCTCTTTGTTGGCCTTTGCATCAATTCTGCCGGTCAGGTCTTTGATCTGGTTACGAACTGTCCTGATGCTTCCGATCCCTTTCTGAATTTCGCTGAACTTATCTCTTACCTGCAACAGGAATCCAACCTGTGCATCATAATCGGCTTCTGTCATTTTATATGCAGGATCTGCCTTAATTACAAACGGAACATCTACAGAGTCCTTATTGTAACGAAAACGCGCACTGTATTTTCCAGGCGCAGCCTTTGTAGTACCAATGCTGCCATTCCACAAAATCATGCCATCCGCTTTCTCTGACGGGGGATAATTCATATCCCAGGCAAACTGGTTCAGGCCTTCCGAGAAATCCAGTTTATCGGAAGGATCTTTTGCAGTTGGGCTGAATGTTCTGATTGGGTTACCTGCTTTATCAAAAACGGTAACAGATACTTTGGAACTATCCGTTACATTTTCCAGGTAATAATTCATCAGGGATCCTGGAAGCGGATTGGCTCCTGTATTAGGTTCTGCAGCTGCAACGCCTCTTCTTCTGCGGCCACCGCCACCTTCCAGCCTGTAGGCATCATCTACCGGAAATACATGCAGGTTCTTACCGGCAAGTGCAACATCTTTATGCTGAACAACCGTCAGATCATCCAGTATCCAGATACCTCTTCCCTGGGTTACCACAATCAGGTCATTATTCTTAATCGTCATATCGGTAACAGGTACCACAGGCATATTTAACTGGAAAGTTTTCCAGTTAGCTCCACCATCATAACTGATGTACATACCAAACTCGGTACCTGCATACAATAAACCGGGGCGTTTTTTATCCGCACGCATGGCACGGGTAAAATGCATCGGGTTGATGCCATGGGTGATTTTAGTCCAGCTCTTACCATAATCTTCTGTTTTGAAGATATAAGGTGTATAGTCGTCGGACTTATATTTGGTTCCCGCAAAATAAGCAGTGCCTTTTTTAAACGGATCTGTTTCAACACAGTTCCACATCATCCATTTACCTGCTTCGGCCGGTGTAACATTCTCCCAATTTTTGCCGCCGTCCTTACTTACATGAATCAGTCCGTCATCGCTTCCTGTCCACAACAGATCCTGCTCCAGGGCAGATTCAGTTGCGGTGAAAATGGTGGAGTAGTATTCTACGGAAGTATTGTCTTGTGTGATCGGTCCGCCACTGGAAGCCTGCTTACTTTTATCGTTGGTGGTCAGATCCGGGCTGAGTGTTTGCCAGCTCTGCCCGTCGTTCTCTGTTGCAAAGAGGTGGTTACCGCCCGCATATAATTTACGGGGGTTATGCGGAGAAAAGAAGATCGGAAAGTTCCACTGGAAACGGTATTTCTGTACGTCTGCACCTGCGCCCATCGGGTTATCGGGCCATACGTTGATGGCGCGGTTCTCTCCCGTACGGTGATCCAGGCGTGCCAGGAATCCTCCATAGTTACCACCATAAACAACATCATTATTCAGCGGGTCTGCAACTACATAGCCGCTTTCAAAACCGGCAGTTACCTCCCAGTCGCGTTCTGTGATTCCCGCACCGGCAGTTCTGCTCTTGATGCGAACGGTAGAGTTATCCTGCTGGGCAGCCAGGATTCTGTACGGGACTGAATTATCCGTGGATACACGATAAAACTGACCGGTAGGCTGGTTCATCATGGTGCTCCAGTGACTGCCTCCGTCAAAACTTACCTGGGCGCCGCCATCATCGGCGATAATCATCCGGTTTCCATCTTCCGGATCAATCCACAAATCATGGTGGTCGCCATGCGGTGTATTAATAGCCTGGAAAGTTCTTCCGCCGTCCCTGCTGCGCATAAACTCAACATTCAGGCAATAGACCAGGTGCTCATTTTTGGGATCTACAAATACTTTGCTGTAATACCAGGCACGCTGACGGATATTATTGTCGCTGCTGGTGAGCGTCCAGGTTTCCCCTGCATCATTGCTCACAAACATCCCGCCTTCCCTGCTCTCAATGACTGCATACACTTTATCGCTGTTGGAAGGGGCAACCGCCACACCTACTACACCCCAAACGCCTTTTGGCAATCCTTTGTTTTTGGAAATAGGTTTCCAGGTTTCCCCGCCGTCTTCACTTTTATACAGGCCGCTGCCGTCTCCACCGCTCTCCATGCTGTATGGTGTGCGAAGCACCCTCCACATACCGGCATAGAAAACAGAAGGATTCCCCGGCTCCATCACCAGATCGGAGCAACCCGTCTGATCATTTACATACAGGGTCTTTTTCCAGGTTTTACCACCATCAGTAGTTTTGTATACACCGCGCTCCTGGTTAGGTCCGAATAAATGACCAACCACCGCCGCCCAAACGGTATTGGGATCCCTTGGGTGAATCAATATCCGGATAATATGACGGCCGTCTTTTAACCCCAGGTTGCGCCAGGTTCTGCCGGCATCATCACTTCTCCAGATGCCGCCCAGGCCTTCAGACACATTACCGCGCATGGTATTTTCGCCCTCGCCTGCATAGATGATGCTTTCATCGCCCGGAGCCACGGCAACTGCACCAATGGATCCTCCAAAATATTTGTCGCTGATATTTTTCCAGTTGCTGCCACCGTCGGTGGATTTCCAGACGCCGCCACCGGTAGCGCCAAAATAGAAGGTAGTTTTGTTTTTATAACTTCCTACAGCCGCCGCACTTCTGCCGCCTCTGTATGGTCCGATTGAACGGTATTTTACTTTGGATAACAACGCTGCATCTGCGTTTTCTTCCTTAGGATTCGAAGGAACAGGTTTACCTTTGTCCTTTCTTTGTGCAGTAACCTGCAATAAACTTCCTGTACAAAGAAGTACAATCAGCAATTTTCTCATGGCAATAATAATTAGAGGAGTAATTTAACGATTGCCGTGCTGAATGCAAAAAAATTATGATGGATATGAAGCAAAACACTTACAACATCAGCGGACAGCTGGTGGATATATTCAAAAAAAAGATCTACCCGGCAGAGGTAGTGGTAGAAAACGGAATCATCCTGTCGGTGAATCCCGTTGCTGAATCGGCGATTAACACCCGTGGATATATACTCCCCGGTTTTATAGACAGTCATGTACACATAGAAAGCAGCATGCTGATACCCAGTGAATTTGCCAAACTGGCCGTGGTTCACGGAACGGTAGGTACCGTCAGCGACCCGCATGAAATTGCCAATGTATGCGGCATGGAAGGCGTTGATTTCATGATTAACAATGGTAACGAGGTTCCATTTAAATTTAATTTCGGCGCCCCAAGTTGTGTGCCGGCCACCATATTTGAAACAGCAGGCGCTGCTTTAAACAGCAACGATATAGAAGTATTGATTAATCGAAAGGAAATCAAATACCTCAGTGAGATGATGAACTTTCCGGGTGTTTTATTTAAAGACCCGGAAGTGATGAAGAAAATTGCAGCTGCGCATAAAGCCGGTAAACCGGTAGACGGGCATGCGCCGGGTTTAAGGGGGGCGCAGGCCAAAGAATACATTGAAGCAGGCATTTCCACCGATCACGAATGTTTTACCATCGAAGAGGCGCTGGATAAGCTGCAGCACGGCATGAAGATCATTATCCGCGAAGGCAGTGCAGCCAAAAATTTTGAAGCATTGATTCCGTTGCTGGAAGATCATCCGGATATGGTATTATTCTGCAGCGACGATAAGCATCCCGACAGCCTGGTAAACGGGCATATTAACCAACTCTGCGCAAGAGCCATTGCAAAAGGCATTGATCTTTTCAACGTGTTGCAGGCAGCCTGTGTAAACCCGGTAAAGCATTACCGACTCGACATTGGTTTATTAAACGCCGGAGACCCCGCAGATTTTATTGTAGTGGAAGACCTCGTACATTTTAAAGTTCACCAGACTTATATCAACGGACAGGCTTTATTAAAAGACGGAAAGTCGCTGATTGAATCGGTTGCAAGTACGGCCATCAATCAGTTCAGCTGCCAGCCGGTAATGCCGGAACAGCTGGCTATTCCGCAAAACAGTTATCCATCCGATCAGGGAAAGATACCGGTGATTGAGGCGCTCGACGGGCAACTCATTACCAATAAAATTTATGTAACAGGAAAAACTGTTGCAGAACAATGGGTAACCGATACGGCCAATGATATTCTGAAAATGGTAGTGGTGAACCGTTACAACCAGGCGCCGGTTGCCAGGTGTTTTATTAAAAATTTCGGATTTACTTCAGGAGCCATTGCCTCCACGGTAGCGCACGACAGTCATAATATTGTGGCCGTAGGCGCCAGCGATGAAGCATTGGCCAGGGCTATCAATCTTGTTATTGAAGCAGAGGGCGGCGTAAGCTGCGTAGACGGCAACAACGAAAAGTTGCTGCCGCTGCCTGTTGCGGGATTGATGAGCGCCAGCGACGGTTATCTTGTAGCAGAACAATATACAGCCATCGATGCAATGGCCAAGTCTTTGGGATCAACACTGTCTGCACCGTTCATGACCCTCAGTTTTATGGCATTGCTGGTCATTCCGCATCTCAAGCTCAGTGATAAAGGACTCTTCGACGGAGACAGCTTTCAGTTTGTGTAAGGGTTAGTCGGCTACTGCTGCCTTCACTACCTGTACGGCAACACTGTCGGTTCCCTTGGGAGCAAAGTATTTTGTTTTGAACCGGATGGTTTGGCCCGGGCCAACCTTTTCGTAAATGGTTTCTGCACCCTCATCCAGTTTAACGGCGGTTTTGCTGTAAAAGCTGAGTTTCAGGGCAACATCCTTATAGGCAGCGATGGTGGCATGGTTGGTAATCGTTCCTTTCACTACCGTTTGTCCGATCAGGTTCTTCCGGTCTGTATTTTTCGCTTCCAGAAACCGGGCAGGGTTCTTCTTTTCTTTGTCGGCAAGGGTTTCCTTCACCACTTCGTAGGTTTTTTCGTCGAACTTTTGTTGCTGACGTTCAGTACAGGCGCCAAGGCCCAGTAACAACGCCGCGGTTAAAAGGGTATTTTTCATATCCTAATGTACTCATTTATTTTACAATCCCGATTCAACATCCCTCATAACGCCCGGAACCCGCGCCGGAAAGGAGGAGACTTGGGTTTTATGCCTTATTTTCGCAGTATTAATATACAACAATGGTCATTAATCTTAGCGAACAACATAGCCTGGTTTCCAACTGGGTAGCCGAACTGAGGAATACGGAAGTACAGGGAGACAGGATGCGTTTCCGCAGAAATCTTGAACGAATCGGCGAAGTGGCTGCTTATGAAATCAGCAAGCAACTGGCCTGGACCACGCAGGAAATACCTACCCCGCTGGGTACCCATGAAAGCAAAGTACTGGAATCACAACCCGTACTGGCCACTATATTACGTGCCGGGCTTCCGTTGCACAATGGCATGCTGAACTATTTCGATAAAGCAGACAATGCCTTCATTTCGGCTTACAGAAAGCATCACCACGACGGAAGCTTCGAGATCAGGATGGAATACATGAGCTGCCCGGTCATCGAAAACAGGGTAGTCATCATCAGCGATCCGATGCTGGCAACAGGTGCTTCTATCGTCAAAACCATTCAGCACATGAAGAATGAAGGAAATCCTGCATCCTTTCATGTGGTGGTAGCCATTGCCTGCACCGTAGGAATAGAAAGCATCATACGCGAATGTGGCGAAGAAATTACCATCTGGTGCGGAGATATTGATGAAGAGCTCACCGCAAAAGGATATATTGTACCAGGACTGGGCGACGCGGGAGATCTTGCCTACGGCTCAAAAATTCAAAATTAAAAAACACCCCCCTGTTCAAAGAAATCATCATAGCGATACAGGCCTATTATCAGGCTCACCAGTTCATCAAGGCCAATAAGCTTTGGAAATGGATCATTATTCCTGGTATCATCTATTGCCTTCTTTTTTTGGGAGGAATATATTATTTCAGCAATACCTCCAGCGAATTCATTGAATGGATCGCCCTGAAGACCGGCCTGAAAAGCTGGCTGGACAAGGAAGACAGCGGTTTGCTTGGATTCCTCTTCACCATGGGTGGTCTGATTGTATGGCTGGTGCTGATGCTGTTCTATTTCTCATTGTTCAAATATTTATTCCTGATTATCGGTTCGCCGCTGTTCAGTTATCTCAGCGAAAAAACCGAATCCATCATAGAGGGTAAAGACTATCCGTTCAGCCTGAGCCAATTGGGTAGAGATATGATAAGGGGTATACGGCTCGCCGGCCGGAACGGGCTTTGGCAAACAGTATACACCATCAGCATTGTTATACTCAGCCTGATTCCTGTTGTGGGGTGGCTCACTCCGGTAATGGCCATTATTATTGAATGTTATTACTATGGATTCTCCATGCTGGACTACAGCATGGAACGTCATAAGAAATCTCCGCCGGAGAGCATCTTCTTCATCAGTAGCCACAAAGGCCTGGCCATCGGGAACGGCGTGGTATTTTATATCATGCACCTGATTCCGGTACTTGGATGGGTCCTGGCCCCTACCTATGCGGTGGTAGCCGCTACTTTAAGCATCTACCCGCTCAAGCAACAGCAACCGGAAGCTAAAGCAGAACCTGTTATATGAGGCCGGGAAAACTATACCTGATCCCCACCGTATTGCAGGAAGATGCACTGGAAACCATCCCCCCCTATATACTGGATGCAATCAAAGATTGTCAGTTGTTTTACGTGGAGAATGAAAAAACCACCCGGCGTTTTTTTAAAAAACTCTGGAAAGAAATGGTGATCGACCATTATGAATGGCATGCGATTCATAAAGCGGAGGAAGCGGTAAAAAAATCATTCATTGATGCCCTGCTGAAGGGAAAGCATATTGGCATTGTGAGCGAAGCGGGATGTCCCGGTATCGCAGATCCCGGGCAACTGCTGATTGAAGCGGCGCAAGCCAAAGGCATACAGATACAACCATTGGTAGGCCCCAGTTCAATCCTGCTGGCGCTCATGGCCAGTGGCATGAACGGACAAGCATTCCAGTTCAACGGCTATTTACCAATAGACGGAATGGAGCGAAAGAAAAAGATCAGGGAACTGGAAGCAGAATCGGAGCGCAAACACGCTACCCAGATTTTTATAGAAACACCTTACCGCAATAACCAGTTGCTGAACGATATACTACAGGTTTGTAAACCAACTACCAGTGTATGTGTAGGCGCTGATATTACCGGACCCGGAGAAATGATCCGTACCAAAAAAGTAAAGGACTGGATCGGGAAATTGCCGGAACTGCATAAAATTCCAACCATCTTCCTGATCCAGGCCTGATATCATTTAGGGCTGATAGTGGTTTCTCCCGCCACACCCCTTACTTCGAGTACACTATCTACAATGTAGGGTTGCATGCCTCTCCATGGCAATGCTCCCAGGTATCTTTTGTAATGCAGGTTCAGCTCTCTTCCGGAGTTTTTCTCCAGGATCAATGCCACTTTTTGATCGGTTACGCTAAAATCAAATTCATTACTCTGCACATTGGCCTTAAACCCGCTCTGGATAATTTTACCCTCGTAAGTTTTAAATACAAAACCTTTCTGCTGAAATGTATTAAGCACACCGGCCTTGGTGCCTTCAGCAAATACAAAATAATATTTCCAGTAAACAAAGACGATACCTGCAATCAGTAAAATGGTTACTGTACTCCAGATGATTTTTTTAGCAGTGGTCATATCAGAGTCCGTATTTATCTATGAGATAGAGTAAAGCGCCCATGTTCACCGCACCCAGGTTTAGTTCCCGCTTGTTTACATTCTCAAATACATCATTGCGTGCGTGGTGAATATCGAAGTAACGCTGGCCATCCGGAACCAGTCCGCCAATTGGCGTGCCGAAGGTTCTGTTCAAAGGGCCGATATCGGCCCCGCCGCCACCCATTGTCAGCGACTCCGTGCCATAAGGCTTCAACAAAGAAAGCCAGGATTGCACTTTCTGCAGTTGCGGTTCACTCATGGTAAAACCAAAACCTCTGGGAGTGAAACCGCCGGCATCACTTTCCAGTGCAAACACATGTTTTTCATTGTTGGCCTTTGCTTCCGTTGCATATTTATTGCCGCCTTTCATGCCGTTCTCTTCATTGGCAAACAACACAAAACGAAGGCTGTGCTTTGGCCTGTATCCCAGGGTCTTTAATGTGCGGAGGATCTCAATGGTTTGAACAATTCCGGCGCCATCATCGTGTGCGCCTTCATTCACATCCCAACTGTCGAGGTGCCCGCCAACCGTAATAAACTGATCGGGGAACTCGGAACCGGTTAACTCTGCTACCACATTATGCCCGATAGCATCCGGCAGAAAATGGCCATTGGTTTTCAATGAAACCTGGAAAGAAGATTGCCGGCTCAGTTTCCAAATATAATCGGCATCATATCCACCCAGCGCCACAGCGGGAATCTTAGGGAAGGAATCATTGTAACTCATAGAGCCGGTATGCGGATTATTATCAGTTGCTTCGGTCAGGGAACGGATCATTACACCTACAGCGCCGTATCTGGCGGCACGACTGGCGCCGTTTCTGCGGTACTGTCCTGCTTCTCCGTAAGACCGGAAGGTTTGGATATTGGTGGGATCAAATTTGTAATTATAATAAACGATCTTCCCTTTTACCTGGTCTTTTTTTGCTTCCAGTTCATCAAAATCAGCCACTGCAATCACGGGAGCGGTAACGATTTTACCATTGGTACCCAGGGAATTGCCCAAGGCCAGTACATCCAGCTTACGCGCTGTTTTTTTCCGGTCAATCCCTACAACGGTAGCTTCATCTTTTCCGCCCCTGTTCCAGTTAGGCATCAAACATTCCTGTAAAAAAACCTTGTCGGCCCCGGCAGTTTTTAAAGCACCCTCCCCCCAGGTAACAGCTTTCCTAAACTGAGGAGAACCCGCCAGCCTGCCACCAATACCTTTGGTTAATTCACGGAGGAGATCATGAGCCTTCCCATTTCGCATGATTTCATCGGAGATTTTTTTGATAAAAACGGAATCCTCATTCGTTTGCGCCTTCAGCAACGCAGGGCAAAGCAATGCCAGCAGTAACAGTTTTTTCATGTGTGTTTATTTTAAGCGAACCCGGCAAAACCAGGCAGGTTATAGCAGGCTCAAGTTAAACAATTGTTCTGTTTATACCGCTAATCCACCAGAAAAGAACAGAATCAGAAATTAGTTGTTAATTGCATATTACTAATGATAAACTGAACTTTATGCGTATTGGAATTGTGTGTTATCCTACATTCGGGGGAAGTGGCGTACTAGCCACCGAACTGGGCAAAGCATTGGCCGATGAAGGTCACCAGGTACATTTTATTACCTACCAGCAGCCTGTAAGACTGAATGTATTCAATACCAATATATTTTATCACGAAGTAAGGGTTCCGACTTACCCGCTCTTCGACTATCCGCCCTATGAAGTGGCGTTGGCAAGCACTATGGTAGATGTGATTATGAACTACGACCTGGACCTGCTGCATGTACATTATGCCATACCACATGCCTCCGCAGCGTATATGGCCCGGCAGATCGTGCAGAAGAAAATAGGCAGACACGTTCCATTTATCACCACCCTGCATGGCACGGATATTACACTGGTAGGAAAGGACAAGACCTATGAACCCGTTGTTACTTTTTCCATCAACGAAAGTGATGCCATTACTGCCGTATCCAGGAATCTGCGGGATGAAACCTACCAATCCTTTTCCATCGAAAAGGAAATAGAAGTCATTCACAATTTTGTGGATGTAGCCCGTTTCAACAAAAAGCCCATTGATGCATTCCGGAAAGTGATTGCGCCAAAGGGAGAAAAAATACTGATGCACGCCTCCAACTTCAGGAAAGTAAAACGGGTAACGGAAGTGATTGAAATCTTTGCCAATGTACTCAAAGCAGTACCTGCCAAATTGCTGATGGTAGGCGATGGCCCTGAACGGCATGCCTGTGAGGAACTGGCCAGGGAACTGGGCGTATATGACGAGGTCCGATTTCTGGGCAAACAGGAGCAGATGGAAGATATCCTGGCCGTGAGCGATGTGTTTGTATTGCCCTCCGAATACGAGAGCTTTGGTTTGGCTGCACTGGAAGCCATGGCGGCAAGATCTGTGGTGATCAGCACCAACGCCGGCGGTCTCAGCGAAATCAATATACACGGACAAACAGGTTATCTGGCCGATGTTGGTGATGTGGCATCCATGAGCTGTTTTGCCATTGAATTGCTGAAAAGTGATGAAAAACTGGAAACCATGAAGAACGCAGCCTACCAGCAGGCATTACAGTTCGATATCAAAAAAATTATTCCGATCTACGAAGCATTGTATGGAAGATTCTGCAGAATGGAGTGCATTAAGCCGGAGTAATTATGCTTCAATGCTCTTCAGCACAATTGCACAAAGCTCACTGAGTTGTTCCGCTGTAGTAATTAATGGCGGAGCTATTCTCAGGCGATCCGGTGCAAACAGGAACCAGTCGGTTACCAGGCCATTCTGCACACAGCGGTGAACAATGGCCTGTGCCCTTTCCGCCGACTCAAACTGCACTGATGCCCAAAGCCCATGATGGTTAACAGATTTGATAGCGGGGTGTTGCAGTTGCTGCAGCAGAAGCTGTTCTTTTTGTTTGGCCTGTTGAATCCAGCCGCCCTGCAGCAAAACTTCAAAAGCCGCTTTACCGGCTGCACAGGAAACAGGATGCCCGCCAAATGTGGTAATATGCCCTAATACAGGGTGATGGGTCAGCAGGTTCATCAATGCAGTGCCGGCAATGAATGCACCCAATGGCATACCGCCTCCCAGGGCTTTCCCCAACAATAATATATCCGGCACAATACCGTACTGTTCAAAAGCCCAGAGGGTTCCGGTTCTCCCAAATCCTGCCTGTATTTCGTCGAGGATCAGCAATACGCCATATTCCGTGCATTTTGCCCGCACAGCCAGCATCCATTCTGCAGAAGGAGGGTTGATGCCACTTTCTGCCTGAACGGTTTCCATGAGCACGCAGGCGGTTGTTGCGTCAATGGCATCCAGCAGTGCGTCGCTGCCATAATCAAGATGCCAGATATCGGGCAGTAAAGGGCGATACGCATTTCTCCAGTACTCATCTCCCATCACACTCAGCGACCCTTGTGTACTTCCATGATAGGCTTTATTACAGGCAATGATTTTGGTACGGCCGGTGGCGCGCTTTGCCAGTTTCATGGCGCCTTCTGTTGCTTCCGAACCACTGTTGGTGAAATACACGCAGTCCAGGGTTTCCGGCAGATGCTGCACGAGCAGGGAAGCATAAGACACCTGCGGTGATTCAATGAATTCTCCATATACAATTACATGCATATAAGCTGCAGCCTGTTCCTGTACCGCTTTAATTACAGCAGGATTTCCATGGCCAATATTGCATACGCTGAATCCGGAAATACCGTCGATGTATTTTTTTCCGGCAGTATCCCACAAATAAATCCCATCCGCCTTCGCCATTTCAATACCAATGGGTTGGGGAGATGTTTGCGCTACATGCGAAAGAAACAATTGACGATTATTCATTGCACCAAAATTAGAATAAGATGGCGGATAATTAATAACTTCGTTCAAACCTATACACAATATGGCTACTATTCTCCCTGTTCTTGGCAAACACCCGCAGATGGGTTCAGACTGTTTTATTGCACCTAACGCTACGATTGTTGGCGATGTAACCATGGGCGATGAATGCAGCATCTGGTTCAATGCCGTCATCAGGGGCGATGTGCATTATATTAAAATGGGGAACAAAGTGAATGTACAGGATGGCGCAGTGATTCACTGTACTTACCAGAAAAACCCAACAGAAATCGGAGACCGTGTTTCCATTGGCCACAATGCCATGGTACATGGCTGCACTATTCACAATGATGTACTGATTGGAATGGGCGCCATCGTAATGGACCGTTGTGTAATTCATTCCAATTCCATCATTGCAGCGGGTGCAGTATTACTGGAAGGCACCGTAGTAGAATCCGGGTGCATCTATGCGGGCGTCCCTGCCAGGAAAGTGAAAGACCTTTCTCCCGATATGATCCACGGCGAAATTGACCGGATTTCCAATAATTATGTGAAATATGCGTCCTGGTTCAGTGATTACAATCACAACTTTATAAAATAGGCTACATTTATTCTACAAATTACTCCATGAAAAAAGTACTGCTCATAGGCTGCTGTTTAACACTGGTACTGTCCTCCTGCAGGTTGCTTGGCCTGGGCGGTGGTTCTCAAAAAGCCGGCTGTCCGTCCAATGGCAAAAATGTGGGCGCAGAAAAACTGCTTTCCGGAGATGGAAAAGTAATCAAGGCCCCTAAATACAAAAAAGGAAAAAGCTTCGGCGGCTAATAGGTTCTGTCTTCCATTGTTTCGAGAATGGATAAATAGCTTACATAACGGTCTTCTGCAACGGAGCCGATCCCCACCTGTTTTTTTACCGCACAACCCGGCTCATTGGTATGCATACAATTGTTGAACTGGCAATTGCCCAGCAAACGAAGCATTTCGGGAAAATAATGCGAAAGTTCCTGTTTGGTAATATCCACGAGCCCAAATTCACGAACGCCCGGTGTGTCAATCACCCGGCTGGTTTCATTGAGGTCGAACATTTCTGCAAAAGTAGTGGTATGCAAACCCTTGCCACTCCAGTCGCTCACGGACTGCGTTTTTAAATTGAACTGCGGAAAGAGTTTGTTGATCAGGGTAGATTTACCCACGCCGCTATGCCCGCTGAGCAAAGTGGTTTTATGCTGCAACAGGGTCCTCACCTGGTCCAGCCCCTGCTCATTTTCCACACTCGTTAAAATAACCGTGTAGCCGATAGCGGTGTACATATCTTTCAATTCTTCGAACCGGGCCATTTCTTTTTTACCATACAGGTCGGCCTTATTGAAAACGATCACTGCAGGAATATGATGCGACTCGCAGGAAACCAAAAAACGGTCGATGAATCCCTGGGAGGTTCTGGGTTCTTTCAATGTGGCAAACAGCATACTCTGGTCGAGGTTGGAGGCAATGATATGGTGTTGTCTTTTGTTGTGCGGGGATACCCTTGCCACATAATTTTTCCGGTCATGAATTTCGGTGATGATGGCCGATTCCTCCTGCACATCTTCAATATCCATTTCCACGATGTCACCAACTGCAATCGGGTTGGTGGAAGTGATTCCATCAACCCTGAAAATACCTTTGGCCCTTGCATTATACATCCGGCCATCCGCCCCCCTGGCAATATACCAGCTACCTGTTGATTTGTAAATTCTTGCTTCCACGCTCTGCGAAGATAGGGCAGTTCCTAATTTTCGCTAAATATTAACCAGTTCCGGGCCCGAATCCTTTAACAGGAACCCCAAACAGGCGCTAAAATGAATATCTTTGATGTATGGGAAAATTTGCACACGACGAGATAGTGCCTTTCAGGGAAAGCGGGCTCACTAAAAAAGAACAGGTGGCGGATATGTTCAACAACATCGCCTTCAAATACGATTTTTTGAACCGTTTCCTGAGTGTGGGCATTGATATCTGGTGGCGTAAAAAAGCCATTAGTGAGTTGAAATCCCTTCAACCAAAAGTAGTATTGGATGTGGCCACCGGAACAGCCGATGTAGCCATCCTTACCTATAAAATGCTGAACCCCGAAAAGATCATCGGTATTGATATTTCGGACGGCATGCTCGAAATCGGCAGGAAAAAACTGAAGGAAAAAAACCTGGATCAGTATATTACTTTACAGAATGGAGACAGCGCAAGCCTTCCTTTCGAAGACAATACCTTTAATGCCATTACCGTAGCGTTTGGCGTAAGGAATTTTCAGTTGCTGGAGAAAGGACTGAGCGAAATGCTGCGTGTATTAAAACCCGGCGGAAAGCTGGTGGTACTGGAATTTTCCAAACCAACCGCTCCCGTTTTCAGCCAGTTTTACCATCTGTACATGAACATCATTACACCCACCATTGGCAAACTGTTTTCTAAAAACAGGGATGCCTATCAATACCTGAACGATAGTGTTCAGGCCTTCCCCGAAGGGCAATCATTTTTAAAAATCATGAATGGCGCAGGATTTACCCAAACTTATTTGAAAAAGCTTAGTTTCGGAATATGCACTATTTACTGCGGAAGCAAATAGTTCTTCTGGTACTTTCTCTGTTGGGGATCGTACAGCATTCCTATGCCCAAAAACAACAATACAGGATGCACCGGGAGGATCAGTTGTACTATTTTGGCATCACCCTCGGATACAATACATCCAACCTGCAGCTGTCTAAATCACCAGCATTCCTGAACAGTGATACCATCCTGGTTGCCGAACCCGGTTCCAGCGGAGGTATTACCATGGGATTGATGGCCAGCGCAAGACTCAGCAGTCATTTACAGGTAAGGGCCAACCCGCAGTTGATTATTGGCGGGGCAAAATCCATTAAATACACCCTCGGCAAAACATTACCGGGCGAAGGATCAACCCACTTACAGAGCCTGCCTTCCACGCTGGTGAGCTTCCCCTTTCAGTTGAAATTCAATTCGGATCGGATTGGCAATTTCAGAACCTACCTGCTGGGTGGAATTAAATATGATATAGACCTTTCCAGTAATTCCACCGCCCGCAATGCGGAAGATATGGTGAAACTGAAGCAGGGAGATTTTGGATTGGAAGCAGGCATCGGTTTTAATTTTTACCTGCCTTTTGTAACCATTTCACCCGAAATAAAAGTGAGCTACGGCCTCTCCAATATACACCAGGCAGATCCTGCGCTGAAGTATTCCAATGTGCTGGATAAGATCCAGTCGAGAATGGTGGTATTTTCCCTACACCTCGAAGACTAATTGCCGGGTATAATCCTTCATTCCCATCGGAATATAGGCAGACTGGGCAGCAGCCCAAATAGGAAACAGAAAAAACAAGCCGGAGCAAAGAGATTTAATAAATTGCATCATTATCGAATTAAATAACGGTCAACATGAAGCATACCCTGATTAAAGACACATGCATCATCAACGAAGGACAAAGGGTTTATGGTGATCTGTTGATCAAAAGTGGCCGGATCGAAAAGATTGGCGGAAACATTGAAATTAAGGCAAATGCCACAGAAATAAACGGTTCGGACCAATTTTTATTGCCCGGTGTAATAGACGACCAGGTGCATTTCCGTGAACCGGGATTAACCCATAAAGCCACCATTTATTCAGAGGCAAGAGCCGCAGTTGCAGGTGGCACCACTTCCTTCATGGAAATGCCCAATACCAAACCGCCTGCTTTCACACTGGATTTACTGGAACAGAAATACGCACGTGCCGCCGAAAGCTCACTGGCCAACTACTCTTTCTTTATGGGAACGGCCAATGACAACCTCGGGGAAATCTTAAAAGCGAACAAGGAAAAATCCAGGATCTGCGGGTTAAAAATATTCATGGGTTCCTCCACCGGAAACCTGCTGGTAGACAATCCGCTGGTACTGGAAAAAGTATTCGGCAGTTCTGAAATGCTGATTGCCACGCATTGTGAAGATGAGCCCATGTTCCGCCGGAAATTTGAAGAACTGAAAAAGATCAAGCCACACCTGGAGCCCTCCGATCATCCGGTGATCCGTGATGAGGAAGTTTGTTTTGAATCATCCTTTAAAGCCATTCAGTACGCCAAGCGGAACGGCAGCAGACTGCATATCCTCCATATCACTACGGCAAAAGAGTTGCAGTTGTTTACCAATATGATTCCGCTGAAAGACAAGAAGATTACGGCAGAAGTTTGTGTGCATCATTTACATTTTACGGCAAATGATTATGCGAGATTGGGCAACCAGATCAAATGCAACCCGGCCATTAAAGCTGCCTATAACAGAGACGCTTTATGGGAAGCTCTGCTCGACGACCGGCTCGACATCATTGCCACTGATCATGCACCGCATACCTGGGAAGAAAAGCAGGGAGACTACGAGCACACACATGCAGGGCTGCCACTGGTACAGCACTCGCTGCAACTGATGCTGCATTATGTAAATGAAGGAAAGATCAGCCTGGAAAAAATGGTGCAGAAAATGAGCCATTCGGTAGCAGACTGTTTCCAGATCAGGGAACGTGGCTATATCCGCGAAGGATACCATGCAGACCTGGTACTGGTAAACATGAACCGGCCAACGACTATTTCGAAGGAAAATATTCTGTATAAATGTGGCTGGAGCCCGCTGGAAGGGTTCACCGTTCCTGCAAGCATCGAATATACTTTTGTAAACGGTCATGCTGTTTATGGAAAAGGCACCTTCGATGAATCTCAGTGGGGAGAAAGACTGCTTTTTAACCGGGACTAACATGCAAGTAGACAAAATTACCCTGAACGATTTATCCATTTTTCATGGTGATGAGGATCAGTCGGTGTTTAATCACCTGAACCTCACTACCACCAATGAAGGAAGGAACCATCTCCGTTACCTGCTGAGCAATCCGCTGGGTTCTGTAACAGCCATACTGGATACGCAGCAAACGATCCGGCATCTGGGAAATATCCTGGGACAATGGCCGCTGAGTCCTACCAACGGCACTATCATGGTACTGGATAAATTTTATGAAACCGCGGCAGAGCCCTACCCTCACCATGCCGACCTGGTCAGCAGCTTATGGTACCGAATCTTCCACAAGGGCGATTATTCCATGACCCTGTTTACCATTCAGCATACCCTTGATTTTCTGAAGGGAATGGACCGGATCGCAGGACTGATAGCACCTAAAGAGGCTGGCAATCAACTCAATTTGTTAGCAGAACGGATTCGTATGATCCTGCAGAAATCGGTGATACCAGATATGATCACCAAAGAAAAAGACAAACTGACCCCGATAGAAGTGTTGACTTATGCCAACTATATCAGGAATCATTTCAAGTCTTATTCGTTTGAACTGATAGACATTTATGCCAAACTGGACGCTTATATGAGCCTGGCAAAGGCAGGTACAAAATACGGGTTTCATTTCCCGGAACTGTTGGGACAAGATGAGCCCTATATAGATGCGGAAGAGCTGTTTCATTTTATGTTGCCTACTCCGGTAAACTATTCCGTTAACCTCTCCGTACAAAAGAATTTCCTCTTTCTTACAGGAGCCAATATGGCCGGAAAAAGCACCTTTATCAAGGCAGCGGGCCTTGCCGTATACCTGGCACATATCGGCATGGCCGTACCCGCGAAGCGGATGCAACTCAGCTATTTCGACGGATTACTCAGTAATATCCAGGTGGTTGATAATATAGCCAAAGGCGAAAGTTTCTTTTTTAATGAGGTGCAGCGGATCAAGAATACCATCAACCAAATCAGCGACGGCAGGAAGTGGCTGATCCTGATCGATGAACTGTTTAAAGGAACCAATCAACAGGATGCGGTAAAATGCAGCACCACTGTAATAGAAGGGTTGCATCGGATGAAGAACGCACTGTTCATCCTTTCCACCCACCTGTATGAAATTGGAGATTCGCTCAAAAAATACGAGAATATCCAGTTCCGTTATTTTGAAACAGCCGTACAGAACGACCAACTGATTTTCAGCTACCAGTTGAAAGAAGGGATCAGTAACGACAGGTTGGGATACCTCATCCTCAAAAGAGAGGGCGTAGTTGATTTGTTAGAGAAATTATAAGTATCTTAACTACAAATAAACCAAATGAAACTCTTTCTCCGGATTTTCTTAGCACTCCTGCTTGCCATATTGCTCTATAATATTTGGATACTGGCAGGTGTACCTAAGCAGCACAGCATTGTAACCAGGGCCGGAGTGCCTGCCGATGCCGTGGTGAATTTCGGAGCGGACTCAGGGAAAGGCAATATCGTGGGAATCCAACCCCACCTTACTGCATTGAACTATGCTAATATTCCTACCTTCAAAGAAAGCATTAAGATCTACCTGCTGGAAGCCCGGAAAAAAAACCTGCTGAACGAGAAAACAGTAGTGGTATTTCCGGAATACATCGGCACCTGGCTGGTGGCTTACGAGCAGAAAGAAAGCCTGTATCAGAAAGCCAGCATCGAAGATGCCATGAAAGAACTGGTCATGACCAATATTTTCAAATTTACTGCAGAATGGCTCACTGCACCGGATGTAAAAGACAAGACCAAATATGCAGCACTGGCCATGAAGGGCAAACAGGCCGGGCTGATTTACCAGGAAGTGTTCAGTGCACTGGCACAGGAATTTAAAGTAACGATTGCAGCCGGCTCTATTGTATTGCCGGATCCATCCATATCGGCCGAAGGTAAACTGGTTATCAAAAAAGGACCATTGTACAACACCGCTGTTGTATTCAATCCCGATGGAAAAATTGCCAGCCCGCTGGTAAAGAAAATCTATCCGGTTAATGATGAACTTTCATTTACCAACAGCGGGGAAATCTCACAAACTCCGGTGATCAATACCCCCGCAGGCAAAATGGGGTTACTGGTATGCGCAGACAGTTGGTATCCCGGGGCCTATGAAAAAATCACGCCCGACGTAAAAATGCTGGTGGTACCTTCTCTCGGAGGCACCGATTCAATATGGAATGCCCCCTGGAAGGGATACAATGGATTCAAAGCTCCGCCTGATGTGGACACAGCAGATTATGGAAAGATTTCCGAGGGAGATGCCTGGCAGAAATACAGCATGGGGCCCAGAGCAGTGAAGGCAGGAGTCCACTATGGTATGAATGTGTTTTTTTACGGAAAGATCTGGAATATGAAAGCGGAAGGAAGGGTGCTGGTATTAAACAAAGATTCGCTCACCGTTCTACCTCCGGCCACCGGAGGACGGATCGTTAACCTCTGGTTAAACAACTAATGAAAGATTGCATCATCATTGGCGCAGGCTATGCCGGCCTCGCCGCAGCAAGGCAACTGAAAGCAGCCGGGAAAAACATACTCGTTCTGGAAGCCCGTGAAAGAGTGGGCGGAAGAATTCTCACAGAATATTTCGCAGATGGCAATTATGCAGACCTGGGCGGGCAATGGATTGGCCCCGGGCATGAACGGATGTATGCATTGGCCAAAGAATATGGTGTGGAAACATTTGCCACACACGATACAGGCAGGAGCACTTTATTACTGAACGGAAAAACCAGGCATTATAAAGGCATTATACCTCCGCTCCCATTGTTCGCATTGCTGAGCCTGGATGCAGCCATCCGGAAGATCAACCGATTGGCTAAGAAAATCAATTTAAACGAACCCTGGCAAAGCCCCAACGCAGCAGCACAGGACGCTATGAGCCTCCAGGATTGGATGAACCAACAAATGGGCAATGCCACAGCCAGAAAAATGTTTGCAGTAGCAGCCGAAGCAATCTATGCCACCGACTGCCGGGAGATATCATTGCTGCATGCATTGCAATACATCAAAAGCAATCAGGATTTTGAGTTCCTGATGAATATCCGAAACGGTGCGCAGCAACACAGACTCAAGGGCGGCGCACAAACCATTTGTAATAAAATGGCCGGACAATTGAACGAATCCATAGTGTACAACAGTCCTGTAACAAGTATCCACCAGCAGGCAGATCATGTAACGGTCAAGGGCGAAGGGTTTGAATACCGGACCAATCGCATCATAGTAGCCGTACCACCGGCAGTAGCCAGGGAAATTCATTTTGAACAACCATTACCCACGGCTCAATGGCAACTGATGCAGCAATCCTTCATGGGCAGTGTGGTCAAATGCTATGGCATCTATGAAAAGCCATTCTGGAGAGCGAAGGGGCAGAACGGACTCTGTGCAGCGCCGGATGAAATCGTATCGGTGATCTTCGATAATTCGCCCTATGATGGCAACAAAGGCATACTGATGGGATTTGCGCTCGGCAATAAAGCAAAGCAACTGATGCAATTGCCCGAGGCAGAACGAAAACAACAGGTCATTGCGGCATTTACCCGGATGTACGGTCCGGAAGCAGCTCATCCGCAACGATATATCGATAAGAGTTTTACAGAGGAACCCTATACCAAAGGATGCTATGCAGGTATGTTCCCGGTCAACAGCATTACACAATACCCTGCCAGTCTTGCGGCACCTACGGGGCGGATTCACTGGGCGGGAACAGAAACCAGCAGGGAATACAACGGGTACATGGAAGGGGCGGTAAGAAGCGGGGAAAGGGCCGCAGCAGAAATACTCGCACACAATTAACGAGTTGAAAAAAAGACTAGTTTCGCATTGTTTGTAACCTCTCATTTCATCAACACCAAGAGAGGTCATTTATGCTAGTGAAAACATTTGGAAGCGCAGTCTACGGCGTAGACGCCATCACCATCACCATTGAAGTAAACGTAAGTATGGGACAGGGCTACAGCATTGTAGGGCTGCCCGATAGTGCTGTCAGGGAAAGCTTACAGCGAACCGAGAGCGCCATCAAGACCAATGGCCTGCACATGCCAAGGACCAAGGTAGTGGTTAATCTTGCACCCGCCGATATTCGTAAAACAGGATCTGCACTGGATCTTCCGATAGCACTGGCAGTACTTGGCGCCAGCGAACAGCTTGTGCACCCCGAACGGTTGAGTGAATATATCATCATGGGAGAGCTTGGATTAGACGGAACGGTACAACCGATCAAAGGCGCATTGCCCATTGCCATACAGGCGCGCAAAGAAGGATTCAAAGGACTGATTGTACCCAGGGCCAATGTACGCGAAGCAGCAATGGTGAATAACCTGAACGTGTATGGTACCGAACATATAAGAGAAGTCATTCGCTTCTTTGAAGATGAAAACGCTTTACAGCCTGAAGTAGTGCATACACGTGATGAATTCTTCAACACCCTGGATGCATTTGGAATGGATTTTGCCGATGTAAGAGGGCAGGAAAACATCAAACGGGCACTGGAGATCACAGCGGCAGGTGCGCACAATGCCATACTGATTGGCCCGCCCGGTGCAGGCAAGACCATGCTGGCGAAAAGAATGCCCACCATCCTTCCGCCATTGAGCTTGCAGGAAGCGCTGGAAACAACAAAAATTCACAGTGTTGCCGGCAAACTGCCCGCCAACAGTTCACTGATCAGTCACCGTCCATTTCGTTCACCCCACCATACCATTTCGGATATCGCCATGGTGGGCGGAGGCAGTAATCCGCAGCCGGGAGAAATTTCACTGGCACACAATGGCGTACTGTTCCTGGATGAGTTACCGGAATTCAGGCGAACGGTTTTAGAAGTGATGCGGCAACCGATGGAAGAAAGAAAAGTCAGTATTTCCAGAGCCAGAACAGCGCTGGATTTCCCGGCCAGCTTTATGTTGCTTGCTTCCATGAACCCCTGCCCCTGCGGCTATTACAACCACCCAGACAAAGACTGCACCTGTGCACCGGGGATGGTTCAGAAATACCTGAACAAAGTATCCGGCCCCCTGCTGGACCGGATAGACCTGCATGTGGAAGTAACACCGGTCAGTTTCACTTCATTGAACAACGAACAGCCGGGAGAATCTTCTGCAGCAATCAGAAAAAGAGTGATGGAAGCCAGGGCCATTCAGGCAGAACGATTGAACGGGGAAGAAGGTATTTATGCCAATGCGCATATGAGTGCGGGCCTTGCCAGAAAAATTTGTGTACTGAACAAGGTTTCGGAAAACCTCTTAAAGAAAGCCATGGAACGCCTGAATCTAAGCGCCCGTGCTTACGACCGCATCCTCAAAGTAAGCCGCACCATTGCCGACCTGGCCGCCAGTGACGACATCAAACCCGAACATATTGCAGAAGCCATCCAATACCGCAGCCTGGACAGGGAGGGATGGGGAGGGTGAGAATGCGAGATATTAATGAGGTGTGTTGACTTTTTTTATCCAATAAATCTTGAGGATTATTCTGGCTCTGAATTTATTATCTGGAATAGATGGGGAAGCGAAGTTTTTCATTCCTATGGACCTACAAAGGCATCGTATGGATGGAATGGAATTACAGGTAGTACGCCCCAGCCTCAAGGAGTTTATGTTTGGGCTGTAATATTTAGAGGGTGTCCTGCGTGGATAATTGGGTCAAAAGGAGAAGGATACAATACAGGAGATGTGACATTGTTTCGCATAACTTAGGGGTATGCAAGGGCGATTAGTTTTGACAGTGCTAACAATTCTATGTATAACGCATTCGTTTGGCCAATATCAATTCGGCACCCTACCGGAATTCTTTTTTGGGAGAATGCCGAGCGCGAGAGCTGAAGCCATGGCAAAAAGTTATGCAGCTATTGATGGAGATTTGGGGAGTATTCATTTCAATCCCGCAGGAATTGCAACCTGCAATCGAATAGAAATGAATGCTTCATTTACTCCGCCCGGATATTACTCAACCAAAGGATATTACACATTTTACGGAGTAAGCTATAAACCAAATAAATATCTTCAAATTGCACTTTCTCGGTTTCAGTTTAACTACGGCAAAACGCAAGTAATTAACGCGACAAAAACACCGTATAGTGAAAAAAATACAATAACGATCGCCGCCGAACCTATTAAAAATGTACTGGTTGGATTAAATGCAAATTATTTCGTCTGGCAACCCGGGATTGATCGAACATCATCATGTTTATTTTTGGATGTCGGAGCAATAAAAAAAATCCCCATCTATTCTAGTAGAAAGCAGCAGCAACAAATCAATATTGGCGTTAGCGTTAGTAATGTAAATTTTTCGAAAATTAACGCAACGTTTAATACTATAGAACAAACATATCGCTTACCCGTAATAGCTCGATATGGCATTAGCTACATAACTCAATTTGGGAAAAAATCCGGAGCCGATTCAACGCCGCTGTTCAAAATAACTGCCTTATCAGAGTACCAAATGTTGCTGAATTCAGCCTACAGATCCGCGGTAAAATTTGGTGGGGAAATCATGGTTTGCAACTTACTTTCTTTACGTAGTGGATGGTATTCAGAAAAAGTATATGACTACGGACTTCCTTATGACAACAAAAGCAATATTTCAGCACTCACCTATGGCTTGGGGTTACATCTCCCCTCATATTTACTTTTCAAATTACCAATGAGTTTGCACTTTGATTTTACAACCCTTCCCCAAGTAAATACTTCAAAAAATGAATCGAAGTTTAACAATTTCCAGACCTATAGCTTTCGCCTGGCTTATGTGCCAAATAAGTAAACACCAACTGGTAACGCATTCTCGAATCAAATATCGAATACTCCCTCCCGATCACAAACGTCATTCATTGCAATAAATTAAAGATCATACAAAAATGCATTACTTATTTGAAAGGGTATCAGACAGGACCTTTTATAATGGAAACAAAAAAAGGAGGGTGATTGGGCAAAATCTTTCTTAATTTGAGTACAAAGAATACCAAAATGCGTATACTGCTATTCGTTTTCATGCTGTCGTTCGGCAGCCTTCATGCTCAAGACAATGCGCAACGCAGCATGCAGGACCCGGTATGTTACCTTCTTAAAAATGTTTTGCTAAAAAACAGAGATACTGGTGCCTTAGTTCTACTTCCTTTGGATGTGAAGAAGATCATACATCTTGATCCCGGTCGGGAGGCAAGTTATTGGCTCATCCTTCAAAAGTACTTTCCTGAATCACCCAAAGACACATTGAAGGAAAGGGTAAGCTTAGCTCCATGGTTAGATCCATCCCTTTCTTTGAAGGGTTTTAAATTTTATTTTCCTGTAACAAAAGGAAGTGAAATAAAAGACAGATGGATCTTCTACCAAAAAACATATCACTATACCGCAATATATTCGATAAGTAATCCATTTTTTTCGAAAGACGGCAATACGTGCATTATTTATGTGAATGGTTTACAACAAGGTGCCTTCACAGTAGAAATAAAGAAAGATGCTCAGGGGAAATGGACTTCTCATACAATGACTGTGGACTGGATTAGTTAAAGCAGAAAAGGAAATATCTATAAGAATTTACAATAACGGGTATTTTTAGCGTAAATTTATAGCTTATTTCACTGTAGCAAACTCAAAGATAAAGGGTAGGTTACTTTGGAAAATAACTAATGAGAAATTCGAATATGGCAGCTATCATTTTTTAGATTTTTCATCTAATTGCTCCAAATTGTTTTTAACCCTTCTATATTTTTTGGTAAACTTAGTAGCCAACTGTTTAATCACTTTGGACTTGTCCTTTTTAAGCTCAGCACCAAGCTCTTTTCTGTACCCATTTACATTCTTTGAGGCTCCCCACAACGCCATCTCTATGACAACGGAAATGAGACTGATGCCTTCTTCGGTTAGACAATAACCAACCCTAGCTTTTCCAGGGACAGGATATTTCACAATAAACCCTTCTGCTTCCAACATTTTCAGCCGGTCTGTTAATATGTTGGTCGCGATACTTTCGTCTGAACTTAAAAAATCTCCAAACGTATATTTATCATTCAGGACTATATCCCTAATAATGAGTAAAGCCCATTTGTCCCCAAAAAAGTCCAAGCAGTAACTGATCGGACATTCTGAACGTTTTCTTATTTCTTTCATTGTTTTGCATAATGCAAGTGCAAATTTACACTTTTTTAATATCTAAATCAATTAGAAAATAGGATTAGTGTTCACACCCCCATGACAGCTTGAAGCTATTTTTTAGAAGTACAAACCTATGTTTAACCTTCTGAAAATGCGATAATGGCAATATTTTAACTGATGTTAGGCGGTCTATAAAATTTTGTGAATTACTGAATTAATGATTTTTACTTGCATTTTGAAAATATTATTCTATATATTTGCACTTGCAATTTGCAAGTATAAAATTTAAATGAAAATTAGCGTAACAATCAAATCATTAAAATTACAGAAGAATGAATGAACTATTAAAATTTACGATTGAGGCCCACGGAGGTTCCGAAAACTGGAACAAATACGAAAGCATTTCGGCAAGAATTCTTTGCGGTGGTGTAACGTGGGGTATGAAGCAACAAGCCGGTATTTTAGATGACATTTTTGTAACCTCAGATACCAAAAGGGAATTTACCTCCCATTACCCATTTATCAATAAAGATTGGCATACTTCATTCGAGCCCCATCGTGTAGCTATTGAAAACGGCAATAATGAAGTTATTGAGGAATTGCTCGACCCTCGAACCTCTTTTGCAGGGCATACCACTGAAACACCGTGGACACGTCTTCAGTTGGCTTATTTCGCGGGGTATGCTATGTGGACGTATTCCAATGCTCCTTTCAATTTTGCCAACCCTGGTTACAAAGTAGAAGAGCTTGAACCTTGGGAGGAAAACGGAGAAACATACCGCCGTTTACAGGTTACTTTCCCAAAAGAAGTAGCTACTCATGGAGACGTTCAAACCTTTTATATAGATAATGTAGGTCTAATAAAAAGACACGACTACAATGTGGACGTTTTGGGTGGATCCGGCGCAGCACACTATCTCTCTGATTATGTAGAAGTAAAGGGAATTAAAATAGCAACCAAGAGATCAGTATATGTAAGGCTGGATGACAATACCCCACTGCTACCCGATCCTCTATTGGTATCAGTTGACCTTAGCGAAATCTCACTTAAATAAACAATAAATAACATATGTCGAAAACGATTTTAATTACAGGAGCTTCCCGAGGATTTGGGAAATTATGGGCAGAAGCCTTTTTAAAACGTGGTGATAAAGTAATTGCCACTGCAAGAAATACCGATTCTTTAAATGACCTTGTTGAACAATTTGGCGAAAATGTTCTTGCCATACAACTGGATGTAAACAATCGTGAAGATTGTTTTAATGTAGTTAAACAAGCCAATGAGCATTTTGGTAAAATCGATGTACTCATCAACAATGCCGGATACGGATTATTTGGAGCAGTTGAGGAAACTTCTGAGCAGGAAGCGAGAGATCAAATGGAAACCAATTTCTTCGGAACCCTTTGGATGACACAGGCAGTGCTACCTATTATGAGAGAACAGCAAAGAGGTCATATCATACAGGTATCCAGTTATCTGGGACTAGTTACATTACCAGTATTAGGGATTTACAATGCTTCCAAATTTGCGGTGGAGGGATTAAGTGAAACACTAGCTACCGAAGTGAAACATTTAGGTATAAATATTTCATTGATTGAGCCGAATGGTTATGCCACAGATTGGGCAGGAGCTTCAGCAATCCAGACGCAACCTATCGAAACATATAATCCGGTAAAAGAAGCATTTCAAAAAGGTGCAGCACCTGACATTTTCGGCAAGCCTGAAGCTACTGTTGAAGCAGTTATTAAACTAGTCGATTCTCCTAATCCTCCTCTTAGATTATTGTTCGGTAAAATCGCTTACCCAGCGGTGAAGAGTGTTTACGAACAGCGGTTAGCAAGTTTTGAAGAGTGGAAAGAAGTATCGGATGCGGCTCACGGATAATAAAATAATATATAGCTACAACTTTAGCTCATCATTACTGAATTAAGGTTGTTGCCTATTCAAATAAAGATCATGGATCATTAGTGTCCGGTTAAATTAAATTGATTTTCAATTGAATATGATTTTGTTCTTTGACATCTTGGTATATAAGGCTTTCAAAAAGGCTTGGCAAATGAGTTTTATCAAGTAAGGATACACTTATAATCTGTAGTATTTCGTACGGTGATTACTTAAGTTTCAATTTTGCTTTGATGATAGCCACAACTGTATAAGTAATGATGGCTATATAGATTTGAGTTTTTACTGCATTTTCGGAAGCACTCCAAAATGATTTTATTTTCAGATGCTGTTTGATCCATTTAAAAAACAATTCAATCTTCCATCTGTATTCAGGAAAAAAATCAATCCTATGAAAAAAGAAACTCCCCTTCTCCTCCCTATCGCTATCACTTTTCACGATAGCCATCTCCCCCATTACACTTATTCAAAAAAACACCCGAGGCTTACCGAAATCCATCCACAAGAACAATTCTTAAATTTCGGCAATCCGGCAGAAAATCTTCCTTTTAAAATCCGTCGGAACGGTAAATTATACGGCAAAGCGTAGGAAACTGAGGCTGATTGGCTATATTCAATTACCAATCAACTACTTATGAGAATAACAACTGCCATTTGCCTGGGCCTGCTCTGTTCCCTGCCGGGACTTGCCCAAAAACAAAAAAGCGCCGCACCAACGGCTACCCCATCCGTTTCTTACGATGATTTTTTAAAACCCGTTAAGTGGAGAAATATCGGGCCCTTCCGTGGAGGGAGAGCCAATGCCATTTCCGGTGTAAGCGGAAACGATCAACTGTACTATGTTGGATATACCGGAGGCGGTGTATGGAAAACAGAAGATGGCGGCATACGCTGGCAGAATATCAGCGACGGATTTATGAAAGTTGGCTCCATTGGAGACATTGCTGTAAGCGACAGTGATCCCAACGTAATATATGTGGGCACCGGAGAACATGCGGTACGCGGCGTGATGACCAGCTATGGAGATGGTGTTTACAAATCTGTTGATGCCGGTAAAACCTGGAAGCACATGGGCCTGACCAACAGCCGGCATATTGCCGATGTGATTGTGCATCCAACAAATCCTGACCTGGTATATGTTGCCTCTCAGGGAACCGTGCACGGACCCAACAACGAAAGAGGCGTGTACAAGTCCACAGATGGTGGCGTTACATGGAAAAGAACCCTGTACATCAACGACAGTACCGGTGTAAGCAGCCTGTCCATGGACATGAACAACCCGCGTATATTGTATGCAGCAACCTGGCAGCACCAGCGCCTTCCATGGCAGGTGGTGAGCGGCGGTAAGGGTTCTGCTATTTATAAATCAACCGATGGTGGCGACACCTGGAATAAGATCACCGATGGTCTTCCCGCACAGTTGGGTAAAATCGGGGTAAGTGTTTCAAGAGCCAATTCCAATCTGGTATATGCCATTGTAGAAACAGAGAAATCCAAATCGGGTTTGTACCGCAGTGAGGATGGCGGAAAGAAATGGACCATGGTGAGCAACGACCAGAACATCACTTCCAGGGGATGGTATTATATGGAAGTACTGGCCGATCCTAAAAATGAAAATATAGTGTATGTGTTGAATGCCCCGTTAATGAAATCCATTGATGGCGGTAAAACATTTGCCAACGTTAAAGTAGGACACGGTGATACCCACGATCTCTGGATCAACCCGGAAAATGCTTCCAACCTTGCGCTTGCAGACGATGGTGGCGGTGAGATCACTTACAACACTGCTATCACCTGGAGTTCGCAGATGAATCAGCCTACCGCACAGTTTTACCGGGTAAACACAGACAATCGTTTCCCTTACCGGGTATACGGCGGCCAGCAAGACAATACCAGTGTAATGACAGTCAGCCGTACCAATACCGCCGGGATTTCCGAGCGCGACTGGTGGATCAGTGCGGGTTGTGAAAGTTCCACCCTTGCATTCGATCCCAACAATCCCGAGCGGATCTATGGCGGATGTTACCAGGGTTATATTGAAGTGCTGGATCTGAAGACCGGTGAAAAGAAAGATATCCAGGCATACCCTTCCCTTAACCTTGCAGTGGAACCCAAAAACATGAAGTACCGTTTCAACTGGAACGCACCGATTGTTGCTTCCCCGCACGACCCTTCGGTGATTTATCACGGAGGCAATGTGGTATTGAAAACCAGCAATGGCGGATTGAGCTGGACACCGATCAGCCCGGATCTTACCCGCAACGATAAAAGCAAACAGGGCCCCGGCGGCGGACCATTCACCAATGAAGGCGCTGGCGGAGAGAATTACAACACCCTCAACTACATCATCGAATCCAGGCTGGAAAAAGGGACCATCTGGACGGGCAGTGATTGCGGACTGGTTTATGTTACCCAAAACGGAGGACAGAGCTGGGCCAATGTAACTCCCGCATCACTTGCTGAATCCAATATTCAATCCATCGAACTGTCTCCGTTCAACAAGGGAACAGCCTATATCAGCGCTACCCGTTTCCGTTTCAACGACTATGCATCTTATAGTTTTAAAACAACTGATTATGGTAAAACATGGACCGCTATTAATAAAGGCATTGATGCCGATGATTTTATTAAAGTGATCCGCGAAGACCGCAAAGTAAAAGGCCTGTTGTATGCCGGTAGCGAAAGAGGATTTTATGTTTCCTACAATGGCGGTGAGCAGTGGAGCAAGCTGCAATTAAACCTACCGGTGGTTCCTGTTACCGATCTGGCCATTAAAGACAATGACCTGGTGGCCGCTACAGCCGGACGCGCATTCTGGATCCTGGATGATCTCAGCCCTGTTCAGGAGGCAGCCAATGTACTCGCCGGCAAACAACTGAAGATCATCAGCCCCAAACCAACCATTCGTTACAAGGGCGCTGCAATGAGCCAAAGCCAGGAGGATGTATTGGGTAAGAACCCCATGGAAGGAGTGATACTGGACTACTATATCCCATCCAAACCAGATGGAGAAGAAGTAAAACTTTTCATTCAAACAGCAGCCGGTGTTACGGTTAGAACCTACAGCAGCAAAAAGAACGAAGCCTACAAACGCTATGCGGGCGGTCCTCCGCCACCGGTAACATTACCTGCAGCCGAAGGCATGAATCGCTTTGCCTGGGATTTCAGGGGCGAGCATATCCAACCGGATATTAATGGTGTATATGTAAACGGAGATTACAAAAGTTACAGGCTTGCTCCGGGTACTTATAAAGCTGTATTGAGCTTCAAGGGCAACAGTACAGAAACCAGTTTCACGGTTCTTGCCGATCCGAACCTTTCTGTTACAGAGAACGACTGGGATGTGCAGCAGGCTTTCCTGCAGAAACTGGTTGCCAATATCAGCGACATCCATACCCATTTCAATAAGACCAATCAGTTGAAGAAACAGATTGAGCATTACAACAGCCTGCTGAAAGAAGACAACAAAGCATTGATTGATGCCGGCAAAGACCTGATCAAAAAAATCTCCGACTGGCAAAACAATGTGGTGGAAACCCGGCAGAAAAACGGACAGGATGTGATCAACTGGCCCGCTAAGCTGAACTCCGAATTCTTCAACATGAAGAAACTCGCAGACAGTCATGATCCCCGTATCACTGAGGGCCTGAAAGCAAGGATGGCCGACAGCGAAGCCGAGTGGAACAAGTACAAGGCAGAATATGAAACAGTGATCAAAAAGGCAGTTGCTGTTTATAATGAGCAGTTCAAAAAAGCAAACTTCCCGGCTTTGATTTTATAAAATTAAAATTGAACGGGCTCAAACAGATTGTTTCCGTTGCCCCTGAGTGAAAGTGTAACGCTGGTGTTTTTGTTGGTTTTTTACTGATTTCTATCAGTCCGAAATTAACAGGATACACCAGCGTTCCTTTTCCGGGAACAATGAAATTATCCGGGTTAATACTGCCCGGTGCTCAACATCACCAGCGTACAGGCTTCCACAGCTTCAATACCATTTTCTTTGGCCAGCTGTACCAGCTCTTCATTCTCCGTTCCCGGATTGAAAATGATGCGCTTAGGGTGCAGGGATACAATATAGTTGTAGTAGTCTTTCTGAGCAACAGGATTCAGGTACAGGGTAACCGTATCCACCCCCTGCTCATTGGGGGGCGTTGTAATGATGGGAATCCCATTCACTTCACCTGCCTTTCTCCCTACGGCAACCACCGGGTGCGCATGGGCGGTAAGCCGTTGGATAGCCATATTACTGTAACGTTCCGGGTTTTCAGAAGCGCCTAAAACGAGTGTCTTTTTCATACATTGGTATTTGGATCAACGGCATTCAGCGTTTTGTGCGATCCATCGCAAAAAGGCTTTTTGGCAGAAGCACCGCAACCACAGAAAGAGGTTTTCCCTTTGCGGAGTTCTGTTGTACCATCGGGTTTTGTAATCAATAAATCAGCCATTACAACAATTGGTCCATGTGGTTTAGCCAATACTTCAACAGGTTCTTTTTCAGGCAGCGTTTGCTCCATTGCTATTTGTTTAGTACGAAGATAGCAACTGTCTGTCTAAACTTTCGTTGTTCGCCTGGTATTGCCCCCCATCAGGTTTCCTCCTGTTTTATTGAATACTCACCCGAACCCCGAAAAAGAAACGCATTCCCTGATTGGGAGCGTATACGTAATTTGGATCAAACGTAAGGCCATAAGGGTTATCGGGCGTAGCCATCACCTTACCGGAAGCATCGTATTGCACCCTTTTATCAAAAGGATCATCGGCGCGGGCAATCAGGAAGGGATTTCCCTTTGCAGGGGTATAGTTCAGGAAATTTTTAACCCCGGCATAAAACTCCACTGCATGCCAGCGATGAAAACTCAATTGAATATTCTGAATGCTCCACCAGGGTGAATAGGCATTTCGCGGGTCCAGGGGACCCAGCAACGGCAAACGCATGGGACTATATACATTACCCGTATAATCAATATCGAGATGCAATTGTTGCAACTTATACGAAACCGACCAGGTGGCGGTTAGTTTTTCCGTCAGTAACTGCTGTGTTTTCCGGCCGTTTTCCACCAGTGCCACATCCATATAAGTACCGCCGGCAATGAATTTCCAACCACCGGCCACCGTGAAATCAACATTGGCAGACAAGCCTTTGCTAACAGCATGACCCTGCAGATTTTTATAAATGATCTTATTGGGATCGCTGTCAAAATCGCCTACAATGCGATTATTGAACCAGGTGTAAAAGGCGGTAAAATCGAGGTTCAGCTCCGACGAAGCAGAGGTGAACAGCTTATGAATATAATTCAGGTTCACGTTGAATGATTTTTCCGGTTTCAATGCTTCCATAATTTCCACTTTCCGGGCGCCGGTTAATGCAGCATGGTCTTCTGTAAAAAGATTCACTACCCTAAAACCGGTTCCGGCATTCAACCGGAGCATACGCCGGTCGTTCAGCGTCCATTTATACGCCAGCCTTGGTGTGAGAATGTTTCCGTGAGATGAATGATAATCATACCGGGCGCCCAGCAATAATTTATGCTTTGGTGTAAACGTTATTTCATCCTGTATAAAAAAGCCGGGTAGCCAGGTGCGTTGTGGTTGCAGGCCCATTTTAGATGGATCCGGAGAACCGGTTGCAGGTGTATTGTCATTGTAATACGTATAACGTGCAGCAAGGCCAAGGAGCAAATCGTGCCGGCGAATGGTTTTATCCCAGGTAAGCTGCGCAAAGGAAACCCGTTGGTGCGCATTATAGGAGCTGATGCCGTAACGGCTGTCCTGCTGGTGACTGTTAAACGAAAAAGCCAGCAATAATTTTTCAGGTGTAGGTAACTGATAGTGACCAATCAGTTCCCAACGGTTGGTATAAATGCTTTCGGCATAAATACTGTCTCCACCCCGGAAATGCTTGTTCCAGTTCATTTGCCCTCCCCACCTGTCTTCATTAAAATAGCGGGCTGCAATGTTCAATACGCGGTTTGCGGTCCGGTCGAAACTCCATTTCTGAAACACGGATATTCTTTTCTGCAAAGCCATATCTGTAAAACCATCCTTGTTTTGGTCGAATCGCCGGTTGAAATTAAAATGATTGATGCCTGTTAAAACGCTGGCCCTTTCCCCTGCTTTAACTTTGAAACCAAGATCTGCGTTCCACTCACCCCAGGTAGTGCCCATCACATCGGCCGATACACGCGCCGCACCGGAATTTTTTTTAGTGATAATATTGATCAGCCCACCAATGGCTTCACTCCCATACAGCGAAGATGCCGGCCCTTTCACAATCTCCACTCTTTCGATCAGTGCATTGGGAATTCCGGATAAGCCGTACACGGTGGAAAGACTGCTTACGATGGGCATCCCGTCTATCAACACCATGGTGTAGGCGCCAGGCAGGCCATTGATCCGGATGTCACCGGTATTACACACATTGCAGTTGGTCTGAGGCCGCACCCCATTTACCTGTTGCAAGCCGTCAAAAATATTACAGGTGGGATTTTTCCGGAAAAAAGCCGGACTGTACACTTCTACCGGAACAGGGCTCTCCATGCGACGTACCTCTTTAAGCGTGCCGGTTACCACCACTTCATGCAGAATACGGTCGATGGGAGACGCATGCAGGTATAAACTGTCCGACTGCTTTCGCACCGTATCCTGTTGCATTCCCCAACCGCTTGCTGCAAAAAGCAGCACGAACCCTATTGTTAAGCACACTCGCATCTTTTAATGTTATGCTGGTAAAATTATAATTGTTAGGCTTATCTAACAAATTAAGTTTTATAAATATGCCTATATTTGTTCTAATGCTTTCATTTACAGAGGAAAACTACCTGAAATCTCTTTTTCAACTTACTGTTGAAACGGCCCTTAAAGAGGAAGCCGGCACCAATGAACTGGCCGCTCACCTGGGCGTTAAGCCCGCCACGGCCAATGATATGCTGAAGAAACTGAAAGAGAAAAAGCTGATTAAGTACGAAAAATACGGGAAGTCCTCGCTTACCAAAGAGGGAAAGAAGATTGCCATTGATGTGATCCGTAAGCATCGCCTATGGGAAACCTTCCTGTTCGAAAAACTGGAGTTCAGCTGGGATGAAGTGCACGAAGTGGCCGAACAACTGGAACATATACAAAGCAAAAAACTGATTGATAAACTGGATAAATTACTCAATTATCCGGTTTCCGATCCACATGGAGACCCTATTCCCAATGCAAAAGGGGAAATGATGATTCTGCATCAGCAAACGCTGGCGGAAGAATCCGTGGGGCATCAATGCAAAATGACCGGTGTGAAAGACAACAGCTCCGCCTTTTTAAAATATGTAGATCAACTGGGTCTGGCGATCAATAAAACCATCAAAGTCCTTGCCCGTCATGAATACGATGACCTGATAGAGATTGAAGTAAATGGCAAACGAATCAGCGTAAGCCCCAAGTTTGCAGAAAATATTTTCATCTTCTGCACCGCATGCAAAAAGAAAACCAACCGCTGAATTCCCTAATCAATTTCTGCGGCACCTTCCCGCATCAGCCTGACTACCTGTTCAAATTCTGTTGCAGGAAGTTTCCTGGATTTCTTCAACGCAATGGCTTTGTCCTCCCAGGTAATAGCTTCTTCTTTATTTCCGGTTCTGTACAATAACCGCGCATAAGTATCCATGGTTTCTGCAGTTTCATAAAACTCCAGCGCTCGTCTGGCCATCAATAAAGCCTTATTGATATAAAGCGGATTCTTCGAATAAGTATATACTGTCCACGCTCCTTCATTCAATGCAGATGCATAAAATTGTGCTTTCGGTACATAGCTAACCATTCTTGGGACGTACATAGGTTTCTTCTTTATTGCATCAGCCAATATTTTTTGCTGTATACTATCTGGCAATGGCGTTGATTTGGGGCGCTCAGCATCCTGCTTCCGGATATCTTCCGGTTTTACATTCATATAATAGTTATCATAAAAAGAAAACACATGGCGCATATAATTGGCGGTATCATTAATCCCCTTGTAATATTGAAGCATCAGCTGCATATTGGCCTTAGCTCCATCCTCGGGCTTATCCGTATAAGTCCGCTGGCTAAACCCTGCTACCTGGTAGGCATAATTCAGGTTCTTTTCGCCAATTGCTTTCTGCATCGATTTGTTCGAAATTCTTTGATTAATGGCTGCCCGTTCAGACAACGTCATTCTCCACCAGGCCATCATATAGTTGTCCCTGTTTTTTTCTGCATATTGTTGCGCAAAAGACCCCACACCTGGCGCACATCTCAGAACATATTGCAAAAAGAAAATTGAATTGGCCGAATCTGCAGGCGCTTTCCGGGTCAACTCATTAATAATATCCGCCGTTGGCTCCAGCTTTGCACTGATCACTTTATCAATCAACTCCCTGATTACCATAAAATCCCCGAGCTTATTATAGTACTGACGCTTTAACTCACTGAAGCTGGTACCTTGGTTACCTGCCGCCTCCTTTGCTTTTCGGATAGCAGAAATATAGTTATACCCAAGGGAACTGCTGGAATTCATTACGTACAAGATATCCAAAGAGGAATTCAGAAAAACGATCCCAAAGAAATCTTTCGGTACTATGAAAAAAGCATTATCTGCCATAATTGCCGCAGGGAGATGAGGTTGCTGAATCAGAATACAGGTACTGTCGATGGCCGGCTTTGCAGCAGCCAGGCCTACATTGGCCACCTGGTTACATTGTGTACATTTTTCGGAACTGACTACCATCATAACCAGCTTATTTTCCCTGCCTGCTTTTCGGGCAGCTTCTTCAGGGCTCAGGCCGGAATAATTCGGTTGGGCAGTAAGAATGCCCGCTAGCTGAAACAGCAGGGCTGTTAAGAGGATTCGACTCATGTGATGATGATTGATACACAATGTACCGATCAATAATCGATTTCCAAACGCAGTTTCTCCTTTAGTTCACGAAGCAGGGGGAATTGTTCAGCAATGCGCTCATATTTTTGTTTACTGTTCAGTTTCATATGCAGGGGAACATCTTCCCTTTCGCCGGCAGCAACCAAAACAGTGAAGTTAATTGCCCGGTTATTGAAGAGTTTATGAATCTGTTCCAGCAATTCCAGCTTTTCCTGTTCCACAAATTTCTGTGCAGTAACGGCGGAAACAGATACGGTAAAATGAATGTCTGATTCAATTTCCAGGCTGGCGATTTTAAACGTACCTGCGGCAGAATGCTTCAACTGTTTTTCCAGCGCCGTGGCATATTCATCCCAGAATTTTTGCAGTTTATCTATCTCCAGCACTTCTGCTTCTTTCACTTCCTGGATATCATAAGCGGAACCAGCTTTTTCACGCAATGCCTCGAGGAGGTTTTTCTTACCACCCGCGCTGGCAATTGGCCTGGCCTGTACCGCTGCACTGTTCGCTGTTCCGGTATTTCCCGACGTTACTGCCGGGGTCTCCATATAGAGTTTCGCTTCCGGTTTAGCAGGAACACCGGGTTGAGCCACTATTTTAGGAGCGGGGACTGCTACGCCTGCAGGAACCGGAGGAGCCAGGGGCTGAATGGATTTGGTGCGATAAGCTATTGGCCCGTCAATCCGTTTTTTTTTTACAACGGCCCCCTTATCGGTTGCCAGTTCAATGGCCTGCTGCAGAAAGCTGAGTTTAATCAGCGCGAGCTCTACGTGCAGCCGCTTGTTGCGGGCCATTTTAAAATTGATTTCCGCCTCGTTCAATATATTCAATGCACTCACCAGGTAAGAGATGGAAGTTTTCTCAGCTACCGCAACATATTTTGACCGCATACCTTCCACAACTTCCAGTAAGGCTGCAGACTTAGCATCTTTACATACCAGCAGGTTGCGGATAAATTCCGCAAAGCCGTTGAGCACCAGGTCACCTTCAAAACCTTTCCGGTTGATTTCATCATACAATACCATGGCCCCTGCCATATCCTGTTGCTGCATGCAATCCAACAGTTTAAAGAAATAGTCCTCATCCAGGATGTTCAAATGCTCCAATGTATTCTGGTAAGTCAGTTCTCCGTTGGTAAAGCTTACAATCTTATCCAGGATACTTAAGGAGTCGCGCATACAGCCTTCGCTCTTCTGTGCAATCACCTGTAAAGCGGCTTTTTCTGCACGGATATGTTCTTTATCTACAATTTCCTGCAGGTGTTCTACCGTGTCATTGTTGGTAATTCGTTTGAAATCAAAAATCTGGCAGCGGCTCAATATGGTTGGAAGAATCTTGTGTTTTTCAGTGGTAGCCAAAATGAAAATGGCATACGGTGGCGGCTCTTCCAGTGTTTTCAGGAATGCGTTGAATGCGCTTGCACTGAGCATGTGTACCTCATCCACAATGTATACCTTGTATTTACCGGCCTGTGGTGCAAACCGAACCTGTTCCACCAGCGCACGGATATCGTCAACAGAATTGTTACTGGCAGCATCCAGCTCATGGATATTCATGGAAGTTCCGGCATCGAAAGACTGGCAGCTGTTGCATTCATTACAGGCTTCCCCATCGGGTGTTTGGTGGGTACAGTTGATGGTTTTGGCCAGGATCCTGGCACAGGTTGTTTTACCTACCCCTCTCGGGCCGCAGAACAAAAAAGCATGCGCCAGCTGATGGTTTTTGATGGCATTCTTCAGGGTAGTGGTAATATGCTGCTGCCCCACAACCGTATTGAAGTTCTGGGGACGGTATTTTCGTGCTGAAACAATGAAATTCTCCATAGAAACGGCTTGCAATATAACTTATTTATAGTCCATCTCCGGATGTCTTTCAAAAGGATAACGGTCGTTGAATATTTTCCGGAAAGTGATCATCCGCCTGCTCTGCTTACCCCCCAGGCTCCTGTAAATATTCACCATTTTGGGATTCCAGTCTCCTGCCCAACCCATTTCATACTGCAAATACCAGCCCTTGCCCTGCAATAACAGGCTGGCGGCATAAATCAGGTAACTGTCTACCCCCAGTGACTGGTACTTGGGTACCACACCAAAAGCCAGCCCGGTGAGCCGTTTATTGGCGCCCCTGTATTTCATCCACAGGAGTTGCAGTTTCTGGAACCAGCCCAGTTTGCCATTAAAATGTTTAAAATATTGGTTCAGGTCGGGGATATTGATAAACATGGCAATGGGATCCTCTTTATAATAAGCAAACCATACTGCCCGCTCATCCATGATGGGTTTCATTTTACGGAAGAGCTTCATCACCTGTTCTTTCGTAATTTCCTTCGCCTCACCGTGTTGCGCCCATGCGGCATTGTACACGGTAGCAAAATCCGCTGCATACTTATCCAGCTCTCCCAGCTTCACATGCTTTGCCCTGTATCCGGGCTTGGCATTGAACCTGGCATAACGCTCCGGAAATTTTTCGGGCAAGGGATCATCCACGTTCATGTAATAGTAATACTGGTTGTAATAATCCCGGAACCCATACCCTTCAAAAAGTGCCTGGTAATACGGTGGATTATACGACATGCCATACATTGGTTCACTTTCAAATCCTTCTACCATCAAACCCCACCATTTATCCCGGTCGCCGAAATTGATCGGGCCGTCCATAGCTTCCATTCCTTTTTCCTGCAGCCAGTTCTTTGCCGTATCAAATAATACATTAGCAGTGGCCTGGTCGTTAATGCAGTCGAAGAATCCGATACCACCGGTTTTAAATTCAGTGCCTTTATTAATATATTTTTCACTGGTAAAAGCGGCAATCCTCCCCAGCAAAACGCCCTCGTCCGATTGGGCGATCCAGCGTTTGGCTTCCCCGTATTTATGGCTCTTGTTTTTTGCAGGATCAAATACATCGTTCACTTCATGATCCAGCGAACGGATATATGCAGGGTTGCCTGCATTCATGATCGCATTCACTTCCAGGAATTCGCGTACCGTTTCCTGATCTTTTACCTCAATTATCTTCATCCTTTACCTGTTTAATTGTTGAACAGTTTTTTCATCATCTTTTCATCATGCCCATAAAAGTCTTTCCTGAAATTCAGCACACCTTCCTGATCTACCCAGGCTGTAAAATAAACTAAAAATACGGGCAGTGGTTTTTTCAGCACAACCCATTTTTCTTTGCCGAGGTGCATGAGGCTGTCGATCACCTCACTGGTATAAGCAGGTTCATTGCGAAGCAGGTATTCGGCAAATTTCTTAGGCTCTTCTATTCGGATGCATCCATGGCTAAAGCCACGACCTGCCTGATTAAACAGGTGCTTGCCCGGCGTGTCATGCAGGTAAATATTATAGTTATTGGGGAAGAGGAATTTCACCAGACCCAGTGAATTGTGTTCTCCCGGCTTCTGGCGGATCTCCGGAAGGCCATTCACGTAGCCCGTAATCTCCATATGGTTTCTGCTGAGATAATTGCCGTTTCTTCTGATAGCAGGCAATATTTCATTACGGGTAATGCTGGGAGGAACATTCCAGTAAGGACTGAACACAATGTATTGCAACTGTGCAGTGAAAATAACCGTGTTGTGCAGGGCAGAACCAACAATCACTTTCATCTCCAGTTCCTGCGCGCTGTTATTGACCACATGCAGTTTGAATTCCGGAATATTTACCATCACAAAATTAGATCCGCGTTGAACCGGCAGCCACCTTGCACGTTCCATATTCACCAGGATCTGCTGTACCCTTCTTTTCAGCGGCACATTCAGCGCTTCAATTACATGATTGCTGATCAATCCGTCTTCCGCCAGGCCATTGCGGCGCTGATAAGTTTTCACCGCCTGCTCCAGGTCTGCATCATAGAGATTACTGTTATTGGCAAACAATTCATCCTGCAATAAGGCCAGCCGGCTTTTCGCCAGGGGAACCACTGCAGAAGTATCCCCTTTTTTCAACGGCCTCTTTACTTTAGGGATTGTTTCCTTTACTTCTTTTTTCTCCAGCTCAATATAGCGCGCCAGTTCTGCTTCCAGAGACTTGTACAACCGATTGATATGAACATATTGTTCCGGATCGTCCTTTCCGTTATTGATCACTGAATCCAGTAACGCAGTAAGGTCTATTTTTTTGCGGGGGATATACCAGCCCAGTTCTGCCGGGTTAATCTCCGCTCCTTTGTAGAGTTTAGCAGCATACCGGAAAAACTGACCTGTGAGCGTCATCTCCAGTTGCAGCACCCGCTGCTTCTCCGAATCCGGAATGGTCGGATATGCGCTGACGGAATCGTACAACCTGTGCAAAGCATCATTGTAAAGCGCACTGTCTCCTGTTGTGACAATATGATTGTTTTGCAGGTTATAAAAGTTGTGCGCCTGCTCGGTCAGGCCGGTAGAATCGAACCAGGCAAATTCATAGTTTCGGCTGCTGTAAAAATCCCGGTACTGTTTAGTGAACGCTTGGTAATGATGCGGGGACAACAGGAAACTGCTGAGGTACACACTGTCTATAAACAGTTCGTTAAAAGCAGTAGCTGCAGTGATGGTTGTGTCACGTTCAACCGTAGGCATTTTATTGTCTGTACAGGCGCAGGTATACAGCAATACCGTTATACAAACAGGGGCTATAAGGAACTTTCTGAACATGGCACAAAATTACAGATTCTTTACCCGATTAAAGGTTTTGCAACAAAACAGCAGCGGCTATCCCCGCGGTTTCGGTTCTGAGTCTTGTGTTACCCAGGCTAACCGGTTTGAAACCCTGCCGGATTGCGGCAGTAATTTCCCCGGGGCTAAAGTCTCCTTCCGGACCAATCAGAATCATTCGGTTTACAGCATGCTCCATGGAAGCAATACTGTGTTTCACACCCTCTTCGCAGTGTGCGATCAAGGCAAGCCCGGCCATTTTTTGCTGAATCAGCTGACTAAAATCAACCGGCTGATGCAGTTGCATTTTCCAAACCTGCCTGCTCTGCAACATGGCCGAAACAATAATATTTTCCCAACGTTCGGCTTTAAAATGGGTACGTTCTGTGCGGGAAGCAACCAGCGGATAAACAGCCGATACGCCTGTCTCCGTTGCTTTTTCGAGGAACCATTCCATTCGGGCAGGGTTCTTAACAAATGAAATCGCAATGGTGGTAAGCGGTTCGGGCCGCGGACAAAAGACAGGATTGGCCAGCGATACAACGGTTTGCTTCTTATCGGCTGCAAGGATAACGGCGTCGTATTTCAGACCGGCCCCATTGGTTAATACAATCGATTCTCCCTGCTGCATTCTCAAAACCTGAATACAGTGTTTGCTGGTTTCGGGGGAAAGGGGAAAATGCGCCGGGTTTGCAGGTAAATCAGCCTCAAAGAAAAAAGGAATGTCCATACAATGTCAATAGCCGTTAAAAAGGTGCATCCTGGTCGAGGCCCTCGTCGAAATCGCTGCCACTGTTCATTCTGCTGCCTTTCTGAATATAGAGTGCCGCACCGCCATCGCCCACGCCTCCACCGGAAGCAGGAAGATTAGGGGTGATGGGTTTCCAGCTTCCGCCCGGACCACTGTCGCTTTCCCATTCCTCAAATTTTTGTATCTCCAGTTTGGCCCTGAGTTTAATGGTTTCCAGTGAACCGTTTCTGTGCTTGGCAATACGGATATGGGTTTCACCGCTGGTACTCTCGCCCATTTCGTTGTTCATCACTTCGTAGTATTCCGGGCGATAAATGAACATAACCATATCGGCGTCCTGTTCAATGGCACCGGATTCACGGAGATCACTCAATTGAGGCATCTTACTTTCTTTCCTGGTTTCCACCGCACGACTCAACTGGCTCAGCGCAATGATCGGCACTTTCAGTTCCTTTGCCAGGGCTTTGAGGTTACGGGAGATATTACTGATCTCCTGCTCCCGGTTACCGCCTCTGTCGTTGCTTCCGCTCATCAGTTGCAGGTAGTCAATGATGATGATGCCAACTTTGTGCTTGTTCACCATCCTTCTTGCCTTGGCCCTGAATTCAAATATGTTCAATGCCGCAGTGTCGTCGATGTATAAAGGGGCGTTCTCTAATTTTTTAATCCCCTTACTGTGCAGTTGCTGGTACTCATAATCCTCCAGTTTACCCCGGCTGATTTTTTCCATCTTGATTTCGCTCTCTGCACTTAAGATACGCTGTACCAACTGTGCGGCGCTCATTTCAAGCGAGAAGAATCCAACGCCAACCGGTTTGGTGGGGTGCAGCGCTGCGTTGCGTGCAAGGTTCAATGCAAAAGCTGTTTTACCCACGGCAGGACGGGCGGCAAGGATCACCAGATCCGTTGGCTGCCAGCCGTATGTTACCCGGTCGAGAGAAGCGAACCCGCTCGGCACGCCGGAAATCTCATCTGTTTTGGTTCTGAGTTCATCTATACGGGTAATGGCTTCTACCAATACGTTACCGATATCTTCAAAGTTCTTTTTGAGGTAGTTGTTGGTGATGTTGAACATCTTGGTTTCGCTTTCATCGAGCAGATCAAATACATCGGTACTGTCTTCGTAAGCATCGCCGATAATTTCACCGCTGATGCGGATCAGTTCGCGCTGAATGAACTTCTGCAGCACAATTCTTGCGTGTGCATCAATATTGGCAGTAGAAACAACCGAATTAGTCAGTTTGGTAACAAAATAAGGCCCCCCCACTACATCCAGCAATTCCTGCGATTTCAGTTCTTCCACCACAGTGAGGATATCGATCGGCACGCTTTTCTGCTGCAGCGATTGCATGGCTTTGAAAATATGCTGATGGGCATCTACATAAAAACACTCCGGTTTGATAATTTCGGATACCGTATCGAAAGCGCTTTTCTCGAGCATTAATGCACCTAAAATGGCTTCCTCCAATTCTTTGGCCTGTGGGGGTACTTTGCCGTACACCATGGTACTCAGGTCAATAGAAGGTTTTCTTCTTTTGCGGTCTTTATTTAAGCTCGTAATATCCATTGGTCAGTTCGTACTTAATAGGTTAGTAATACCAGTTACCCAAATATTCCGAAAGAATTCTATGTTAAGAAATTGTTTCGTGAATGGTAAAGGGGAGCGAATATAATCGGAACTATCTGCAGGCTGAAATTTTTTACCAATCAATATTATTCCACAGGCAATTAAGGGGTTGTTAACAGCAAGTTCACTCCCATTCACACAATTTACTACGCTTATCCCCCAAATTCAAAAGTTTTACGCTTTTATTTGGCGAAATTCACAAATCGGTGTGAAGAAAGAAATTTTCGGAAGCAGCGGTTCATTTCAGGTTAATTTCTTAACTAGTCCATGACCTATAACCCTTATTTTTGCAGACTTATCAAGCAGCAGCAAGTATGACAATTAGTTACAATTGGTTATGTGAATATTTACCGGAACCCATCGAACCTGCTCAATTATCCAAAATCCTGACCTCAATAGGACTGGAAGTGGAAAGCCTGGAGCAATATGAGAAAATCAGGGGCGGACTGGCCGGACTGGTGATTGGAGAGGTGCTGGAATGCAACCCCCACCCCAATGCAGATAAACTGAAACTCACCCTGGTGAATACCGGCGGAGAAACACCTTTAAAGATCGTGTGCGGGGCTCCCAATGTAGCAAAAGGCCAGAAAGTGGTGGTTGCGCCCGTGGGCACTACCATCTACCCGATCAACGGAGAGCCCTTGACCATGAAACTGGCCAAAATCCGCGGCGAAGAAAGCCAGGGAATGATCTGTGCCGAAGACGAGATCGGTATCGGCGGAAGCCATGCAGGTATTATTGTACTGCCAGGTACGGCTGTTGCAGGCACCCCCGCTGCCAGGTACTTCAACCCGTATTCCGACTGGATTTATGAGATCGGCCTTACGCCCAACAGAATGGATGCAATGAGCCATATGGGCGTTGCCCGGGATGTTTGCGCCTACATTACGCACCACCAGAACGAAGCAAGGGTGAAATCCCCCTTTACCAACAATTTCAAAACAGACAACAGGAATAACCCGGTTGAAGTTATCGTAGAAAATACCAGTGCCTGCCCCCGTTATGCGGGTGTAACCATCAGTGGTGTTACGGTAAAAACTTCACCGGAGTGGCTGGTGAACAAGCTAACGGCAATTGGTCAGCGCAGTATCAACAATATTGTAGACATCACCAATTTCATCCTGCACGAAACCGGCCAGCCACTGCATGCATTTGATGTAGCTGCCATTACCGGAAATAAAATCATTGTCAAAAACCTGCCGGCAGGTACACCCTTCATTACACTGGACGGGAAGGAAAGAAAACTGCACCAGGACGATCTGATGATCTGCAACGCCAGCGAAGGCATGTGTATAGCGGGTGTATTCGGCGGAGCAAAAAGCGGTGTATCCGAAAGCACTACCGCCATTTTTCTGGAGAGCGCCTGCTTTGATTCCATCAGAACCCGTTTAACCTCCCTGCGTCATGGATTAAGAACCGATGCAGCAACCAGGTTTGAAAAAGGAATTGATATATCGAACACGGTTAATGTGCTGAAACGGGCCGCCTTGTTGATAAAAGAAGTAGCCGGCGGAGAAATCAGCAGCGATATTACCGACATTTATCCGGATCCAAAACCCCGTGCTACCGTTACGATCAAGAATCACTATCTCAAAAAATTAAGCGGCAAAAACTACCATGCCGATAAAGTAAAAAGAATCCTGACAGCATTGGGTTTTGATATTGTAAAAGAAGGGCTGGACGAACTGATGGTGGAAGTACCTTACAGCAAACCTGATATCAGCATCCCGGCAGATATTGTGGAAGAAATTCTACGCATCGACGGACTGGACAATGTGGAAATCCCGACTATGATCACCATCAGCCCCGCTGTGGAAAAGATCGGCATCAAGGAAAATCTGCGCGAGAAGATCGCCGGATTCCTGGTGGGCAAAGGATTTACCGAGATCGTTACGAACTCTATTACCAACAGCAAATATTTCGACGAAGCCACTACCGCCTATACTGTAAAGATGATGAACAATCTCAGCGCCGAACTGGACGTACTGAGACCATCCATGCTGGAAAGCGGACTGGAAACCATTGCCTATAACCTCAACAGGAAAAACAACAACCTGCAGTTGTTTGAATTTGGTAAAACCTACCGTACCAGGGAGGATGGATTTATAGAGGAAGAACATTTCTGCTTATTTGCAACCGGCAACAACCACGACCAGGGATGGAGAAGCAAAGGTACACCGCTCGATTTCTTTTCCATGAAAGGGCTGGCCATCGCCATTTTACAATGGTGCGGCCTGGACAATATCCGGTTTGAGGAAAATGCCGGTCAACCCGGAACTGTAGCCTTTTTTGCCGATAACCAATCCATTGGATCCCTGGTAACCGTAAGCGCTGAAAAACTCAATGCATTTGACCTGAAACAACCGGTATTCATGCTGGATCTTCCATTCGGCCAACTGCTGAGTGCAGTGCAGAAAAAGAAGATCGTGTACAGGGAAGTGAACAAGTTCCCTGTAGTAGAGCGGGACCTTGCCCTGGTGGTTGACAAACAGGTTACTTACGCAGCCATTGAAAAGTCGGTTCAATCCGTTAAATTGCCTAAGCTTCAGCAGGTACAGCTGTTTGATATTTTTGAAAGCGAAAAATTGGGTAAGGACAAAAAATCAATGGCTATCAGCTTCACTTTCTCCGATGATACCAAAACATTAACGGATAAGGAGATTGATGGTATGATGAATAAGCTGATCCAGTGTTTTGAGAAGGAAGTACAAGCTGAAATCAGAAAATAATGATTGATATCAACACCAATATGGACCACCTGCAGGAAAAACTACAGCTGCTGATCAAAGAATACAGGCAGTTGCAGAAAGAGAATAGCCGTTTGCAGAAGGATATTGCCGTGTTGCAATCTGAACAGCAGAAAAAGACCGAACAACTGATACAACTGGAACAAAAAGTAGCTGCCGTTCAGCTCACCGGTGGAAACCGCGATGAAGCGGAGAAAGCCCGGTTACAGAAAAAAATAGACACCTATCTCAAAGAAATAGATAAATGCCTGGCATTGCTGCATGCCTGAAACTATGGCTGAACTGATCCCCGTAAATATTGTGATTGCCGACCGGAGTTACCGGTTAAAAATTGAACCTGCCGATGAGGAGATGGTGCGTAAATCTGCGTCCCTGATCAACGATAAAATCACTGAATTTAAAACACAATTTGCCGGAAAAGACATGCAGGATTATATTGCAATGGTACTGATCTGGTTTGTGACTGAACAAAAAGAAGGAGGCTCCCAGCCTGTTCAATGGAATGATACGGTTCAGAAACTCTCCGAACTGAGCAAAATGATCGATAAGGTACTGGCCGAAAATCCGCAATAAGCGGCCCTTTAAAATATATTTTTATTTGTTATACCTCCGGTTGCTCCCAAAGTTCGTCTTCCAATCTTCCCCCAGATTAATTATCTTCGTGGATATCACCATTTATTATCAAAAGATGAGATGTGATAAGATAAATAGGATTGTGAACTTTTTAAACCCTTGCCAACAACATGGATCAAGCAATAATTTCAATACTAATTGGTGCAATATCACTGATTATAGGTGTAGTAGCGGGTAGATTTATTTTCGCTAAGAACACAAAAAAACAGATTGAAGACGCTGAGCATCAGGCGCAAAACATCCTCAAAGAAGCAGAATTAAGGGCCGAAACCGTTAAAAAAGAGAAACAACTAGAGGCCAAGGAGCGTTTTGTACAACTGAAAGCGGAGCACGACAAAGAAATTCTCGAAAAAAATCGCAAAATCGGCGACACAGAGAACCGGATTAAGCAGAAAGAAATCACCATCAATCAAAAAGAAGCTGCTATAGACAAGCAGGTAAAGGAAAATGAGGCGATCAAGGAAAACCTGAACCGCCAGATTGAACTGGTAAACCACAAACGCACCGAGCTGGAGAAACACCAGGAAGAGCATATCCGCAGACTGGAAAAAATTGCAGGATTAAGTGCGGAAGAAGCCAAGAGCCAGTTGATCGAAAGCCTGAAACAGGAGGCCCACACCCAGGCCCTGGCTTTACAGCAGGACATTATTGAAGAAGCCAAGCAAAAGGCCAATAAAGAAGCCCGTAAAATTGTTATCCAGTCTATACAGCGAACTGCTGCCGAGCAGACCATTGAAAATACCGTAACGGTATTTAACCTGGAAACCGACGAAATCAAAGGGCAGATCATTGGTCGTGAGGGCCGTAATATTCGTGCTATTGAGGCTGCAACAGGCGTTGACCTGATCGTGGACGATACGCCTGAAGCCATCATCCTGTCTTCCTTTGATCCGTTGAGAAGAGAGATTGCCCGTTTAAGCCTGCAGCGCCTGGTTGCTGATGGCCGTATCCACCCTGCCCGTATTGAAGAAGTGGTAGAGAAAACCCGCCGCCAGCTGGAAGAACAGGTAATGGAGATTGGAGAGCGTACCGTCATTGAAATGGGTATTCATGGCCTGCACAAGGAACTGATCCGGATTGTAGGTAAAATGCGATTCAGGTCTTCTTATGGCCAGAACCTGCTGATGCACAGCCGCGAAACCGCCAATCTCTGCGGGATCATGGCCGCTGAGCTGGGTATGAACCCCAAACTGGCCAAAAGAGCTGGTCTTTTACACGATATTGGGAAAGTTCCCGATGAGGAAACTGAACTCAGCCACGCCCTTTTAGGCGCTAAACTGGCCGAGAAATACGGGGAAAACCCGGCCGTAGTGAACGCAATCGGCGCCCACCACGACGAAATGGAGATGCTTTATGTTATTTCTCCGATTATTCAGGCCTGCGATGCCATCAGTGGCGCCAGACCCGGAGCCAGAAGGGAAATCATGCAGCAGTACCTGCAAAGAATCAAGGATCTGGAGAACCTCGCACTGGGTTACCAGGGAGTGGAAAAAGCCTATGCAATTCAGGCGGGACGGGAGTTACGCGTGATTGTAGAAGCCGATAAAGTGACCGATGTAGACAGCGATAAACTGAGTTTTGAGATAGCCCAGAAGATCCAGACAGAAATGACTTATCCGGGTCAGATCAAAGTAACCGTAATCAGAGAAAAAAGGGCTGTAAACGTTGCCAGGTAAAAAAAAACAGAATAGGTTTCGGAATTCTGATTTTTTCACTACCTTTGCCGTCCGCAAAAATTAAAAGTTATGAACGCAGCAGTTCAGTTTGTACATTCCCAGTTAACAGCTGGCAAAGAGCATCCTAAGTTTAAAGCAGGTGACAATATCACTGTTAACTATAAAATCGTAGAGGGTGGTAAAGAGCGTATCCAGAGCTTCCGTGGAGATGTAATCAAATTACAGGGAAATGGAGCTACAGCGTCCTTCACTGTACGTAAAATCTCCGATGGAGTAGGTGTAGAACGTTTGTTCCCTATCCTGTCTCCAAACATCGACTCTATCGTACTGAATAAAGTAGGTAAAGTTCGTCGTGCCAAGTTATTCTACCTGCGTGAGCGCAGCGGTAAGAGCGCACGTATCAAAGAAAAACGTTTCTAATACAGAACATATATTAAAAAAGCGTCCTGAGTATATACCAGGGCGCTTTTTTATTTACGGCGACCGATTTAACATTATTTAATTGTAAGGCACGTGTTTTATATTAACTTTACAACCTTAAATCAATCAAAATGGGTAATCTAGGCTTTCAGGAATTACTGATCATTGGTGTCGTAGTCCTGGTTTTATTTGGTGGCAGAAAAATTCCGGAGTTCATGAGAGGTCTCGGTAAGGGAATCCGTGAATTCAACGATGCTAAAAACAACGTAAAGAAAGAACTCGAAGAAGGAATCAAAGAAAAAGACAACACCCCCGCTTAATCATCTCTCAAAAAGTAAAAGCCTTTGTTTCGGTTTCATTCAATCAAAGACTATCATATCGCATTACAGAACGGCCAAACCACCTGTGTGGAGGCCGTTCGTTTTTATATAGATAGGATCAGGGAACAGGTGCACCTGAATGCATACGTGGAACTGTATGAACAGGAAGCGCTGGAACAGGCCGCCTTACTGGATACCCAACGCACCAACGGAGCAGCTATGTCACCCTTACATGGCGTGGTCGTTGGGCTAAAAGATGTGATCTGTTACAAGGACCACCAGGTAACAGCCGCATCCAAAATACTTACCGGATTTACCTCCATTTACAATGCTACTGCCACACAGAAATTACTCGATGCCGGCGCCATTGTCATTGGCCGCCAGAACTGTGATGAATTTGCCATGGGCAGTAGTAATGAGAATTCCTCCTACGGACCGGTGAAAAACGCCAGGGATACCGAAAGGGTGTCCGGAGGCTCATCGGGCGGATCTGCCGTTTCCGTTCAGGCAGGCCTTTGTATGGTAAGCCTGGGCAGCGATACAGGCGGTTCCGTAAGGCAGCCTGCCGACTTCACAGGAATTGTGGGCATTAAGCCAACCTATGGAAGAATATCCCGTTATGGATTGATCGCCTATGCCTCTTCCTTTGATCAGATCGGGATCTTCTCTAATACGGTAGAAGACGCCGCACTGGTACTGGAAACCATTGCAGGTGCGGATGAATTTGACAGCACCGTTTCCGACAGGCCTGTAGATGCCTATACAGCTGCAGTAAACAGCCCCGATAAAAAATACCGTATTGCTTATTTCAAAGAATCCATTGAACATCCTGCGCTCGATACCGATATCCGGAACCAGATCCTTGCCAGGATCGAAGCACTGAAAGCCGCAGGTTATACCGTAGAACCGGTCGGTTTTGATTTACTGGAATACGTTGTACCCACTTATTATGTATTGACCACTGCAGAAGCATCCAGTAACCTTTCCCGTTTCGATGGCGTACGGTACGGACACCGCACTGCAGCAGAAAATATCGACCTCACCACATTGTACAAATCTTCCAGAAGCGAAGGGTTTGGAGAAGAGGTTAAAAGAAGAATTTTACTTGGAACCTTCGTATTAAGTGAAGGCTATTTTGATGCCTATTTCACCAAGGCGCAACAGGTACGACAGTTACTGAAAACCAGGACTGAAGCTATTTTTGCGCAGTACGATGCGATTATTTCACCAACGGTTCCTTCCACTGCATTCAGGATTGGAGAAAAATCGGACGATCCCATCGAAATGTTCCTGGCCGATATTTATACCGTATATCCTAACCTGGTAGGCATTCCTGCTATTTCCGTTCCACTGTTCACCCATTCAAATGGCATGCCTTTTGGCCTCCAGATCATGACCAGGCATTTTGATGAGGCGAATCTGCTAAAGTTATCGCAGCAATTGATGGCCTTTAAATAAGCGCTATGCAAGGTTGTTTCAGGCATATTCATTTACAGCAGTTATTTGCTGTAGCACTTATTGCAGCAGCATGTTGTATGACTGCTCCTGCAACGCTATTGGCCCAGGCGCCCAAAGACAGTACCATCGACAAATACGGATTCAAAACATTGTTTAAGCACCAATTTGATGCTTCCCAGCCTTATGCAACACAACTAAACCCCCGGGCGATTTCTTTTGTACAGGAATATATCCGCAAACAGGGTAAAGAGCTCAACAGGATGAAAGGATGGGGCAAACCCTACTTTGACCTGTTCGATCAGATCCTTTCGCAATATGGTATACCCAGGGAAATGAAATACCTGAGCGTAATTGAAAGCCACCTGAGTTCCGGCCTGGTATCCTGGGCAGGTGCCGTAGGACCCTGGCAAATCATGCCCTACGAGGCAAGGAGGTTCGGATTAACCGTGAACGCCAATCGCGATGAGCGCACCGATTATCACAAGAGCACCCAGGTGGCGGCCAGGCTGATGAAAGAACTCTATGGAGAGTTCAACGACTGGTTGCTGGTCGTAGCAGCTTATAACGGGGGACCGGGCAGGGTAAGGCAGGCCATGAAAAAAGCCAAAAGCAGGGATTTCTGGGACCTGCAATATTTCCTTCCCGAGGAAACCCGCAACCACGTTAAGAAGTTCATCGGTACCCACTATGTGATGGAAGGCGGCGGCGGATGGACCACCATGACCGCAGCAGAAGTGGCCCAACAAAAACATAATATACCTGCAATGCAGAATAGCCTGAGTGCAGAAGAGGAAGCCGGTACTGTTGTAATAGAAATCGGCGGCAGATACAACTCCATCATTGTAGCCAACGGGTTGGTGATGCATATTGCCCAATTCAATAAATGGAATCCGGGATTTGACAAACAACTGGCAGAGGGAAAGAAATTTAAAATGCGTATACCTGCCGAAAAATCATCACTGTTTGAAGCGACAAAGAACCAATTGCTCGCCGTATCGGTGCGTGCATTACTGGAAGGGACCCTTCCACAAAATTAATTCAACGGTCAGTTCACCATTTTATCTGCACAGCTACTGCTGGCAAAGGCTTCCGGCTTGGCTTTAAAGGCAAACCCCATACCGAGGATATAACCCATTGCTTCCCGCAAAGCGTCGTTGCTTTTGAACTGAGGGTTGGTGTTGATGTCCGCATGTACTTCCATCTCCACATTGTACTCAATGAAAAGGTTGCAGAGGTCGTATGCCACTTCTATACTCTTGGCAACTTCCAGTAACATTCTTTCCTTGATGTGGTACCGTTGTTTGGTTTTTTCGTTGTGGATGTACATGAATCCTCCATTGTGTTCCCGAAGGAAAACAATTACTGTTGCAAATTCTGTGTCAGCACCTTTAACCTGGCTGTCTGTTCCGATGCAAACCTTGAGTTTTGTACCGATCTCCGCTTCCCGCTGAATGGCCGCTTCCACGGCATCTTTAATGGGAAGGCTGATGTTTTCGCCATTGAATTTTCTCCAACGCATATGTGTAGGGTTTTTGTAAGTTACAAATGAAATGAGGCCAAAACATCACTGAAACGTGATCTTATTGTTAACAGCAGTGGAAAAACTTATTATTACTCCGTAATTTTACCAATCTATGAAACTATTATTACAATACTTAAAGCCTTATAAATGGTTGATAGTCTTAGCACTTACGCTGGCTGCAATCAACCAGTCCTTCTCCATGCTCGACCCTTTTTTCTTTGGGAAATTGCTCGATAAATATGGCATGCACCCGCTGAACACGGGCTACTTCAACGAAAACAAGCAGTTTGTGGCCACGGGCGAACGCACCCAATCTGAGTTTATCTGGGGGGTGCTGGGTTACCTGGGCATACTGATCAGTGTGGCCATGGTGTCCAGAATTGCCAAAGCATTCCAGGATTATTTCAGCAATGTAATTGTGCAGAAGTTCGGCGCTAAGATTTTCACAGATGGGCTGGAACACTCCATGCAAATGCCCTACCAGGAGTTTGAGGACCAGCGAAGCGGCGAAACATTATCCATTCTTACCAAGGTACGATCCGATACGGAAAAGTTCATCATCGCATTCATCAATGTACTGTTCAGTATCATCGTAGGGATCGTATTTATTTCTGTGTACTCCTTCCGTTTGCACTGGAGCATCATGCCCATCTATGCGGCAGGGATTGTATTCCTGTCGCTGCTTACCAGTTTTTTAAGCAGGCGCATCAAGAGTATTCAGAAAGACATTGTAAAGGAAACCACCATGCTGGCGGGAACCACCACAGAGAGCCTGCGCAATATTGAACTGGTGAAAAGCCTTGGATTAACCAAGCAGGAAATTAACCGGCTCAACAAGAATACGTATAAGATACTCGGGCTGGAACTAAGGAAGGTAAAAAGTATTCGTTCCTTAAGTTTTGTACAGGGAACATTCGTAAACCTGCTTCGTCAGATCATTATGTTTACCCTGCTGTGGCTGGTATTCAACGGAAAGCTGACAGCAGGTGAAGTAATGACGCTTACATTCTATTCCTTCTTCATTTTTGGGCCGTTACAGGAAATTGGGAACATCATCCTCTCCTATCGCGAGGCGGAAGCATCCCTGAACAATTTTCACAACCTGATGATGAAACCATCAGAGCCTAAACCTGTATCGCCGGAACATATCGGTAATATTAACACGCTGGCATTTCAGAACATTATATTCAAACACCAGACTGCACAATACAATGCACTGGACGGAATTTCTTTTAAAGCCAAAAAAGGAGAAACCGTCGCATTCGTAGGGCCATCCGGCGCCGGTAAGAGTACACTCGTAAAATTACTGGTAGGATTGTACAGGCCGCAGGAGGGCGCCATTCTTTACAATGGAGTAAACGGAAATGATATTCATTTTGATGAACTGCGCAACCAGATCGGTTTTGTAACGCAGGATACACAGCTGTTTGCAGGAACCATCAGGGAGAACCTGCTCTTTGTATGCCCCGGCGCCAATGATGAGGAGATCATCACCGCATTGAAAAAAGCCAGTTGCGATAACCTGCTGGAGAAAGCCGATAACGGAATTGATTCCATGATCGGAGAAGGTGGCCTGAAGCTGAGTGGGGGAGAGAAACAAAGGATATCCATTGCACGGGCGTTGATTCGTCATCCGCAACTGCTCATTTTCGACGAAGCGACTTCCGCGCTTGACAGTATTACGGAAGAAGAAATTACCAATACCATCCGGGATATCTCCGCACAGAAAGAACAGATCACCGTTATGATTGCACACCGGTTAAGTACCATCATGCATGCAGAAAGGATTTATGTACTGGAAAAAGGCCAGGTAGTGGAAACCGGAAGTCATCAGCAATTGCTGGAAGAAAAAGGATTGTACTACGCCATGTGGAGACAGCAGATCGGGGAAAGAAAAGCAGTAGCAGCAAAAGCTTAGTTCGGTTGCTATTCTTTCTCAAATTTCTTTTTGATGTATTCAATAACAGAGGGATCTTCCAGTCCTTCAATATCGCTTAACTGCAATTCAAGGGCCTTGGTACTCAGTTGAATCTCCAGTAAAGAAAGTGTGAGAGATGCAGCAAATACCAGCAGGCTGAATGCGAACACCCAGTGAGCCATCACCATCCACTGAATGTAAATAAAGTACATGCATACAATGCTGCTCAGGAAAGTAACTACACCCAGGGCCTGCATGTTCTTGATCAATTTTAAGCGGTAGCGCAGGTTTCTGATCTGTCCGTGAATAATATGGCTCTTTTCCTGCCCCTTTCCCTCGTACTGATCGTGTAAGGCCCTTACCCTGTTGGAAAGCGCCAGAAAACGATTGGTATAGGCCAGCATAATCAAGCTGATCGCCGGAAACAGGAGTGCAGGTGTGTTGATGGTAATGTCCATGTTCATAAATTAGATGCAAGTTACCCCTAATATACAAAAACAAAAGCTCCCGTCCACAGACAGCGAGCTCTGGTTTAGGTTGATTGTCAACTCCCGGACGTCACGGACGGATTCGAACCGTCGTTAAAGGTTTTGCAGACCTCTGCCTTGCCACTCGGCCACGCGACTATATTTTATCAGGTATACGTATACAAAAGCGACACGTATCTGTGCTGAATTGTTTTATAAAAAGCCAGTATCCCGGCAAGCACCAGTAAAACGGTTACCAGCAGGTATACGGATGGTATGATGCTGAATATGAAAATGCCCGCTAAACCCAGGCGTGCAAAGTCCAGGTAGAACACCCAGCGTTTTTGCTCTAGCATGGCGCCAGTGCTGATTACACTGAGAATAATGAACAGCGCAGCAATCACTAATTGAGCAGGCTTGAAATACCATTCGAATAAAATGATGATGAACAACAACGAAAGGGTAAACAGGGTCTGTAGAAAAATAAACTGTTTCAGCCAAAGGGTTTGTTGGGCCTGTTGATTCCTGTTCAGGAGTTTTCTTTCGAGGTATGGCCGAATCCTCGGGTCTATATCATCCGGTTTCCCAAAAAGCACCCGCAGCTTACCGCCCGGCCCTTTAGCGCTGCGGAAGGCCACCATCATCTCCAGGATAAAATGAAAATGCTGCCAAAGAAAACTATGACTGTTCAACGGGGTGGTAAGTCCGTAAACAGGCGCTTCCTGTTCTTCTTTAAACGTCCCGAAAATTTTATCCCAGATGATTAGCACGTCTCCGTAGTTCTTATCGAGATAGGCCGGGTTGCTGCTGTGGTGAACCCGGTGATGTGAAGGCGTCACCAGGATATATTCCAGCCAGCCCAGTTTTCCGATCAGCTGCGTATGGGTGAAGAATGGATAAGCTCCATGAATCAGCAAGAGAATCGTGATCATACCCGGATCAAACCCGATCAGGGGTAATACCGACCAAAACAGACCACGGGCCACCGCCTGAAAAACAGTAATCCTTGCGGAAACTGTGAAATTAAAATCCTCGCTCTGGTGATGCACTACATGCGCACTCCAGAACAGGTTCACTTCATGACCAACCCGATGGTACCAGTACCAGATCAGGTCGGTCAGCAAAAACAATAAAATCCAGGTAAGCAGGGAAGATGGAATGGAAAACAATGCATAATGATGATGCACCCAACTGAACACATAGAAGAAAGCGCCGGTAGTGAGCATATCCGATAAACGTTCGCCAATCCCTACGTTGAGGTTGGCCACCGCTTCATTAAAATGGTATACCGCTTTCTTTTTCTTAACACTCACCCAGTATTCCAGGAGCATGAAGAAAATGAAGAGCGGAACAGCCAGTGCTATGAAGTTCAGTTTCATGGGATCAAAAATAGGGGATTTTTTTATCCTACCAAATTAGTAGACTATTATTTTTTCATTCATCCATCTTTTTGGGTCAGGAAAACAGAATGATTTAACTTGACTGCTTAAACTGATGCTATGAGAAAATTATTCCTGATGCTCTTCCTGCTGCCGGTATTAGCCATGGCGCAGCAATTTGATTCAGCCTGGCTGGCAGCCAATTACACTAAAAAAGAAGTTTTAATACCCATGCGCGACGGGGTAAAGCTCTTTACCTCTCTTTACATTCCCAGGAGCAATTCGGAGCAGCATCCGATCCTGCTTACCAGAACACCCTATTCCTGCGCGCCTTACGGGGCCGACAAGCTGAAAAATTTTCAGCGTGGACATATGAGGGAATACCTGAAAGAAAATTACATCATTGTAACACAGGATGTAAGGGGCCGATGGATGAGTGAAGGAGTATTTATGGATGTACGGCCTTATAATCCATCTAAAAAAACCAATACAGATATTGATGAATCCTCCGACACCTACGACACCATCGACTGGTTGGTGAAAAATATACAAGGAAACAACGGTAATGCGGGTGTATTCGGAATTTCTTACCCCGGCTTCTACTCTACCATGGCCGCGTTGAGCAACCACCCGGCTTTAAAAGCAGTGAGTCCCCAGGCTCCGGTAACCGACTGGTTCATCGGCGATGACTTTCACCACAATGGTGCATTCATGCAACTGGATGCTTTTAACTTTTACAGCAGCTTCGGAAAACCAAGACCCGCTCCTACTACGGTTGGGCCAAAGGGTTTTGATTTTCCTACAAAAGATAATTACGAGTTCTTCCTGCGCAGTGGAAGTTTATCCAAACTCACCGAATTCATGGGAGATAGCATTGCGTTCTGGAAAGACCTGATGAGCCATCCCAATTACGACGAGTGGTGGAAGGCAAGAAACCCCAGAAACTTTGTGCAGCACATCTCTCCTGATATCGCAACATTGGTAGTAGGCGGTCTTTTTGATGCGGAAGATTGTTTTGGAGCATGGCAGATGTACAAGTCTATTGAAGCCAAAGGCAGGAACAACAACAAGATTGTGATGGGACCCTGGTACCACGGACAGTGGGCCAGCGGAAACGGAAAAAACCTGGGCAATGTACAGTTTGAGAGCAATACTGCTGAATGGTATTCTACCAACATAGAAGTCCCCTTCTTCAACTACTATTTAAAAGGCAAGGGCAGTATAGAGAAAATCAATGAAGCCAATATTTTCTTTACCGGAGAAAACCAGTGGTATCAATCCGCCAGTTGGCCATTATCCGGAACAACTTCTTCCAGGCTTTATTTACAGGCTAAAGGTAAATTGTCTTTTACAACTGCTAACACCGGGGTCCCGACTTTTACAGAATATGTAAGCGATCCGGCCAGGCCTGTTCCGTATACCGAAGACGTACACACCGGCAGAACCAGGGAATATATGACAGATGACCAGCGCTTTGCCGCCAGAAGGCCGGATGTGCTGGTATATCAGTCAGATATCCTTACCGAAGACATCACCGTGGGTGGACCTCTAACAGCCGATTTAAAAGTAAGCATCTCTACCACCGATGCCGATTTTGTGGTGAAGCTGATTGATGTATTCCCGGACAAATTCAGTTACCCGGAGAATAATAATTACTTAATGGATGGCTACCAGATGCTGGTAAGAGGTGAGGTATTCCGCGGCAAGTTCAGGAACAGTTTTGAAAAGCCCGAGCCCTTTGTTCCCAACAAAGCCACCAGGGTAAAATATGAACTGCCGGATGTGGCGCATACCTTTAAAAAGGGGCACCGCATCATGGTACAGATTCAGAGTAGCTGGTTCCCGCTGGTAGACAGGAATCCACAGAAATTCACCGACATCTACAAGGCAACGGAAAAGGACTTTCAGAAGGCTACCATCCGTGTATTTGACAATGAATCCAGTATCAGTCTTCCGATTGTAAAACGGAAATAAAAGCTGCAATTCGAACAAAAAAGGGCTCTCGGTAGTAAATACGGAGAGCCCTTTTTATTTCCACAGCCCTAATGAATTAACTTTGTGACCGTTCAGTATCCGTTTTATGCCCCCGATCAGTGTACATAGCGACCCCGGCCATGTTACCTGGAAGCAATTTCTGGTGCTGGGAAGTTTATTGCTGCTGAACGGTTTGAACGGGTTCACGCAAACAGTGGAGCCCTTTATCCTGAATGCTTCCGGCGGAAATTATGTAAACAGGGGAAGCTACAACCTGGCCAACTTTTCCTTTGTATGGAGTGTGGGAGAAGCTACCCTGATAGAGACCTATACCACTACGGACAACTCCGTAATCCTCACCAACGGCGTACTACAGCCGATCACCGATAAAGATTTACAAACCATACCCATTCAGGGTTGGACCAGGGAAGAGATTAAGCTTTACCCAGTACCAGTGAATACCTTACTGCAATTTGATTTATACAGCAACGATACGGGCAGGGTAGAAATTCAGTTATACGACCTGTTGGGCAGAACATTGGGATTAAGGGAGTTCCAGTACAACACACTTCCCGTGAATCAGAAAATTGATTTTTCCAAATACGCTTCCGGCCCCTATTTCCTCAGGGTATCTTTATACAGCAAAGGCTTTCTGAAGAAAAGCGGCGTATTTAAAATACTCAAACTCCGATAACGATACAATCGAATGGTATGATGAAAAAAATATTATTACTGCTGCTGTTATTAACCGGCAGCTTTACCCTGGTTCAGGCCCAGCTCCTGAACTATCAGGGCATTGCCAGGAACGCCAATGGCGTGGCACTCTCTTTTCAGAATATCAGTATCCGCTTGAGTATCCGGGATGGCTCCGCAAACGGTACTACCCTGTATTCAGAAACCAGGGAAGTACGAACCAACCAGTTTGGTTTGATTACATTGGTCATCGGAAGCCCGGGAGCAGTAAGCAGTTTCGGCAATATCAGTACCATCAACTGGGCGGCCAGTAGTAAATTTTTACAGGTAGAGATTGATCCGCAAGGGGGCAGTAATTTCCTGCATGCAGGCACATCTCAATTGCAATCGGTCCCTTATGCTTTCTTTGCCAATGCAGCCTACCCGGTAGGAAATGCAGGCGGAGACCTGGCAGGCTCCACTTATCCCAATCCCCTGGTTGCGCCACTTGCCATCAATAACAGCAAACTCTCCATAGATGCAGTGACCAACGAAAAGATTAAAGACGGTACGATTGAAAACATCAAACTGGTGAATAGCTCCATTGGGCTGAACGGCCTGCCCCTGTCATTGGGCGGAGGGCAGAGTTTTGCAGTGGGAGCCACGGGCACCAATGTGAATATAGTTTCTTCCGGCACTATACATACATTCAATTTCCCCAATGCATCAGCAACCAACAGGGGCGTTTTAACTTCTGCAGACTGGAGTAGCTTTAATAATAAGTTGAGCGCAGGTGATACTGCGGCGATGTTGAATAAGTATCTCCGCGCAACAGATACCGCTTTTATGATGAGCCACTACCTCAGAAAAACAGACACTGCTATAATGCTTAACAACCGGCTTCGCATCAGCGATACCAGCTTTATGATGAGCCGCTACCTGAGAAAAACAGATACAGCAACCATGCTCGCTCCTTTTGTACAATACAGTGATACCACTGATCAGATGAGTGGGTATCAACGAAAGAATACTGCTTTGCTAATTCAGGATACTGCAATCATGTTGAATAACCGGCTTCGCATCAGCGATACCAGCTTTATGATGAGCCGCTACCTGAGAAAAACAGATACCGCAACCATGCTCGCTTCTTTTGTACAATACAGTGATACCGCTAACCAGATGAGTGGGTATCAACGAAAGAATACTGCTTTGTTGATTCAGGATACTGCAATCATGTTGAATAATCGGCTTCGCATCAGCGATACCAGCTTTATGATGAGCCGCTACCTGAGAAAAACAGATACCGCAACCATGCTCGCTTCTTTTGTACAATACAGTGATACCACTGATCAGATGAGTGGTTACCAACGAAAGAATACTGCTTTGTTGATTCAGGATACTGCCGCAATGTTCAACAACAGGCTCCTCATCAGTGACACCAGCTTTATGATGAGCCGCTACCTGAGAAAAACAGATACAGCAACCATGCTCGCTCCTTTTGTACAATACAGTGATACCACTGATCAGATGAGTGGTTACCAACGAAAGAATACTGCTTTGCTGATTCAGGATACTGCCGCAATGCTCAACAACAGGCTTCGTATCAGCGATACCACATATATGCTGGGCAATCTGCTCAAGATTAGTGACACCTCCTACATGCTAAGTAACCGGCTACTGATCAGTGACACCACCACCATGCTGAGTGGCAAATGGAGTATAATCGGAAACGCCTTACCAACTGTAGGTAACACCCATTTTCTCGGATCAACAAATAATCAACCGCTACGTTTTAAAGTAAACAACATATGGGCAGGGGAGTTAAATCCGGGAAGCAGCAATACCAGTTTTGGCGTATATGCCGGAGAAAATAACAGTTCTCCAGTCGGCAACAATTCTGCATTTGGCGTTGGCGCATTAAATAAAACCACAACAGGCACAGACAATACAGCTGTTGGATTCGGAGCATTAAACCAAAATATTGTGGGGACTAATAATACTGCTGTTGGGCAAAATGCCCTCCAAAATAATACAGCAGGAAGCAATACCGCTGTTGGACAGGAAGCACTAAAAAATAATACCACAGGAAAAAACAATACGGCTATTGGATATAATGCTTTACTCAACAACGTTACCACAGATAACAATACTGCCATTGGGTACAATGCCGGAGTGAGTATAGATGGATTAACCAATTCCACCGCAATTGGCTATAACGCTTCCGTCACGGCCTCTAATACCATACAACTTGGGAATACTGGTATCTCGGACGTAAAAACCTCCGGAGGATATACAGGAGCGAGGTTTATTGGAAATAGCGCTGCACCGGTTGTAGCTATTGTAGGAAGTTCGCAAGCCGGAACGGGAGCAAGTGTCAGTATTTCCGGGAATGATGTAGCAGGTATTATTACATTAAATGTAGGGACAGCTCCTGCTGGTGCTGGATCCGGTGGAACATCTTTAATAACTGTAAGCTTTAATTCTGCTTATGCTAATGCTCCTGTTGTATTAATTCAGCCAGTCAACACAACATCTGGTTTAACCGGGCCTGATACTAACCTTTTCATAAAGCCTAGTTCAACAACAGTCTCAGCATTTACAATTGTACTTAAGTCCACAATAGCATTAGCTGATTCTGGCACATACGAAATTGCCTACCACGTCCTGGGTCGCTAAAGAATCTGAATAACTCCAAATACACCTACCCGGCGCATGCGAAAGCAATGCGCCGGCATTACCTGATTTTCCCTGCTGCTTTTCTGTTTCCCCCCACCCATACCGTGAGGAGGGTATTACCTGCGGTTTCGCATTCTCTACTTTTATTGTCTGGACCCCAACAATAATACAACATGAAAAAAATTACACTCCTCAGCATCCTGCTTGTTTTTGTAACGGTATTACAGGCACAGGTTAAAGACAAATCGGGCAACAGTTACAAAACAGTGGCGATTGGCGCACAAACATGGATAACGCAGAACCTGAATACAAGTCATTTCAGGAATGGTGATGCTATTCCGGAAGCCAGGACAGATGCAGAATGGGAAAAAGCCGGTGCAGAAGGTAAGCCCGCCTGGTGTTACTATGAATACAATGCCGAAAACGGCCCGCAGTTTGGCAAACTATACAACTGGTTCGCTGTGAATGATTCACGCGGACTGGCGCCGGCGGGATGGCATATTCCTACAAATGCCGAGTGGGATCTGCTGGCCAAACATTTGGGTGGGTTTGCTGCGGCCACCCGGAAATTAAAAAGCGCCACCGGATGGAGTAATGAATTGAATGGAAGCAATGAAAGCGGGTTCAGCGGCTTACCCGGCGGTATGCTCAACGGGGATATCCTGTTTGACGAACTGGGTTATTACGGCTACTGGTGGAGCAGTACGGAAGAAGATAAAGAAGTGGCTTTTAACAGGAACCTTGCAGGAGATCAGTTCGCTTTTGAAAAAGCATCTGTCTTTAAAAAGAACGGCCTTTCCGTTCGTTGCATCAGGAATTAAAAAATGATGGCCCCTTCGAGCAGGGGCCATCTTCATAAACCAACACAGAAAAAAGCAAAGACTGCTGTAAGCCCTGCAGTAGGTTATTTCACTTTAAAATTTAAAGGAACATTTATTTTAATGTTGAAGTTTCGGCCCATATTAAATACACCCATTCTGCCTGTTACATTATTAACCGCTGCGTATTTAAGACGGCTCAGATGATTCTGGTAAGCCACATCTGTTATGTTATTCAGCGCCAGGTACACAGAGAACAGGGTTTTGCCTTTACTGCTGAATTCTGTTCCCGCTCCAATATTAAATAGGGTATAACCGGATGTTTTGGATTCTGTGTTATAGGCTGTGAAAACGCGGTCCTGGTTAAAAACATTATCCATTTCCAGTTTCAGATACAGGTTGCTGATACCCGCTCCAACTTTCTTGAAATCTCCACGAAGCTGTGTCAGCAATCTTGCCGGCGGTATAAATGGCAGCCGGTTGGTTCCCTCAAATGATTCATTGAACTTTCCTGCAACCATGGAGAAAGTGTTGGCAAAATGCAACCAGTCCAGGGGGTGCGGGTGAAAATCCAGTTTTGCTTCAAAGCCATACAAGGCTGCTCCGGATTGTTTAAACTTAAATGCAGTCAGGTCTTCGCCATCCACTGTAACCAATGAGTCTCCCCCCAGCGCACTTTCCAGTTTACTGTAGAATATGTAGTTGCTGATATGATTGTAGAAAGCATTTACCATAAAACCTACGTGCTCTGTATTGGCTTCTATTCCTGCATCCACTTGCAGGGAGGTTTCTGTTTTCAGTTGCTGGTCTCCATATTCGTAACGGTTGGTTCCCTCATGGGTTCCGTTGCTGGCCAGTTCAGAAACCGATGGCGCTCTGTATCCCCTGGATATATTGGCTTTCAGGGTAACTGCATCTGAGGTATTATAAGTCAGGCCAACGCTTCCGCTGAAATTGCCAAATGTTTTGTTGAACTGCGTGAATTTTACTTCGTTGTTATCATCGGTAAACCCATGACTGTTCAGTTTTCTTACATCTCCTCTTATTCCTCCGCTCAAAGTCAGTTTATTGTTGAATGTTTTACGGGTATACACAAATACACCTGCATCAAACTGATCGTATTCCGGTATCAATACCTCCTCTGCCTTATTACGGTTCTGCTGATACATTCCGTTTACACCAACTGCTGTTCTCCAGCCATTCTTTTCCGCCAGTTGTAACTGTACATTGTAGTTGATCGTCTGCAGATCGAAGAAGAGTTCGGGCGTATGCGGTGCCATGGGATCCGCAAATTCTTTTCGCTGATTGCGCTGGTAACCCAGGTTAACAGCCAGGCGCCCTGTACCCACTGCTATATTATTGTCGGAAGCAATTTTAAAATGATTGATTTGCTGGTAAGGCGTGGTTGCTGTTCTGCTGTTCAGATCAGCATCTGTTGCAATTCTTTCCAGGGGAGAGCCGGTGAAAATGGTGAACTTTCCGGTTGCGGCATCACGATCTCCTTCTACAATACCTATTTTCTGATTAAAACTGCTTACGAGTAAATGGCTGTAACCCCACGATTTATTGATACCAATATACCCTCCAAAATTATTCTCACTGAAACGGCTGTTGAGTACCCTTCCATCATACTTATTCTGATAATCTTTGGCAGACTTGAGTGTACCGTATGCATTCCAGTTGAATCCGTTTTTCAGATGCCCGGCCAGATTGGCGTTGGCACCATTCAATCCATTGTTATCGATCAGTTGTCCGTTCAGATTTCCTTTGATCGTTCCCTGCTCTACCGGTGTATTGGTAATAAGGTGAACGGCCCCTCCCATACCATCGCTTCCGTACAACAGGGAAGCCGGTCCTTTTAATACCTCGACCTTTTGGATGCTGTATTCATCCACTTCAATACCGTGCTCATCCCCCCATTGCTGTCCTTCCTGACGAATCCCATCATGTATGGTTATAACCCTGTTATAGCCCAATCCCCTGATAATGGGCTTGGAAATAGCCGGTCCCGTGCTGAGAGAAGCCACACCCGGCACCAGTTGTGTTAATGCGTCCACAATATTGGTAGCGCTGTTTTTCAGCAGATCGGATTTTTTCAATACGGATACCGGCTGCGCAGATTGCCTGATTTTTGTTGCAGAAGCAACACCGGTTACGGTAACAGCTTCATTTTCCAATACCGAATATTTCAATTTAAAATCATGCTTTACCGCCCCTTCAATATTCATCACTTCCAGGTAGGATGAATACCCTACAAAGGAGACCTCCACCAGGTATTTCCCTGCCGGAACCTCCGGTGTTTTATAAGTTCCGTCGTTTCCTGCAATTGTACCTGTTTTGGCCTCATGCAGATAGATAGTTGCACCCGCCAGTGGTTTTCCCGTAGATACATCCAGTACCTTTCCCTGCAAGCTTCCACGGTTAGCCGGTACCGCCGCATTGGTTCCTGTTCCTACATTGGCAACAACAGGATGATAACTGACTAAAAGCAAGCCTGACAGGCACAGTGTGATCATTTTCATGTAAATATTATTTTGCTACAACGTTGCAAATATAGAGAGGTATTTGAAAAAATACATCATTGTTGCAAAAAAAAGGAAGAGCGGCATCTTCCGCCGGGGCTATTTTATTTTGATCATCGCCTGAACCTGTTGTGTGGCAAGGTTTTGAAGCCGGGCATAGTAAATTCCAGAGGGGAGGTTCCCGCTGTTAAAAACAACGGTATAAGTGCCGGAAGGGTATTCTTTATCGGTCAAATGGGCAATGACCCTTCCGGAGGTATCGATAATCTGTACCAGGGTATGGCCTCCGGCCGTTTTAAATGTAATAACCGTATTGGTGGTAAATGGATTGGGGTAATTGCTGATCAACTGCTCTCCCGAGAGGTTCACTGCTTTCCTGCAGTCGATGGTATTCACCAATGGTAGGGTCTGGTAATTCTTCAACATTACCTGCTGCAGGTCATTGTCGTTTACACAAAGCCAGTTGGCCAGTAAAGTAGCATACACACTTCTGAAATCGTACTGAAACGGAAGATTCTCATTCACCGTTACATTGGCACCGAAGTTTGGTGTGGTTCCCAGTACACCGCCCAATACCTGTTTGCCAAATACAAACATCGGTGCGGCTGTGCCATGATCGGTTCCGGTACTTGCATTACTCCTGATCCTTCGTCCAAACTCGGAGAATGTCATACCTGTGACCTTATCGTCTACCCCTAAAAATTTCAGGTCGTCCTGAAATGCTTTAATGGCATCGCTTACCCGCATCAACAGGTTGGCATGTGTTCCGGTGGTTTTATCGGTACCGTTTACCTGCGAGGCATGCGTATCAAATCCGCCAAAGTTCACCATATACACCCTGGTCTGTAAGCCCCCTTTGATCAGTCTGGCTACAATTTTCAACTGATCTGCCAGTGAATTCCCCGCTGGATAGGTTACCTGCATGGGTACTTTTGACGCCGCATCTTTTATTACCGAAGCGTATTGCTGTGTTTGCTGTGCGATCTGTCTTACAAAGTTCAGTTCTTTTCCGGCAGGTGTATCCGGCACGGGGTCCTGCACCCCGCTCAGCAGGTTATAAAAGTTGGAAGGGTTGCTGATACTCATGCCCATACTCACCGATGGCCCCTGAAAAGTGAGTGAGGTGGTTGAGCCGATCTGTATCGCCAGCGGGTCTTTCATGCTTGAATTGGGATATCCGGACGGAAAGTTCGGATACTCATAATTCAAATACCTTCCCGCCCACCCGGTATTCACTACGGTAGCGCTGTCACTTGCACTCATCCAGATATCCGTTGCCCTGAAATGCGAAAAACTGGGCTGCGGATAGCCTACCGAATGAATGATTTTTAATTGCCCGTTGTTGTACAATTCCTGCATGCCCGTCATGGCCGGGTGCAATCCTGTTTTATTGGTATCAGCCAGTGCAAGCACTTTATCCTCCGGGATAAATATATTAGAACGTGCATTGGCATAGTTGCTGAAATTCTCCAGTGGTATCACCATATTCAATCCATCGTTGCCGCCGTTGAGCTGTACTATTACCAGGATATGATCTGTTTCCGATACCGGCATCAGCAGGGATTGTGCAAAAGGAGAATCTGCTCCGAATACCTTAAAAGAAAATCCGCCTACCAGGGAGGGTAATACAACTCCCGCCGGTACTGCTTTTCGCAAAAATTCTCTTCTTTTCATATGCATTGATTATGCCAGCTGGTATTCAGCCAGGTTCATGAGATATTTAATCAGGTCCCTGATCTTATTTTTCACCGACGTGGTATTGGATGTATTTCCGGGCGTAGTTATAAATGTATTCCAGGCATCCGTCCAATACTGATCATTCGACTGACCACTCAGCAAAATATCTTTTTTCAGTTGTGCCTTTGATGTGGCGGATATATTAATCCTGTATATGGCAGCAGTGAGGTCATCGATCAGTTGATTCGGGTTGCCGGGATCAGATAAGGTTTTTGCAAATTCAGCACCATCTATCTGCAACTTCTTTCCATTAAACGTATAGCCGTTCACAATCATACTATCAGTGAACTGGTTTCGCTTGGGCAACGTGTCGCTGTTGATCCAGATTTCATAAAACTGCGGCTCCTGGTAATAAGCCTTCCATCCGCTCACATCCGGTGGGTCTCCGATACTCTGCTGCATATTGGCTAACCAGTTTACGAGGTAATTGCAGAACCCGTAATTGGTTATATAATCCGTTCCCGGTTGAAAAGCCACATTGAATTCCCTGCACATACCCGCCACCAGATCCACCGGGCTTTTGATCTGGCATCCCCTGGAGAGCGTGTCGTAAAAATGTTCACTCTTCAATAATACAGACAGTACCGGTTTAATTTCATAATGAGCGGCACGCAACAGGTTGGCCATTGGCTCAATCACATTAGCCTCTACTGCAGCATCAATATCATAGTATACAAACCAGCGGTACAGCCTTCTGCAGATATATTTTGCCACCTCATCTATTGAAAAAATCATGTTCAGTAAATCATCCAGTTCAAGATCTCCCGCAGTTGCGCCGCTTCTGCCCTGTATCAAGGTATTATTATAGAAAGCGGAAAAACTTTTATTGGTAGTATCGTGCCTGTTGGCGTCAAAATAAGAACTGATGGCGGCTGCATTGTTTCTCCATCCCGTAAGCACTTTGGCTGCCGCTTTTACGTCTGCTTCTGTGTATAAAGAGTCCGGCCCTTTTCCACAGCAAAATAATTCCTGTAATTCCCGCCCATAGTTTTCATCGGCTGCTGTTTTGGTATTCAACTGCCCGTTGAGATACACAAGCATGGCCGGATCTGTAGTTACCGCCTTTGTTAATGCTTTAAAATTACCCAATGCATTTGTCCGCAGCAAATGATGGTGCTTATATACATACTGAGCATTACCTACATCATTGGACTCTGTTGAAAAATGATTGTGCCAGAACAAAGTCATTTTTTCGCGGATACTTCTGTCCTGGTTAATCATAACGCCCATCCACCATTTTTTAAAAGAAGCCCTTCGCAGCGACGCGATGGTTCCATCGGTAGAGGGATCGTTCACCCATGTTGTTCCCGCCGCAACCTGCGTATCAGGTACCGCTGCATTGCCTGTTGTATATTCTTTTACCGGCGGATCGGGTATGGGCAAAACCGGATTCAGTAGTTCATCTACCGTTTCAGACAAGGTTTTATTTTTAAAATAAAGTAGATCTGTATTTTTTACACCGAACATGGTTCGCTTCAGCAGATGTACCAGTTCCTGTTCGGTCCAGCTGCCGCTGTAAACGCCAAGTCCTGAGGCAGGAGGTGTTGCCGGGTTTAGGTTATTCATGTAGGGCATATTGAAATCAGATTCAAATTATGGCTTCGCCGATGTCTTAGCTATTAATTTTGCTTTAAAATGCGCTAAATCAATGATTTAATCCCCAAAAGGACGTTAAAAGCCGCAGAAACATGCAGCATGCGCAATTTTAAAATTGTCTTATATTTAGGGATAAATAGATCCCCTTCATGACAGAGCAATCGATTCTGGCAGGCTGTTTACAAAATGATTCTTCCGCACAGCGGGAACTGTACAACCGGTATAGTCCTAAGATGTTGAGTGTATGTTATCGTTTCAGCCAGAGCAGGGAAGATGCGGAGGATATGTTGCAGGAAGGGTTCATCAAGGTTTTCTCCCAGATTCATACATTTCAGAACAAAGGTGCATTTGAAGGATGGATCCGCAGGATCATCGTTCATACCTGCATCAATTTTCTGAAGAAGAACAAAAAGTTCTCAGACAATGTGGATCTGGAACATGCGGGGTTCCTGGAAGTAAAAGAAGAAACCATGCCTTCGGTTATGCAGGCGCGACAGGTTGTTGAATGTATCCGGTTGCTGCCTTTGGGTTATAAAACGGTTTTGAACCTTTATGCACTGGAGGGTTACAGTCATAAAGAAATCGGGGAGATGCTTGATATTGAAGAAAGTACCAGCAGAAGCCAGTATACCAGGGCCAAGTCGATGCTTGAAATGATTTTAGTGAAGAAGCGCATCATCGACCGTCCAAGGGAAAATTTCAACTGGGTGGCTGCATTCAAGAAATAATAAGTAGTTAGTAAGTGTTGAGCTGTTTATATGGATTTCAGGAATTACCAAGACAACGATTTTGAGCATATCTTACAGGATGAGGCGAATCAGCATCGCATGTATCCTTCCGACCACGTGTGGAAGAACATTCGAACCGAGTTGCATGGGAATCCTGCATGGCCGGCACTCACTTTTATTTCTTTACTGATCATCACTACCCTTACTGTTTCTACCTTACTCATGGCCCCCTCAGCCAGCAAGCAATTACATGCCAGCCGGTTGATTACCGAGGTAAAAAAATCAGCTGTTATTGCACATGCCGCTCACAGTAAAGTGGTAAAAGACGCCGATGACGAATCCTATTTCGGCGTAATTGAGCCGCAACAAATTACAGATGCCACTATCTCTCACATTGCAGAAAGTAAGCTCATAGCGGAATTCAACCAACAGGAACACAACAGGACCAATGCAGAATTCATTGCAGCCAATGTTGTTGTTGAAAGAGAGGAAAGGCTGACCCTCCGGAACAATACAGACCTGAACAAAAAAGCAGAACAGGCCCGCATGGAGGTAACCGGCCTGGAACCATTGAATCTGGCGCCGGTTCCTGTAAAGGAGAAAGCGGAGGTTGAAATGGAAAAACCCAACCTGCTGAAGACCATTCCTTCCAATATGAAGCCGATTGTACTGGAAGATGCTTACCTGAAAAACATAGTTTCCAAAAAGAAGACCCTGCCCTGGAATAAATTAAGTAAGGTTGGATTTCAGTTTTACGTAACTCCTTCCAGAAGCTACAGAACTTTATCCGATGCCGATGTTAAAGAAATTATTCAGCCCAATGCTACTGCACAGGCTTCCGGCAATCAGAATGTGCCAATGGGCCTCAACTATTCAGCCACTGTAAATGATGTGGTCCGTCACCGCCCTTCAACCGGACTGGAGCTGGGTGTGGCAGGACTCTATAATATTTCAGGTCGCCTTAAACTGAAAACAGGTGTTCAGCTCAATATTCGTCAATATCATATTGAAACATTCAAAACCATCACCAGGGATCTTAGCACCATTTCCCTGATCAATAATTCCGGCATTCAAACCATCAACCTGTTTTCTTCCTATAATAACAATGCAGGTTATAAATCCGAACAACTGAACAACACCATTTTCCAGGTGGCTATTCCGGTTGGCTTCCAGTGGGAGATCCTGAAGGGCAGAACCCTGGGCCTGAATGCAGAAGCCTCTGTTCAACCCACTTATATTCTCAACAACAGCAGCTACCTGCTTTCTACCGACTATAAGAACTATACCGATGGCAACAGTCTCATGCGCCGCTGGAATATCAATACAAGCGCAGGCTTCAACTTCTCTTATAAAAGCGGCAATAATATCTGGCAGATTGGCCCTCAGATCCGCTACCAGCACCTGCCTTCCTACTCCAATCAATACCCGATCAAGGAGCACCTGATGGATTACGGTATCAGATTAGGTATCACCCGTCAGTGGAAATAGCCCGATTTTGGATAGTTTTGCATCATGTTTAAAATTTCGGTTTCTTTTCTACTGTTACTGGGCATCTTCGTTTCTTCCTGCGGTGAAGGGAACCGGCAGCAACCTGCTACTACTCCCCTTGCAGATACCGCTAAGTTTTATCCCTTCGATCAATTTATCAGCGAACAGATCCGTTTTGTGGACCTGCGCAATTTTGATATTCAGCAAAAGATCACTGTTGATTCAACAACGGATAGTACCCTGATCAACAAGCAACAGTTTATTCAGCTGGCCAATACAGTGTTGAACGTAGCTGCAGACTGGAACAGTAAAAAGCACCTGTATAAAGAATCCGTATTTCAGGATTTGTCTACCGCCAGTTATACCATCAACTATACGGCCATTGATCCTGCCATAAAGTTGCAGCGTATTGATATCCTCCTGAACGAGGAAACCAATATCATCAAAAGGCTGTTCCTGCGGGAAAGCTGGACATTAAACGACACGCTGTATACCAAACAATACAGCTGGTTGGCCGACCATGGTTTTCAGGTGGTCACCACAAAAAATCATCCGGAATACAACCATACCCAAACCATTGCTATTGACTGGAATAAACCTTCGGGCAAATGACACAGGAAGCTTTTCAACAGATTTCCCATACCATACCCCTGAATCCGGGTATCTATAAGTACTTCGACAAAGGAGGTACGCTGCTGTATGTGGGTAAGGCCAAGAGTTTGAGAAAAAGAGTGAGTTCCTATTTCACCAAAACCTTCACCGGTTATAAAACGCATGAACTTGTTCAGCGGATTCACCGGATTGAATTTACCATTGTGGATTCCGAGCAGGATGCTTTTTTGCTGGAGAATGCACTGATCAAAGAATACCAACCCAAATACAATATCGATCTGAAGGATGATAAGACCTATCCTTATATCGTTGTTAAGAAAGAACCTTTTCCGCGTATTTTCCTGACCAGAAAAAAATTGAATGATGGCTCCGAATACCTCGGCCCGTTTACCTCTGCCGGGAAAGTCAGGGAGCTCATTGGGTTTGTAAAACAATATATTCCATTACGGAGCTGCAAACTGAACCTGACGGATGCCAATATTCAGAAGGGCAAATTCAAGGTTTGCCTGGAGTATCACCTGGGTAATTGCAAGGGCCCCTGTGAGGGTCTGCAAAGCGCTCAGGACTACCAGGAAGGGATCCAGATGGTACGCAATGTGCTGAAAGGAAACCTGGGTTCGGTGATACAGCATTACAAACAGTTGATGCAGCAACATGCATCCAACCTGGATTTTGAAAAAGCCGCATTGGTAAAAAAGAAAATTGAACACCTCGAAAATTACCAGGCTAAATCGGTGATTGTAAGCAGGCACCTGACCAATCTCGATGTGTTCTCCATCGTAAAGGACGACGACAAAGCCTATGTAAACTACCTGATGGTACAGAATGGCACCATTGTTCAGACCCATACCGTTCCTGTTGAAACCAAGTTGGAGGAATCGGAAGAAGAAGTGTTGGAGTTCGTAATTGGTAACCTGCGTAGCTCCTTCAACAGCATGGCGCATGAAATCATTGTTCCTTTCCCGATGGATTATCCCGATCCGGAAGTTACCATCACGGTACCCAGGGCGGGAGATAAAAGAAAATTGCTGGACCTTTCCATCAAGAATGTTGCTTACTTCAAAGATGAATTGAGGAAAAAGAAGATCCTGCACCTGGAGGGTAAAACAGACCTGGAGCAGAAAAAAGTGCTCTACGAATTGCAGAATTACCTGCAGTTATCAGGGTTGCCTGTTCATATTGAATGCTTCGATAACTCTAACTTTCAGGGAGCTTACCCGGTTTCGGCCATGGTTTGTTTTAAGAACGGGATTCCGTCCAGGGAAGACTACCGCAGGTTTAATGTAAAGACCGTGGAAGGGATCAACGACTTTGCCACCATGAAAGAAGTGGTTCACCGTCGGTATAAACGCCTGCAGGAGGAAGGGCTACCCTTCCCTCAGCTGGTGATTATAGATGGCGGCAAAGGACAATTGGGAGCCGCGCTGGAAAGCATCCGCGAACTGGGCCTTACCGGCGCAACTACACTGGTTGGCCTGGCCAAGAATGAAGAGGAGCTTTTTTTTGCAGGAGACCAGGAATCCATCAAACTCCCCTGGAACAGCGATTCACTGAAACTGGTCAGAAGGATCAGGGATGAGGTACACCGTTTTGGAATCACTTTTCACCGCAACCAGCGCTCCAGGGGAACTTTTAAGAATGAACTGGAACAGGTTCCGGGCATTGGGCCTCAAACGGTGAGTCAGTTGCTGAAAACCTTCAGATCGGTTAAAAATATAAAGGAACAAACAGAGGAGACGCTGGCAACAGTTATTGGTGCACAAAAAGCGGGAATTCTTGCCAGATACTTTAAGAAGGAAGCATAGAAGCATGCTTGCAATGGGGTATTCTGTAAAATAAAAAGGGCCAGGATAAAAATCCAGCCCCGTTTTTAAAATCCAATATCCTATGAAAAACCGAAACGAAGTTAAGGGATAGATATCATTTTTTCTAGTTTTTCTGGGAAAAATTCGGCTATCTGAATAATTTATTATATATTCTGTATAAAAAAAAGGGGTATACCCTTTTTTTTATAATATGATCAGTTTAGGTCTAATAAGCCCAAAGATCCTGCTCGTAATTAAATATTTTCTGTTTGATGTTCTCCCCTTCCAATAAGCGGAACAGCGGGTCTTTATACATAGCGTTCAAAGATTTATCACCTGGGTTCCCAATGGTAGATTTGATGATATAGCTGGAGAAGTACCTGCTTTCCATCAGTTCTTCCCAGGACATTCTTGCCGAGAAGTTCTTAGGGTTGTATACATCATATCTTGCCAGTGTTTTACGGATATCCGGGTAATATACCCAGAACAATACCCTTGGCAAGGATTTTCCGGCAACCACTTGTTTAGCAATTGGAGCTATGCCAATAATTCTTGTAAACAGCCTGCTGGCTTCCCTGTCAAATATCACCTGCTCTTTAATACGGAAAGTATATACAGAATCAGGGCTGAATTTTGGCTTTTTGGTAATCACACGCTCTACCGCACCTGTAACCGGATCGGCTACTTCTACCGTATCATAAGCGCCACCGGTTAAGGCCATTACCTGGTTAAGGGTCATTGGGATTGTGAAACGATCATTATCTGCTGAGAATGCCACCACGCTGTCGTTCTTAATGGCATTCAGCAGGATCGAGAAGAAACGCTGATCGCCGTTATCATCCTTTCCCGGATAAACAAAGGACTGGTTGATCTTTTCACGGCCATCGATCTCTCTCCAAACAAAATGGCTGAAATGTGCATCGTCTTCGCGCAGGTCTTCATATTCCAGGGGCTTGCGATCCCTTACCTGGTTTCTAACCATTGCATAGTTATTACGCAGTGAAATCTCCGGTTTTGTATCAAAGCCTCCCTGGATGGTTGTATCATAAGTAACCGTGGTCACAGCGCCTGCTGCATTATTAACGGTAGCGCCGGCAGTGTTAGCCGCCGATTGCGCTGTTCCTGCGGCAACATTGCCTGTTCTGTAACGGGAGGTTCCGCTTATAGCAGCCGGTGCTGTGTTGGTTCCGGGTTTCTTAATAACCGTATCGGGTGCAGGCGCTGCCTGTTGCTGTTTGGTAGCGGCCGGTTTTGTTGTATTGCCCCCGGTTCTGTACTTAGACTGTGCATTTAACTGCAGCATTCCGGTTACAGCCATCCCTAATACAACGCCCTTGATTAACATCTTTTTCATACGCACATTTATTGAAGTGTAAATGAAATATTCTGATCCAGTACTCTGGAACCACCAGGGCCAGATACTTTAATTTCATCAATTACCACTGTTGAGCCAGCCTGACATTTGCGAAGCAAAGCCTGTGCCTCTCCATTGAAATAAGCGCTATTTACCTCTGCAATTCCAAATCCGCTCTCCTCAAATCCTTTGCCGGTGCAAATCAGGGTAAATGAAACTACTTCGTATTTAACCCCTTCGAAAATAAAATCCCGCAGTTCTGCCGCAACCCCTTTCTGTACACGGAATACATTGGCACCAATTGGGCCGCCTGCTTTTCCACCAACAGTCGCCAGCGGATTGGGTACTCTTTTTACAGGTATGATAATTTTCTGACTGTTTTTCCCATCTGTTGCAGTTACGGTAGCCGATCCCAAAGCGGCACAGCTAACAATATACTGACCAGGACCTTCTTTGCGGAAGCTTACCCCGTTTCCATCAATGCTCACATTCACTTTCTCATCACCACCACCACCGGTAACGCTCAGCGGATTATCCAATCCCTGGTAGAATACCCTGGTTTTGTCTGTTGATACAACCAGGCCGGCAGGAACACCTACCGTGTATTTGATTTCTTTTGTTACAGATGCGGTCGTTCCATCGGGCTTTACAAAAGAGATATTTACTTTTTTGATGCCACTGCTGGTTGGCTTGAACTTAAATTCAAAAGAGCCATCCGGTGTTGGAGTAGCGGTTGCGCCATCCACTGTTACCGTTGGTTTGGATGCGCTGTTGAATGCACCCACACCTGCGTTGATAACAATTTCCTCACCCGGCATGATATAGCTGGCATTGGCGTTGGCAATGGCCTGGAACTGATCGTAGATCAATTCCACCTCGCCAATCTCTTTGTGACAGTATTCCACCACCTGCGCTTCACTGTTCTTGATATCATTTTGAAACTTACTCAGAATGGTAATACCGGCAACAGTAGGCGTCATGTGAAAAAAACTGTATGCCCAGGCGGTCTTTGCTTTATCATCTTTTACATCGGGGATATCCAGCGGAAGTGTTGGACCAACTTCTTTAGCAATATCCGGATCAATAGTCAATAACTGATCTCTGAATGCTTTCAGCTTATTGTACAAATCCTTTCCTTTACCCTTCCCTTCAGGGGGATTGGAAAGAAACATACGTGTTGCCGCATCCAAATCGTCTTCTTTATAAATGTCCTTTCCATTTTCGTCTTTGGATAAGCCAGCTTCTTTTTTCAGTTCCTGCTTTAAAGACTCAATATAGTTATAAGTATCATCTGCAAGTTGTTTTGCTTTCTGCGCCTTGGGAAACCAAACAGCTGCTTTATCCCTGGTAACAGGGTCATCCATTTTCTTCTGGAATGATTTAAAAATACCAATGTTTTTCTGTTCTACTATTCCGCTTGCTGTCATTAAGCTTTTGTCCACCGTCTTAAAAGCATTTAATATCTCAGATGATACATTCAATGCCAACAGTGCTGTTAGCACCAGGTACATCATGTTGATCATCTTCTGCCGCGGTTCCTTGGGTAGTGACATACTATCTTACGTTTATCAATATTAATTACAAATTGGTTTTGGTTACACCGGGCAATTATCTGCCGTTCATGGCAGTAAGCATGTTACCGTATACCTGGTTCAGTTTAGACAGGTTGTTGGCCAGTAAACTGATTTGCTCCTTAGCTTTTGCAGCATCCTGCTCACCACCGCTCAGCAGGCTGGTTGTTTGTGCCAGCTTACCATAGAACTGATTCAACACTTTCAGGTGATTGTTACTCTCCTGCAGTTCCAATTCGTAAATAGTATTTAAAGAAGAAAGGTTCTTTGTAAAGCTCTGCATCTGGTTGTGGAATTGCTTGGTGGTTTCATTGGCATCACCAAAGCCTTTCAGCGACTGAGCGGCATTATTGGCAGCAGCAACAATTGTTCCCATTGCTTCGCTGGCCTCTTTTGATTTTGCAGAAAAATCACCGGTAGACTTTACAACATCTCCGATTTCTCCCATTTTTTCTACAGTAGTACCCAGCTTCTGGAACCCAGCACTCAGTTTAGCAAGATTAGCCGGAGTAATATCAGCTTCCTGCAACATTTTATCCAGGCTGGATAATGCAGGGTTTACGGCAGGCTGCGTTTTGCCAGGTAAGTGAACTTCATGATCATCAATGGCTGGGTAAACCAGATAAAGTACGCCATATCCCACAAATATCAGCGCCTCTGTACCCAGACCTATTTTCAGCATCAGGTCTGCAATTTCTGTGTGTAATATTTTCTGTAAAGCGCCATAAATTACCACCGCAGCAGCGATGGATACACCAACATCGAACCATTTACTAACTTTAGGAGGAATTGCAGCAGCCATTTTATTTTATTTTAGGTTTAGCGTAAGAATTTTAAACTGGATTGGATATCTGAAACTTATTTCTTCATTTTTGGAGCCAGGTCAATTACACAGCGGAATCCGATATAGGATTTAGCGGTATCCTGGTATTCATAGTTCCTGGTACTTACCTGGATCATATACTGAATATCTTTCCAGCTTCCGCCACGTACCACTTTTCTTTTCTCGCGGGGTCTGTCTGAATCCTTGGCATCATAACGGATATCAGGGCTCATATCGGCCATAAAGTTGTAGGCGCCTTCGTAGAAATAGGAACCGGTCCATTCCGCCACATTTCCGGACATATTGAATAACCCGTAATCATTGGGCCAGTATGCATCTGCACGTACAGTATAGAAACCACCGTCTTCTGCATAGTTTCCTCTTCCTGGTTTGAAGTTGGCCAGCAAACATCCTTTCTTGTTCCTGGTATAGTAACTACCCCATGGGAACATAGAGTTGGTTCTTCCTCCACGGGCAGCATACTCCCACTCTGCCTCACTTGGCAGACGGTAGTCACCCTCCACAGCCATTTTCTTACGCTCCAGGTAGGAATTCTGAATATGGGACCTCCAATGGCAAAAAGCCATTGCCTGCTTCCAGTTTACCCCCACCACCGGATAGTTTCCAAAAGCCGGGTGAGAGAAATATCTTTTAGTCATCGGCTCATTGTAGGAATAGGAGAAATCCCTCATCCATACCAATGTATCCGGATATATTTTCTGATCTCTTTTTACAATAAAATTCTTGAGCGGCAGACCGGCATTTTCTCTTTTTGCCGCTTCCTTTAAATCCGGGTATTCCATGTGGTAGATCAGCTTTTCCGGATCCATATCCGGTCTCCCATACAAGCGGTTGTCCGGAGCAAGGTTCAGTTCATTCAGTTTTTCTACCGTGCTTTTATCCCATTTGATCGCCGCCACTTTTTTCCAGTCTACTGCCATGGTATCATCCGGGTTATTGATACCCTGACCATACAATATTTTGAAGGCCAGCGAATCGCGTACCCAGGTAACAAACTGGCGATAATCGTTATTGGTGATTTCAGTTGCGTCCATCCAGAATCCCGGTATGGATACCTGACGGTTTCGGGTGGTATAGTTATACGTTACGTCCTCATCACTTGGGCCCATGTGAAAAGTACCCGGCTGTATATAAACCATGTTCCGGGGTGCATTCATACTTTGCCTTGCAGCTGGTGCAACTCCATGCAATTGCCCGTCATCAGGAAGGCCTTTGTTCTTTTTGCCTTTAAAGCACGAAACCAAGGTCAGAGACAACGCCCCGGCGGCTATTAGCGAGAGATGAATTTTCATTTTCCGATCAGAATTTTGACAGTGGCAAATATATGTTTTCCAATGGCTGTTAACCTATGAAAAAGTGCTGTTTCCAATATTTTAACAGTAACAAGTAGATGTAACGTCAAATAGTATAAATTATTAATTTAAGTCAATATGAAACCTTCAAAAACACTGTCAGGAGGCAAATTATGCTAAATCTTGTTACACTTTTGCTAAAAACTGATCTATGGTGTTAAAAGCTGGAGCACAAGTATAATTACTACACAAATAGAAGAATACCTCAGCTTCCCCAAACTGCTTCCCTTCCAATAACGGGAAATTCCCGGAATTAGTTTCAGCGGCCTGGATTATTTTATTGGGTATATATTTCCTGTTTATTGGATACAGATACCGTACTGCCTGTTGCCCGGTTACCACAATTTCCTTAAAACCAATCAGTTCCTTCTGTAACACCGATGCCCATACGCCAAATGAAGTGGGGTGCTTTTCCACCGCATTTTTGAGAGACCCCAACATTTCCAGGGCTCTTTTCGACCATTCTTTCTGGTCAAATATGATGGCCAGGTATTGCAGATTCTCCGCCATTACTGCATTTCCGCTGGGAGTGGCCCCATCGTAAACTTCTTTCTTCCGCATGATCAGGTCTTGCTGAAAATCGGGCGTATAAAAGAAGAACCCGGTTGCTGCTTCGCTGAAATGATCCGCCACCAGGTTGGTCAGCTCCCTTGCCTTCAGCAGATACCCTGCTTCTCCGGTCACTTCCTGTAAATGAATGTGGGCCTGAATTAAACTGGCATAGTCGTCGAGGAAGGCGGGTATTTTGGCCATCCCTCCTTTATACGTATGGTACCAGAAGCCTGTTTCAGGGTCTTTCAGCCTGTTTTCCAGGAACGCCATGTTATTGATCGCCAGCCGGAGATAAAGTTCTTCCCCTGTTGCGGCATACGCTTTACAGCAAGCGGTTGTCATCATGGCATTCCAGCCAAGAAGCACTTTGTCGTCCAGCAATGGCCTGATTCTTTTTGCCCTTACCGCCATCAATTGTTCCCTGCAATGTTGCAGGCGCTCCTGTTCCTCCGGTTCCGGATAACGGCTCGCGTGGAGAATATTGGTGGCAGGTTCCTCCCTTCTGCCTTCATGCCAGTTTCCTCCGGATTCTACCTGATAGAAGGTATTGAAGAATTCAGCATCCTGTTGCAATACGGCATCCAGTTCTGCCTTTGTCCAGGTATAGAACTTCCCCTCTACGCCTTCGCTGTCGGCATCCAGGGCACTGTAAAATCCATGCTCCTCATTCATCATTTCCCTGACAATAAAATCCATGGTTTGTACAATGGTATTTTTATAATGTAGATTCCCTGTTATCTGGAAGGCTTCAGAAATAGCCATCAGCAGCAGGGCATTATCGTAGAGCATTTTTTCAAAATGTGGAACCAGCCACTGCGCATCGGTGCTGTACCGGGCAAAACCACCTCCCGCCTGATCATAGATCCCGCCCTGTATCATCTTATCGAGGCTCAGCAACGCCTGCTGTAAGGAAACTTTATCGCCGGTGAAATGATAATGACGCAAAAGATAAATAATACTGAAGCTCTGCGGAAATTTTGGGGCGGCGCCAAATCCACCATCCTTTGTATCTGCCTGTTGTAAAATCTGCCCGGCTATTTGATCCAGGGTTTCTTTTGAATAGAAGCGCTCCTGCGCATCCGCTTCCGGCTGCACCAGCCCGAATGCATTGCTCTTGTTCAGATGACTGATCAGGTTTTGCGCCTGTTCTTCCACAGCGGTTTTTCGTTCCTGGTATGCTTTACGCACGCCGTCCAGTACTTCCATCCAGGAAGAACGGTTATGCATTTTTTGCGGAGGAAAGTAGGTGCCACCGTAAAATGGTTGTTTTTCCGGTGTAAGAAATACATTGAGCGGCCACCCGCCACTCCCCGTCATTGCCTGTACCGCATCCATATAAATATGATCCAGGTCCGGTCTTTCTTCGCGGTCTATTTTGATATTGATGAAATGCTCATTCATGAATGCAGCTGTCGCTTCATCCTCAAAACTCTCGTGCTCCATTACATGGCACCAGTGGCAGGCAGCATATCCAATGCTTACCAGGATGGGCTTATCCTCCTGTACGGCACGGTTCAATGCTTCTTCACCCCATGGATACCAGTTCACTGGGTTATATGCATGTTGCTGCAAATAAGGGCTGGTTTCCTGTAACAGTCTGTTGCCTTTGTGTTTTTCCATAAATCTGATCAAATAAAAACCCCTCAACAGAGGGGTTTGTTCATCAAATATATCTTTAAAATACAACTATTTTTTAGCGGCTTTTACGGCAGACTTTGTGGCGCTCTTTGCAGTTATTTTAATGCTGCACAGGTAATGATCAAGCGCTGCTACCATACTGGGTCTTTGTGGCGCAGGCACTTTGATTTCCAGTGTAAAACCTGCTTCTTCCACGGCCCTGGAGGTATTACCTCCAAAAGAGGCGATCACAATCTCTTTCTGTTCAAACTGCGGATAATTATCCAGCAAACTCTTTACACCGCTTGGTGTAAAGAAGCAGATCACATGATACTGGTACAGCTCCATCGCAGGCCTAATGTCGTTGCTGATGGTTCTGTACATAAAGGCAAGCTGAAATTCACATTTATTATTCTTCAACCAGCTTACGATCTCATTATCCTGCTGATTCTCACTACATACATATAAAAACTTCTCGGATTCCCGGTGCTTGTTGATTACATCAAACAAACTCTTGTTGGTGCCGTCTGCTCCGTAGAACACTTTTCTTTTTCTATAGAGAATAAACTTTTGCAGATACAGGGCTACCGCTTCGGTGATGCAAAAATATTTAGTGTCCTGCCCAATGGTCACTTTCATTTCTTCGCTCATGCGGAAAAAATGATCGATTGCATTTCGACTGGTGAAGATAATAGCAGTGTATTGTCCTATATCAATCTTCTGCTTTCGGAACTCGCGCGCAGGTATCCCTTCAAGTACAATAAAGGGATGAAATACCAATTCCACATCGTGCTTTTTCTCCAGATCAAAGTAAGGCGACTTATCGTTTTCTGGTCTGGGCTGAGAAATCAGAATTTTTTTACTTGTCTTTGAAGCCGCTGATTGTTTAACCCCGTGTTTGATCATACTGCTCTGTCTAATAATTTTGCAAATGTAAAAAATCAGCCGATATAATTAACCAATAGCTTGTAAATCAAGACCATTGGCAGAATCTCAACAGCACAAAGGTATAGGAAAAAATGAAAAGCATTGATTTTCAGCTCATTTCGAAGTGAACCAAAGGATACAAGATAACGGTATAGTAACAATGCAACCGCCATTCCAAGACTCAATGTTGTAACTACAGACATCATACGCTCTTCACCAAATGCCATAAATACACTGAACGGAATGAGCAATATTCCCAGTATCCTGTTCACCATGGATACCAGGAATATATAGCCATTGGCCACTTCTTTGTTATTGAACACCCATCCTGCAAACACCAGGAAAAGATATTTACCCGTATAAATAGTCAGCAATACCACAGTTACATATGCGTACAATGTCCAGAACGGCAATTGCGACCATCTCTTTGTTATCATTAACAGGGATATAAATAATCCTGCAGAAATGATAAAAAGTAAATTGATCAGCAGGGATGCCAGGGTATCCTGAAGCAATTGTTCCCTGGTTTGTTTCTGACGGAGGGATGTTTGGAAAAACAATAAAAAGAGGTTCCTGAAATACTTGGGAAATACCACCTTGATAAATGCCAGCAGCGTAATTATTCCGTACAGCAGGTAAAACAAATAGTCCTTGGATTCCCTGCTCCTGTAATCCACCACCATATAGGCCGGTGTTTTAGTCATGGGCAGCCAGGGATGGACCATATATTGCTGGTAACTGCCGGTATCAATAATTGCTTTAACCGGAACCACGGCCGGTTTCCGAATAGTGTCGCTGCTAACAACGCTATCGCGTATGACACTGTCTATAACTTGTTTTTGTATACTTTCTGTCACCGGCGGAATCGCAGCTGTTTTGTTGTTTGCCGGTTTGCTGCGCTGGGTCAACCCGGTGTCTTTTCTGCCCAGGCTGTCACTTTGTGCAAAAAGCATGACCGTAGTTGAACTGAAAATAAGGATTAAAAAAATGCTGCGCAGGAATCTCATCGCCCCAAAATTATTGAATGCCAACGATTAATTGTTACAGAACCTGGAACAATACTAATTTTAATCATTATTTATTTCTATGGCCGGCATCTATATTCATATCCCCTTTTGCAAAAAAGCCTGCAATTATTGCAATTTTCATTTCTCGGTGAATAAACAGCTCATACCCCAAATGACAGATGCAATTCTTACAGAAGCAAGGCTCCGAAAGGACTATCTGAATGAACCGGTCGAAACAATTTATTTTGGTGGAGGTACCCCTTCCCTGCTTTCGGCTGAACAGGTAAACAGGATTCTCCTCGGTATAAGTAATTATTTTACCGTTTCCAACGAAGCAGAAATCACCCTCGAAGCCAATCCTGATGATATTACCCCCTCCAAATTGCAGGAATGGAAAGCGGCAGGAATCAACCGGTTGAGTATTGGGATCCAGTCCTTTCTTGAAGCAGATCTTGTATGGATGGGAAGGGCGCACAATGCAGAACAGGCCTTTCATTGCATAGGGCTTGCGCAGGCTGCAGGATTCAACAACCTTTCCATTGACCTTATTTACGGGGGGCCCACGCTTTCTCACGAACATTGGAAACAGAATCTGCAAACAGCCATCCAATTGAAGATTCCCCATCTTTCCTGCTATGCACTGACCGTGGAGCCCAAAACGATATTGGCTAAAAAGATCAACAACCGGCAACTGGAGGAGGTGGATCCGGAGAAACAGGCCGTTCATTTTAACATGCTGATGGAATCAACCGGCGCTTCGGGATATGAGCATTATGAAATTTCCAATTTTGCATTACCCGGTTACAGAAGCCGGCATAATTCCAGCTATTGGTCGGGTAGTCATTATCTTGGTTTAGGCCCTGCTGCCCACTCTTTTAACGGAACAAGCAGGCAGTGGAATATTGCCAGTAACAGTTTATACATTTCTTCCCTTTACCAGGAAAATATTCCCGCTGAACGTGAAACGCTGACCACCGAACAACGCGTGAATGAATACATCATGACTGCGTTACGTACTTCAGAAGGGCTGAACCTGAAACGTCTGGCAAAAATCGGCAATGAAGCCATTGCAGTTAAAGTGTTGGAGGAGGCGGGTAAATTCATTGCCCGGGGCACCCTGATTCGTTCCGGTGATTTCCTGGTGATTCCGCCGAAGGGTAAATTTTATGCAGACGGGATTGCCGCTGAATTGTTCCAACTCTAAAACAGGTAACCTTCAATTTTTTTAAACCCTTCTGCAACCGGCAGGTGTTCCCAGAGCATTTCATACACAACAGATGCAATGGGGATATGCGCCTTTACACGGCCTTCATTGGTTTTATGAATACACTTGCTTGCATTGTATCCCTCTGCCACCATATTCAACTCCAGGGTTGCAGCTTTTACGGAATAGCCCTTACCTAGCATGTTTCCGAATGTTCTGTTCCTGCTGTACAATGAGTAGCAGGTAACCAATAAGTCTCCCAGGTATACCGATGCGGTATAATTCTGCCGGCTGGATTTTTCTCCGCAATCCGCCCCTGAAATGGTTCGCAGGAATCCGGCCATTTCATTGGCACAGGCGGCAATATATACACTCTGAAAATTATCTCCGTATTCCAGGCCGTGTGCGATACCGGCGCCCAGCGCATAAATATTTTTCAATACCGCTGCATATTGCACCCCTATTACATCTGTATTTACAACCGTATTAATATAGTCAGTTTTAAAGTAGTCTGCAATTGCTTTTGTTTGTTCTTCATCCTTTCCTGAAAAAGTGAGGTAAGATAATTTTTCAGAAGCCACTTCTTCTGCATGACAGGGTCCCAGCAGAGTATAATACCGGCCGATCGGAAAGTTTACCTGATCTGCCATATACTCATGCAATAGTTGATTGGATGCGGGAAGAATACCTTTTACAGCGGAAACTATTTTCTTTCCTGTCCAGGCTTCTTTGGGCAATCGCCCTATTACTTCCTCCACAAAAGCGGATGGGATAGCCACTACCAGTACATCAGATTGGGCCACTACCTCTTCCAGCCGGTCGTTCAGTAATAATTGTGCCGGATTGAAGTATGCACCGCTGAGGTAGCGTGGATTATGTCTTCTTTTCTGTATATACTGTATACTATCGCCATTACGTATCCACCAGTTGATGGTATTGCCGCTATCCGTTAAAATTTTGGCGATTGCAGTTGCCCAGCTTCCACTCCCTAATATCCCAAATTTCATATGGCTGTATTATTCTGGTGGCAAACTTACACAAAAACTCCATAGCCAATGATTCCTGCCGGCTGATACCGGATGAACCACCCACTATGGAGTTTTGATGAATGAAGGGTTATTGCTATTTCTTCTCCTCAAAAAGCTTCTCCTTGGCCACCACAGTCACCAGGTTTCCGTCTTTCAGGGTTTTACTTACAATGGAGTAAGGGCCGGTTATCACCATGTCTCCGGCTTTCAGGCCAGCCAGGATCTCTATATAATTCAGGTCCTGGATTCCTGTTCTCACCTTAATTTTCTTTACGGTATTGTCTTTCTGCAACACAAACACCACTTCCTGGATACTATCATCCGAGCTTACAGATTTTGGTGCATCCGTGCTGGCTGTTGCCGGCGCCGATGCTTTTTCATCCTTCTTATCAGCAGTTTTTGCTGATGAACTGTCGCTGGCATCTCTGGTAGTTACCGCATTTAATGGAACAGACAGTACATTCAGTTTACTTTTGGTCTGGATATCTGCACTAGCCGTCATTCCGGGTCTGAACGGAAATCCTCTTCCGGGAACAACCATGTCTTTATAGTCGTCTGGTAACAACCGGATATGCACTTTGTAATTGGTTACCTCAGCGCTCGCAACAGATGTGCTTACTGAACTGGTGGTTGGATTGGCAATTTTATATACCAGGCCTTTGAATTTACGGTTGGTATATGCATCTACTTCCACAATGGCTGTATCCCCCAATTTTACTTTTGGAATGTCATTCTCTCCAACATCCACACGCACTTCAATACTGCGCATATCTGCTACACGCATCATTTCTGTACCCACATTAAAGCTGTTACCTGCTACACGCTCACCCTTCTTAACGGCCATCAAACTGATGACACCATCCATTGGTGATGTGATCACGGTTCTGCTTACGTCCTTGTCTGCCCTGTTCAACTGTGCCTGAACGCTCTGTACTGCGGCCTGTGCACTCTTGATCCCTTCTGTGGCTGCATTGTAATTGGCTTTTGCACTTTTATATGCCTGCTCTGCCTGTTCAAATTCCAGGCGGCTCGTCACTTTTTCATTGTATAATTTTTTCTGCCGGTTGTACTGTGCCTCTGTCTGATCCAGGGTTGCCTTAAGCGAAGCCAGTTGTGCAGTTGAATTGCTTACCTGTGCCTTTTGCTGATTTACGGTTGCCTGCGCCTGGTCCCTGGTAGAATTCAGCAGGTCTGCATAAATTCTTGCGAGAACCTGGCCTCTTCTTACACTGTCACCTTCATTTACAGTCAGTTCTACTATTTCACCACTTACATCCGGGCTGATCTTAACTTCCACTTCCGGATATACCTTACCGCTGGCATTCACCGTTTCGATGATGGTGCGCAGTTCCGCTTTTTCAGCAGATACAGTAATGCCTTCTTCTTTTCCGATTACACCGGCCTTTTTTAAACCAATCACCAATGCGATCAGTACAGCCAGTCCAACAATAATCCAAATCAATTTCTTACTCATAACAGTTATTTTCGGTTTTTGCCAACTTGTTGCGGCTATAATTTAATACCCTGGCCTTTATAAAATTCAAGGAGTTTTATGCGAAATATATAATCAAACTGATTATTCAGCCTGTCCAGTTTTGCTTTCAGCAGGTTATTCTGGTTGGTAATCAGATCCAGTGTATTGGATAACCCTGCCTCATACCGTTTTGCTGCAAAATCATATGCTTTCTGAGAAGCTTCCACTGATTTCTGACTGGCATTGTAGCGCAGCATCGCCGCTTTGGCATTGGTAAAAGACTGATAGATATTCTGCTGCAGGGTTAAATCGGCCTGCTGTTTGTTGTTTTCGGTTGTCTGGAGATTCAATTTGGCTCTCTGGTAGCCCAGTTTTGCACTTCCATTGCTGAAAATCGGCACGGTCAGCTGCAGCCCGATACTCTGACGGAAGTTCTGATCCATCTGGGTTCCCCATCCGCTCCACATTCCGCCAAAGGATCTTTTCTGAGACAGTATCTGAATATCGGGTTGGTAAACCTGGTAGTTTACATTATTCACCGTCACAAAATTGGTGGTTGGTTTAGAACCCAGCACATTGGCGCCCGTGATTTCTGTAGCTGAATTGGCAAAGTTGGATCCCAACGTACCAAATGCAGAAAGCGTTGGGTAATATGCGGACCGGGCGCGTTTTACGGATTCATCCGCAGCCTTCAGTTTGAAGGCGTTTACTTTTTGCAGGGGTTGGGCGTTCAGCGCTACCTGGTACAATCCGGCAGGTTCCAGGTCGGCCAATGGCGCCAGGAAGATGCTCTCCACCGCCGGAATTTCCACCTCAAACGGTGTAGCCATATCGAGGCTGATGGCTGCTTTCAACTGGATCAATGCCTGGGAAAAACTAGCCTGGGCATTCACCAACGTGGTGGTATCCCTTGCCAGTTGTGCCTCAATTTCTGCCGCACTTAATTCGGGCAATGTTCCTGCATCTACTTTTTTACGGGTAAAGCCCAGCTGAAACTTAGTCTGCTCCAATTGTACTTCAGCAATTTCTATCTGCTGTTTGGCAGCCACCACCTGTAAAAAATAAGTGGCTATGTTTAAGGAAATATCGTTGGTGATTCTTTCTACATCGGTAACTGCCGCCTGTGCATTGAAGGCGGCAATTTTTTTATCAGATTGCAAGGCCCCCCAGTTAAAAATCTGTGCCCCTGTGCTCAGGGTGGCGCCCTGGTACAATAACTGGGTAGTGGTAAAGAGGTTGGTAGTAGGGTCAATAGAGCGTCCCCATTGGGTACCCAGATTGGTACTGAATCCCAGGTTTGGGTATTGCGCCCATTTGGCCTTATCTACATCCAGGCGAGACAGCCTTGCCTGAACATCTGCCTGCTTTACCGAAATATTGTTTTTTGCGGCATATTCTATACAACGCCTAAGATCCCATTTGGCCGAAGGTTCCTGGGCAACTACCCCGGAAAAAAACACCCAACAGGCGAGCCCTGCGATAAAAATTCTATTCATATACCAAAAATAACGTCATTCCGGCACGAATGCCCAAAATTTAGACAGACGGAAACTAAGACCCCTCTTTTGCCTGTAAAAAGTTATGAAAGGTCATTTCTCGGTTTGGCGGTGGCGAAATAGAGTAAAATGAAGGCTCCAAGCACCAATGCCCCCACCAGCGCAGTATCAGGCGTCTGAATGGCAATACTTACACCCACAAAGAGGTAATTGGCAATAAATACCAGTGGCAGAACCGGGTACAGCTTCATTTTGTAAATGCCCGTTCCATCCAGGTGCCGGGTTCTTTTACGGAGGATGAAAAGGGTTGCGCTGGAAGCTACCATTCCAAAACAGTCCAGGAAGATGGTGAAGTTCAGAATCTTCTCGAAGGTTTGTGCAAAGAAGAGGATCACAATACAGATGGATGCGAATACGGAGAGGGACACCACCAGTACATCATTTTTGGGGTTCTGTTTTCCAAAAATACGCGGCAGGCTGCCTTCCTCACTCATGGCATACATCACCCTCGGGTTGCTCATCAGCAAAGCATTTACATAAGCCAGTACGCCAAAGAACAGGAAGAATGAAAATATATCTGCCCCGGTGTTGCCAAATACTTTCTGAATCAGCACATAGGCAATCTCTCTTTCACCCTTCATCTGATCAAAACCTACAATGGTGTAATAACTAAGATTGGCCAGCAGGTATAAACTAATGATGATGGCGATACCCCAGAAGATACCTCTGGGTATATTCTTCGCCGGATTTTTCACTTCATTGCCAAAATTGATGGTTTGCTGGTATCCCCCATAAGTGAATGAAACCGCAATCAGGCTGATCCCCAAACTCTGCAGCCAGCTCATTTGCGGAGTTGTGGTCACCGTATTTACAATGGCAGGTGCATCATATGGAAAAAACAACGCGGCTATCAACACCAGGATCATGGTGATCTTGATGACCATCAGGATATTCTGCGCCTTTGAACTCATTCTCAATCCACGCAGGTTAATGGCATAAAAAATAATGATGGCGATACAACTGATCAGGGCCTTGTGTGTATCGGTCCAGTTCATTCCCGGGAACAGCTTGGTAATATACCCGCTTCCGATCAGCGCTACCCCGCTTAAACTGGCAGCATTGCTGATCAGGATAATGCAGTTGATGGCAAAAGCAATACTGGGATGATAAGCATAAGAGAAGATTTTATAATAACCACCCGTTGCCGGAAAACGGCTCCCGATTTCTGCATAAGTTAATGCACCGCAAAATGCAACGAACCCTCCCAGGATCCAGGCGGTAAAATACACCGATGGTTCTATGGCATCCTTGGCACTGGTAGCGGCAGTTCTGAATATGCCCATTCCAATGACCAGCCCTACTACGATCATCGTAAAACTGAACAGGTTAAGTTTCTGGCTTCCTTTCATCTGCTGAAAATAAGTAAATAAGTTTAAGAATGTACAGCTTAGCGACAAACGGTTGAGCACGCTACTATTAAGGAGAAATAAAAAATAGTTATTCAGGTGTATGTTTATAAAATTTACGGCAAACTAAAAATCATGCCTTTACATTTGCCCCGTACATGGTTCACCTGCCTCAGGCAGATGATTAAAAGGGAAGTCCGGTGTAAGTCCGGCACTATCCCCGTAGCTGTAATCCCGCCGCATTCAATGGCGAACTTTTGAGCAACTGCAACCACTGTTCCGGATGAAGGAATGGGAAGGAAGCCCAAAAGTCGGGAAAGTCAGAAGACCTGCCAGATACAACAAGATTCACGGCTTTCGGGTGAAAAGCATGGAACGTAAAGTACTGCTGCAGCGGTAGTTTATTTTTCTTCTTTTTTTTAATTTCCTGGAAGCTCATTGTTCAATCTAAAAAAACAAAACAATGAGCAAAAAATTAACGCTCTTACTAACACTGCTGGCAGGCACTGAATTGCTGGCGCAAAAAGACAGTTCGGGTACACATGTACTGGACGAAGTAATTGTTACCGCCAATAAGCAGGAACAAAAACAAAGCACTACCGGAAAGGTCATTTCCGTCATCTCCAGGGAACAGCTGGAAAGAAGCAATGGAAAAACAGTTGCCCAGGTGCTCAACGAAACAACCGGCATCACCATCAATGGCGCTTACAACAATGCCGGAACCAACCAGTCTGTATTCATGCGTGGTGCGGCTACCGGCAGAACCCTGATCCTGATGGACGGGATTCCTTTAAGTGATCCATCCATGATCAACAATGAATTTGACCTGAACCTTTTCAGCATCAACAATGTGGAACGCATCGAAGTTTGCAGAGGCGCACAAAGCACCATCTACGGCAGCGATGCGATTGCCGGGGTGATCAATATTATTACGGTAAAAGAAGGTACCGGCAAGCCGGTGAATGCAAACGCCACTTTATCTGCCGGCAATCTGAATACCTTCAAGGGAAACCTGCAGGTTTTCGGCAAACTCAACAGGCTTACCTATTCACTGAGAACCGCCCGCATGAAAACAGACGGGTTCAGTACCGCACAGGATACCGCCGGCAACAAAGGGTTCGACAAAGACGGCTATGATGGCAGCTCTTCCAGTGCAAGCGCACAATACAGGATCAGTGAGCATTTTTCTGTAAAAGGATTTGCCATGTACAGCGCAAACAAAGCCGCGATCGACGAAGGTGTTTTTAAAGACGACTGGCATTACAACACCATCAACAATGTGTTGAATACAGGTGCAGGCTTTCAGTATAAAACGCCTAAACTCAGCCTTACGGCCAACTACCAGTTCAGCCAGACCAACCGGGCTTACGAGAGGGACAGTACAGACAAAAAAGTATTCAGCTATTTTGTACGCAACAACTACTTTGCTAAAACACAGTTTGCCGAACTCTACGCCAACATACCGTTGAGCAGCACGCTCAGTCTCTTGCAGGGATTTGAGTACAAGTACGGCAGCATGAACAACCAATACTTATCTGTGAGCCCTTACGGCCCTTATAGCAGCGGGTTCAACGACACCAGTTTCAGCCAGACCTCCGTTTATTCTTCGCTGATGTTCAATAACAACAAAGGATTGGCCTCCGACTTTGGGGTAAGGTATAACCATCATTCAAAATATGGAACCAACTTCACTTTCACGTTCAATCCTTCTTTCAGTATTTCTGAGCATACCCGGTTCTTTGGTAGTTTAGCTACCGGATTTAAAGCGCCATCCTTATACCAGTTGTTTGATCAGTACAGCGGGCAGCCCGATCTGAAAGCGGAAAAAAGCACTTCTGTGGAACTGGGTGTTGCCAATACCGGAAGCCAGTTCAGCAGCAGGCTGGTTGTGTTCTACAGAAACATCAACAACGGAATCGACTACGATTATGTGCGATACCAGTATTTCAATTTTGTAAAGCAAAATGTATTGGGTGTGGAATATGAAACCAGCACAAGGATTACCGACAGGATCAACCTGAAAGCGAACTTCAGCTTTCTGTCTATCAGCGATTCCACACAAAGCAGGCAAAGCTTCAAAGACACCGGGTATGCATATGGGTTAAGAAGACCCGGCATCAATATCAATGCTTCGCTGAATTATCAGCACAACAATTTATTCATCAGCATCAGTAGTAAATATGTAAGCAGCCGATATGATATCAGCGGTTACAAGATGGGGGATGTTTCCCTGCCCGCCTATGCTATCCTGAATGCTTATGGAGAATATAGCTTCAACAAACGCTATAAATTGTTTATAGATGCACAGAATATTACCGGTAATCAATTTTATGACCTGAGAGGTTTCAACAGTATTCCTTTTATCATCAGTTCCGGAATCAGTATCAAATTATAACCTTATGAACCAGTCGCTGAAAGAGCAATTGCAACAAAAGATCAACCGGAAAACCAAACCCATCGGAGCCCTGGGCCTCCTGGAATCCATTGCGTTGGAAGTGGGGCTCATCCAGGAAACTTTATCCCCGGTAATTACTGATCCCGCCATTGTTGTGTTTGCGGGGGATCACGGCATTGCCGCCACCGGCCTGGTGAATCCCTATCCTCAGGCAGTGACCGCACAGATGGTTCTGAATTTTACCCGGAAAGGCGCTGCAATCAATGTATTCACCCGGCAAAACGATATCCGGCTGATTGTAGTGGATGCAGGTGTTAATTCCGACTTCAGTGCAATTCCTTCCAGCGACTGGTTCATTCATGCAAAACAGGCAGCAGGTACTAAAAATTACCTGGAGGAGGATGCCATGACAACAGAGCAGGCCCTCAATGCCATTCAACAAGGTAAAAAGATTGTTCAGCAACTGGCTGCACAGGGATGCAATTGCATCAGTTTTGGAGAAATGGGTATCGGCAACACTTCTTCCGCCACACTGATCATGAGCGCCATAACCGGTAAAGCCATCCGGGAATGTACCGGAAGAGGCACCGGCGTAAACGACGAACAACTGAATACCAAAATTCATACGCTCGAAACTGTTTTCAGGAAAAACCAACTGGATCTGCTCAGTAACGAGCCGCACCGGTTATTATCCAAAGTAGGCGGCTTTGAAATTGCCATGATGACCGGGGCCTACCTGCAGGCTTATACCGAAAAGATGGTTATTGTAGTGGATGGGTTTATTTCCACTTCCGCCCTTTTGCTGGCGCAGCAAATGCACCCGGAAGTACTGAACAATTGCCTGTTTGCCCATGCCAGCGGAGAGCAGGGTCATAGCGGCATGCTGGAATACCTTAAAGCCAACCCCATACTACAGCTGGGTATGCGCCTCGGCGAAGGAACCGGGGCAGCGCTGGCCATCCCGGTTATTAAAAGCGCCATTGCCTTCTTAAATGAAATGGCTTCTTTTGATGAAGCCCAGGTTAGTTCAATTTGATTTTCTGTTACCTTAGAGCCAGCTATGAAGTACCAATGGTTGATTTTCAGAACGGCCCTGATGTTTTTCACCAGAATCCCGGTTGGTTCCAACCTGCCCTATTCCACGAGCCTTTTACAGGCTTCCGCCAGGTACTTTAGCTGGATCGGAATATTGGTAGGTGTTGTGGGAGGCGCCGTGCTGGTACTTGCCAACCAACTATTTTCCCCTGCTTTAAGCATAGCCTTTTCAATGCTGGCTACGATTCTGCTGACAGGTTCGTTTCATGAAGACGGACTGGCCGATTGCTGCGATGCTTTTGGCGGCGGATGGGCCAGCGAAAAGATCCTGACCATCATGAAAGACAGCAGGCTGGGCACATATGGTGTGATCGGCCTGATCCTTGCACTTTCCTTTAAGTTTCTGCTATTGCTGGAATTATTCAATTACTTTCCGGCAACTACCGTTGCCATGGTGCTGGTTGCCGGTCACAGCAGCAGCAGGTTTTTTTCCAATACCGTCATGCAGCAGCTTCCCTATGTACAGGACATTGATTCCAGCAAGAGCAAACCCCTCGCTGACCGCAGGCTCACTAAAGTCGAAATGCTTATTGCTGCTACCGGCGCTGTTCTGCCGCTTTTATTGCTGTATTCCGGCGACTATCTGAACCCGACGGTTCTTGCGTTCACCAATACCTGCATAAATCCTACAGTTTATTTTTTAATCATTGCATTGATTCCGCCACTGATCGCCCGTTTTTTGGCAGCACGCTTTTTCAAAAAATGGATTGGGGGCTATACAGGCGATTGCCTGGGCGCTACACAACAAATTTGTGAAATTGCATTTTATATAGGATGTTTACTGTTATGGAAATTTATCTGATCAGGCATACTACCCCCCAGGTAGAGAAAGGCATCTGTTATGGGCAGACCAACCTCGATGTTACCGACACTTTTGAAGAGGAAGTTGAAATGATCCGCCCGCATTTACCCGGAAAAAATATTCGTGTGTACAGCAGCCCGCTGCAACGCTGCACAAAACTGGCTGCTGCATTATACCATCCCGACCTGGTTGAATGTCATGACGATTTAATGGAACTGAATTGCGGCGATTGGGAAATGCAGCAATGGAATGAAATTCCCAAAGAAGAAATCCAGCCATGGATGGATGATTTTGTAAATGTTCGTGTACCAAACGGAGAGAGCTATGTAACCCTGCACCAGCGGGTGGTGAACAGATTTGAAGCTATAAAAGACAGCCGGGAAGATGCCGTGATTGTAGCGCATGGAGGTGTGCTGAGAAGTATCCTTTCGCATATCACCAACACGCCCCTGAAAGCATCCTTCGACGCATTTACATTGCATTATGGGTGTGTGGTAAAAATTTCCGTTTCAGAAAACAGGATGGAACACAGCCTGTTGTACAACTATTCCCGCCAGGGAAAAGAATGGCACAGGCCAACTAATGTGTAAGATTACTATCTTTAACAAAACGCCCAAACATGGAATTTCACCTGGACGAACTTTTAACCGTAACCTTTACTCTTTTTGCCGTAGTGGATATATTGGGGTCCATTCCCCTATTGATTTCACTCAAGGAGAAAATGGGCGGGATCCGCTCTTTTCAGGCAACTGCCGTATCCGGCGGGTTAATGATCCTCTTCCTGTTTGCGGGTAAGCCATTCCTGAAGATTCTGGGCCTGGATGTACGATCTTTCGCCGTAGGCGGTTCCATCGTCATCTTTTTGCTGGGGCTCGAAATGGTATTGGGCCATGAAATATTTAAGGGAGATGCCAATGCCAAATCCGGCACAGTTGTTCCGATTGCATTCCCGATTATTGCCGGTAGCGGAACCCTCACCACCATCATGTCGCTGAAGGCAAACTTTGATGAACTCTATATACTCGCAGGTATCCTGGTTAACCTGCTGGTGGTTTATATAACCCTCAAATCGCTGAATCATATTCAGAAAGCGCTGGGAGAATCCGGCCTGCTGGCTGTGAGAAAATTCTTCGGCGTAATCCTGATCGCTATTGCCGTAAAGATTTTCAGTACCAATATTTCCGCATTCGGAAAATAAGCCTATGCAAATTGCAAAGCCTTTAGCTGCCTCCTTCCGGTTTATCCGGTGCAATGGGGAAGCGCTTTGCTGGAGTGTCGCCATGCTGGTATTGTTTTTTCTTCCGGAAACAGAGGGCCCTTCACTCTGCCTTTTTAAGGCAATAGGAATCAATTCCTGCCCCGGGTGTGGTATTGGCCATTCCATGCATGATGTATTAAGACTGCAGTTCAGGGAATCCTTCCAACACCATCCATTGGGGGTTTTCGCTATTATCATTATATTTAACAGGATAAGAACGCTCCTCTTTTCCGTAAAAACAACCACATGAAGCCAAATCTGATGAACCTGATCCCGGCGCTTGAAGGCGAAGAACTGGTCTATCTCCAGCATCTTACCCAGGATCTTTCTGAAACACAATTACAGAACTTCATTGCCATCTACAACGGCAAAAGAAGAAAAACGGATCAAATCTTACTGGGGTGTATCCTGGGGTTTGTAGCAGTGGGAGGTGTTCAGCGCTTTATGGTTGGCCAAACCGGAATGGGCTTGTTGTATTTATTTACAGGCGGCCTTTGTTTAATCGGCACCATCGTAGATACCATCAACCACAAAAAACTCACTTTCGAATACAATCAGCAAATGGCCAAAGAATCAGTAGCCATGGCTTATTCATTCAACTAGCTGGCATTTAAGCGCATACGTTTGTCTACGCACGCTGCTACCAGAGTATGGTATACAATGCAGCGATGATTCCGAGCAGGATCAACACACCGGCTGCAAACGCCGGATGTAGTTTAAACATGCTCCGGTCTATCTCCAGTCCGTGCGTACGTACTCCTTTTCTTTGTTCGATGGAGCTGATGATGAACATGCCCACGATACAAATAGCAAATACAAATCCCATCCGGTCGAGAAAAGGAATCTCATAAACACCTTGCGGATTGGGTATAGCAAAACCAGTAGAAGCAAGGAAGGACAGGTCAATGATTCCCGGTAAAACCTTAAAGAGCAATGAAAGTACAAAACCACCGATGGTTGCAAACAGCGCCGCATTGGAAGTGGTTTTCTTCCAGAAAAAACCCAGGAAGAACATGGCAAATACACCCGGAGAAACAAACCCGGTATACTCCTGAATATATTGGAAACCGCCTTTCTGGTCTATTCCCATAAACGGCGCCACAGCCATTGCCAGCACCATGGAAACAACAATGGCAATACGGCCCACCTGAACCAGTTGCTGTTCTGTTGCGACGGCATTCACCTTCTTCTTATAAATATCCAGGGTAAAAATAGTCGCGATGCTATTGGCTTTTCCTGCCAGCGAAGCCACTACTGCAGCCGTAAGTGCAGCAAAAGAAAGGCCTTTCAACCCCACCGGTAAAAGGTTTAATAAAACCGGATAAGCCCTGTCGGGATTCACTTCTCCGTTCTGCAGCATTTCTGTTTGAAAATATCCCTGTTGGTACAATACATATGCCGCTATTCCGGGTAATACCACAATAACCGGCATCAGTAATTTCAGGAATCCGGCAAACAACAATCCATTCCTGGCGGTTTTCAAATCAGCGCCCAATGCACGCTGGGTAATATATTGATTGCAACCCCAATAATTCAGGTTGGCGATCCAAAGACCGCCGAGCAACACTGTTAGTCCGGGAAGATCCATATACGAGGGGTTGTCTCTTTTGAAAATCATATGGAAATGGTCATCGGCCTTTTCTCTCAATACAGAAAATCCATTTAATACACCACTTGTTCCGTTGTGATCCGCAACCAGGTTCAGTGCTATATAGGTTGCAGCCAATCCACCCAGGATCAGGAAGAAAACCTGGATCACATCGGTGTACCCGATTACTTTCATTCCGCCCAGTGTAATCAGAATGGCAAAAAATGCCAGCCCAACCATGCAGAATGTAAAGGAGAACCCGGAGATACTGCTGATGGCAAGTGCCCCAAGGAATAATATGGAAGTAAGATTCACAAACACATACAAAAGCAGCCAGAATACAGCCATGATCATGGCTACGGTGGAATTATACCTTACCTGCAGGAACTGCGGCATGGTAAAGATTTTATTTTTCAGGTAAACCGGCATAAAGAAGATGGCCACCACAATCAATGAAACTGCTGCCATCCACTCATAGCTGGCAATGGCAAGACCCATTTTGAACCCGCTTCCGCTCATGCCAATGAACTGCTCAGTAGATATGTTAGAAGCAATCAATGAAGCACCGATGGCCCACCAGGTAAGAGAACCCTCTGCCAGGAAATAATCAGTGGAACTGGCCGACTTTGATTTTTTTTGTTGATATACCCACCAGCCATAACCCGCAACAATAACGAAATAACACAAGAATACTATGTAATCGGCAGGCTGTAATGATTGCATACAAATCGTTTGTGCGTACCCGGTCAGTGGTCAACCCGACCACTGCCATCGGCAGCAGAAACAAGATAGTAATTCAGGGGCAGATTCATGGCCCGTTCATAAGAAATTTGAACAGCATTGATCAACTCCTCCACCGAAGAAGATTGTACCAGATTTAAGGTACAGCCCCCGAAACCACCTCCCATCATGCGGGCGCCGATGACAGCCGGATTGTTCTTTACCAGGTTTACCAGCAGATCCAGCTCTTTGCAGCTTACCTCATAATCGTTGGAGAGGCCCTGATGGGTTTCATACATCAGCTTTCCCAGCGCTTTTGCATCACCGGCCCTGAGTGCAGCGCAGGCGGTTTCCACTCTTTGAATCTCCTTTACCACAAATGCGCAACGTTTGTAGATCAATGGGTCTTGGGGAAGAACAAACCGTTCAAGCATACCAGCGTCAACATCCCTTAAAGCATGGACATGCTGAACATGCTCAGCTACCCATTGTACCCCCTGCTCACACTGTTGCCGTCGCTCATTGTATGCAGTGGCTGCCAGGCTGTGTTTTACATTGGTATCAAATAAAATCATTGTATACTCCCTTAACTGAAAAGGAATGTATTCATATGCTAATGAGCGGCAATCCAGTTTAATCAGGTGGTTGCGCTTACCCATCATACTGGCAAACTGATCCATGATGCCGCATTGTACGCCGGCAAATTCATGTTCGGCTTTTTGTGCCAGGTGTACCAACTGCAGCCTGTTGAGCCCGCAATCAAAGCATTCATTGAGTGCAAATGCAACTGCACACTCAATGGCCGCTGAAGAAGACAGTCCTGCTCCGATCGGAAGATTGCTGCCGAGCACCAGGTTAAATCCTTTTATGGGGAACCCCATTCTGATAAATTGTTCTGCAACACCTGCAATATAATTGGTCCAGGCACCCGATTGGGGAGAGAGACCGGTCAATTGCACAACAACCAGTTCCTGCATCGAAACCGCATACAGATGAAGCTCGTTGTCTTCCCTGGGACCAATGGCAATATAGGCCGCCTGCTCAATAGCGGCGGGCAAAACAAATCCCTGGTTATAGTCGGTATGTTCTCCAATGATATTGATCCGGCCCGGAGAACGATAAAGCATGGGCGCTGTCTGAAACAGATCAACGAATTGTTGTTTAACGGCAGCTATCATAGGTGTTAAAAATAAGCATTCCCCGATGTGGTTAGCACATCGAATCCAGTGTTCTGGTATCAAAAAACAATAATAACATTATTTTAATATTAAAGATATTTATATTCGTTTGACCGAAATTAATCGCTTGAACAGAAACTGCCAGATCACCAATTCCGTCAAACTAGTCGGTCAGCCGCCTTTCATTTTATGCGCCCTGTACCGGTACGGATCATAAAAATAGGCAGGCATATAGCCATTTTTAGCCCCCTTTTCCCAACGCAGCGCAAATATGTCTTCACGGCCTTTGAAAAGAGAACGGAATAGGTGGAGTTTATTATCAATGCTTTGCTCGGACAACATTTTTTCTTTTATTGAGTCAACTGAGCCCTTTATGAGCCCATCGTGAGCCGATTGAATCTACTACGAGTTTGTGGTTGGCTCACTAAACTGCCAGTTGGCAACTTACGAACCTAAAATATTTATTTTGGGCCGATTAAGTCTATAATAATAACTTAATTGACTGATTAGTAATTAATTAAGAATTTAATAGCCTCCTTTAACTCGGATTTTTAGACAATTTATAGACAAATCCGCCATTTTTCACGCCTTTTGTCTATAAAATATTTCCGGCCTTTCAGCTTACCTGTTGCCTGCAATTTCCCCTTCTTGACCATTTCGTAGAGCTGGGGCTTTGATTTTTCTGTATGGTATTATCGACTATTTAAGATCATCAGATCATTAACCTATCCAGCTTATTGTTTTGATCATATCGCTGCATGAAAGACCGTATCATTTGCATTACCTCCAGTATCTCAGCTGGTGTTGGCAATGTGCCTGTCCAGATGAGATTTGATAGTTCTTCGAGATAGGTTGGTGTTAGGGTTTCCCATAGTATTTCCAGTGATGCGAACAGCGGGGAATCACCAAACGATTTTCCTTTCCATTCCCCGTCAAAAGTCTGGATGCTTGCATCATCACTTAACACAAGCGATAGAATGGCAAAACTCTTGTCTTCAAAAATATTTTTTTGTAAATCCGTGCGGTGGTACAATTGGTGCAGATCATAAAAATGCCTGATTTTCTCTTTTAGTATATCCGTTCCATAATAGGAGAGGCGATTGAGTGATAGTGTTTTTTCAAAAAAGGTTCGTTCCAGGGATAAGATGTTCAGTTCAAAGGGTAGTAAATCGTGTTCCTTTATTATCGCTAAGTTACCTCTTGCCAACAGGAAATCGTACAAGTAACTTTTGATCGGCAGTTTGACATACGGAACAGGATTGGTAAAGGCGTTGATCTCTACCTGTATCTGTTCCTTTACTGCGCCAAAAGACTGTCCGATTTGTGTTTTGGGATAGTTATACCAGGTTTTCCTGTTGCGCCCCTTTTTATCACCTTTTACGTACTCCATTCCATCCGTTATGGCATGGTCAATTTCACTCAGCAGTTTTTTTGTTTTTGTCCCGTTCATTCCTTCCTGTGGCAATAAAGCAAGGTCTATGTCTTCTGAAAAACGCTCGATGCAATTATATGCTTTTGAAAGCGAAGTACCACCTTTGAAAACAAGCATGTCTGAGTATGCAGAGAAAGCAAGTTTGCGTAGTACATAGGTAACCCAATAATCTTTTTCGATCAATACAGGACGTATTCCTAATACTTCCGCTGCTACTGCTACTGCATCCGGAAATGTCGTTGACTCATGAAAATTCATTCGATGTTCCAGTCTGATTGATTAGGTAATAATTTTTGAGAAATGCCGATCCTGTACCGGGTAAGCGTATTGAGCGATTGTTTAAGTTCTTTTACTCTTGACCCCGGTATATATTTTTCAAATATTGCTCCCGTAAGCGCCCTTGTGGCCGCACTGTATTGCATAGCCAACTGCATCATTTTTTTTTGCTGGATAGTTGTCAGTTCCTTTATCATGTCCACTATACGGGCAAACGACCATTCGATCTTTGTATCCGGGATGACCTTGATATCCTTTATTACATCAAGGATCTGTAGCAGGTATATGTTTTCTTCACTTATCGGAACATTGCGTTTGCTGTATTTGATCTTGTAGTTGTTGATTTTTTTAGCTGGTAAAACATGATTAGTGCCGATCACCAGTACATTGGGTACCTGCATTGTAAAGCCCATTTTATTATACTGAGTTACCCCCGTCAGATATCCTATCAATTTATCGCCTCTATAGGTCACTGCTCTAATTACTTCATCTTCCATCGGTTTTATTTTGCCGAACTGGGTATTGCGGGGTTTATAAAACTTCCCTTTCGCAATTCTTTCTATCACACCTTTTTTACTAAGCCTGCTTAGTGCTTGGGCCAATGCTGCTTCATTGGCGGGCGGCAGATCAAAATATTTGTAATCAAATACCTCCCCCTCCGGTATCTTAGTTACCCTATTAGCTATGCTTCTGCTTAGAGATTGAGTTTTCACAGGGTAAAAGTAACCTAAAGTCAGCAATATGTCAAGTTTTTAACATTAAAAACTTGACAAGACAGTCTATATAATTTCAGCGTAATTCCTGACATTCAATCCCGAGTTTGCTTTAGAGTCCGTTCATATTGATACTGATTTTCTTTTCTGTTACACAGCATATAACTCTGTAGTTTTTTATCTTCCTGCGCCCTAACACCAACCGAAGGAAATAATCCGAACTACCGGCTAAATCCTTCGAATGCAACTTGTCGATATACTGTAGATAAGCGGAAATGGAAGAAATGCTACCAGACAGAGGAAATGACAGGTTATGAGCGGATTGTATACTGTGTGACCTGAAGCAAGCGGTAAAAGTGGTCTACCTGCAAAAGCTGAAAGTGCCGGCTATGAGGTACTGCACTCCACTTGTTTTTAGGCTTATTTAGGTTATTTTGTTAGGAAAAATGCATTTTTCCTAACAAATGGCAGGAATTCAAACACAGATCAAAGAAGAAATAACGGGAAAAGAAGGACAACTCTTTTTTCCAGAAGATTTCATCCACCTGGGGAGCCCCGAAGCTATCCACATGGCATTGTCACGCCTTGCCAAAGAAAAAGAACTGACCCGGCTGGCCAAAGGGATCTATCTCCGACCTAAAGTTCACCCGTCACATGGATCTGTTACGCCTTCCATTGAGAAAATTGCTGCAGCGATCGCAAAAAAGGACAAAATCATCATCCGTCCGACCGGCTCATACGCACTCAACAAGCTGGGGCTTTCGACCCAGGTTCCGATGAAAGTGGTATAACTGACGGAAGGATCGTTTTACGAAAAGAACACTGGTCACTGATTTTCGATAATGCCAATGCAGCCAAACTGGAGCTGCTGACATCTGGAGATTTTAGAAGCGTGGATTTTGAATCGATTTAAAAAGGGTTAAGGTGAATCAATTAAAAGAGCGTTAAAATGACAACCCCCGCGTAAACATTGAGTTTCACGCGGGTTTCTTGATTTATCGGTTTTGAAGTTTACCGATTTCAGTGGTCCCGCCAAGAATCGAACTTGGATCTGGAGCTTCGGAAACTCTTATACTATCCATTGTACTACGAGACCAATATTTGGAACGGCAAATGTAATAGAACCTGATTAATCCTGATTCAATAAAGTAAATATTTGTTCAGTATCTTCTTTTTTGCACAGTTCGGTTCCCGGATGAAGCGTGGCCGCAGTTCCGGCAGCCACCCCATAGCGCAATATTTCTTTCCAGCTCCGCCCCTGCGACAAGGCGCAGATCATCCCGGCAACCATACTGTCGCCCGCTCCTACATTGCTCAGGACGGTTACTTTAGGCGGTTTAGCCTGGTACTGCTCATTGGCAGTAAATAACATAGCACCTGCTGAACCCATAGAAACCACCATCACTTCGCAGCCGCCCCCGGTAATTACTTTTTGGGCGGCCGAAATTATTTCTTCCTGCGATAGCTTTTGTTTACCATACAAACTGCCTAATTCACCCAAATTTGGTTTAATCATATAAACACCTTCCTTCACGGCATATTTCAATGCCTCGCCTGAGGTATCTACAAATAGTTTTGCCCGCAGATTTTTTGCAATCGCTGCCAACCGGCCAAAGAAATCAACCGGAACCCCGGGGGGTAAGCTGCCGCTTGCAACAATATAAGTAATACCCTTCCTGCTGGCCGTATAATCAAGAACCGCTTTCCATTCGGCCTCACTAACCCGGGGGCCTTCCATACCAAAGCGGTACTGCAACTTCTTTTCGTCATCAAAAACCACAAAATTCTCCCTGGTTGGTTCCTTAGTTGGCAATGGATGCATCATTACCCCTTCTTTTAACAGGAGCTCTTCCAAATATTTTCCGGTATAGCCTCCTGATAAAAAAACAGCTTCCGACGCGCAACCCAGCTTATGCAACGCCCGGGAAACATTAATACCGCCACCACCCGGATCTACTTCAGCAGAAACAGCACGTAGTTTTTTATCAGGCACCAGTTCAGGAACAACGATGCTTTTATCCAATGCAGGATTCAGGGTAATGGTAATAATCTGTGACATTGCATTGAAATTACAGCAAATGTTTCAGCTCCTGAAGGGCGGCAGGCAGAAAAACAGCGGTCGGAACGCTGCTCATGATTTTGAGGTCGGTGAGCAGAGAACTTTCATTGTCAAGGAAAGCCAGTACATCTGAGGCCCTGTTCTGCCTGAAAATCCGGGCGAAAATATCGCTACCGGCCATTTTACGATGGTGGAGCACATGTAACAGGGTACTGTCGTACAACAGCCCTTTTGCGGCAGCGAAGCCGGCTTTTACCGGAATGGGCTTACCTTTTTTCAGGGCATCCGCTATGGCTGCAGTTCTTTTTTGAATAAACCGGAACGCATATCCGCTGCTTGCTTTGACCTGCCCCCCGGCTATCCCAATGTACACTACGGCACCCTCTGTTTTCGGAACAAGTGCATTGGTCATTGGGATGATACCAAATTCCTTATGTACAATTTCGTACTGGGTAATATGCAGGTATTCGGAAATATACTGTTTTAAAGCGGTATCATAAGAGTCCTGGTTAAGCAAGTCTGCTGTAAATAAGGTATACTCCACCAATGCCGTGGTGGCAGATGTTGGCAGTAGGTACATAAATGTGGCGCCATGCTCCTGGCTTACCCTGAAATCCATGAATATGGCTTTGCCGGGATCAAAACAGGGTTGTTCCGTTTGGATGGTCCAGCCTTTAAAATGCTGCAGCAGGTGGTATTGGTGAGCTTCTGGCCGAATAGGCTCAAATAAAATACTGTTGAATAGATATTCTGCATAAATACTGCGATCCTGTAAAACAATTCCTGCCAGTGCTTTCCCGTCTGCACCCTTTGCGGCAGGAGCCAGGCTCACTATCGTTTCCTTCAGCCAATGAATATTGGAATGACTTTCGGCAGCGGATTTTACATAGTTATAAAACTCAAGCCCCTGAATCATTTTATAAGAATAGGGTCTGATGGAGAGTTCTCCTGAATAGGTTTCGGAAAAAAAATCCAATGCATTCCACCGGTGATGCACAATCGGTTCAAAGATATCAGGTTCTTTTTCCCAAAAACACCAGGTCCGGTCGTTTTGGTTTTTCCCCGATGCATCCACTACCAGTATATTCTTTTGGGAGAAAAAGGGGTCCTTCATCATCCGCATTAACAGGCTCAGCCCCGCACAGCCTGCTCCGGCAATAATATAGTCATAGGATTTGGTCACTGTTTAAACGGGCTTCAGTTTTTCATCTCTCCGGATCTTTTCCCGGTATTTTTTGGCCACGAGCAACATACCAAAACTCTCGCCCTCTTCTTTTCCGGTGTGTTTGTGGTGCATTTTGTGCGCCCACCGGATAGCCCTGATGTACCGGTTATTGCTGCGGGTAAATAATTTGAACCGCTGGTGGATAATGATTTCGTGAACCAGGAAATAGGCTGCTCCATACATAGCGATACCCGCACCTATGCTAACCGACAGGTAATTTTGGTTCATACTACCCAACATGATGCAAAGCCAGCTGGGTATAGCAAATATGACAAAGAACCAGTCATTCTTTTCAAAGAAACCCTCACCTTTTTGATGATGATCTTTATGGAGTACCCATAAAAATCCATGCATTACATATCGATGGGTCAGCCAGGTGACGCCTTCCATTAGTACAAATACCAATAATGCAACGAGTATGTAAATCATTTTAAGAATATTCTGAGTGCCAGGAAGAAAAATGTTTGTATCACCAACAGGTGTACTGCAAATGGATTGTATTTATGAAAAGAAAGCTTCCTGGAGGCTGCGATCAGTGCGCAACTGATCAAAAACCAGCAGGCGTAGTTGAGGGCAGGAACCGTCTGACCCTCCCACTGCCAGAACCCCAGTTCCATGGCTATAGGTTCCATCAGCCAGTCGAAGGCTGTTGCCAGTATGGCTCCATCCACTATTACAGAAAGGGTTTCCAGTGTAACAGGCGGAGGAGGCATATGCTCCGTCAGGTATTTGGTTTTTACCCAGTGGTGCATCTTTTCCATGAATACCAAACAACAAAATACAATAACAAACCAGTTGACTCCAATCAACAATGGCACTCCCATCCACCTGATACCCATCATCGTTCCATATGAATAGTTGCCAAATAAAATTCCGGTGTTCACTCCAATGATCTCTGTAATCATCCCTGTAGCAAAACAGATAAGGATAAAATAAAGGAAGCCCTTGTTGGGCTTCTGCTGGTTCCAGATCAGTAGTACTGCCATTAGTAGCAGGTTCAATGGTGTATTACTGATAAACCACTTCTTATGGGGTGTATACAATATGCCAACCAGCCCGCTCGCATGGAACAGGATCGCGAGATAGATACTGATATTTTTTTTGGTTAACATCAATGCTGCTGCGTTTTATAATCCTTTGCTACCAGTTCCGCCATAATTTTGGCGCTGCTCAGGCAGAGTGGTATTCCTCCACCCGGGTGAACGCTTCCTCCTACAAAATAAAGCCCCCTGGTTTGCTTACTGAAATTAGGATGCCGCATAAATGCGGCTAACCTGCTGTTGGAGCTGGTTCCATAAAGAGAACCCATATAAGATGCGGTTTTTGCTTCGATGGTTTCCGGAGTAAGCACCTCCTCTTCTTCAATCAACGTTTCAATGTTTTCTCCCAATATCCTGCTCAGTTTTTCGATAACCGCTTTTTTACAGGCAGCGCTGTAAGCCTGCCAGTCCTGGCCGCTATTGGCAGGGGCATTCACCATTACAAACCAATTCTCTTTTCCTTCGGGAGCCTGTAATCCCGGTTCGCATTTAGAAGTGATGTTGATGTATACAGTCGGGTCGCTGAATACTTTACCGGTATTGAACAGGTGATTGAATTCTGCCTGATAATCTTTGGTAAAGAAAATATTATGGAGTATAAGCTGATCAAAGCTTTTACCAATTCCCCAATAAAAAATACAGGCGCTGCTGCTTCTCTCCTGTTTTAATACCTCAGTCGCTTTCCATTCATCTCCCAGCAGGTTCCTGTAAGTAAAATAAATATCCATATTACTCACCACCACATCCGCCGGAATATTTTCGCCTCCTGCCACAATCCCCTGCACTTTGTTGTTCGCACGTATGATCCGCTCTGCCCTTGCATTAAAATGGAACCGCACTCCTTTACGAAGCGCCAGTTCATACAAAGCATTGGTAATACTGATCATTCCTCCTTTGGGGTAATAGCTTCCCAGGTTGTGTTCCAGGTGAGGTATCATGGTAAGCATGGCCGGCGCCTTGTACGGGTTACTGCCATTGTAAGTTGCATACCGGTTAAACAACTGAATCGTTTTTGGTGACCTGAATTGCTGTTCGTGCAGCTCATTCATGGATTTAAACAGGTAGGATAGCCGGGTATATTTCAATGCCTTTTTGATACCTGCATGAAGCAGGGTGGATGTTTTATGCAGGGAGTTCTGCAAAAAAAGTGTTCCGATATGGTTATAGATATCTGCAGATTGTTGTAAAAACCCGATCGTATTTTCTATTGGTTCTCCCAGTTTATCCTGTAGCTCCTGCGCCAGTGCTGTTGTATCTGCATATGCCTGAACAAAGGTTCCGTCTTCGTAAAAATAATTACAGGATACCGGCATTCGGTTATAAGAAAAATTACCGGCCATCTTTTCACCGGCCAGTTCAAATAATTCACGGATAAATCCGGGCTGTGTAAACAAGCTTGGGCCCGCATCAAACTGATAGCTGCCGAGGCTGAAAGCGCTCAGCTTACCTCCGGGATAGCTGTTCTGTTCAAACACTTGCACATCAAATCCCTGAACCCTCAGCCGGATGGCTGCAGCAATACCAGCTATGCCGGCTCCGATTACTATTGCTTTTTGTTCTGCTGCCACCATGCTTTTACTTTTGGAAATGCGATCCGGAACCAGGCGGTAAAAAACTGAGGATTCCGTTGTAATAATTGCGTTATTCCTTCCATAGACTGGTACGCATAATTTTCCACCTCTGTCAAATCGGGCATAACAGGTCCGTCATAATGCCCAATAAATACGTGGTCAAACTCATGTTCCGTCAGGCCGTTAACAAAAGGAGCTTTATAGATGAAGTCAAATACTTTATCCAGCTTCGTTTCAAAGCCCATCTCCTCCTTTAAACGCCTGGCTGCCGCCTCAGCAACAGGTTCACCCGGCTTGGGATGACTGCAACAGCTATTGGTCCATAACCCTCCGCTATGATACTTAGCCAGGGCTCTTTGCTGCAATAGCAGTTCACCCTTACTGTTGAAAACAAATACACTAAAGGCTCTGTGCAATAAAGCCTTCTCATGTGCTTCCATTTTCTCCATCAGGCCCAGTTCCTTATCCTGCTCGTCTACCAATACTACCTGTTCCATATGTACCTAATGTGTTCTATAACAAATTCAACTGGCTTCTGATCCCTGCTTTTGCCAGGATAAACATTTTCCCGTAATCGGGAATCCTGACACGCTCGTCCAATATGCATTGCGGTTTTATTTTCCTGATCTTTTTAAATAGAGAAAGATAATACTTATATGCAACATATACACCAAACCTCGCTTTCAACGGTAAATGGATAATGCCCTCATAAGCATGGTCAAAATCTTTCTGAATATCCGCTTCAATCATTGCCTTGTCGTTCGGGCCGAAATTGCTGAAATCACAGCCCGGAAAATACAATCTGTCAAGGCGTTCATAGTCCGCCTTCAGGTCCCTTAAGAAATTAACTTTCTGAAACGCAGCTCCCAGGCTTCGTGCAGCGGGTTTCAGTTTTTCGTAGGTGTCTTTATGACCATCGCAAAATACTGTCAGGCACATCAGCCCCACTACTTCTGCACTCCCGTATATATATTCTTCGTAACCATTGCGGTCATAGTTTTTTTTATTCAGATCCATCTCCATGCTGTGCAGGAATGCATCAATCAGTTGATGGTCTATCTGGTATTGATTAACCGTCAGCTGAAAGCTGTTGAGGATCGGGTTCAGGCTGATCTTCCGCTCTATAGCCAGGCAGGTTGCCTCCCGGAATTCCTTCAGCAATACCTCCTTATCATGCCCATGAAAAGTATCTACAATTTCATCCGCAAAACGAACGAAACCATAAATATTGAAGATGGGTGCCCGGAGATCCTTGTGTAGCAAACGGATGGAAGAGAAGAAACTGGTACTATACTTCTCTGTCGTAATTCTGCTGCAGTCCTGACTAACTTCATGAAAAATATTTAGCATAGCTGAATTTGCACTTTAAATATATAAAATGTGCGCTATAGTCCGAAAGCTTTCACCACCTCTTTGGCAACTACTTCACCGCTGATCAGGCTGGGAGGCACACCCGGACCGGGAACCGTAAGCTGACCGGTATAAAACAGGTTGCTGACCTTTTTACTTCTGCACGACGGCTTAAGAACACCTGTTTGCAGCAAAGTGTTCGCTAATCCATAAGCATTTCCTTTAAAAGCGTTGTATTGGCTAATAAAGTCGCTGTAAGCAAAGGATTTTTTATAAATCACCGCATCCAGAATAGGCTGGCCGGTCAGTTTTTCCATTCTACGGATAATCATTTCAAAATAACGATCGCGCAAGGCTTCCGTGTCGCCCGACAAGCCTGCGGCTACAGGAATCAACAGGCAAAGATTTTCGCAACCTTCAGGAGCAACAGAAGCATCCGTCACCGAAGGAACGCTCACATAAAACAGGGGATCAGAAGGCCACTCTTTAGTGGTATAGATTTCTTTACCATGTACGGCGAAAGAAGAATCAAAAAACAACGAATGGTGCAATACCCCCTTTAGTTTTTTATTCAACCCTACATAGTATAGGATACAGCTTGGCGCCATCACTCTTTTTTCCCAGTATGAGGAAGAATAACTTTGGTATTCCGGATCCAGCAGCCTGGTTTCCACATGATGATAATCTGCGCCGCCAATCACCACATCTGCATCAAAATGCTGCGGAAGGGACTGGTCATTGTATCGCTCTAAAGATTCCACCCCTGTTGCTTTTCCGTTTTTCACGGTGATATGCTGAACATCCTGGTTAAAATGAAACCGCACTCCCATGCTGATGGCAAGGTCGTACATCGCTTTCACAATACTGAACATGCCTCTTTCGGGATACCAGGTTCCGCCCTTTATATCGGCATAATTCATAAGACTGTATAGCGCCGGTGTTTTTTCAGGAAGCGCTCCGAGAAACAATACCGGGAACTCCATCAACTCAACCAGTTTAGGGTTTTTAAAATGCTTTGAAACGTGATTTTTCATGGAATTGAAAACATCCAGCTTAAACACCCCCCTGGCCAGATCCCAATCCAGGTATTCTGTTACAGACTGGCCCGGCCTGTAGACCAGGTCATTGATGCCGACCTTGTATTTGTATTCGGCCTCCTGCATAAACTGATCGAGCTTTTCACCACTTCCGGGTTCAATTTGTTCAAACATGGCTTTGAAAGCCTCGTAGTTGGCGGGAATATCGGTAGTGCCTTCGGGCCAGTAAACCCTGTAAGAAGGATCCAGTCTTTTAAGCGCATAATAATCGGAAACTTTTTTCCCAAACTGCTGAAAGTACCGTTCAAAAACTTCGGGCATCCAATACCAGCTTGGTCCCATATCAAACGTAAACCCGGACCCTGTATATTGCCTGGCCCTGCCACCCGGTGTGGATTGCTTTTCCAGAACAGTTACCTCCCAGCCGGCTTTAGCCAAAAAAGTAGCAACAGAAATGCCTGCAAATCCGCTACCAATAACTACTGCTTTCTTCTTAGAATCTTTGTACATGTGACTTCAACAACTTTCGGGCAAAGTGAATTCTACTTTTAATGGTACCTAGTGGCTCATCGAGCATCTCAGCTATTTCATGGTATTTATATCCGTCAAAATAAAGCAGAAAAGGATTTTTAAAGATCTCCGGCAGATTATGAATCGCCTGTTTTACTTCCTTCAGGTTCATATTCGCAACTGCATCATTGGTTACAGCCCCCTGATTCAAATTCAGCAAATACTCATTGGGGGTATGATCGAATATAGTGGATTGTTTGGCCTTTCTCCTGTAATTGTTAATGAAAATATTGCGCATGATCGTATACAACCATGCTTTGATATTGGTACCTGCATTGTATTTATCCTTGTTCGTCAGTGCCTTGAACAAGGTTTCCTGATACAGATCTTTTGCTGCTTCATGATCGCGGGTAAGTGTAACTGCAAAGGGCTTCAGGAACTCAGCGTTGTTCAACAGCATCTGGTCAAAATTGATTGCAGCCATTTTTTGTTTAATTTATTATATATCAAAACTAAACAAAAATAATCGAAACGACAAAATTTTGTTTAAACATTGAATATAAAATATTAAACAAGAAACCAGATTGGCACCTAGAGACAGGAAATGTACTCCTTGACTTCGGCAAGCGACTTTTTAAGGGAAACATTGGCCGGAACCCGCTTCTTATACTGCTGGATCAGGGCCCCGGAAACTATAAACTGTTGGTCAGGCATCTTATTATGAACCTGGATCAGGAATTTCTCCAGGTTAAAATTATTGCCCACAGAAGTAAGGTGGGAATATAGAAAAGCAGGCTTCACATGCCGGGCAATAGACTCAATATCTTTCAACGGAATATTTGCACCTACATAAATTACTTTAATACCACGACTCTTCAACAGAAAACAGGTGAATAACAGGCCCATTTCATGATGCTCCCCTTCGGGTAAAAACAGTAATACACTATTTTCCTGATCCTGCTTTACACGAACGGAATCAATGCCAACAATCAGTTTTTGCCGGATCACATTGGTGACCAGGTGTTCTTGTCCGGGATTGATATGGTTGGTCAGCCAAAGGATTCCAATCCGCTCCAGAAAGGGGAAAATAATCTGGATGATGGCTTTCTCAATCCCCTTTGACGCAACATAGTCATCAATCTTCTCCTCAAAGGCATCCATGTCCATTTCTGCCATACAGCCGATCAGCTCGTTAACCAGTCGTTCCTGTTGCGCCTGTACCTGAGACAGGGAAAGGATCTTCTCCTTTATCACCTCAGGGCTCATTTTATCAATACGGGATATCTTGAATCCATACTTATTCAGCAGGGCTATGTTCAATACTTTCTGCAGCTCTGCATTGGAATAATAACGAATATTGGTATCCGTGCGCTGTGGATTGAGCAACGAGTAGCGCTGTTCCCAGATACGGATGGTATGGGCCTTAATACCGGAGAGGTTCTCCAGATCCCTGATGGTGAAAGCGTGCATAATAAAAAAGCTGTTCTAAATTAGAACAGCCTTATGATTAAAAAGTTCAACAGACTACAGATTATTTCAGTTTTAGCCTGCGCAGGTATTCCCCATAACCGCTTTTGGCATACTGATCCGCCAATTCCATCAGCTGCCCGCGGTTGATAAAGCCCATCCGGTAAGCCACTTCCTCAATACATCCCACTTTCTGGCTCTGGCGCTTTTCAATGACCCGAACAAACTCACAGGCGTCCGCAAAAGAATCAAAAGTACCCGTATCCAACCAGGCTGTTCCCCTGTTCATGATCCCCACTTTAAGGAGGCCCTTTTCCAGGTAAACCCTGTTTACATCCGTAATTTCATATTCCCCGCGGGGAGACGGCTGGATATTTTTGGCAATTTCCACCACACTGTTGTCGTAAAAATAGAGCCCCGGAACCGCATAGCTGGATTTTGGTTTTTGGGGTTTTTCCTCAATTGAAATGGCTTTCTGATTTTCATCAAATTCAACCACGCCATACCTTTCAGGATCATTTACCTCATAGGCAAAAACTGCGGCCCCTTCCACATCATTGAAAGACTGTACCAGTTTACTGAACCCGGCTCCGTAAAAAATATTATCCCCAAGGATCAGGCAAACCTTGTCTTTTCCAATGAATTTTTCACCAATCACAAAAGCCTGTGCCAGGCCATTGGGTTCATGCTGTACTTCATAAGAAAAGTTGCAACCTATTTCATGACCATCTCCCAACAGCCTTTTGAACTGGTCTGCATCCTGTGGAGTGGTGATAAATAAAATGTCTTTGATACCCGCAAGCATCAATACAGACAAAGGATAATAAATCATCGGTTTGTCATAAACCGGCATCAGCTGCTTGCTGATTCCCTTGGTAATCGGATACAACCTTGTTCCTGAACCGCCTGCTAGTATAACCCCTTTCATATATTGGATTTTGGATGGTTAAAATTGAAGTGTGGCCGCAATATTCTTTAATGCGGGTAACACCCGGTCTTTGTCCGATAAAAGCAACTCCCCTGCATCTATTTTCCAGTCGATTCCCAAGTCAGGGTCGTTGTAAATAATACCCCCCTCAGATGCCTTATTATAATAGTTGTCGCACTTATAGAAAAATGTAGCATCCTCACTCAGCACCACAAATCCATGCGCAAAGCCCCGAGGCACATAAAACTGGGTATGGCTGTCCTCAGAAAGTTCAACCGCCACATGCCTCCCAAAGGTTGCAGCGTTGCGGCGGAGATCTACGGCAATATCCAGTACCTTTCCTTTCAGCACACGGACCAGCTTTGCCTGCGTATGCTCCCCATGCTGAAAATGCAATCCCCTCAATACGCCTCTTTGTGAACTGGATTGATTATCCTGTACAAAGTCTACATCTAATCCGGTCTTCTCTAAAAATGTTTTCCGGTTGAAGCTCTCAAAAAAGTAACCTCTGCTGTCTCCGAAAAAAGTATCATGGATAATAAAACATCCCGGTAAACTGGTCTCCTCTACGCGCATTGTTTATCTGTTGTGGTACATGGATTCATAATAGTGCTGGTAATTGCCGCTGGTAACGTTCTGCAACCATTCCTGATTATTGAGAAACCAGTCGATGGTTTCACTCAGCCCCTGCTCAAATGTAACGGCAGGCTTCCATCCCAGCTCGCGGTTGATCTTGCTTGCATCAATTGCATATCTTCTGTCGTGGCCCGGTCTGTCTTTGATATAGGTGATCAGCTTTTCGCTGTGACCTTCTTCTCTTCCCAGCTTTTGGTCCATCTGTTTACAAAGCAATTTCACCAGGTCAATATTCTTCCACTCGTTGAAGCCGCCAATATTATAGGTTTCTCCGGTTACTCCCGTATGAAAAACCAGGTCAATAGCCAATGCATGGTCTTTTACATAAAGCCAGTCCCTGGTATATAAGCCATCACCATAAACCGGCAATGGTTTTTCCTGGATGATATTATGGATGAAGAGTGGAATCAGTTTCTCCGGAAAATGATAGGGCCCGTAATTATTGGAACAATTAGAAACCACTGTTTGCATATGATAGGTTTCGCCATATGCCCTTACAAAATGGTCGGAGCTGGCTTTACTGGCAGAGTAAGGTGAGTTTGGATCGTAGGGTGTTTTTTCAGTAAACAATCCGGTATCGCCCAGGCTTCCATAAACCTCATCTGTGGAAATATGGTAAAAGCGGTTGTTGCTATAATCAGGCCCCCACTTGGCTCTTGCCACATTCAGCAGGTTCACTGTTCCGATAATATTGGTATATACAAAATCCATCGGAGACACGATGGAACGATCCACATGCGATTCTGCCGCCAGATGAATGACATCGGTTACCTGGTACTTATCGAACACTTCCTCCAATCCCTTCACATCCAGGATATTCACTTTTTCAAAATGATAATTGGGTTTGGTATCAATATCTTTCAGGTTTTCCAGGTTACCTGCGTAGGTAAGCGCATCCAGGTTGATGATGGTACACTCAGGATATTTATTAACAAAGAGGCGAACAACATGCGAGCCAATAAAACCAGCGCCGCCTGTGATCATGATTTTCTTACTCATATAAATTGGATATCGTTCTGCAAATTTATCAATTATAGGTTCCTGCCCGAAATCTGATTTAGGCGCTCCATGACTGGTCCTTTATCAGTTCATAGACCATCTCAATGCCTGTTTTCAAATCAATTTTCGCCCTCCAGCCGGCAGATGCGAGCTTACTTACGTCCATCAGCTTCCTGGGTGTTCCGTCGGGCTTGGTTGCATCCAGTACAATCTCTCCCTCATATCCGGTAATCTGCTGTATCAGCTCCGCCAGTTCCAGGATCGTTACATCTATACCAGTTCCGATATTCACCAGCCCTTTTTCATTGTAGGTCTGCATCAGGTAAAGACAGGCTTCCGCCAGATCATCTACATGCAGGAATTCCCTTTTAGGCGTTCCGGTACCCCAGATCGTTACCGTTGGCGCCTGGATTCTTTTGGCTGTAATAAACTTACGGAGCATCGCCGGTAATACATGGCTTTTCTCCAGATCATAGTTATCGTTAGGGCCATAGAGATTGGTTGGCATGGCAGAGATATAGTTGCAGCCATACTGCGCGCGGTAACTATCGCAGAGCTCGATGCCTGCTATCTTGGCAATTGCATAGGGCTGATTGGTTTCTTCCAGGTAGCCGCTCAGCAGGTATTCTTCTTTCAAAGGCTGGGGAGCCAGTTTGGGATAAATACAGGAGGAACCAAGGAACAATAATTTCTTTACATCGTTCACATAACTCTGGTGAATGATGTTGCTCTCCATCATCAGATTATCATAAATAAACTCGGCCCTGTACGTGTTGTTGGCAACGATTCCACCTACTTTAGCGGCTGCCAGAAACACATAATCGGGTTTTTCCGCAACAAAAAAATCAGCTACCGCCTGCTGGTTTCTCAGGTCCAGCTCTGCAGAGGTCTTTTTGATGATATTGGTATATCCTTCTTTTTCCAGCTTCCTTACAATGGCACTTCCCACCATTCCGCGGTGGCCTGCCACATATATTTTGTCCTGCTTATTCATGTTCCTTATTTATAGTAAACCCACTATCCTTCAGTAATTGTTCTTTCCTAAACAATTCTATATCTGCCGCAACCATTTCCCTGACCATTTCAGCTAAAGTATATTTTGGTTGCCAGTTCAGTTTCGTCTTTGCCTTGGTTGGATCACCAATCAGCAGATCCACTTCCGTTGGGCGATAATATCTCGGATCCACCTTGATGACTTCTTTTCCTATCCCCAGTTTGTATTTGCCTTCCGAGGATTTTACCTTACCGGTTTCATGCTCCTCCTTACCGCTAAACTCCAGTTCCACACCAATCTCCGCAAATGCCATCCGGACAAAATCACGGATATACGTGGTGATCCCCGTTGCCAGTACATAATCCTCCGCCTTTTCCTGCTGCAGCATCAGCCACATTCCTTCTACATAATCTTTTGCATGGCCCCAGTCCCGTTGCGCGTTCAGGTTCCCTAAATACAACGTGTCCTGCAAGCCAAGGGCAATCCTGGCAACAGCCCTGGTGATCTTTCTCGTAACAAAGGTTTCGCCCCTTAAAGGCGATTCATGATTAAAAAGGATTCCGTTACAGGCATACATATTGTAGGCCTCCCGGTAGTTTACCGTAATCCAGTAGGCATACAGCTTGGCTACTGCATATGGACTCCTGGGATAAAACGGAGTGGTTTCACTTTGGGGTACTGCCTGTACCATGCCATACAATTCAGAGGTAGATGCCTGATAAAATTTCGTTTTTTGGGTGAGGCCCAGCAAACGGATGGCTTCCAATATCCTTAATGCCCCAATCCCGTCTGCATTGGCTGTGTATTCCGGTGTTTCAAAACTCACGTGTACGTGGCTCATGGCACCCAGGTTATAGATCTCATCCGGTTGTACTTCCTGTATAATCCGGATCAGGTTCGTGCTGTCGGTCAGGTCTCCGTAATGCAATACCAGGTGACGGTCGGGGATATGCGGATCCTCATAAAAATGATCAATCCGCTGGGTATTGAACAGGGAACTCCTGCGTTTAACCCCATGCACTTCATAGCCTTTCTTCAACAACAATTCCGCCAGATAAGCTCCATCCTGACCCGTAATCCCTGTAATTAATGCTTTCTTCATCCTAAATGAATTGTGTAATTTTTCTGATGGGTTTAGCGTACAAGGTGAACCAATAAGGTTTTAATCCATTGATTTTCCGGGCCATCCGATCCCCTTTATTGGCCAATATTCGGCTGCGGATCGACTGGTTGCAGGCACCTCCGGTGCGCATTTCCACCATAACTTCCTGCAAATATGCAACCTTAATACCATATCGGTATAAGAAACGCAGCATCAATTCATAATCCGCCTCGGTGAAAAGGTTCTGATTAAAGCCCCCATATTGCTCGTAAACCGATTTTTTAACAAAAAAAGTAGGGTGGGAGCATCCAGCCGTATAAAAACCCTTTGGGAAGTACGGACCGGCAGCCCACCGGCGTTTCACGACAGAAAAGGTATATAGTATCTCCCTTCCACAGACAACCCTATAAAAACATAAGTACCAAAATAGAGCAGAGAGAAGCGCCTCAGGAAACGGAGCTGGAACAGTATATAGCTTCGATCTGTCATCACGGCAGCAAATAGTCAATTCAGTGAAGAGCAGGCGGGGAATGATAATTTATTGGTATTTTCATGGCAGATAACCATTTATGCAAAACAGATACTACTCCCTGGATGTATTCAGAGGCGCTACGGTAGCACTGATGATTTTAGTGAATAACCCCGGAAGCTGGGGACATATATTCGGCCCTTTAAAACATGCACCCTGGCATGGGGTAACCCCTACCGACCTCGTATTCCCTTTCTTTCTGTTTGCAGTAGGTAACGCAATGGCATTTGTGATGCCGCGTTTTGAAAAAGCAGGGCCCGCTGAATTCTGGAAAAAGGTCATCAAAAGAACCGTTCTCATCTTTGTGATTGGCCTATTGCTCAACTGGAGTCCATTTATTAAATGGAGCGGCGAGGAACTGGTCGCAAAACCATGGGAGCATGTGCGGATATTAGGGGTATTACAAAGAATAGCGCTTTGTTACTTCTTTGCTTCCGTCATTGTATTTTATGGGAAAACCAAAGGCGCATTCATGGTGAGCATGTCCATTTTACTGCTGTATTGGTTTATCTGTTTTGCCGCAGGGCAGGTGGGTGACCCCTATAGTCTGGCTGGCTGGTTTGGCACCGGTATCGACATCAATATACTGGGGGTGACCCATATTTATAAGGGAGAGGGCGTACCATTTGATCCGGAAGGCTTTATGAGCACACCTGCAGCAATCGTACAGGTCGTTTTTGGATTCCTGGTGGGTCAATACATTCAGTTGAAAGGAAAGAATTTTGAAATGCTGACCAACCTGTTGATTGCGGGTATTATCCTGATTGTGACAGGCTATTGCTGGGACCTGAGTTTCCCCATCAATAAAAAAATATGGACCAGCAGTTATACCATCTACACATCTGGTCTGGCTATTTTAACATTAGGCACTTTGATTTACCTGATTGAGTTCAGGGAAATTAAAGGGAACTGGAGTAAGTTCTTTGATGTGTTCGGCAAGAACCCTTTATTTATTTTTGTACTCAGCGGGTTCTTACCAAGAGTGTTGGCTATGTTCAGGTGGAGTACAGAAACCGACCCGGACGGTACCAAACACTACACATCTATCCTGCCATGGTTTTATACAAATATTTGCAAACCCATTGCAAATGACGAAAGAGTAGGATCGCTGGCATACGCAGTTACCCTGATTGTGTTTTACTGGCTGATTGTATATCTACTGGACAAAAAGAAAATTTACATCAAAGTTTAATGATTACACCTCTCTTTAAATGCACCACCTGATTTTTCGTGCCGGGTTACCGGCATAAACACCCGGTTCTGTAATATCTCTTGTAACAACAGCGCCCGCACCAATGACCGCCGCATCACAGATACGTACCGGTAAAATAGTGGCATTACTGCCTATGGAAACATGATGGCCGATCACTGTTTTTTGCCATTCGGCCGGATTGCCGGAAGGACCTCCTTTTTTAAAGAGATCATTTACAAACATGACCCCGTGGCCGATAAAACAATCATTCCCGATGGTTACCAGCGAGCAAATAAAACTGTGAGACTGCACCTTGCAGCGTTCTCCAATCACTACGTTTTTTTGAATTTCCGTAAACGGTCCTATAAATGAGTCCTCCCCAATAGTACATTCATAGAGGTTGCAGGGTGCTACGATCGTTACATTTTCACCAAGCGCCACATCCCTGATCCCCGATTCAATCAATGTAAAGGTGTTTTTCATGGAAAATTATTTAGTCGGTTGCATGATTTGTTCAATCAGTTGAATGGTTGTTCTTGCTTCTTCCGGACTTGTATAATAGGGCTTGTTCTTTTTCAAAGTGCCAATCAGGCTTTCGTACACTTTGTTGTGATTGCGCATGGATCCCTGATAAGTACCGTAATCATTTGCGTCCGCAACTGCTTCTTTATACTTAATCGTATACTTACTGATGGCCTGGTGTTGGAGGGTATTCAGGTATTCACCACCTATTTTCACCATCCCTTTCTCCCCCAAAATAGTCAGGGAGCCTTCCCTGTTTTTTTCAAAAGCATTGATGGTATAATTCATGGCGCCAATCATACCGTTCTTCCATTCAAACAACACTATACCGGCATCTTCAAAAGCAATTTCCCTGCGATGCGCTGTATTTTTCAGGATAGACTTTACCTGCTTCACCGGGCCAAATAACCAGATCAGCAGATCAATAAAATGGCTGAACTGTGTAAAAAGGATCCCGCCGTCCAGTTCTTTGGTTCCATGCCAGCTATCCTTATAATAAGCGGCATTCCGGTTCCAGAAACAATTGAGCTGAATGGTATAAATAGCGCCAAGCCTGTTACCCTGCAATAGTTTCCGGACCGCCACAACCGGAGGATTAAACCGGTTTTGCATGACAGTGAATAATTGCCGGCCTGTTTCCTTCGCAACACGAATCATTTTGTTGGCATCACGGAGATTGAGTGCCATGGGTTTTTCTACCAGCACATGAAATCCCGCCCGCATGACTGCAATAGCCTGCTGGCAATGCAGACCGTTTGGTGTACAGATTACTACTACATCGAGGGCTGGTTCCTGTTTCAATAACTGCTTAAGATCCGGATAGAATTCAGCTCCATGCTTTTCTGCAAAGACTTTCCCTTTGGAAGAGTCGACATCACAAACTGCCGCTAATTGGCCAAAACGCTTTATTTGCGCGGCATGTATTGCAGCAGCGTGTCCGCAACCAATAATGGCAAATTGAATCCTCGGCATGGTTATTTAAATAAGCTGGCTGCTTTTTCGATGTTCTCCGGCTTACCCACATCCAGCAACAGGGTTCCGGTATGGTCAAATGCCTGAATGGAATAATCCGCACAGGCCTCTACATAAACATCAATCATGGAAAACTTCCCTTGCTGCCTGATTGCAGAAAAAATACCGACACTCAACACATGAATACCACTGAACGCATAAGCATGAATGCCGGATCTGTCTTTCATTTCCAATAGGGGTCCCCGCTCTTCTCCCGTGCTGTTGTTTCTCCAGCCTACCATCTGCTTCTTTTCGTTGAACAGCAGGCAACGGGAAGATGCACGGTTGCTGACTGCAAGCGTTGCCAGGGGTTGATGTTCCAGATGAGCGGTTATCATCTTGTTCAGATCCAGCGTGGTGAGTATGTCTGCATTCATCAACACAAAATGTTCCTCCCCTTTAAAATACCAGGCAGCTTTTTGCAAACCACCGCCTGTTTCAAGCACAACATCCGTTTCATCGGAGATGGTAATTGCAGACCCCCATCCTTTACTTTCTTCCACCGCTTCAACAATCTGATCTGCAAAATGATGCACATTCACAATCAATTCGGTGATGCCAAATTGTTGCAGGTAACGCACATTCCGCTCCAGCAAAGTTTTCCCGTTCACCAGCGCCAAAGCTTTGGGATGGTGATCGGTCCATGGCTTTAAACGGGAACCCAATCCTGCGGCGAGTATCATTGCTTTCATCTGCCCTGTTTATTTAACCCAATTATGACTGTTGGTATGTGTGAGGTTTACTTTCAATTTGTATTTGTTGCGCAGGTGCCTGGCGGTTTGTTCCGCTGCATACACACTACGATGCTGTCCGCCGGTACAACCAAAGCTGATCATGAGATGATTGAAATCCCTGCGCAGGTATTCTTCTACCGTAATATCTATCAGATCCCAAACGCTGTTCAGGAATTTGCCCATTTTAGTACGCTGCTCCAGAAAATCCTGTACCGGTTTATCCTTACCTGTCAGTTTTTTGTATTCTTCAAATCTGCCTGGATTTAAAATACCCCGCATATCAAACATAAACCCACCCCCGTTTTCAGTTTCATCTACCGGAAGCGCTACTTTATAACTGAAACTGTTTACCTCTATCACCAACGGTGTTTGTTCATTCGCCTGCGGCACATGAAAACGTTCCATCATATCCGAAGCAACCACCAAATGAAGAACCCGGTCAAATTCCGGCGTAACGATTCCCACACGCTGGTTATCCAGGAAGAACTTCAGGTTCTGCAAGGCCAGCGGGATACTCGATAAGAAATGTGCTTTCCTTTCAAATAAACCTCTGAAACCGTAGGCACCCAATACCTGCAGCAACCTGATCAATACATAGCCGTTGTACTGGCTTACAAAAGTGATCCGGTCGATCGGTTTCTCCAACAACTTGTCCGCCTCATCCATATAATATTCCAACAGGTTTTTTTTCCATTCCTCGCTCAGTTCTGCCTTTGCCTGCCAAAGCATGGACGCCACATCGTACTGCAAAGCACCTTTCATACCACCCTGGTAATCGATGAAATACACTTCATTTTCCTGCACAATGATATTCCGGCTCTGAAAATCCCGGAACATAAAATATTTATTCTCCGTTCTGGTGAGATAGGTACTGAGTGCATCAAAATCATCCATCAGGGCCTGCTTATCGTAAGGCAGTTGCAATGTGTCGAGGAAATAATATTTGAAATAGAGCAGATCGCTCATAATGGCCTGCTTGCCAAATTCCTTTGCGGTAAGGCACCAGTTGTAGTTTAACCCATTGTCTCCCAGGATCTGAATTTGTGCAAGCCGGGAAAGGCTTTTCCGGAACAATTCGTATGTATAATCACTGTGCCCGTATTCTTCCAGCTTGTTCAGCAGGGAAGCGGTGCCCAAATCTTCCTGTATATAAATCGTATTTTCTGCATTAACACCATATACTTCGGGAACCGGCAACCCTGCCTGCTTAAAATGCCTGCTGAACTGGATAAAGGTTACGGTTTCCCTGGTATTGATATCATAAGTGGCGATATAGGTTTTTTCGCCTGCAGATATCCTGAAATAGATCCGGTCGCTTCCGCTTTGTGGAAGTTTTTCAATCCGGTCTGCATTTTTTTTGCAAACATCTGTAAACAATTGCCCGATGGCCTCAATAACGGCTTCCATGTAGTTGGTCTGATTTCAACGAAAATAAAGATTCAGATCGACTTTGCCACTGCCGGATTAAAGGACTATGGCCTTAGCGCAAATACATTGACCGGTTGATAGGTATCAAAATCATGGGTCTTTTTCAGCAAATGAAACTCCCGGATTGCATAAATACCCTGAAAATCGGGATCAATGGCATTTTTCAGCAACCTGGTATTGGGCCGGATATTGAAGTGCATTTCTGCACAATCGCAACTGTTGATGTATTGGCTCACTACTTTCAACTGCCCGGCCAGCCGCTGGAAAAGTGTTTTATCCAGGATAGCTATTTGCAGTTGCCCCGTAAGCGAATCTACGTGCTGAACCAATTCCAGCTGAAACTGTTGCTGGCTGCTGATAATCCGGTGCATCCAGCGGATCATGGTTTCCTCCATCTGCTCCCTGGCTTCAAATAAAGCCAGCTCAATGGGAGGGGCAACCGTTCCGGGACGGTTTAACGCCTCCGGGTAAGTAACCAGCGTATATTGACGGCATTGTTCCGTACCATTCAATTTTCCGGACCTGCCGGCAGCAAATCTTGAAAGCATAAACAAAAGGATTGGTGTTAATTATTTTAGCATAAATTTACTAAATATTTTAGTAAGTCCCGAAATTTATATTCTATGCACAGAGAAAACGGACAGGAAGCCGCCTATAAAGGCTCCAAACAATTCACCCAGTGGGAAGTTCCCACTGCCAATGCTACCGGCTTCGGCGCCGCAGCCGACGACTATATGGAACGGGGTATTGATCTCAATGAGCAGCTGATCCGAAATAAACCGGCCACTTTCTTTTTCCGGATGAACAGCGATGCCATGATCGGGGCGGGAATTTTTAAGGGAGATACCCTGATCGTAGACAGGAGCATCCGGGCGGTAAGCGGTAAGATCATTATTGCCATCCTGGACGGGGAACTGCTCGTGCGGCGGTTTGTAAAGCACCCGAACAGTGTTGCCCTGGTTGCAGAAAATACCAGGTACGGAAATATTGCCCTGAACGGGTTCGATGACAGGGCAAATATTTGGGGAGTAGTCACCTATTCAATACATGCAACAACATGAAAGCAATTATAGATTGCAATAGCTTTTACTGCTCCTGTGAAAGGTTGTTTCAACCTGCACTGGCTACCCGGCCTGTGATCGTACTCAGCAACAACGATGGCTGTATTATATCGCGCAGCGATGAAGCGAAGGCATTGGGTGTGGAAATGGCCGGTCCTTACTTCAAAGCCAAACCATTGATCCTGAAACACCGAGTAGTTACTTTTTCCTCCAACTATAACCTGTACGGAGACCTCAGCTGGCGGGTAATGGAAACCTTACGTACCCTGCTTCCTCCCGGGGCGGTGGAAGTATATTCGGTGGATGAATGCTTTGCAGATCTGGGCCATATCCCCGATGAGCAGCTGCAATCATTTTCCGTTTATCTCAAAGAGACCGTAGAACAATGGACCGGTATCAACGTATCCATCGGAGTGGCCCCTACCAAGGTCCTGAGCAAGATTGCCAACCGGCTGGCCAAAAAGCATAAAGCCCTTACGAATTGCGTACTGGTACTGAATACAAAACGGAAAATTGAACAGGCGCTTCAAAAAACAGCCGTGGAAGATATCTGGGGAGTAGGTTGGCAATATGCCGTTAAACTTCGTTTGTATAACATCAATAATGCACTGGATCTGAGCAGGCAAAATATTGAATGGGCCCATCGGGTAATGGGGGGAGTGGTTGGCGTACGCCTTATACGGGAGTTGAACGGAGAGGAAAGCATCGCAATGAATGAGGAGCGGCTCACCAAAAAAATGATTGCTACCACCCGCATGTTCGGCACACCGGTAGGTACCCTTGCAGAAATCAGGGAAGCCATTGCAACCTATACATCCAAAGCTGCAGAAAAGCTGAGGCGGCAACATGGCGCTGCCTCAGTCATCAGTGTATTCATTGTACCAAAGGAACCTCCCCAGCCCGGACGATTCCGGCATGGCCCTTCCGTGAGCAGTTATGTGCATCTTCCACAGGCCAGTTCTTCCACCAATGAGCTGATTAAACCGGCATTGGAAATTACCGGGCAGATTTTTGAGCATGGAATGTTTTATAAAAAAGCAGGTGTGGTACTGAGTAATATTGTGCCGGATACATCTATTCAGGGCAATTTGTTTACTGCTCCCGAACCCAATAAAAACAGGATGCTCATGAGTACCATCGACAATGTAAACTTCTCCATGCGCAACGATGTGGTAAAGTTTGCAGCATCAGGCACCACCTGCAACTGGAAAATGCGCCAGGAACTCCGGAGCCCGCGCTATACAACACGCTGGGAAGAAATTTGTATGGTGAACTAACCGCTATTGCACCGGAACCGGGAACTGCAAAAACAGTTCCTTCATACCTGCGGTAACAGCCTTGGGTAAATTCTTTTCTGCATCCGGCATGATACCCTTCACGGTTCCCTGCCACAACAGGGTATTCTTTGCTGCATCTACCATATGCAGTGTAACTGCACCTCTGCGATACCGCCCCACTTCTATTTCCTTGGATTCCCATTTATAGTTGCGCTGGCCAACATAGGTATAACGGCCATCCGTTTGCCAGTCTGTTTTCCGGGTCTGGATCTCTTCTTTCACCACTATTCCGATATTAATCAGGAGGTCGGGGTGAGCAGATGCGGTAAATCCCCGTTGGGTCATTTCTGCCGTAACAGCATCTTTCAGATAGCCGACCCTTTCTGCAAAATGAATAGAAACGGTATCTCCCGAAGCCTCCAGTTCATAAAACCCGAATGTCTTGTATTGCCTGAAATCTGTTCCGGGTGCAGTTGTTACATTGGCTACTTTTATGGAGGAGCAGGCAAACAGGACAACAGTTGCCAGTAAGGAGAACAAATAGGTTTTCATATAACAGGTTTGAGATTACTGTTATGAAAATACGCAAATTACCTTACTCCTTAACGGCAACATTAATCACATATTTGGGAGGGGCGCTCTTTTGCAGCTGGTTGGTCTCTTTCGTATTGGATATCACCACATTGGAAACAGGAACGCCTTTTTGTTGAGTGAGGTAGTTGATCACAGCCTCATTCCTTCGCAGCATTAACGACTGCACTATAGGGTCAAGTTTGTCTTTGCCAATCAGCTGCACACATTTTTCTTCAGTAGATTGCAGGCTGCCCGAAGCACCCATTCTTGCATTGATGTACCGTACAAACAGGGAATCGTTATTGCTTACGCTATCTGTGCGATGCTTAAGCTCCCTGCTGAATGCGGCATCTCCAATACCCAGGTATTTTTTCTTGCCCTCATAAACAGCCAGCGCTTCTCTTTCATCCTGAAGATTGGTTACCTGAATCAGTTCCAGTTTAAGATCGGGTTTACCCGCAGCCACTTGAGCAAGACGATCCAGTACGGTCTGCTGGTTAGCCTGAATATCGGTTTGAACGTATTCAAACTGTATCTCTTTAAAGTCCTCTTCCTTTCCACCAAAAAGGTTGGCCAGCAATCTGAACGGAGCGGTGGCAGCTTTTACAATCAGGTTCTTCACTACCTGCCAAACCACTCTGCCCCAACGGAATTTGGGGTCATCCAGGCTTCCTTTTACCGGAATATCCAGGTGAATATTTCCCTTCACATCTTTCAGGAGAGAAACAGCCAACGGCACAGGCAGGTTCATGGCAGTAGCGTTCTTCACTTTTTTACCCGTCCTGATCTGTTTTACATCCAGTACGTTTTTACTATCGAGTTTGCCGCCCATCACCGTAGTCCTGTTCACATAAGTGATGGTCCCCTTCAGGAAAGGAGTGGCCACATAATATTTGGAGTAAGGGTTAAAATCGGTGATCAGCAAATCCTTTACAGATGCATCTATATCAATATCCTTGTAGTGCCTGGGGTCTACTTTTAACGTACCCTGCATTTTGCCCGAAGTATTCAACCTCGCCTTTACAGCAAAAACCAGGAAGGGGTTATTGCTGTTCAACCGGTCGCTGCTCATATTCAGCGAGTCCAGCACATAGCGAAATTTATCTCCATGTGTAAAGTCGGTGAAAATGCACTGCCCGCCGGTAATCCTGAGCCTGTTAATCTTATAATTGTTGACATCATATTCGCGAACGATGTCCTGTATATAGGAAGACATCATGAGAAAAATATTTGAATACGTTTTGGAGGAGGTATCTCCTGATACTGCCAGAGGAGTTGTCATGATGCGCTCATAGTTGAATCCCTTGTTGTACATGCTTACTCTCACGAAAGGGCGCTTCAAACTGACCTCACTGAAGTTGAACATGTTCCTGGCCGTATTCAGTGTGTCAATTTTTACGGTTGCTTCTTCAATGGCGGTCAATAACTCATTGGTATTGTCTACCAGTGCAAATTTGCCTGCACTGATTTCTCCGGATGCTGCAATTGCAGTAGGTTGATTCAGATTTCCTTTTAACCGGATATCTCCCCCGATCAAACCATCCAGTGATTTTATTTTCAGATAATCTTTCAGATAAGGGTACATAAAACGAATGTTCACCTGATCTGCCTTTGTTGTTAAGACATAATCATAGGTATCGGCATTCAGTAAAAGATCGGCCTGACCATTTCCGCCCGAGCCAAGGACAAACGAAGCATGAACGCGGTAGAGCGGATCATTCCAGGCAATCTGCGGTACCTTGATATTTACCTTCTTCAATTCAATCCGGGTCAGCGGTTTGGTGTTGGTATACAGCATTTTCGCCTGTTCAACACGGATATCCCTTACCCAATACTTTACGGGAGCAGTGGCAGTATCTTTCTTGGCGGCAGCATCATTATATACAAATCTTTTCAGGAGATCGTCGTAGTTAAAATGATTCCCTTTCTGAATTACCTGAATATAAGGTTGGCTGATCCGGAAAGAGGTGATATCGTATTGCGCAGTCCAGAGTTTGTAAACTGCCAGGTTCAGTTCCAGTTCCTCACATGCAAAAAAAATCGACTTTGATCCTGCTTCATTGATTTTCAGTCCCTTAGACCTTAGTTTCCCATTGAAAATATTGATGGAAAGTTGATCCATACTGATTTTCCTGCCGGTGTATTCCACACTATGTTTCTCAATAAGGTACTTTGTGATCGGGGAAATAAACAGCACCGTCAAAACCAGCAGTACCACCAAAATACCCGTAACAAACAAGAAAATCCTCAGCCCTTTTTTCATAATTTCTCTATTTCTGACCACTGCAAAATTACGAAATCGATCATGGAAAGCCCGGAGAGATCAATAACCTGGCACTTTTTCAAAAAATAACCGGCAAAATTGTTGGGTAATCGTAATTTCGCGCAATTCCTGAAGAAAATGAACCCGACACTCAACTCCAACGAATCAATCCCCTCCAAAAAGAAGAAAATTATTGTTTTAGGCAGTGGCCCTAACAGAATCGGGCAGGGCATTGAGTTCGATTATTGCTGCGTTCACGGCTTACTGGCCATCAAAGAATGTGGCTTTGAGGCCATTATGGTGAATTGCAACCCCGAAACCGTTTCCACCGATTTTGATATGGCCGATAAATTGTATTTCGAGCCTGTATTCTGGGAACACTTATGGGAAATCATTGAACTGGAGCAACCCGATGGCGTGATTGTGCAACTGGGAGGGCAAACAGCTTTGAAACTGGCCAAGCGTTTGCATGAGAAAGGGGTTCAATTAATGGGTACATCTTTTGAAAACATGGATATTGCTGAAGACCGCGGTCGTTTCAGTGACCTGTTGAAAGAACTCAATATCCCTTATCCTGAATACGGCACTGCATACAATGCAGAAGAAGCCATTGAAGTAGCCAACAGAGTCGGATATCCCGTACTTGTAAGACCCAGCTATGTAATCGGCGGACAGAGAATGCGGATTGTAATCAACGACGAAGATGTGGAGAAAGCCGTGATCAGCCTCTTAAAACATATTCCCGGAAATAAAATCCTGATTGATCATTTTCTCGACAGGTGCCAGGAGGCAGAGGTAGATGCTATTTTTGACGGGGAGAACTTCCATATTATGGGAGTGATGGAACATATTGAGCCTGCCGGTATCCACAGCGGAGACAGCAATGCCGTGCTGCCTGCATTCAACCTTACCCCACTGGTAGTAGAAACCATGGAGTACTATTCTGAAAAGATAGCCAGAGCTTTAAGTATCAGGGGACTGATCAATATTCAGTTTGCGATCAAGAACGATAAAGTGTATGTGATCGAAGCCAACCCACGCGCTTCCAGAACCACCCCATTTATAGCCAAAGCATACCAGATCCCTTACCTCAATATTGCTACCAAGGTAATGCTGGGAGAAGCTAAACTCACTGAGTTCGCCATGGAGAAAAAGATGGACGGATACGCCATCAAAGAACCGGTATTCAGTTTTGATAAATTCCCTGGTGTTAACAAGGAACTCGGACCTGAAATGAAGAGTACCGGAGAAGCGATCCGCTTCATCAAGGATCTGAGAGACCCTTATTTCCGCACACTCTACAAAGAGCGTAGTATGAACCTGAGTAAATAAAAGTAGATATACCTTTTTTTAGATCTTTTTTAACGGCCGCAGCTTTTGTTGCGGCTGTTTTATTTAGGTTGGGGGATGCAAAAAGTTTTCAGACCAATCCCCTGGTACCGTTTACCTTTTGTACGCATCACGCTTGCGCTGATTGCAGGTATAATAAGCGGGCGATATTGGGTTGTTCCCGTTTGGTTCCTTACAGTTGCCGCAATGATTGCAGTAGCCATATTCATTGGGTTTCATTTTTTCTTGCTCCGTCATCAGTTCCGCGCGCAATGGGTTGCCGGAACAGCCATTCACCTGGTATTTTGCTGTTTGGGTTGCCGGCTCGTACAACTGCATACAAAAACGTCCAAACCATTTCTTCACCTACCCGTTCCGGTAATTGTACTGGAGCCTTTATCAAGGGCGGGTAAAACATTTAAAACAACAGGAGTAACGCCAATGGGGAAAGCCTTCCTGTATTTTACGGGTAAGCAGATTGATAGCGCTATACAACCGGGTACGGAACTATTGCTTTTTAAAAAACCCGCCACCATTACTGCAACAGGGAATCCCGGCGGATTCAATTTCAGGGAATTTGCAGCAGCGCAGGAAATATTTTATCAGGTATTTCTGCAACCAGCTGAGTTCAGGATCACCGGGAGGAGAACAACCGGAATGGCGGAACAATGGTGTTCTGCGCTAAGAAAAAAAATACTGAATACCCTGAACAGGTATATCCCCGGCAGTAAAGAAGCCGCTGTTGCAGAGGCCCTTTTAATCGGGTACCGGAAAAACCTCAACCAGGAACTGCTACAGGCGTACAGCAGCACGGGTGTGGTTCATATCATCGCCATCAGTGGGTTACACCTGGGAATGATCTACGGCCTGCTGTTATTTTTACTGAAGCCGCTGAAAACCATCAATGGCCATCAGTGGCTCAAACCACTCATAGTGCTGTTGATTATCTGGTGTTTCAGTATACTCACCGGGGCTTCTGCTTCCATTTTAAGGGCGGCAGTCATGTTTAGTTTCATGATTGTCGGAGCACAACTGCACAGGTCAATGCTTCTGTTAAACAGCCTGGCCTCCGCTGCATTTTGTTTGCTCTGCTACAAGCCGCTGTTACTTTGGGATATCGGATTCCAGCTTTCGTATGCCGCCGTTCTCGGTATCGGCCTTTTTGCCAAACCCATTACCCACCTGCTATTCACACCCAACCGGTTATTGCAGCATTGCTGGCAGATGGCTGCGGTAACCATAGCTGCACAGCTGCTGACCCTTCCGCTGTTGTTGTATTATTTTCACCAGTTCCCTTACCTGTTCATATTGACCAATTTTATAGCCATACCCTTATCGGGCATCATCCTTTATCTCGAAATCTTCCTGCTGGTGATCAGTCCATTCAATGCAGCTGCTGTATATGCCGGCCAATGCACGGGTTTTTTACTAAGAACTATGAACCGGATCATCAGTAATGCTGCATTGATCCCCTTTGGCGTTAGTGAAAAGATACAGATCAACCTGGTACAGGTTGTTTTGTTGTATCTGTTGATTGCAATGCTGGCCTGTTGGCTGATGTTGAAGCAACCCCGGGCATTGTTGGCTGCAATGGCTAGTCTGGCAGCATTCGCAGGGGCAGCTTTTTATGGAAAAATAACTGCAATGCAACAGCGGAAACTCATTGTATATGCAATACCCAAAACAACAGCCCTGGACATCCTGGAAGGAAATACGCATCGGTACCTGGGGAACCCGGCAGTATACAAGAGCCCGTTACTGGTCCGCAATTACCTGAACCCAACCAGGACATTGTACCGTGCCACCCGGGCAACCACTCAAACAAGGGTGCTTGTTCGTGCACCGTTCCTCTTCAGCAGCAACAAAACCGTTTTAATCGTCCGGCCCGGTCTTGCCTTTCCTTCCCGGCCTCTTCAACAAAAAATTGACCTGGTGATCATATGCGGCAATCCCAATATAGCATTAAGTGAAATTCACCGGTACACAAATAGTAAATATTATGTATTTGACAGCAGTAATGATTTGTGGAAAATAGAAAAGTGGAAAAAAGAAGCAGAGAACTTACATTTGCGCCGTCATTCAGTACCCGATTCGGGTGCTTTTGAATTCGATCTCTAAGCGACTACTTCCATTTAAACCGGCTTACCGCCGCAAGTAACCACACATGCAAAAGAAAATTCAATCTGCACTGATTTCCGTTTTTTACAAAGACGGCCTGGAACCCATTGCCCGCCAATTACAGCAATTGGGAATTACTATTTACTCTACCGGAGGTACCCAGCAATTCCTGGAAGGCCTGGGCATTACCTGTGTACCGGTGGAAAGTTTAACAACTTATCCATCTATTTTGGGAGGAAGAGTGAAAACCCTGCATCCTGCGGTGTTTGGCGGAATCCTGGGCAGGAGATACGAACCACAGGATCTGGCGGAGATGAAACAATATAATATTCCGGAGATTGACCTGGTGATCGTAGACCTTTACCCCTTCGAAGAAACACTGAAAAATACCAACGAAGAAAAAGCCATCATTGAAAAAATCGATATTGGCGGTCCTTCTATGATCCGTGCAGCTGCCAAAAATTTCAGAGACGTTGCAGTGATCGCTGCCAGGGAAGATTATGCAGCGCTGGAGCAACTCCTGGTTTCCGGGAAAGGGGAACTTTCGCTGGAACAGCGCAGGGCATTTGCCGCTAAAGCATTTGAAGTGGTAATGCAGTATGATATCGCCATCAGCAATTACTTTAACCCTTTACAGGAACAGGTATTGCGTTATGGAGAAAACCCGCACCAGAAAGCGGTATTCAAAGGCAATCTTTCCGAAATATTCACCCAGCTCAATGGAAAGGAATTATCCTATAATAATTTAGTGGATGTGGATGCAGCCATTCAGCTGATCGGAGATTTCAGTAATGCAAAAGAAGCGGTATTCGGCATTATCAAACACACCAATGTATGTGGCATAGCAGCAAGGGCTTCTGTAAAGGAAAGCTGGGACGCAGCGCTTGCAGGAGATCCGGAAAGCGCCTTCGGAGGCGTACTGGTTTGCAACAAAGCCATCAATGCAGCCACTGCACAGGCCATCAACGAAATATTTTTTGAAGTACTGGTTGCGCCTTCATTTGATGAGGATGCACTGGCGATTCTGAAAAGCAGGAAGAACAGGATTCTGCTGCAATTAAAAGACAGTGGCTTCAAAACCACGCGGATGGTGAAATCGGTACTCAACGGTTCACTGGAGCAGGACAGCGATACAGGCAATTATGAAAAATGGGAGGAGGTAGGCGGAAGGCCTGCTACCGAAACAGAGAAAGCCAACCTGGTTTTCGCCAATATCGTATGCAAGCATTTAAAAAGTAATGCCATTGCCCTGGTAAAGGATATGCAACTGGTTGGAAAGGGCTGCGGACAAACCAGCCGGGTAGACGCTTTGCGTCATGCAATTGAAAAGGCGCACCAGTTCAAGTTCAACCTGGATGGCGCTGTACTGGCTTCTGATGCATTCTTCCCGTTCAATGACTGTGTTCAGATTGCACATGCAGCAGGAATACAGGCTTTCATACAACCGGGTGGATCTGTAAGAGACAAAGACAGCATTGATTATACTGTTGAAAATAGCCTGGCAATGGTGATGACCGGAACAAGACATTTCAAGCACTAATAAATTCATTGTAGCATTGAACAACAGGCAGAAAGCGTATGCAGCGCTGAGTATTACAAGTATTGTTTGGGGTACTTCGTGGATCGGCAGCAGGATTGCCGTACAGTATGCACCCGCGTTTGAAGTAGCCGCGATCCGCCAGGGGCTGGCCGGTCTCTTATTTGTCGGATTCTTCCTGATCAAAGGAGAAAAGCTGCCTACCTGGTACCAACTCAAATGGATGGCGATCATGTCGATCCTGCTGTTTGTTTCTGCCAACGGGCTGGCCACGATCGGACTTAAATATATTTCAGGAGGATTGGGTGCATTGATTGCTGCACTCTATCCCCTGAGTGTAGTGATCATCGAACGCATCTTCTTCAAAAACAATAAAATAACCGGATTTACTTTCCTGGGGATCTTTCTGGGAATTGGCGGAATTGCCCTGGTCTTTTATGAAAATGCATTTCACCAACAGGGGCCCGGCTATATTTTTGGCGTTATTGTATCAATGATTGCCATGCTCAGCTGGAGTATCGGCACCATTCTGATCACCCGGAAAAAACTGAATATCAATCCCTATTATGCAACCGGCCTGCAGATGTTCTGCGCCTCTTTTTTTCTGGCGATCATGGCGGCTGTTTCCGGAGACATGGTGCCCATCAGCAGGATTCCCATGCAAACCTGGTTATCCATCGGGTACCTCGTATTGATGGGATCTGTTGTTGCGTATGCTGCATTCATTTACACCATGAAATACCTGGAACCGTCTGTGGCAGCGCTCTATGCCTATATCAATCCCATTGTAGCAACCATCATTGGTTCATTGCTGATCAATGAAGCCCTCACAACCAATATCATGATCGGGTCTGTAATTACGCTGGCGGGTGTTTATATAGTGAACCAGAGCCTGAAAAAGGAAAGAAAGGCATTGGTAGAACCCATTGAATAGCATCAGTGTGTAAGATTGTGCAGCAGGAAATCTGCATACATTTTTCTCCACCCGGCAAATGCAGCCTGTTTTGTTAAAAAGTTATTGTGGAAAATGGTGATGCATTCCCCGCCTGTTGCTTTGACAGTGTCAAAATAATATTGAAGATCATCCGCTGCTTTCACAGTATCGGAACGCTCCTGGAAAATGGCCGTTGCGTCCATGTAACAGAAAGGGTGAATTTCGAGTGCAGTCGTCTTATTAAGGGAAAGATCGAACCAGTAAAAAGGCGCGGCATACGATGCCCGAAACCCATTGACAGCGGGGTATCCCATGGAATAATCCTGCTGAATACCAACAGCCTGCAGCCGCTGATAAGTAACGGGCAATTCCAACTGAATGTAATGTTGCCTCGAAACGGTTATCGCCTTTCCGGTGATTGAACGGAGTGTACCGGTTTCCTCCTGCAACAATGCAGGATTGCTGTTGGATTGAACGGAAGGATGTATTCCCGTTGTATACAATGCTGCATGGTGCCGGATCAACTGTTTGAATACCTCCTGACCCGGATGCAGGTTTTTGTCGGGCCCTTTTCTTTGCTTAGCCAGCAGAAAAAAATACAGCGGCTTCAACTGCAGGCTGTTGTGTAACAGGTCCAGCCATTCATATACATCGTACGGATCCTTTTGCATTCCGCTCAATACCTGCAGCCGTTCAGTGGTTAACTGCATTTTCCCCTGCATGAAGTCTCTGAAAAATCCTGCTGCATTCCTGAAAGTGGAATGATGCAGATAACTGTAAGCGATATCAATATCGTAAGTAGGTATAAAAGAGAAAGGGGGTTTGTATGCAGTTAGTGGTTTGTTTAAACCGGCATTAAAACAGTGTTTGGTTATTTGCTGCACCCAAAGCTGTACCAGCGGCTGGTGCAGGAAGTTTTCCCGGTAGGCCAGGCTGTTTTCATGAGCATATCTGCCAAATGCATCTTTGGTAGGTGGAAAGTATTCTTCGTACCGGCTGATCAGGTAAAAAGAAGCTGCCAGAAAATCGAAGGGAAGATCACCGGGGGTCGGAAAGAATACTTTCAATCCCTGCCATTCGAAACATTCAATTTGCTGGGGGCCAATGCCCTCCTCTGCCAGCAGTCCATGCGGAACAATCCGCAGAACCATTTCATTGGATTGCTGAACGGAGTAATTCATTTTGGGTCCGTTATATGCCAGCAATGTTTCCATTGAATCCGTTAGCGCCGCATCGAAGGGGAAGATGGTGGCTACTATATACTCCAGTCGCGGATGGAGTACATCCGCATAAATCAACAAGGCGGTATCGGGATAGGTTTTCAAATTTGCTCAAAGGTTAGGCCTTTCGCTCTTCTTTCCAGCGCTCATTAAAGGTCTTTCTGCTGAAATCCAGTTCACTTCTGTGTGTGGTCCATCCTTTAAATACTTTATTGACCACCCAGTTCTTCATCTTCGCATTTCCACTATTCATCAATAATCTGCTGAGGCTGGCTGTTTTCCATGCCTGCCATGCAAGCCTTTCCGCCAGGCTGCTGTTGCCCTGTTTCACCGCCTCATGGCGATTATTGAGCAACAATTCGTGCAGGTTAATTCTTACAGGGCAAACCTCGGTACAGTTGCCGCAGAGGGATGACGCATAACTCAGGTGCTTGTACTCGTCCATCCCACGCAGGTAGGGCGTAATTACTTTACCGATCGGACCACTATAGGTGGTTTCATAAGCATGCCCGCCGATATTTTTGTATACAGGGCAGGCATTTAAGCAGGCGCCGCACCGAATGCAGTAGAGCGCCTCTCTTGCAACCGGGTTGCTGAGCAGATTGGTTCTTCCGTTATCCAGCAGGATCACGATCATTTCTTCGGGGCCATCCCTCTCATTGGGCTGACGGGGGCCTGCCAGAATGGTATTGTATACGGTTACTTTCTGACCTGTTCCAAAAGTGGAGAGCAGGGGCCAGAACAAATGCAGATCGTGTACAGAAGGAATCACTTTTTCAATGCCCACCACTACAATATGCGTTTTAGGCCATGCCGACGTTAATCGTGCATTGCCTTCGTTCTCAGTTAACGCAATAGCGCCAATATCGGGCAATATAAAGTTGGCGCCGGTTACCCCCACTTCTGCCAGCACATATTTTTCGCGGAGTTTTTTTCTGGCCACCAGGGTTAATTCCTCCGGGGTTAACCCGCCGGGGGTGCCCAGCTTTTGTGCAAACAGCTTGGCTACATCTTCCTTGCTTTTATGCATGGCGGGTGTAACAATATGATAAGGCGGTTCACCATCCAGTTGCTGAATATATTCACCCAGGTCGGTTTCTACACTCTCAATCCCGTGTTCCTCCAGGTAACTGTTCAGGTGAATCTCTTCTGTTACCATGCTCTTGCTCTTAACGAGCATTTTACAGTTCTTTTCGCGGCAGATGGCACCTATATATTCCTGCGCTTCTTTGGTGTCGTTGGCCCAAAGCACCCTGGCTCCCCTGGCTGTAATTTTTTTCTCGAATTCCTCCAGGTATTTGTCCAGATGCTCAATGGCATCCCATTTCTTGTTCTTTGCAGCTTCACGGGTTATCATCACATCGGCGAACTGCTGTTTCCCCAATGGCACTACCGAATTGTATTTGCCAATATTGAAATTGATTTTCCTGCGGTGATCCAGGTCAGCAGCTTTGATGGTGCTCTTGGCGATGAATGAGGCAGCGGTATTAGTCATTGCTTTTATTATTTTTCATCTGCTCTGCCGTTGCAGACAAAGCGTTGTAAAACTCCTCCCCGTATTTTCTGATCAACGCTTCTTTCAGAAAAACATATACGGGCACTTTCAGTTTTTTACCCAGGTTACAGCCGCATTTGCAAAGGTCCTCCCTTGGCTGGTAATTCACATATTCCACATCAGGGTCTCTTTTGCTTTTTCTGACAAGAATCGGGAACAGATGACAACTTACCGGTTTTTTCCAGTCCAGCTTACCGTCGTTATACGCCTGCTCAATGCCACACTTAATAATACCCAGATCATCCTTGTAACCATACGCACAAATGGCTCCCTCAATGGTAGGTGTTACCCAACCAAATTCCCGGTCGTATACATATTTACCGGCCCGCTTAACTTCTTCAATGCCTTCCCTCGTCATATACGGCTTGATCACTTCGTAGAATTCATCCAGCTTTTTCAGCTCCCACATTTCCATCGGCGCACCTGCATCACCATCCTCGCAGCATCCACCCTTGCACTTATTAAGGTCGCATACAAACTGCTCCTCCACTACTTCATCACTCACGAGAATATGATCAATCGCAATCATTGTAGATAGTATATTTAGGTAAAGATAAGCGTTTAATGAACCAGGTCAATTCCCACGCCATTTAAAACTGTTGATCAAATGTTTTACATCCTCTATCAGGAACCTGTTCACAATACCCAGGGAATCTGCATTGGGCGCAGCGTCGAAGTATAATGCACCCCGCAGGAAATGACGGGTAGAATCTGTCAGAAAAAACTGGTTGGCGGTAGCCACATCGCCTCCAACAGTAAAGAAAACACCGTTGACCTTATTAGGCGTACTGATCAGTGAATCATCAATTGAATAGGCTTTGGAACTGTGTTTACCGGTAAGGGTAAAAGCATGTTTCACCAGTGTATCAAATTTGTTAGATCCGATATCTTTATAGCTCACATAAATTCTTCCGTTGAATTGTGGAAAGTCCACATTGATCCACCAGGGGTTTTCGGCTGATTCACCAAAGAACATACTGTCTTTGGTAATAGTGGCGTATACAGGATATTCAAACGTATACGGATAACCCGGCTGCTCAAATAACCGGTATTTTTTTTCGGGGAATGATATCCGGAAATACCCGGTGGGTTTGGGGGTAAACGGGCTGTTGCAGGAAACCAGGATGCATCCGGCAACCGAAAGGCAAACCAATAAACTGCTTATGTTTTTAACCACCTTATTCATTGCCCTATTCTCCTCTTTCCTTAATGGTTACCTTAATATGATTGATTCTGTTTTTGGCGACTTCCAATACGGTAAAATCAAAATCGCCTGCATTCACTACGGCAGATTCCGCAGGTATTTCTCCGGCTAATTCCAGCACAAGGCCGGCCAGCGAATCGCTTTCCCCTTTCACCGAATCGAATGTATCTGCAGCAAGGCCCATGATTTTACAAACATCATTGAGCATGGTTTTGCCTTCGAAAATATAATTGAGATCATCCAGTTTTTTATAACCGGTTTCTTCCTCATCAAATTCATCTTTAATTTCTCCGATAATTTCTTCCAGGATATCTTCCAGTGTTACAATACCGCTGGTTCCTCCAAATTCATCCACCACTACTGCAAAATGGATTCGCTTTGACTGAAATTCGCTCAACAGATCATCAATCAGTTTCTGTTCGTGTACAAAATAAGGCGGGCGCAACAGGGCCTTCCAGTTAAAATCACCGGGCTGGTCCAGGTGTGGCAGGAGGTCCTTGGTATGAATCATTCCTACCACATTATCGAGTCCCTCCCTGTAAACAGGCAGGCGGCTGTAATGCAGTTCCCGAACGATATTCACCAGTTCAGAAAAAGTAGTTTCCTCATCAATTCCATGCACATCCACCCGGGTTTTCATGATCTGTTTAACGGTGATATTTCCAAACTTCACAATTCCCTTAAGGATATTCTTCTCGTTTTCAGATGCTGTATTTTCTGTAGTGATGTCGATGGCATGATGCAATTCCTGCAAACTGTAAGAACCATTGGATCGGGTAGCCAGTTTTCGCTCAATGACGTCGGAGTATTTCACCAGTTTTTTGCTTAACCCGGAAGTGAGATAGGTAAGTATTTGAATGATTCCTCCAAAATCTTTCGCAAAGCGGATATTGTTCTGCGTTGCAAGCACTTTGGGCATTACCTCCCCAAACAATACCAGTACAAACGACACTACCAGTACTTTAATTAAGAACTCCACCCAAACAGCATTGAACTGTTCAAAATTAAACAGGTCATCAATCAGCAGATTGGAGATGATAATAATGGAGATATTGATAAAGCTGCTGGCGATCAGCAATGAACCCAATAAAGTTTTGGGATCATCCAGCAGGTCAACAATCCGCTGATATGGCGGTTGCTGCTTGGAACGCAACAGGTTGATGTCTTTGTGTGTCAGTGAAAAAAAGGCCACTTCCGCACCCGATAATACAAAAGAGAGGAATAGCAAAAAGAACAGTACCATAATCAGTATGGTAGTTCCCTGCGCCTGCATAGCGGATAATAAATGAACTGATGAAAGAAATCCAGAAACCGGGTGATAATCCAAAGCTGGTTGTTTTAATTGAATAATGGGCATTACGAAAAAATGCAATATCCTGTAAACATCACAAAAATATTGTTTCTGTAACAATTAAAATGGAAGTGATTCACCGGGGTCGGATAAATTGGGCGTATCGTCGCCAAATCCTTCCAGCCCTTCGCCAAAACCATGAAGTCCTGTACCATCTGCCCGCTTATCGAGCATAATCAGGTTATCGCCCACCACTTCTGTAGCAAATTTTTTGTGGCCGTCCTTATCTTCCCAGCTACGGGTCCTTAATCTGCCTTCCACATAGATCAGGCTTCCCTTATGCAGGTATTTCTGCGCTAATTCAGCCAGCCCTCTCCACAAAACAACTGTATGCCATTCCGTTTGGGAAACCAGTTTACCTGTTCTGTCTTTGTAGGTTTCGGTGGTAGCCAACGGGAACTTGGCCACTGCTATATTACCTTCCAGATGTTGAACATCAGGATCTTTACCCAGATTGCCAATCAGCATTACCTTGTTTACGCCTCGCATAGAAGTACATTTTAGGTAGTTACGGTAAGTATCAGTTTAAAAATACCTTTTTTTTATAACAAAATAAGGGTTCAGGAAAAATTGCAGCGTTATGTTTCCTGTTCCAGGTAGGCGGTAATGAACCGGGGGAACGCCAGCTTCCGCATTTGGCCGGGATTTACCCAATCCAGCCCTTTCAGGGATTCGGGAATGGTTTTAAGTCTGATCCGGATAAACTGTCCGTTGATTTGCTGATGCGTTAACTGCTGTTTTTGCTGTGTTGAAATGGCCTCAATTATTGCATTTCGGATACCCAACTGCACAGACAACCACTCCACAATGGACCGTTCTTCCCAATGAATCATTTTTTCGGATTCAACCTTGTAAAATTCATGAAGCCCCTGCCAAATGTCTTTTTCTGTTCGCTGCCTGATTCCGATGGCTTTATTGTGCTGAAAAACAAAGTAATAGAGCCACCTGTTTTTCCGGAGAATTGTTTTTGATTTCAGCGGAAGCGTATTGACCCTTCCGGTATGCAAAGCGTTACAGTTTTGATGAAGCGGGCATGCGGCGCAGGAAGGCATTGCGGGTTTACAGATGGTAGCCCCAAAATCCATGATGGCCTGGTTATAGGTGCCGGGTGCTGTAGTGTCCAGTAAATCCGTTGCAAGCGCTGCAAACAGGGTTTTACCGGCTGTTGTATCTGTAGGCTGATCAATACCGAAATAACGCGCAATGACCCGGAACACATTTCCATCCAGCACTGCATGCGGAAGCTGGAAAGCAAAAGAGGCAATGGCGGCGGCTGTATATGGACCTACTCCTTTTAGCTTCAACAAGGCTTCATAGGTTTGAGGGAACCGGCCTCCCAGTTCAAAAGCAATATAGCGGGCCGTCACCAGCAGGTTTCGGCACCGACTGTAATAACCCAATCCTTCCCATAATTTAAAAACAGCTTCATCTTTGGCATTGGCCAAATCAGTAATCGCAGGGTAGGTTTGAATAAAACGATTATAGTAAGACATGCCCTGCTCAACCCTTGTTTGCTGCAGTATTACTTCGCTGAGCCAGATTTTGTAGGGATCCGTTTCTCCCTTCCAGGGCATTTTCCGGGTATTTTCCTGCTGATTCCAGCGCATTAAACCGCCTGCAAAACGCCGAAAGAGGCTTTTTTGTAGTGTTTTTTGGATATTTTTTGTAGAGTCTGTCAATTTTAAGAGAAAATTACCAAATATATAATCAAATTTACAATCGTAACTGATTGAATTATTTGAGAGAGTACGCACAAATTGGTAAATTTAGTTATATCTTTCTTGTGTATTTCAATCTTTTTATTTTACTTTAATCAGTATTCATCGATACAAAATCAATTACAAATGAGAAAATCTGATCTCATCAACAACATTTCCGAAAAAACCGGCATCCCAAAAGTAGATGTTCTGGTGACGTTGGAAACAATGTTTAAGGAGGTAAAAGAAAGCCTTTCGCAGGGCCAGAATATATATATACGTGGCTTTGGCAGCTTTATCACCAAAAAAAGAGCGGCTAAAATTGGCCGAAACATTAAGAAGAATATTGCCGTAGAAATTCCCGAGCATTATATTCCGGCATTTAAACCTGCCAAAGAATTTGTTGGCGAAGTAAAAAGCAGACGCAAGTAAGCTACCTTTGCCAAAAGAGCATAGCTAAGTGAAAAAACAACAACTTATTCTGGCGGCCATAGCTGTAGTAGTATGTGCAGGTCTTTATTTTGGAGGCAGAACCGTTCCTGTTAAGAGCAAAGAAGCTCACTCGGCCGATGATGGTCATGAACACACTCCCGAAAAAATTGATTTCAGAAAGAATATCCTGGCAGAAGCCCTGTCAAAAATCACCCCTGAGCAGGCGCAAAGAATCAACGCATTAGAGAATTCGGTTATACGCGGGGATGTAAAAGATCAGCAAATTCACGTGTATCATCAACTGGCCAGATTCTGGAAAGACTCGGCAGAATTGTTTGAACCGTACGCATATTATACTTCTGAAGCCGCGAAGTTGGAAAATTCTGAAAAAAGCCTCACCTTTGCCGCCCGCTTGTTTTTAGACAGGCTAATGGTAAGCGGGGAGCCTGCTATGCAAAACTGGCTGGCTGGCAATGCAAAAGTTCTTTTGGAAAATGCACTGAAAATCAATCCTGCTAATGATTCCAGCAAGATTGGACTAGGTGCCTGTTATATTTTTGGTAACCTTAGCACAAACCCGATGGAGGGTATTTTACCGATCCGTGAAGTAGTTCAACGGGACCCCGGTAATGTATACGGACAGATGGTTTTGGGTTTGGGAGGCAAAAAAAGCGGTCAGTTCGACAAAGCAATTGAGCGTTTTCAGGCCGTACTGAAAATTGATCCGCAAAATGTAGAAGCTGTATTTCATATAGCCGAATCATATGATTTGAAGGGAGACAAAGCCAATGCAATCGCTTTTTATGAAAAAGCAAAGCAACTGGTTAATATTCCGGAAGCAAAGGAAGAACTGAACAAACGAATCACTGAGTTGAGAAAATAAATTATTGTTTAACTATTTAAAAATGTCCTGGTATGCCTTGTGGTAAGAAGAGAAAACGTCATAAAATTGCGACGCACAAAAGAAAAAAACGTTTAAGAAAGAACCGTCATAAGAAAAAGAATAAATAATTCTTTTTCCTGTTGAACATATTTAAATGGACTGTACCGCTTGTGCAGTCCATTTAATACTTATCTACATACTGTCGCTGAGTCCTTCTCTCCTGCAACTTTACTTCCTTTCCTTCCTTCTTTGCAGCGACGATTTATAGTTTAAGTAGGTAGTCACTGTCCGCAATTGGACGGTGAATTTGTATTTTAAAGTTGCCAAAGTGAACAAAGAATTGATCATAAACGCAGCCCCAACCGGTGTTGAAATAGCCTTTTTGGAAGATAAAAAACTGGTTGAACTGCACAACGAAAGCTCCGACATGAACTTTGCCGTCGGGGATCTTTACCTGGGGAAGGTTAAAAAGCTCATCCCGGGATTAAATGCTGCATTTGTGGATGTTGGCTTTGAAAAGGATGCCTTCCTGCACTATACGGATTTGAGCCCTTATGTAAGGTCCATCATCAAGTATACGCAGATGGCCATGAACGACAAGGACCCCAATGGTTTTGATTTTGCCAAATTCCAAACGGAACCTGAAATAGTCAAGACCGGAAAAATCAATGAAGTCCTGGGCGGAAAGCCAAATATACTGGTACAGATATTAAAGGAACCCATTGCTGCAAAAGGCCCAAGGCTGAGCTGCGAAATATCTCTACCTGGAAGATTTGTGGTGGTTACCCCTTTCAATGAAATTGTAGCCGTTTCCAAAAAGATTCATTCTGCGGAAGAAAGAAAGCGTCTTCACAAGATAGTGGAAGCCATCCGTCCAAAGAATTTCGGCATTATCGTAAGAACGGCAGCCGAAGGAAAAAGTACTGCAGAACTGCACCAGGATTTACTGACCATTATTGAGAACTGGAAGAGTATCCAGGTGAATTTAAAAGGCGCAGTTGCACCTGTACGCATATTGAGTGAGGAAACAAAAACAACCAGCATCCTGCGAGACCTGCTGAGCGCCGATTTCAATAAAGTGGTGGTAAACGATAAAAATCTTTTTACCGTAACACAGAATTACATTCAGCGGATTGCACCCGATAAAACAGATATTGTAACCCTCTTCCAGGGAAACGGTTTACCGATCTTTGATCATTATGGTATTACCAAGCAGGTAAAATCCTCTTTTGGTAAAACCGTGAATCTCCCTAGTGGCGCTTACCTGATTATTGAGCACACGGAAGCCCTCCATGTAATTGATGTAAACAGCGGTTACAAGAGTGTAAGCAATAACCAGGAAGAGAATGCACTGCAGACCAACCTGGAAGCTGCAGAAGAAATATCCCGGCAACTGCGTTTGCGGGATATCGGCGGCATCATTGTGGTAGATTTCATAGATATGAAACTGCCAGATAATAAAAAGAAAGTACAGGAGGCAATGGAAGGTTTCATGAAAACCGACCGCGCCAAACACTCTGTTTTGCCTATCTCTAAATTCGGCTTGTTACAGATTACGAGACAAAGAATGCGTCCGGAAGTTAATATCAATACTTCAGAAGCGTGCCCTGTTTGCAATGGTACCGGAAAGATCTCCTCTACCCTGCTGCTGGAAGATGAAATTGAAAAGCGTTTGTATTATTTAACAACACATGCCCACAGAAACCTTACGCTGGTGGTGCATCCGATTGTATATTCACACCTTACCAAGGGCTGGTTCTTCAACTCTATTGTTAAGAAATGGAGCAAGAAATTCAAGACAACAATTCATGTCAAAGCCAATACCAACTACCATATTATTGAGTTCCGTTTCTTCAATGAACACGAAGAAGAAATAAAGATCTAACCAGACGGAGATCAGCATAAAATTCAGCAAAAAAAAAGCTCCGGTCAGATTACTGACCGGAGCTTTTGTATCATTAGCTAACACTATTAATAGCCTTCATTCTGCACGATTATACCTTTTGAAGCATCCACTTCACGCTGAGGAATAGGTAATACCATTTTATTGGCATTGTATGCAAATCCATCCGCAGATTTGCGGAGACGTTTCAAATCAGCAACTGCGTGGCCTTCGTGGGCCAACTCCAGTTTTCTTTCAGCAAGGATATCAGTCAGTGTAACTGTTATCAGTGGCAACAGGCCTGCCCTGTTTCTGATCCTGTTTACATCGGCAACAGGCGTAGCGCCAATTACAGTACCTGCCCTGAAGTTGGCTTCAGCACGGGTCAGGTACAATTCAGCTAAACGGATAAGCGGCAGTACTTTAAATTGTTGTTGCCATTTTCCGCTTCTGGTTGCACCGGCGCCGGAATAGAACAAGGCAAGCCTTGCATCGGTTGGTGAATAAAGTGCAAGATGTTTTGCCTGAATGGATACATCCCCGTCACGACCACCATATTCCGGGATAGACCAGAACTCGTGCATGGCATTGGCCCCGTCCTGGGCGCTCACCTGCATGGCAAACAGGTATTCAGTTGCGTTGGATGAATTATTGAATGCGGCTGCATAAGTAGAAGTCAATGACTTACCATTGGCAGTTGCTACAGAAATGGCCCGGTCAGCTGCATCTCTGGCGTCGGTAAAACGCTCCATTTGCAGGTATACCCTGGACAACATTGCAGAAGCTGCTGGCTTATTTGCATAACTGCCATTGGTGTTAGGCAATAATGATTCCGCCTCTGTAAGATCAGTGAGTATTCTGGTATACACTTGTTCAACAGTACCTCTGGCAACATTGTTGCTTTCGTTGATACCCCTGGTAGGGGTCAGGATCAACGGAACACCCAGGTTGGCCGTAACGCTTCCGGCGCTGTAAGGCTTTGCATACAGTTTAACCAGCTCAAAATATACCGCAGCTCTCATGAACAAAGCTTCACCCTTCACCCTGTTTTTATCCGCGGCTGCTACTACATCAATACCGCTCAATACGTTATTGGCAATATTAATGGTGTTATAAGAAGTAAGCCATGTATCACGTACAAAACTGTTGGTAGTGAGGATGTCTTTCCTGTAAACATCACGGGGCTGGTTATACGTACCTTCCCAAAGGATTTCTCCATCGGCGGCCAGTAATTCGGAGTACAACAATACATGTCCTCCATACAGGCTGGTGTTACTTAAAGCATCGTAACAGCCGTTCAGTACTTTCTTAACATTGGCATCGGAACTCAGCGCTACTTCTTCAGCAACACTTTGTTGTGGCAGCAAATCCAGCTTTTTATCGCAGGATGATGCTGTTACTGCCAGAAACATGAATAATGGAATATATTTTTTCATAATTAGTTCAATTAAAAGTTTAGAAACCAAGGCTTACACCAAAGGTGATGGATTTGATCTGAGGAGCTGAGTAGAAGTCAGAACCCTGGTTACGGTTACCCGCACGGTAGTCGGAGTTAACTTCAGGATCCCATCCTTTATACTTAGTGATAGTGGCCAGATTCACAGCAGTCAGGTAGAATCTTGCAGATCTCAGTTTAAACCTGCTCAGCAATTTACTTTCCAGGTTGTACGCCAGTGTGATATTTTTTAAACGTACATAATCACCATTCTCAACGTACCTGCTGGAAGCGCCGATACCGTTGCCATAGCCCAGGCGAAGCTGGGGAACATTGGTTAGGTCTCCTGCTTTCTGCCAACGATCCAGTTGATCTTTGGTTTGGTTATCGAACCAGTCAAAGCTTGCAGACATAAATCCACCGGCGCCATTCATGATCTGGTTGCCAAATACACCCTGGAATAAAACGCTTAACTCCAGTCCTTTCCAGCTTACAGAGTTATTTAAACCGGCGATCCAGTCCGGGTTAGGATTACCTACCACAAATGTTCCCGCATCGTTGTAATCATTGGTAGTTGTTTTACCATCAGCCTTATAATACAATGCATCTCCGTTTGCAGGATCCGCACCGGCGAATTTAGGACCATAGAATACACCAATACCCTGGCCCACCATCAATGAGTTCAGGTAACGGCCATCATTACCGGGAATGAGGGTTTGGGTTTCATCGAGCTTGGTAATTTTGTTGTTGTTCTTGGAAATATTCAGGCTTGTATTCCATTTAATAGCCTTGCTGGCGATGTTTACAGAATTCAACACCAATTCAAAACCCTTGTTCTGCATAGAACCGATATTCACGGTTTGAGTTGAAAAACCGGAAGTTCCGGGAACAGGTACGTCGTAAATCAGGTCGCGGGTATTCCTTACATAGTAATCGATTTCACCGGTTAAACGGTTGTTGAAGAAACCGAAGTCGATACCAATATCAGTCTGCTCGGATTTTTCCCATTTCAGCTTAGGGTTAGCCAGCTGTGTAGGTACCAGACCTGAGGCGTTGTTATACTTGGAAGCGCCCCATAATCCCAATTGAGCGAAATCTCCGAAACCGGCGTCATTACCGGTTAAACCAAAGCTACCCCTCAGTTTCAGGAAGCTGAGCCCTTTAACATCTTTCAGGAAATTTTCTTCGCTCAGAATCCAGCCAGCAGAAGCAGCAGGGAAGAAACCATATTTACTGTCTTTACCAAACCTGGAAGAACCATCTACACGGCCACTTACAGAGAACAGGTATTTGTTATCAAACTTATAGTTTGCTCTGGCAAAATAAGAAAGGATGGAAGATTCGGTCAGGGTGCTGGAGCCACCTGTAATGGTACCTGCACTGGCCAGTTTCTTCAAAGCATCTACAGGGAAATCCTGTCCGTTAACTGTTGTGTAATCGGTTTTGAAATTCTGGAAGGACATACCCAGGGTTGCATCAATGAAATGCTTCTCTTTAAAAGTATTGATATAGTTCAGATAGTTATTGGTGTTATAGTTCACTCTTCTGAACCAGGTAGACTGTCCGTAACCATTGGTAGACTGACCAACCGTACTTCTTACACCATAAAACTCATCGTCATTTTGATTCTGAACGTCCAGGCCAAATTCTGTTTTAAATACCAGGTTGTTGGTGAACTTATAGTTCAGGTATGTGCTTCCAATATTTCTGTAAGTAGTAGAAACATAACGGGAAGCCTCCAGTTCAATCAAAGGATTGTAATAAGTAGTCACCGGGCGATCATTGGTGATACCCGCCGCATTTCTTAATGGGGAGATCGGAGCCAAAGCAACAATCTGCATTGGCGTAAAGAACTGGTTATCGGCAGCTACACGGTTGGCAATTGTTCTGGCAACAGAAAGGTTCACCCCTATTTTAACCCTTTCGCTGGCTTCGTGATCCAGGTTGAAACGGCCGGAAATACGCTGGAAATCATTTCCAAACAGGATCCCATCCTGACCATTATAACCTCCGCTAATGAAGAAACGGGTTTTTTCGTTACCACCTGATGCGCTTATATCCATCAGTTTGCTGTTTGCATTATCATTGAACGCCAGTTTTTCCCAGTTGGTATTGGTTTCGAGCGTTCTCCAGTTGGTATGACCGGCATAGCGGGTTAACCTCCCTTCTGCAAACTCCAACCAGGAACCGGAATACTGAGCAGGATCCAGCGGATCAATACCTTCAATGTTATCGCTGTTGATCGCAGCTTCTCTCAGGAGATCCACATATTCTTTGGCATCCAGGAATCCGCGTAAATGCGTAGGCTTGTTGCTGCCATATTGCATGTTCACATTCAGATTGGTTTTTCCCGCCTTACCTTTTTTAGTAGTGATCAGCACCACACCATTGGCAGCCCTGGAACCGTAGATGGAAGCGGCAGATGCATCCTTCAGGATATCGAATGTTTCAATATCATTGAAGTTGATGTCTGCGAGAGAACTTCCGGAAGCGCCATCTTCATTAATAGGCACTCCATCCACAACATATAAGGGAGCGTTGGAAGCGCTGATAGAACCTGCACCACGGATTCTCACCTTGATACCTTCGCCAACCTTACCGCTTTGCGACTCTACGAATACACCCGCAGCGCGACCTTGTAAAGCCTGTGTAAAGTTTGGAACAGGTGTGTTAGCCACATCTGCACCTTTTACCCGGGCAATATTACCTGTGAGGTCTTTTTTGGTTTTGGTACCATACCCTACAACGATTACCTCATCGAGGTTCCTGTTGTCTGCCTGCTTAAGCGCAATGGCTATAGTGTTTCCGGTTATAGTGACAGTTTGGTCGCTGTAACCTACATAGCTCACTGATAATTTCTTTGTAGCTGCAGGAAACGAAATTGTGAAGGAGCCCCCAGCATCGGTGATTCCGATAGCCTTACCATTCACACTGATTGTTACGCCGGAGAGTGGCGCGCCGGACTGGGAATCTGTAACCTTTCCTGTTACAGTCCTGTTTTGTGCCAGCAGCGTTATGGACGCAAATAGCCAGGCACAAAAACTGATTAGCAGTTTTTTTCTCATAGTTTAGTTTAGTTTAGAACCCATTGACTGAATACAGCTAATGGAACTTTAAACTTAGCAAAAAAGCTGTTATGTTTAATTTATTTTTAAGAATTTGCGATTTTTTAAGCGACAATTAACCTATAGTCGGTTATAATACCTGAAGGTTTCTGCAAGAATTTGCTGGTTTTTAAGGTTTTTTTTATTTTTATTCAGATATACTTCCATTTCTGTACGCTTATCTTGCATCAGGGTCAACAAAAATTCCTTGTCTTTCTTCAGTCTTTTCATTTCGCCATTCTGGAAAGCATAGAGGTCTTCATATAAAACAAATTCTTTAACAATTTCACCGGAGAAATCATTTTTCCGGGTTTCGAGTTTTTTTGTGGCCGATTTTAACAACAACAATTTTCCTTCTGCAAGAACCTGGTAAAATTCACTTTCTTTATGATAATCAATCGCCGGAAATCCGGTTTGAAAAAGAAGTTCAACATTGTTTGTAGATGAATCTATAAGCATTATTCGCTTAATAGCAGTACCGTCAATAATCCCTGTTTCTTTTTCGGCAGAAACAAAATTAATATTGTTGGCATATATATCCAGTTTGATCGGAACAAGCAGAAGCACTCTTCCGTTTTTTAGTTCAATATTTGCATACTTAAACTCATTTATCAGAAAAGGGAATCCCTCCAATCCTTTGTATTCCCTGTTTATAGGAAGCCCATTGGCATCTGTAAGTGTTACCTGTTGATCAAATTTTCCGACATTTCTAACAGATTGAGTTTGTGCATTGCTGCTACTGCCTATCAACATTAATGAAGAATAAATTAAAATGATACGGCAAAACATAGGAATAATTTAATTGATGTATATATATTGTAAGGTACAAAAAAAAGCGGACCCTAAGAATAGGGCCCGCATACTTAAAAATTAAACAAGAGAAACTAGAGAAAATCTTTATTTAGGGTTTTTAACCGGGGCACTTCCTGCAGCCGGAGGGTTGTAGGTAAGTTCATTATCCGGAACATCCCAGTAATCCAGGTAGCCATATTTAATTGTTGCGTTTGTACTTACAACACCTGTATTAGTCAGGGCCACAGCACCGGTTCTGGATGCAGCAGGATCAATTACACCCCAACGACGTGCGTCATAGAAAGAAATACCACGGAAAGCACATACAATTCTGCGTTCTGAACGTAATTCTTCTTTAGCCTGGGCAAGCGACAAACCTGTACCAGAAACGGCAGCCAGGTCTGCGCCCTGAAGTGTTCTGATGGCGTCTATAATTGCTAATCCTTCATCGATTTTTCCTGTATTGATTAGCGCCTCCGCTTTCATCAGTTCATTTTCCTCATAATCCACTGCAACATGAAATTCATAAGCACCTGCAGTTGATTTAGCGTAAACAGCTACACCGCTCAGGCCAGTACCGCCATCTACCAACGCCCATCTGGTGAAATGTGCATTTCCACGATCTGCCTGTCCGAGATATGGTGTCGTTTGTTTCAGGTTCTGGTCTTTTCTTTTATCCCCAGATTTGAATTCCTGTGCCCAACGCTCGCTGATTTTGTAGGTCGCACCGCCAGCAAGACTGGAATAGGTTCTTCCCATAACCAATTGACCCGCAGTATACAGATCACCTCTCGAATCGGTACGGGCAGTGAAAATATTATCACTGGCAGAAACTCCGTTATTCGCCAGTGTTAATATTGCGTTCCAATCAGTAGCTGTCATTGTTGCAGTAGTCTTGTTTACCAGGATATTTCTGGCTTTCAATGAATTTACATTGTGCTCCAGCATGGCAGCAGTTACAGGTGCTCCCTTTCCTGTCTGGAAATAAGAAGGAACAATTTTCCCCAATGTTTCTGCAAATACCCCTGCGCTGGTAGCAGCTTTTGCAGCTACTACAGACTTGTCAAGATTGGCATTTGCTTCTTCAATGATTTTTTCCTTAGCAACATAAGTACCATTGGTAGAAAAGGAAGTATTATTGATCAATCCTGCATAATAAATAGAACCAATCCGGCTGTATGCATAGCCCTTCCACCAATAAGCCCATGCTTTGATGGCAGCTTTTTTAGAAGCCGCATCTCCGGAGAATGATACAGTTTCTACCTTCTCGAGCATCAGATTAGCAGCACCGATCAGGTTGTACATAAAACTCCACTCATAGTACAGGAAATTACTTCCGGCATTTGCATTCTGGTTAGAAGAACGAACCAGTGCATATTGCGTATTAGGAGCGTTCGGGTTAAGTACAGTAGTTCCGTTATCAAAAGTCACTGAATTAGGGCAACCCATCTGGTTTAAGAATGCATTAGCCGCATCAGCGCCGATCACATCTGCCATCAATTCATGGAAGCCCATTGCCCCACTGAAAAATGGACCATAAACACCATCAGAGTACTTAAGGCTTCTGAAGCCTGTAATATAAACCCCTCCCGTAGCAAAGCTAACGATTCCTGACTCCGAGTTTAAAGCTTCAGGAGTTGGAGTGTTAGGGTTACTAACCGCCAAGTCCTTTTTGCAACCTGCACCAAACAATGTCCCTGCAAGCGCAAAACCATATATATATTTTTTCAATCTCATTTCTAATGATTTAAAGGTTAAAAACCAATGTTAAGACCTACCTGGTAGCTTTTAATATTTGGAATAGTATTGTGATCTACAGCACGGTCCCAGGCAGAGTTACTTGTACCAGAGCTCACTTCCGGATCCATACCGGTATACTTGGTACTTGTGATCAGGTTACGTCCTGAAAGGACCAGTTGTAATCTGGTAAATCCTTTAAGTGCAAATATTTTAGTAAAGTCTACACCCACTGAAATATTACGTAATCTCCAGAAAGAAGCGTCTTCCATGAAGTAGTTTTTTGTACCATTCGCCTGGCGAACAGCATATGCGCCGCGATAGAACGAAGACCAGGCTTCTGTCTGCCCATCGATAGTAACAGGAATGGCATAATCGGCATGGATGCCATCACGATACATCCATTCTTTGGTTTGGTTATACAGCTTGCTTCCGCTAACCCAATCCCATTGCATTCCAAAAGTCACAATACCTTTATAAGATACTGAGTTAATAAACGCCATATTGAATTTAGGATTCGGGTCGCCTAAAGCGTATTGTTTTGCAGATGCAAAAGGCTGACGTGTAGTTTTATTTACTACATAACCGTTACTCGCAACAGTATAATCCTTCTGCGCTGCAGGGTCAATGTATGGAACACCACTTGGATCTAACTGATTAACAGCCGTAGGGAAAATATATCCATAAATCTGACCGATTTTATCTCCGGCTTTGATAATATAGGAAGTACTTCCGGCACTGGACAATTTAATCAGTTGTGCATCATTCAGCACCTTGTCAACCCATGATTTCTGCTTACTAAAGTTTGCGGTAAAATCCCAGTTCCAGTCTTTGGAACGGAATACATTCATATTCAAAGATGCCTGTACACCGTTAGACTTCAATGTCATTGAGTTGGTTAACTGGCGGCCAATACCTATACTGGGAGCTACATCTACCCTGTCAATTACATTTTCAGAAGTTCTTGCCCAATAAGTGAAGGCAATACTTGCATTGCTGAACCAGTTGTTCTTACCAATTGTCAAACCAAAATCTGTTCCGATTTCGAGTTCTTTGGCAACCTCAACCTGCAAATCGGGGTTTGCATTGGATGTTGGTGTAGAAAGTGCAGTTTGAGTACCGACAGTAGCTGTACCCAGAATCGGGAAACGGTCATATGCACCGGGCTGAATACCAGCCTCACCATATGCAGCACGGATTTTCCATTCATTCAATACATTGGAAAATTTAGCATTCTGCCAGATCCCCAGGCTTGAAGGCCTGAAATAGAAATCTCCGCGAGGGAATGTAAAAGGCTTGGAACCCTGTCCAAAAGCAGAGGAATAGTCTGAACGGAAGCCGGCACTGGCACCTGCGAGTTCGCCCCAGTCAAAATGCTGATTAACCAGGAAGCCATAAGTGGCAAACTGCGTTATTGCATCGGTGGCTATCTTATACTCGGCCATATTAACAGCTCTGTATGGCGTAAAATCAGGAGAGTTTGTGCCATAGCTCCAGAAGTCTGTAGTTTCACGCTTACGGTAATCCCAACCTACCAATGTTGCAGATTTCAACGGAATTTTCATTTTGAAATCTTTCTCAAAATCCAGTTTAATGGTTGCGTTTGCTGTAAAATTCTGAAAAGTGTTTACGAAATTCCTTTCATTGATTTCACCGGAGTTAGACCCGCTTGTAGGGCTACCAAAAGAAGTACGGGGAGAATAGAACTCTGCCCAGTACTGCCAGAACTCTGCGCCTTCATTTGCTGTCTGATCAGCAATTTCATACCTCGAATTATAGGAACTTCTGTTGATACCATATTTTGCATCAAGTTCAACAAATTTGTTTACCCGATAGTTAAGGTTAAAACTCTGCAGAAGGTCTATAGTAAGGTCTTTAACCTTTGCGTTTTCCGTAATAAAATTGAAGTTGTAGTGGTTAACGCCTACTGCATCTCCAAAATAAGGACTGTACATGCCTTTGGCATCACGTTGATCAAAATTAGCGAATGGTCGTGAGTTATTGATTGCAAAAAACATGTTCCTTCCGGTTTGGTCCAGCTGCGTATCATTTGTTCTTACGATCTGCGTAACTGAACGGAACTTCAGGCCTTTTGCAAGTTCAACCCCGATATTAGCCGTCAGGTTTGTTCTGGAGAAATCTCCGTTATTTTTAAATACAGTTTGCTGACGGGAATCAGACAAGATAAAAGCAAAATCCATTTTTTCTTTAGCCCCATTGATGTTAATGGAGTTATTGAATGAATTTGCTTTCTTGAAAAACATCTTGTAATGATCATACCAGAGCAAATTTTTATTATAGGGTTGATTTGATTTGCTGTCTGCATTAATCAGGTTAAACACAGGGTTGGTCAGATAAGAACCAGTTGTAGCATCAAATGACATCGGAACTCCGGCTCCATCAACAACTTCTCCGGCTGTGTTAACAGCGAAAGAATGCATCTTGGACTTATTAACGCCACCAATATTCAGCAGCTCGTTGGAAATGGCATTGGAAGAAATATCAATATTAATTTTACCGACTTTACCTTTTTTGGAAAATAACTGGATAACGCCGTTTGCGCCCTGAGCTCCATACAGTGTACTTGCGGCAGGACCCTGAATAACCTCTACTCTCTCAACACCATTCAGGTCAAGGCTTTCGAGGCCGGTAGCGGCAATTTGAATACCATCCAAAAGGATCATAGGGCTGGTAGAGCCATTGATTGAGTTAATTCCTCTTAAGAGGATATTGGTAGGTGAGCCGGGACTACCATTGGTAGTGTTGATTTGAGCACCGGCAATTTTACCAACCAGTGCACTACCAATGTCCACAGTAGGGGCAGCTGGCAGTTTATCTGCTGTAACCGATTCAACGGCTATAGCCAGCTTTTTCTTACTGGTTGCAACACCCACACCGGTTACCACCACCTCGCTCAACGCTCTGGTGTCGGTAATCAATCTGATGAGCAGGTTGTTTGAATTTGCTGCAACTTGTTGGTTTTCATAACCAATTTCTGAAACAACCAGGGTAGCGCCTGATTTTACTTTGATAGAGAAAGCGCCATTTGCGTCGGCGCTGACACCATTCTTGGTGCCTTTCTCCAAAACAGAAGCCCCAGCTAAGGGATTTCCTTTGTCGTCCGTTACTTTACCCGTAACGGTTGTTGTTTGTGCCAAACCTGTTGCAAGGGCAAACAGAAAGGCACAAAAACTCATCAGCAGTTTTTTTCTCATGTTGTTAATTTTAGGTAAGTGAGCCTTTTATCAGGCTTTTTGACCACCTAAATAACTGAAAAGCTGCTCAAAAACCTTAACAATCTGTTAATTTTAATCGTATTTTAATTAAGGTTCTTTAATAGGACGAAATAATTGGATATATATAATAATCAATTTGTTAGAAGAAAAAAAAGGGGGTAATAACCGCATTCAGCCTGATTCAAAGGCCATTTTCACAAGAAGTTTCTTTAACATAAATAAAGGATTTCACCGATTATAATTAAAGATATTTTAAAAAAATATTATACATCGGTTTTCACCATAAAATTGAACTTTCGGAAGGGGGTACCGGATTAATCAGCGATTTACAACCCGATCATATATTATAAAAATAAATATTTCATTACATGCATACTGATTTTCAGTAGTATCGGCTAAAAATGCAGCTGTGCCTGCCATTTTAGCGTACTGAATGCCAAAAAATAATTTTGCGATGTGGCCCATTATTGTAATTTAGTGCAAGAATTTAATGGGTTAGTAAGTAAGGGGGCCAGCAGCAATGTTGGCCCTTTTGCGTATCCTGAATCCTCCCTTGAATGAATACTTATGAGCAAGACAAAAACCGCTTTTTTTTGTAGCAATTGTGGACATGAGAGTACAAAGTGGATTGGTAAGTGCCCCTCCTGCAATCAATGGAACACTTTTACCGAAGAAGTAGTTCACAGCGGAGACGCTAAAGAGAAAACGACCTGGGAAAATTATCCTGAAACAAAAAGAACCAATAAAACAGTTGCACTGAATGATGTAACCGTGCAGGAAGAAAAAAGGATCGTTACCAAAGATCCGGAACTGAACAGGGTGCTTGGCGGCGGAATTGTTCCGGGTAGTCTTGTTTTGGTTGCAGGGGAACCCGGTATCGGAAAGAGTACCCTGTTTTTACAAAATGGTTTACTGATCAATCAACTGCGGGTATTATACATCAGCGGAGAAGAAAGTGAACAGCAAATCAAAATGCGCGCAGACAGACTAAAGATCAAAAACGATCAGTTTTACCTGCTTACGGAAACAGATACCACCATCATCTTCAAGGAAATCAAAAAGCTGAAACCACAACTGGTGATTGTGGACTCCATTCAAACCATTCAATCCAACCTGATTGAATCATCTGCCGGAACCGTTTCGCAGATCAGGGAATGTGCAGCAGCTTTTCAACGTTTTGCCAAGGAAACCAATACCCCTGTTTTTTTAATCGGACACATCACCAAAGACGGCAGCATTGCAGGGCCAAAAATCCTGGAGCATATGGTAGATACGGTGCTGCAGTTTGAAGGAGACAGGCACTATGCATACAGAATTCTCCGCACTTTAAAAAACCGTTTTGGCAGTACTTCCGAATTGGGTATTTATGAAATGAGCGGAGACGGTATGCGGGTTGTGACCAACCCTTCCGAAATACTAATTGCGCAACGGGAAGAAGTGTTAAGCGGCAGCGCTATTGCAGCTGCAATGGAAGGAATGCGTCCGCTGCTAATTGAAGTACAGGCCCTGGTTACTACCAGTGTTTACGGTACTCCGCAAAGAACGGTGACCGGGTTCGACCTGAGAAGATTACAATTATTGCTGGCCGTTCTGGAGAAGCGGGGAGGATTCCAGTTTGGAATGAAAGACGTGTTTGTAAATATTGCAGGCGGCATCAAAATTGAAGACCCTTCCATTGACCTGGCCGTGATCTGTGCATTGCTTTCTTCTTACGAGGATCATCCATTACCCAAGGCTGTTTGCTTTGCAGGAGAAGTTGGTTTGAATGGTGAAATCAGGGCTGTCAACCGGATTGAACAACGGATAGCGGAGGCGCAGAAACTGGGCTTTGAAAAAATCATTGTATCCCGCTACAACAAAAAGAGTTTTGATCCCAAATCCTATTCCATAGAAGTGGTTGCACTCAGCAGGGTGGATGAAGTGTATCAGCAATTGTTCTAAAACTAATCAGGAAATATTTCCGTTAAAAAACGGCAGTTAATTCGGTAAATACGCTATTAACAGCAAGGCTGGTTTTCTAGTTTTACTGCATGGCTAATCCGATCAGTAAATACCTCCATGCCCTGCAACATTTATTTTTCCCGCACTATTGTGCGGGCTGCGGAGCGGACTTCATCAGTACCAGCGAGTTCCTTTGTTCAAAATGCAATCATCAACTACCCTATACCCGGTTCATGGAACTGGAGCAGAACCCGGTGCAGAAAATATTCACCGGAAGAATTCAAATAGAATCGGCAGGCGCCCTGTGTTACTTTACCAAGTCGGGCCTGCTGCAACATATTCTTGTTCAGCTGAAATACAGGAACAATAAAAATGCCGGTTACTTTCTGGGCAGATTACTGGGTCATGCTTTAAAACAGTCTGAGAAATATCAGTCGGTGGACCTGATCATTCCCATGCCATTGCACCCTAAAAAAGAATTTCAGCGTGGATACAACCAGGCATCGGTGATCGGAGAGGGAATCCGCTCGGTCTGGAACAAACCAATGGTCTGTGATGCTGTTGTCCGGCTGGTATATACCAGGTCCCAAACCAGGGAAACCCGGAGCAGCAGATGGGAAAATATGGAAGGGGTTTTTAGGGTAACACTTCCCAAACTGCTCTTAAATAAACATATTCTCCTGATTGATGATGTGATAACCACCGGCGCCAGCCTCGAAGCCTGCGGGGATGCTATCCTGGAAATCCCGGGTACCCGCCTGAGTATTGCCACGGTTGCTTATACAATTTAACGGACCTTATATCAACTTTTCTTCAAAATAGCTGTTAATTGCAGCATAAACCAACCAGTATGAAAAATTTATTCATCGTTGCCAGCTTTATTATGCTCAGTGCTTTTACATTTCCAGCGGATAATAGTATCCATGGTTTCAAAGTAAAATCCATTGAAGGAAAAACCATTGACTTCTCCAGCTTTAAAGGAAAGAAAATACTCGTGGTGAATACCGCCTCCAAATGCGGCTATACCCCCCAATACGATGCCTTACAAAAAGTATATACAACCTATCAGGACAAACTCGTGATCGTTGGATTCCCTGCCAATAATTTTGGCGGCCAGGAACCGGGAAGTGATGGTGAAATTCAGGAATTCTGCAAGGCCCGTTTTGGTGTAACATTCCCCCTTGCCAGTAAAGTAAGCGTTAAGGGAGATGATATGGCTCCTATCTACAAATGGCTTACCTCCAAAGCACAAAATGGTGTACTGGATGCAGAAATCAAATGGAATTTTGGAAAATTTTTGCTGGATGAAAACGGGAAACTGCTACAATACTTTCCCAGCAACGTTAAACCGGACAGCGAAGAAATATTAAAATACATAAAGTAGCCAAATCAACTAAATTTGCGTGAGTAAAGAGAATGTAATCTGCATTCTCTTTTTTATTGTCAACTGAACCTGAACCCTGTTATGCTTTTTTCTGAAGTCATCGGACAAACCACCACCAAACAACATCTTGCAGAAATGGTGGAGCAGAACAGGCTAAGCCATGCCCTGCTGTTCCTTGCAAAAGAAGGAGCAGGCGGCCTGCCCCTGGCGCTGGCTTTTGCGCAATACATTGTCAGCCTCCCCCCGGATGCTCCTGTTGTGGAGGATCTGTTTGGAGGGATGACAGCGCTGGCTCCGGCATCCGGGTTTATTCATCCGGATCAGATTGCCGGTCAGCCCGGATTTCAGAGGGCCGCCCAGCTGATTCACCCGGATCTGCATTTTACCTACCCGGTGATCCCCAGAAAGCCGGGAGATAAACCCGTTAGCGCAGACTATATTGAGGAATGGAGAACTTTTATCCAAACCTACCCTTACGGTAATGTGTACGACTGGCTGCAGAATATCGGCGCCGAAAACAAACAGGGCAATATTACTGCGGAGGAGTGCAACCAGATTATCCGGCAACTGAGCCTGAAAAGTTTTGAGAGCAAATACAAAGTGCTCCTGCTCTGGATGCCCGAATACCTGGGCAAAGAGGGGAATAAACTCCTTAAACTGATCGAAGAGCCCCCTGCCAATACGCTGTTTATACTGGTAGCCGAAAATGAGGAGCAGATTCTTCCTACCATTCTCAGCCGTTGCCAGCTGGTTAAAATTCCGGCGCTGGAGGATGAGGATATTGAACAGGCTTTGATTGAAAGGGCTAAAGCCACCCCGGAAGCAGCCAAACAGATCACGGCCATCTGCGAAGGTAATTACCGGGAAGCCCTTCAGTTAATGCAGCATGCCGATGAAGACTGGCACAGCCTCCTCAGAGAGTGGCTGAATGCCATACTGAAGAACGGCCCTGCCGCCCAGGTGAAGTTTGTGGAAGAGATCAGCAGACTTGGCCGCGAGAAACAAAAACAGTTCCTCCGTTACTTTAACCACCTGCTGGAACAGAGCATCCGGATCAGGGTTTTAGGGGAAGAAGGGGTAAAACAGGGCGAAACAGAGAAGGATTTTGCCAAAAGGCTCAATAAAATAGCCTCTGTAAGCCAACAGGAAGCCATTATTGGGGAATTGGACCGCGCCTCCTACTATATTGAGCGGAATGCCAATGCCAAAATGCTGTTCCAGGCCCTTACCATTAAACTATACCATATCATTCAGAACAAAACCCTAATTTTGAATTAACTGCTATTTTTTGAATACATCCGTATGATTGAAATAGTCAGCTACTGCGCCGGGTAACCTGTATGCTGATTTTTGAGGTGAGTTTGTTCCCCGCAGCACTATTATTAACCTTCTTATCTGAAGATATGGGATGTGGATCTTGTGGAACCGGTAAACCCAACGGCTGTAAAAGCAATGGCGGGTGCAGCACCGGTGGTTGTAACCGATTAAATGTGCATGACTGGCTGTTGAACCTGCCATTCAGCGACCCCGAAAGCAATTGCAAGATTGTGGAAGTGACCTTTAAACAGGGCAGTCGCAAGGAGTTTTTCCGTAACAACACTTTACAATATTTTGAAAAAGGCGAATACGTTACCCTTGAAGGGGTAAGCGGATTTGATGTAGGGGAAGTGAGCCTCACCGGCGAGCTGATCCGTATACAATTAAAGAAAAAGGGCGTTGACGAGTTCAGCCCCGAGATTAAAAAAATTCTGCGTAAAAGTACCGATCGTGATATTGAAAGTTTCAAAATCAGCAAAGGGCGTGAAAAGGAAATCCTGGCACGCAGCCGTGCTATCTCCCGCTCGCTTAACCTGCAAATGAAGCTGAGCGAGGTGGAAATTCAGGCAGATGGCAAAAAAGCCACTTTCTTTTATACTGCCGACGATCGGGTGGATTTCCGGGAATTGATCAAGATTTTTGCCAGCGACTTTAAGTTTAAGGTAGAAATGAGACAGATCGGAATCCGCCAGGAGGCTGCCAAGGTTGGCGGAATTGGTTCCTGCGGAAGAGAACTTTGCTGCAGTACCTGGCTCAACGAATTTAAGAGCGTGAATACCACCGCTGCACGTTATCAGAATTTATCCATCAACCAGACCAAGCTGAGCGGCCAGTGCGGTCGTTTGAAGTGCTGCCTCAACTACGAACTGGATACCTACCTGGATGCATTACAGCAATTCCCGGATTATGCAGATACCCTGGATACTGTTATGGGAACCGCTCACCTGATCAAAAAAGATATTTTCAAAAACCTGATGTGGTATATCCTGCCCAATAACAGCAAACATTACCCGTTGACTATTCAAAGAGTCAGGGAAATCAAGCGGCTGAATCAGCAGGGACAAAAAGCAGAAGAATTACAGGCAGTAGAAATCATCAGCAGCAAACAGAAAGAAGCTGAACCGGCTTTTGTAGAACTGGTTGGCCAGATCAGCCTGAAAACGCTGGAGAAAAACGATCGCCGCAGAAAAGACCAGCAACGCAACGCGCAAGGCCAGCGTGGTGATCGCAGACCGGATAGCCGCGGACCGCAGCAGCAAGGTGGTGGTCAACAGGGCCAGGGAGGCTCCCGCGGTCCTCAGCCAAACAGGCCACAACAAAACCGCGGACCGCAACAAGGAGGTGGCGGCCAGGGTCGTGAACCAAGAGAGCCAAGAGAACCGCGCGGATCACAACAACAGGGAGGCGGTGCACCCCGCGGACCAAGGCCACAAGGCGGCGGTCAACGCGGTCCTCAGCAGAACAGGCCGCAACAACAAAACCGCCCGCAACAGCAAAAGCCTCCTCAGTCGCCTTCACTGGGAACTCCACCTGAACCAAAATCAACATAAAGAATCATTCGCAATAAAAAAACGCCACTTGAACTAGTGGCGTTTTTGTTCTGTATCGGTAATACCGGCTTATAGCTGGTCCATTTCTGTTTTCACAAACTCCATGAGTTTTTTAATGTACGCAGGTGTGAGATTGAATTCCAGCCCTGCCGCCTTATAAAGTTCAGGTAAGGTTTTGGTGCCCCCAAAGCTCAACGCTTTAATATAGTTCTGTATGGCCTGCTCCGGGTTTTGCTTGTATTGCATCCAGAGTCCGATGGCGCCCAGTTGTGCAATACCATATTCAATATAATAAAATGGCACTTCAAACAAGTGTAACTGACGTTGCCAGCCTGTGGCCCGATATTCGTCCAATCCGCTGTAATCAATGCCGGTTCCGGAAAATTCATTCAGAATCTGCATCCAGGTAGCTGTTCTTTCCGCAATGGTATGTTGCGGATGCTCGTATACCCAATGCTGAAATTTATCGATGATGGCAATCCATGGAAAGATGGTGATGGTTCTTTCCAACTGGTGTTCCTTTGCGCGCTTCAGATCCGTTTCATTTTGAAAGAAAGCGCCCCAATGATCCATCGTAAACAGTTCCATCGACATGCTGGCCACTTCTGCGATTTCCATCGGGTATTCCTTGAATGCAGACAAGGGCAGCGGATGCGAAAGGAAGGAATGTACCGCATGCCCGCCTTCGTGCACCATCGTGGTTACATCGCTCATTTGCCCGGCAGCGTTCATAAAAATAAATGGTGCGCCGCTTTCGGCCAACGGACAGTTGTATCCTCCGGGAGCCTTACCCTTCCTGCTTTCCAGGTCAAAGTGTTTCAGTTCATTCATCTTGCGCAGGCAATCCGCAAAGAATGGGTTGAGTTGTGCAAAACATTGTACAGACTTTTCATAAAGATCCCTTCCGCCTGTAAAGGGTTTTAATGGCTGGACACCTGCGGGCTCCGCCTCTGTATCCCAGGGACGTAATGTATCCAGTTCCAGTTTTATTTTTTTGCGCTCGTATATTTCATTGACCAGCGGCAATACATGTTGCTTTACCGCTTCATGAAATTGAAAGCAATCTTCTTTGGTATAATCAAATCTTCCGAGTTCTTTGAATTTATAATCGCGGTAATTGTCAAAGCCTGCATTCAGGGCAACCTGGTGGCGCTTTGCAATCAGGTTGCCGTACAGTTCGTGCAGTGGTTGAGCATCCTGCTTTCTGCGTTCCTGAATTTTGCGATACACCTGTTCACGCAGGGAACGATCGCTGCTCTCCAGAAATTGAGCGGCCTGTTGCAGGGTATATTCAACTCCTCCTACTTCAATCGTCATCTTACCGGCAATCACTCCATATTGTTGTTGCAGCACACTTAATTCTGCCTGAATCGGGATATTGGCTTCCCGGAACAGATCGATGCTTTTCTTTACACTGCGGAGATAAGTATGGTACAACTGCTGGTCCAGTTCTGCGGTATAGGGGCAGTTGACCAGTTTCCGGTTCAGCTGATCTGCATAAGGCTGCAACCTTGGTTGGATTTCCATACAGAAATACGTAAAAGCCGCTTCCAGCGATTGATCTGTGGTATCACAGGTCATTTTAATCTGTCTCCAGCAGGCGTCTTCACTCACCACTGCCTCCAGTTCACTGATGTTCCTAAGCCATTGTTCCAGATCGGCCTTGCTGTTTAACGGGCGTTCTGCCAGTGTTTTAAAATAGGGTTCCAGTGATTCCCAATCGGTTACCTGAAAATCCCGGGGTAAAAAATGTCTGCTGATCTTCTCTATTGCGGCTGTAGGAACCATTCTGTAGTGATTTTGAACGCAAATTTAACGTATCATGCGCTGTACTTGGACCAGGAGCCTTATTTTTACAAACTTTTATACAATTAATTCAACAGGGAGAACAGATCAGTTGTGAGTGACATTATTCAATTATTACCCGATAATATAGCCAACCAGATCGCGGCAGGTGAAGTAATCCAGCGACCAGGCAGCGCCGTGAAGGAATTACTGGAAAATGCAGTAGATGCAGGCGCTACAAAAATCAAACTTATCATTAATGATGCAGGGAAAGCCCTGGTACAGGTCATTGACAACGGGAAAGGCATGAGTGCAGCGGATGCCCGCATGGCATTTGAACGTCACGCCACCAGTAAAATCAGGAATATAGAAGACCTGTTCCGTATCAAAACAATGGGCTTCCGGGGAGAAGCCCTGGCATCGATCGCCGCGGTAGCCCAGGTGGAAATTAAAACAAGAAGGGCACAGGATGAACTGGGCGCTTACCTCGAAATAGAGAACAGTAAAATCATTAAAGAGGAAGCCTGCGTTGCACCGGAAGGCACCAGCATCAGCATGAAGAACCTCTTCTTCAATGTACCTGCACGCAGAAATTTTTTAAAAAGCAATGCTTCCGAAATGCGGCAAATTGTGGAAGAGTTCACCCGCGTGAGCATGGCCTTCCCGGATATCTTCTTTTCGCTCACCAGCAATGGACAGGAAGTATTTCACCTGGAAGCCGGCAGTGGCAAGCAAAGGATTGTACAAATTTTAGGCAACAGCTACAATGCCAAACTGGTTTCGGTTTCGGAAGATACCGACTACATGAATATTACCGGCTTCATCGGCAAGCCAGATACGGCCCGCAAAACCAGGGGAGACCAGTATTTTTTTGTCAATAGCCGCTTTATCAAAAGCGCCTACCTGAATCATGCGGTGAACGCCGCGTTTGAAGGAATTATTCCGAAAGACAGCTTCCCGAGTTATGTATTATACATAGACCTGGATCCTGCGCAGATAGACATCAATGTGCATCCTACCAAACAGGAAATCAAATTTGAAGATGAAAAGATCATCTATGCATTTGTACAGGCAGCGGTAAAACATGCGCTGGCACAGTTCAGTATAGCCCCTTCACTCGATTTTTCACTCAACGCCGATATCCAGGGACTGGATGCAGTCAGCAAACCATTTACCGGCGAACGGCAACAGGCTGCTGTTTCCTCTAACCTGTATAAAACTTTTTCTCAGAAGCACCAGGCGCACCTGATTGAGCCGAATGAAAAAAGTGAACTGAAACACTGGAAGGATTTCTTCAAATCTTCAGAAGAATCCGGGAAAAGCGTAGCTGATACGGAAATCAAATATGATGAGTCCGGCATGGTTGTACTGGAGGATGCAGGCAACAAACTGAAAGCGCCGGAGTTCAGCCAATACATGCAGATGCACAATGCATTCATTATTGTTACCACCGGCAGTGGTTTTATGCTGGTACACCAGCAACTGGCGCATGAACGGATCCTGTATGAAAAATACAGCGAGGCTGCACATAGTCAGCAAATACCTACACAAAAAAGCCTCTTCCCGGTTACACTCGAACTGGTGGGAAGCGATGCTGTTTTACTGAATGAATTATTACCCGAACTGCAAAGCATCGGATACCAGATAGATCCCTTCGGTCAAAACAGTTTTGTAGTACAGGGTACCCCGGCCGACGTGATTGCAGGAGACGAAAAACATTCCATTGAAATGCTGATAGAACAGTATAAACATTTCAGCAGCGATGTTAAGTTCAGTAAAAGGGAAAAACTGATCCGGTGCATGTCTAAACAACATTCCATCAAAACAGGACAACAACTGGAGCAAAAGGAAATGGCCGCACTGACCGAATCCTTATTTGCCTGTAAAACACCCAATGTTACACCAAACGGCAGCCCTACCTTCCTGGAGTTTAAAGAAGATTACCTGAACAGAATGTTCGGAAGATAAGCTAGTATTTTTCAATAATGCCAGTAATAAACTGTTCAATGGATTTACGAACATCGGACGCAGTAGTCTGGTGTGCATTCACCAGAACAGAAAAGATCAGCGTTCTGCCACTGTTGGTAGTAATATATCCGCTGAGAGCTACATGATTGCTGAGTGTGCCGGTTTTAGCATAGATTTTACCTGCATAGTTTTTGTATAAGCCAGCCAGGGTTCCGTCATCGCCGGTAGGCAGGATTTCCTTAATGCGATCCCAGGAAAATTCTTTTTTCATTTGTGTGAGTACCCATACAAAGTCTTGCGGGGTCATCATGTTATAACGGCTCAGCCCGCTTCCATCTACCCACTTGGGTTTATGAGGGATACCTGCGAAATCCGTTTTCAGTAAAGTATCAATGATCTGGTAATCGTCCATCACTCCGATCTTTTCATTAGCCACCATCAGCAATGTTTGCTCGGCAAAGAAATTGTCGCTGCGGTGCATCAGGATCTTCAACAGGGAATCCGTTGGTTGGGAATAAAACTTCTTCCAGGTTGCATTACTGTTGTCTACTCCGCTGGCAAAATGCAGCACCCTGTTGAGAGTGTCTTCCAGCAGGTTCAGTGAAACATCTTCAATGCTTTTTTTGACGGTGAAGGGAATATCGGTGGTGGTAAATTTCCTGTTGCGCTGTACTACTTCAAAATGATTATCCGTCTTGTCTCTGGTAATGGTAAAATTACCGCTCTCCATGCTGGAGAAAATGGTCAGCGAATCTTTGAAAGCCCTGGGTATAATATTTAAGCCATTGCCTTTTCTTTCAAACCTGACCAGGTTTCCGTAGATCGGCATGGGAGATCGTTCGGGCATATAGTCTGCGTCAAAATCGTCCCAGGCCCATCCCCTTCCGAATGAAGCCGCATTCCAGTTTGGTGTGATGAAAGTAAGATTCGGGGCATTCTCGCGGAGAAAAGTAAATGCAGGCTGCTGTTTAAAATCGGGGTGCAAAAAAGTAGGGTCGCCGGTGAAACGAACGGCCATATTTTCTTCGCCCGGCAGGTATTCAAAAGCCACGAGGCTGTCTTTCAGATTCTTCATGGCCGCATAGCAGGTAAACAGCTTGGTATTGCTGGCCGGAACAAAATATTTCCCCTCCTGGTAATTATAGAGGTACTTGTTTTCTGCCGGATCATATACACTGATTCCTACGTGCGCCGGTGCAAACGCTGCTTTATCAAGCATCGATTCCTTTGCATGCAGTGCAAGGCCCGCAGGTTGCTGCACTTTACAGGAAGTAAAAATGAATGAGGCAAGCAGTAATAAATAAGCAAGTTGTTTCATACAATGCAGCATTAACTTCTTTCTACAGCGCGTAACCATCTTTCCGGGATATCGTTATTGCAGGCGGTTACATAATCTCTGTAACTGCAAGCTACGTAATTGCCATCATGTAATTGCATCCACCAGCGGCCGGTTCTTTTACTTTGCAGGAAGGCTGTTTCCACCTCTGCAAAAGCCATGGTAAACTCATTAAAGTCGTTGCGGTCAGCCAGTTCTGCTTCCTGCTTTCCGCGATAGATGCCGTCGAGTACATACCAGAGCATATGCGCCTGTTGTTTGGCGGTGAGGTTATGCTGATCCTGCTGTGGCAGATAGCCATATAAACCAATGGTGGTACAGGTATGGCTCATTCCAGCATACTGCATCAGTGTACAGGCTTCTTCCCCGTTAAACCCGTTTGGCGTTATGAGGTTGGCAGGTGCATGTGCATGCTGAATAGCTGTAATATCGAAACTGAAAATTTCACTGTTACGGATGGCCGGTTCCATTTCTTCAATGGCCTCTTTAACCTTACCAACCCGGTAACAGTCAAAGCCCAGTTTATCAATGGTCTCCAGCATATCCGGATGCATGAAATAACTCTGGAACCCGATATGCGAATAATGTTTGAGGTGGTTGGGAATACCGGTAAACATTTCGACCAGGAATTGTTCTGCGGGCAGAACGGTTTCCATATCGAGGTCGATCTTTGCGTCCACCACTACTGCATCCACAATCTTATTCATGGCGCCGTAAGAAAGATATTGCGGAATGGTTATATCATGACCGCCTCCCAGGATCAGCACTTTCTTTCCCATCTGCAGTAATTCGGTAACAACCATTTTTACGGCAGCATAACTGTCGTTGAGCGTGGCCCCGGTTTTGATATTGCCGAGGTCCGCCACTTTTACCTGTGTATGCCAGTAGAACAAACTATAAAATGCTGTGCGGATTTTATCGGGTGCATCGGTGGAAGTGTATTGCATTCCCATGCCGCGCATTTCTCCGCAACCAACAATCACCAGGTCCGCTTCTTCTATATCGGGTAGTTCTTCTTCGTAGGCCAGCACATGCCTGCCCAACTGGGTATCTTTAAAGCCCTCATCTTCGGAGAGCATGGCCATATTCAGGGGTTCCAGAAAATCTTGCAGGGAATGTAGGGACATAGGATACTATTTGCAGGAGAATAACGCAAACAGTGCCTTTTTATTGCCTTAATCCGTATACTTATACCCAACCCCTCTTACAGAATGGATGTAGCGCGGATTCCGGCTGTCTTCTTCAAAATATTTTCTGAAGTTCAGGATAAAATTATCAATGGTCCTGGTGGTAGGGAACACATTGTAACCCCATACCACCTGCAGAATTTTTTCGCGGGTGACCACTTCTCCCCTGTTCTCTACCAGCAATTTAAGCAACATGGCTTCTTTCTTGCTGAGGGCTACATTCAGGCCATTCCAGGTAACCGCAGTCAATGCTTTAAAGTCTATGGTATTGTTGCCAAACCTGTACTGATCGCCCACCGATTCCCTGATCTGGATCTTCTTGTTTTTTTCAATCAGCTTAGCTACCCGCAGCAGCAATTCTTCCAGGTTAAATGGTTTGGTCAGGTAATCATCCGCCCCTTTCTTTAATCCCAACACTTTATCGGCAGGTGCGTTTTTAGCACTGAGCATCAGGATCGGCACTTCATTGTTGTGAACACGGAGGTTCTCCGTAATGCTGATGCCATCCAGATCAGGAAGCATGATGTCCATGATAATGAGGTCAAAATAAGCCGATCCGATTTTCTGCAGGGCCTCCGTGCCGTCGTAGGCAGAAGTAACTTCATAGCCTTCTATCTCCAGATTCAATTTCAACGCTTCGTGGAGATTTGGTTCATCTTCCACCACCAGGATATTTGGTTTAGCTTCTGCCATGTTTTGATTTGAATAGTACGGTAAAATTACTCCCGTTAGGGTCATTGTCTGTTACAAAGATATTGGCATTGTGCGATTCACAGATTTTCCTGCAGAGGTAAAGTCCTAGCCCCGTACCCTGCGCTCTCCTGGTATTTTCATTGCCTACACGGTAGAATTTATCAAATACTTTTTTCTTTTCTGAATCCTGCACGCCCTGTCCCTCATCAATCACTTCCAGTTTTACCTGTTTGGTAGCGGAAGACAGCGCCACGGTAATGGACTTATCCCTGGGAGAATATTTAACTGCATTCTCCAGCAAGTTACTCAATAAAAGCTGTAACAGAAAGGGATCTCCATCAATCTGAATTTCGCCCGCTGCCTGCTGGTTAAAAATCCGGGTGGGATACCTTGCGGAACACTCTGCCACACAGGTTTTGAGCAGATCAGTTAATTGAACGGGTTGTATGGAAGAAGCATACCTTCCTGCATCCAGTTGCGCAGCAAACAGGATATTATTGCAAAGACTGTTGAGCCGGTTGGCTTCCTGGAGCGTATTGGTGATCAGTTTCTGCTGTTTCTCTTCGTCCAGTTTGCGTTTTTGCAGGGTTTCCAGGTTCAACTGGGTAACAGCAATGGGTGTTTTCAGTTCATGGGTAATGGCCATCATGAAATTCTGTTGCTGCTCAGACAATCTCAACTGCCGGCGGATGGCCCTGTATATATAGGTAGCGCCCAAAAGAATCAACGCAAGAAATGTAATTCCTTCTCCTATGTATTGGGTGGTTTTCCTGTTACTGGCAGTTTCGATGGCGCGTACTTTGGAAAGATAGGCCGGATCGCTGCTCACCAGTTCATTCAGTTCAATGGATGAAATCAGTGTATTCTGTTTTTCCAGGGCAATAAACCACCATGCCAGTGCCGCTACCATATACAGCAGCAGGAACCAGTAAACAAAAGAGATAGCCCTTAGTTTAGGGGATTTCATTCCATTCATGGTTGAACTTTTTCTACACGAATACCCGCATTCAGGATGGCAGGAAGCGGATCTTCGCGCATAATCTGCTGTAAGGTAAAGCTGTAATTTCCAGGCCTGAGTTTTTGCGGGGTCCGGGTAATCCTGATGCGGTGATCGTATATATCATCCATACCCGTGCCCAGCCAGCCTTTTTTATTATCGGCCAGCAGCAGATTGATCTGCTGTGTCTTTGCGGTATCGCTAGGCGCTTTTGTGGTAATCCGCAGCCAGATATTATTATACCGGTAAGCATCTTCGTGCCGGATAATGGCATAGATATGGTACAGCGATGCGGTATCTGTAATGGTAAACGTATATACAGGCTGTACTTTACTGCTCCAGCTGTGTTCGGGGAAAAAAGTGCTTTTTTCAAAAACGCCCAACGTATCACAACTGAACAAAAGGGTACAAAAAACAACCGATACCAGTAATTGCTTCACTTCCGTTATTTTAAACGAAGATAATAAGATTCAGGGGTTCCTACAGAACGTTTAAGATCTGTTCCTTGGCTTTTTCCAACTCGTCTTTCATCAGGATGACCGCTTTCTGGATAGTGGAATCGTAGGCTTTGGAGCCTGTTGTATTGATCTCACGACCAAACTCCTGCAGTATAAAGGAGAGTTTCTTGCCCTTGGCAGTTTCCTTTTCCTGAAGAATGGATCTGAAATAGGCACAGTGATTATTCAATCGAACCTGCTCTTCGCTGATATCGATTTTCTCAATGTAAAAAATGAGCTCCTGCTCCAGCCTGTTGGGATCATAATTTTCTTTGCCAACGTTATCTTCCAGTACTTTTTTCAGGCCATCCCTTATTTTGGTACGGCGCAGGGGTTCCAATTCCTCAATTATTTTCTGCTGGGCTTCAATATTGGCCAGGCGAACAAGGAGGTCTTTTTCAATGGATCGCCCTTCATCTTCGCGGTGTTTATTCAGTTCGGCAATGGCTTCTTTAATCAGGCCATTCACCTGGTTCCATTCATCATCGCTCAGCATTTCCGTGGAAGGAGTAATCACTTCCGGCAGTTTGAGAATCGTACTGAGTATATCTCCTTTTTCGAGATTGAGTTCATCGGCCAGTTGGGCAACCGGCAGGTAATAAGCTTTTGCCAGGTCTGTGTTAATCGTAACCGGTTTACTGGCGCCGTTTAACTTAATGGTGATATTGCATTCCACACTTCCTCTCTGCAGTCCTTCGTTCAGGGTATTGCGTACCTCAAATTCAAAGGGTTTTAACAGGGAGGGAATATTCAGGCGGAGATCGAATTGTTTACCATTCAGTGAGCGGATCTCTACCAAAAAGTTCTTCTCACCGATTGATTTTTCCGACCTTCCGTAACCTGTCATTGAGTATAGCATACAAGGGTATTTGCGTAAAAGTACTTGAACAAGGGCAGAAATACTAAAAATCAATACCAACCCACTTCCGCTTGCTCTTTTCGTATTTCTCAAAATTGAACTTGTAAAGTTTTCCCGGGCGGTGACTCACATCCTGTTCCATTTCATGGGTATCAATGAGTAAATCCATGGACGCAAACTTTTTACGGAAGTTTCTCCGGTCGAGTGTAATGCCCAGGATGGCTTCATACAGGTTCTGCAACTCACGAAGGGAGAATTTTTCGGGGAGCAGGTTGAACCCGAGCGGATGCTCCTGGATTCTTTTCTGTAACCACTGGTAACATGCATCCACAATTTCCTTATGGTCAAAAGCCATCTCTTTTAAAGCAGCATGGCTTACCCAGTTCAATTCATTGTCATGAATTTTCAGGGCATGGTGCTGAATATTCAGGAGAGAACAATAGGCAATGGTAATAACCCTTCCGCCCGGGTGGCGGTCCGGAGAGCCGAAAGCTTTGACCTGGTCCAGAAAAACATTGTCCATCCCTGTACGTGCCTTCAGGATCCGGTAAGCAGCGGCGTCCAGTTCCTCATTATCGCGTAAAAAATCACCCAATAAAGAGTACTTGCCCTTGTACAAAGCCAGGTCACTTTTAATCAGCAGAATCTTCAGTTTATTCTCCTCAAAACCAAAAATCACACAATCAACCGTCAGGGGAACTTTGGGATAAGAACGAACCAGTTGCACTGCGTCATGTATCAGCTGTTCTGAGTGCACAGCCTTAACAGGAATTTTCTTCATATGAACTACGTTAGGGAAATAAGGGACAGAACCCTTTTCAATAGGGCGTCAAGATACAAAGTTTAGGATTTATCTTTATCAAACCAAGTAAGAATTATGTATACAAGTGAGCAGGTAAAACAATTACAGCATCAAACAAAGGCATTGTTAAAAGCAGATATGATCTCAAAAAATGAGATGGAGTCATTAAGGGATGTATTGCGTTTTCATGAATATCGCTATTATGTGCTGAATGATCCTTTCCTGGCAGATTATGAATATGACCAACTGTACCAGTGGCTGGTAAAGCTCGAAAAAGCCCATCCGGAGCTGATTACAGCCGATTCACCCACGCAAAGGGTAGGCACAAGTCTGAACCAGGCATTTGTAACCGTACCGCACCTGGTACCCATGCTGAGCCTGGATAACAGCTACAATGCAGCAGACTTATTGGATTTTGACCGGAAGGCACGGGAAATAACCGGTTTGGATAGTATTGAATACTGTGTAGAACCCAAATTCGACGGGGCCAGCATCTCCCTGATCTACGAAAATGACCTGCTGACAAGGGGCGCCACCCGGGGAGATGGGGTGGAAGGAGAAGATATTACCCAAAATATCCGGCAAATCCGCTCCATTCCGCTATCGGCCCCCTTCCTGGCCAACGGGGTCCGGCAGATAGAGATCCGTGGAGAGATCATCCTCAGTAAGCAATCCTTTGAGGTCTACAATGAGAAACTGATCGACCAGGGTCTTTCCCCACTGGCGAACCCCCGAAATGCGGCCTCCGGAAGCCTGCGCATGAAAGACCCCCGGGAAGTGGCAGAGCGGAACCTGGATGCATTCTTATACCATGTAAGTTATCATACGGGCCACCCGGAAGCGCTCAACACCCATTCCGGGTCGCTGGACCTGTTGTGGGATCTGGGATTCCGAACCCCAAAAAAAGAAAAGAAAGTATTACAGGGGATAGATGCCGTGATAGCGTACTGTATGGATTTTGAGACCAAAAGGGATGATCTTCCCTATGAAATAGACGGCATGGTAGTAAAAGTAAATACAATCAATTTGCAGGATAAGCTGGGTATGACCTCGCACCATCCGCGCTGGGCCATCGCATTTAAATTCAAGGCAAGACAAGCTACCACCACGCTTACAGGCCTGGAGTTCCAGGTAGGGAGAACAGGGGCGGTAACACCGGTGGCCAAGCTGGAACCCGTGTACCTGGGAGGCGTAACCGTATCGAGTATTTCTGTGCATAACGAAGAATATATTGTACAGAAGGATCTTAAAATAGGCGACACCGTATTGATAGAACGGGCCGGGGATGTAATACCACAGATCGTAAAAGTGTTGCCAGAATTAAGAACCGGCGAGGAAGAACCCATTATATTCCCCAAAACCTGCCCTGTTTGCGGAAATGATCTCTTTAAGGAGGAAGGCGAAGCGGTATGGCGCTGCATTAATATAGAATGCGAAGCACAGGTCATGGAACGCATCATCCATTTTGTGAGCAAGGATGCCATGGACATCAAGAATTTCGGAGAAGCCAATGTGCGCAGGTTTTATGAACAGGGGCTATTGAAGGATATCCCCGGCATATACCAACTTGATTACGAAAAGATCGGAGGCCTGGAGGGATTTGGGAAAAAATCACTGGACAACCTGCAAACCGCCATAGAAGCGAGTAAGCAGCAGCCCCTGTACCGGTTAATTTATGGACTGGGGATCCGTTTTGTAGGAGAAACCACGGCAAAAACACTGGCCAACTCCGTGAATCATATATTAGACTTCGCCAACAAGACCGAAGAAGAATTGCTGGCATTAGAGGATGTAGGTACAAAAGTGGCCAAAAGCATCCAGGGATTCTTTCATAACCCCAGTAATATAGAGATGCTGAAACAGTTGGAGGGGCAGGGTTTACAGCTAATCAATCAGAAAAAAGAGGCTGTAGCGGCAGGCAGTTTAAGCGGGCAGACCTTCCTTTTTACCGGTACGTTGGGTAAAATGAAAAGAAGTGAAGCAGAGGCGATGGCGGAAGCGCATGGCGGTGTAATTGTAAGCGGCGTAAGCAGCAAACTGAATTACCTTGTAGTGGGAGAAGATGCAGGATCAAAACTGGAGAAGGCGAAGAAAATCAATACGGTGAAGATCCTCACCGAAGATGAGTTTTTAGCATTATTAGCAGACTAAATGAAAAGATATGTTACAAGCAGGAACACTGAAATTTTTAAAGGATTTAAAGAAGAACAACAGCAAAGAGTGGTTTGACCAGCACCGGAAAATATATGAAGCGGCGAAGGCCGATTATCTTGAACTGGTGGCTGCAATCCTGAACAGCTATGGCAAAAAAGATCCAACGCTGGCAACGCTCGGCCCGAAGGAATGCGTTTTCCGCATCAACCGCGATGTTCGGTTCAGCAAAAACAAGGACCCGTATAAGACCAATATGGGCGCCTATTTTGTACAGGGAGGCAAAAAATCCATTCTTGCCGGATATTACCTGCACTGCGAACCCGGAAAGAGTTTTGTGGGCGGAGGATTATATATGGCCGAACCGGATAAGATCAAAAAAGTAAGGCAGGAGATCGATTATAACTGGAGTGAGTTCCAGGAGATCATTGGCCATAAACAATTCAAAAAAGTATATGGCGGTCTCTCCTTCGAAGACGGCATGAGCCTGCAGCGTGAGCCCAGGGGATACGAGAAAGACAACCCTGCCATTGAATACATTAAACTGAAGAACTGGATTGCGGCTGCTCCATTAAAAGATGCAGACCTGACCGATCAAAACTTAGTAAAGAAAGTAACAGAAGCCTTTACCGCCCTGCAACCGTTGGTTCAGTTTTTAAACCGGGCGATGGAGGGATAGGGTGAAAAAAGCATTTTATTCGCCCTTGTTCTTGTCAATAAGTTGTATCATATTTTTATTGAAAGATGAAAGTTTCGTTTCCAATGCGCCAAAAAAATCTAAGTCGGCATTTTCTACCTCAATAATGGCTTTTTGCAAAACAACTTCACCATTCTTTGTCAGTCTAATTGTTTTTGCTCTTGTGTCTGTTTCGTGTTCGTGTCGTGTTATAAACCGTTTATCTTCTAATGTTCGCAATACTTTTGACACCATCATTCTGTCGGTATTACTTTGGTTGGCAATGTCAGCCTGTGTAACAGCATTGCTTTCTTTTGAAAGCCAACCTAATGCAGCCAACAACACAAATTGCGTTTGTGTCAAGTCTAAAGGGTCTAGCACTTTTTTTTGTTTACGTTGCCATAGCATAGTAAGTTGTCCAAGCAAATAACCAGGGCTGTCGTTTGGACTTTTAAACTGGAATTCAATTTCTTTAGGCATAATGATGTTGAAGCATTTGTGATGAAATTAAATCAAAGTCATGTTGGTTAATTTCAAAGAAACCAAAACGGAAAGGATAGCCCCAACTTTTTTTGTTTTGAATAAAATCTAAATCGCTAATTAAAGGAAGAATAGAAGTGTCTTCGCATTGCGAAAATTCAATGTTACGTCTTGAAGGGCAAAAATCCTCCGAAACTTGAAACTGATATATTTCGTCATCTATGACTTTTCCTAAGGCTGTAAACTCCTGGCATTTGTCTGGTTTGCCCATAGTTTGCTTTCCTGAATAATAAATTACAAAGTCTCCCTTTTTCATTTTCTTTAATGGCGAAGATTTTCCGTGGCAGGCTTGAGCAATTCCTTCTGCAATGCCCGTTTTTACATGGTCTTTTGATGCCACAACTATCCAATATTTTGTATCTCCATTAATCATTTTTAGTAGTTTTAAATTGTTTCCAAAAATGTAATAATGTAACCATCTGGGTCTTTTGCCATCAACGTTTTACCAAAAGGCGTATTGTTGATTGCTCCTATAAGAGTTACTCCTTTTCCTATCAGTTGGTTTTGTAGTTCTTCAATTTTCTCATCAATAGCAAACCAAAGTGAGGCACCAACACCAAGTTCTTTGCCGTCTATGTTCCCAATGGGTGTTCTTATGGCAAAACTTGCTTCGCCTTTGTTGTACTTAAAAACACAGGCATATGGATTAGTCATTTCGGATAATTCAAATCCTAACTTGTTTGTGTAAAAGGCTTTTGATACTTCTAAATCTCTTACTTGAAGAGATGCAAAATCTAATTTTCTCATTTACTTTATTTTTGTTGTCGCAAATATAGTATTCACGACAACAAAGTAATGCTTTTTTTTAATTACTTTACTGAAATAATGAAATTTTGTTGGTAATGATTAATTTGTCCAATTTGATAAATCCTTTAATTCTCTTATATCCCTGAATATCTGGAGCGTGTTGATGAAACCATATTCAGACCAAAAATTATAATAGCCATAATCAAAAAGTACATTAAAAGAAATTGTCCAATATTGGAAGGGCTATTCTGGATGTTGGAAAATATTCCCTGTGTGAAGGCAGTTGTTTTCGGAACAATATCAGTTATTCTGATGTGCATCAGCTTTAGTAAAGCCAAAATAATCGCATCAAGCGAAAGGAAGGTGAGAAAGTATAACACAATATTATGAAGTATTGATTGTTTATGGCTCTCTGATTTAATTTTACTCATTAATATGTTGCTGAAATCAGGATTTGTCAATTCGAGCTTACTCTTTTCCAGAATATCCTTTGTCAATTTATCAACATTTTTGCTATCCATTATAATAGGTTTTGAATTTCTGATTTTAGTGTTTTTTCCAAAATGATGAACATTTTTTTTCGCGCCCGGTGAATCTTCATTTTTAAGTTTTCCTGAGCAATATCTGTAATCTCTGTAATTTCCTCTAATGTATTCTCATTTAAATAGTATAGTGTTAATAGCAATCGATCTTCAACACTCATTTCGACCAAGGCAATGTTAATAAATTTTTGCTGGTCTGAATGTGTTAATCCCTTATAAACAGATTCGACTTTTTCTATTACTACATTGGAAACTTTATCAACATCAACATACGTTGGCACCGCTTTATCTCTTTTAAGTCTGGATAATGAATTGTTTACAACAATCCGATAAAACCAGGTTGAGAATTTTGAATCACGTTTGAATTTGCTTAAAGCTTTAAATACTTTTAGAAATGAATCCTGAACAATTTCTTCTGCATCTTCTCTATTATTTATTATGCGAAAAGCAATTGAGAAAGCCATATCCCTGTATTTTTCAATAAAAAATGAAAACTTAGATACGTCTCCTTCAAGAACCTTTTGAAGGTAAATATTATCCATTCAATTAACATTTTTTTTACCATCTTTTCTATTGATAAAATAGAAACCTATCAAGCCGATACCGCCAAATAGAATGGCTAAAATACCCATGATTGCATCATCTTTAAAGATACCGTACTCAATCAATAAATAGCCTGGCAGCAATCCAAGCCCTACACCGATTGAAAGCATTCCCCACATCAAAATGTTATTAAAGGGGCTATCCTTTTTTGGTAAAGATGAGATGTCAACTCCTTTTTCAATTAATTCAAGTCTCTCCTTGTGTTTTGCTTTTTGTAAAAGATATAGTAAAATAATTACTGTAATTGGTAAAACACCAAGTATTAAAATCATTGATATTAAATTCTCTGCTTTCATATTTTTCCATTTTTAGTTTAAAAAATTGCTCATCTCTCATTGGACTTAATGATAATGAAACTACATGTTTTAGGGTGGGTAAACTAATTTATAAATCCTTTTTTTAATTTCGGTTCTTCCTCCGTTTCTACCTGTCGTTCAAGTTTTTTACCTACTTTCCCCGCATTAAATTTATAGCCCAATCGCACAAAAAGCAGATAATTGTATTTAATTCCTTCCCTGGTGTCCTGAACTATATTATAGGTGGAAACAGTACTCTTGTCATATACATAGTGGCGACTCCACGGATTCATCGTAAACACTGAAATGCTTATTTTCTTATTGATTGCTTTATTAAATCCTGCTACAAAATCGTAATCGGAATGGGTAATCGTTTGATAACTAATAACCGGAGCGATATAGTTATACTCTATAAATAATGCCCATTCTTTCGGAAGAATGTACTGTGATGATATATTTAACCGCCATGATGTGCGTTTCATATCATCCTTGATGCCATACTCCGGCAAAGCTTTCAATTCTCGCCTGTAATAAGTAAATGAGGGGCTTATCGTCCATTTTTTCGCTAAAACAAGTGTTCCCGACAGGGTCATACCATATTCAAAATCGTTGCTTACGTTATTGTATTTTTTTATTAGTATGGAATCAGAATTTGGAAGGTTCACCAGTCTGATATCATTTTTGATGAAAGCAACATACGGTTTATAACTAAAGTACATCTGATCTTTAATTTGTATGCGGTGTGTAAGTTCAATCCGGTTGGCATAGGCAGGTTTAAGATCGGGATTTCCGATTGATTGCTGAAACGAATCATCTTTGTAGTTTACGGGGCTTAACTGATTAACCCCTGGCCGTGTAATTGATTTCCGGTAATTAAGCCTGAACGAATTTTTCTTTCCAAGGCTATACTGGAGCGATGCTGAAGGAAGCAAACAGTCGTACTGTGAGGTCGTATTGCTTCCGTGAATAATATGAATATCCGAAAATTCATATCTTAAACCTGTTTGAAAACTGAATTTGCCCTTAGTCCATGCTATGTTGGAATATGCAGCATGTCTGTTTTCATCGTAGCTGATCAAGTCAGCAAAACCGACCATCACATTATTGTACAAATAATCTGCGTGAAGGAAATTCCCATAGTATCCGGTTGATAACTTCAATTTTTCTGAAAAAGGATAGATATAATCAACTTTCAAGATGAATTGTTTATTGCTATTCTCTGTTGCCTGATTTAACCTATTTGATAATTGGTCCGAAAGAATACCGTCCAAACCAAAATTCTGTTCGTAATAATCACTGGTTTTTAAGTTGTTCTTATTGCTCGTATAACTTTCAAAGGATATTTCGTGAAACTTCTTCACAAATTTATGTTGATAGAAAAGAGAATAATCGTAAAAATAGTTTTTATCAATCGTTTTATTGTTGCTTGTATTATGTGAGATTATCTGATTGGATGTGTAGGTATTATCCGAAACAGTTTCATTTCTTTCGGGGATTCGAGGACGAATTGTGCCGTAAAAGTTGAGTGTGTTGTTATTATTGGGAAACCAATCGAACCCATAACTTAAGCCAGCTTTCTGTCCCTTTGTGATTCCAGTTGAATTTTGTGATAATATACTTAATTCAGGTAAAAAGGTAGTCCGCTTATTCGTTGTTTCGGTATCATACCCGTATAAATTGTAATTACCAGCAACATAAAAGCGTACTTTTTTAAGATATAAATCAAGGCTCGCATTGTTTTTTGCTAAAATGGTTGAAGAGGTAGGCACATGAACCCTCACCCTCCCGCTCAATCCTAATTGCATGTCTTTTCTCAGAATAAGATTAATAATAGCATCTACATCACTTTCATATTTAGCACCGGGATTGGTATTGACTTCAATTTTATCAACCAACTCCGGATTAAGCTGCATCAGGTAATTACGTTCAACTTTCCGCCCGTTGACCTGGAATAGAATATTGCTGCTTCCTGCCAACCTTACGTTATCGGACATATAATCGACCGTAACATCTGGCAGTTGCCGCAATAGTTCGAGACCCGATTGGGCAAACTCAGCCGATTTACTTTTAACTGCATAAATAGTTTTATCATCTACTAATGTACCGTTCAATTTAAATCCTGTTACAACAACTTCAGCGATCGATTTGGTCTCGGTCAGCAGATTGGTCGTTTCAAATTGAATTGCGTATTTATCCGACGATATTTCGAATTCAGGCAAAATTTTCGTTTGGTAGCCTATACTTGAAATTCGTAATAAGTATTTACCGTAAGCAATATTCTCAATCAGGTATAGGCCATCGTTATTGGTTGCCGTGGCTTTTACCAAAGTTGAATCGAGACTTTTAAGTAATTCGACCGTTGCAAACGGCACAAACCGGGAAGTCTCAGAATCTTTTACGGCTCCTTTAACTTTACCAGGTTCTGCGGCCAGTGTATTGAAAGAATAAA